>OCIU01000152.1_pt1 | contig 72051 bp, 41 predicted proteins | sample 1538471 | NCBI WGS metagenome assembly OCIU01 (sample SAMN04571693, study PRJEB22368) | human gut metagenome | biome: human gut; material: stool | host: Homo sapiens | place: Luxembourg | collected 2012-06-01 | reverse complement strand
ACGGTCTTCCTCAATTGCCTTGCGGACTGCTTCTTCATCAGAACAATCCATAATAACCTGAGTTCGGGATAAGAAAGTCTTTGTAAAAGTTGGTAATCTCCATAACTATAGTATCCTTTAATTTTATAATTAATTGATTCACAATCATAAAGGTACTAAAAATTATTGAGATTACCAACTTTTACAAAGACTTTCTTATCCCGAACTCAGGTTATAAGAAGAATCCCGTATCTCTTATTGCAGGAACTGGTTATTCGCGATCGCAGACACGTGCCATGTATGCTGATATGCACTTGCGCCAGAATCTCTCAGCCGTTTTGCCGGGATTGTCAGCCGGATTCCGTATCGGTCTTGACAATACAGCTTCTTATTGGAACGGCAATTCAAAGAAGCCGTTGCTCAAGTCGAACACTATCGACCTTGAAACCGGCAAGGAGACATTCTCTGTATTGCAGAACGAGTCGTCGCTCAGCTTCTCAAAGAGCGTAGGTTCGGTCATAACATTCTTCAAGGTTGAGGCTTACGCCGACTACACCCGCCAGTGAGACAAGCACAATCTGCGTGCAAGTCTTCTCTACTCTATGGACAAGAAGTCGACCAAGGACCAGAACACCGGTCGTGCATTTATGGACATCGTAGGTTCGGCACACTACTCGTATGCAGGCAAGTATCTTGCCGACTTCTCGTTGAGCGGTTCGGATTCGAGTCTGCTCAAGCCCGGCAATCGTTGGGGTGTGTTCCCGTCGGTAGGAGCTGGTTGGGTGCTCTCTGAGGAGAACTTCATGAAAGCCCCGTGGCTCAACCTCTTCAAGGTGCGTGCATCATACGGTATCGCCGGTCGTGCCGACTACGCCGTAAATCTCTACAAGGACCTCTGGGGTACAGGCAATGCCTTCTTCTTCCGCAACGGCACTAACGCTCCGGTATCGTCTGCAGGTATGAAGTATACACAGCTCGGCATAGGCGACCTTACCTACGAGAAGTCGCACAAGTTTAATGTAGGTGTCGACTTCAAGGCATTCAACAAGCTCGGGATCACCCTCGATGCATTCTACGACCATCGCACCGATATTCTTGTAGGTGGAACAGGTGCAGTGTCAGGAGTATTCGGTATGTCAGTTCCGCAGATAAATAATGGTGTTATCGGCGGCCAGTTCTCGTTTGCCCGCAACAAAATTGTCAATCAGAACGAGCAATATCGTCCTTACGACTATCTGAAGCGCACCGGTCGCGAGATGGGCATCAATTGGGGCTACGAGGTAATCGGCATTTACAAGTCGCAGGAAGATATTGACAACCGCAACGTTAAGCAGCTGCTCAGCGAGGTGCCCCCCGGCGACCTTATGTTCAAGGATCAGAACGGCGACGGTGTTATCGACTCTTACGACCAGATACCTCTCGGCTACAGCTCGCTGTGTCCGGAGATATACTACTCGTTCGACCTCGGTGCCGAGTGGAAGGGTATAGGCTTCTACGCACAGTTCCAGGGAGTAGGCAACTACAGCAAGGTGCTCAACACAGCCAGCATCTATCGTCCTATCGTAGGTAACTGCAACATTTCGCAGTACTATTGGGAGAATCGCTGGAGCGAGAGCAACCCTAACGGAACACTGCCCCGTCTCACCTACACAGGTTCAGACAACAACTATAACCTTCGGCTTTAACTTATCATTCTAACAATAATTACGACAAATATGAAATTCAACAAAATAGCCATATTGCTCCTCTCGGCAGATCTGCTCACCACGACGTCGTGCGACTTTATGGATTGCGACGAGTCAGACAATTACACCCTTCAGGAGATTCAGGGCAGCTACAACCGTGTAAAGCAGTTTGTCACCAGCATCTACGGTTATCTGCCGTCCGACTTCTGCAACACGCATGGTGCTATGCTCGACGCAACCACCGACGACGCTATACATGTATACGAGTCGTCAGCCATACAGCGTATTGTCAACGGCACATGGTCGGCTAACTATACCGTCGACGACAAGTTTGCATACTATTACAATGCCATTCACGATGCCAACTACTATTTGACAACTCTCTCCGGACTCACTTTCGACACTTGGGAGAATGGCGACGACTATCAGGACTGGATGCAGAACTACGACAACTACCAGTATCAGGTACGTTTCCTACGTGCCTACTTCTACTTTGAGCTTGTACGCCGCTATCAGAATGTGCCGCTCATCACCAAACCTCTCTCTCAGACTGAGACTAATCAGATAGAGCCGTCATCGGCACAGGAAGTTCTGAAGTTCATCATCAATGAGTGTACCGAGATAGCCCCAAAACTGCCAATCAAGAGTACCTCAATAGCACAGGCCGAGAACGGACGTGCCACACGTGCCATGGCAATGGCATTGAAGTCGCGCGCTGCACTCTACGCTGCCAGCCCGCTCTACAGCACCAATGGCGACAATGCTAAGTGGACTGAGGCTGCCAAGGCTTCGCACGACATTGTAGCAAGCGCAGGCGAATTGGGATTGGGTCTCGATACATACGCCAACCTCTTCAAATCAAAGAACTATAACAGCAAGGAGGTAATTCTTTGTCGTCCCACCGGTACAAGCAAGACCTTCGAGCAGGCCAACTATCCGATGGGCGTGACAGGCGGCAATACCACCACATGTTCTACCGAGAACTTGGCAAGTGCCTTTGAGATGAAAGACGGTCGTGCTTTCGACTGGAACGACCCCACAATGAAGGCAAATCCATACAAGGACCGCGACCCGCGCTTTTATCTCACCATCGTTCACAACGGTATGCTGTGGCCTGCCAAGAAGGCAGTAGACATCAGTGAGGGCGGTGCCAACGGTCTGTCTCTCACCAATGCCACTACAACCGGCTACTATATGCGCAAGTATGTCGACAACAGCATTTCGTTTGAGGCTGGTAGCACCACCGCTGCCACCCACCACAACTGGATATTGTTCCGCTATGCCGAGGTGCTGCTCAACTATGCTGAGGCTATGATTCACGTCAATGGCAACTGCGACTACAAGGATGCTACCTACACAATGAGTGCTCGTGAGGCTCTCAATGCTGTGCGTAAGCGTGCCGGAATTCCAGAGGTGGCAGCATGCTCGCAGGATGATTTCCTTACGAGGGTGAAGCACGAGCGTCGTGTTGAGATGGCGTTCGAGGGCCAGCGCTTCTGGGATTTGCGTCGTTGGAAGAATCTCGACGAGACCAAGAACATTTATGCCGTACGTATCACCCATCACGACGGAGTGCTCAGCTACGAGAAGACACTGCTCAGTGAGCGTTCTGTCAGCAACAAACTCTACTTCTATCCGATAGCCAATGTCGAACTGTTCAAGAACAAGAAACTTGTGCAGAATTCAGGTTGGGATAAGTAATAAAAAACTTGTTGTATGTCCTTATAGGATGTACAACTAGTTTTTTTGTACGCTCGGCATGAGCATTGTCTAACGGGTGGAAGTCCCGAGCAAGCCCTAATAGCGGGAATTGCATAGTCAAAGGCAAGGGTATCCATCCTTGGAAGATATGTAGGGCTGGGTATGCTACTTTAATGGGGCGTATCTCGAATGGCATCCAAAATAGAACCGCCGTATGCCGAACGGTACGTACGGTGGTGTGAGAGGTCGGTAAATACGAAAGTAGGAGATAAACACCTATGATTAGTGTTTACCTCCTACTCGATATCTAATTGATGTAATTCTTTACTTCTTGGTTATATCATACTTGTATATGCCGCTTTTCGCTGTGGTCTTGGCCTTCAGCGAGAGGCGGTATATTTTATTGCCCCATACGTCAGAGAGGCGCTTGTCGGTAAGTTCAATAGTTTCTATCGACGGTTCAAAGGTGTTGGCATCGTAGCTGAGCTGGGCCTTAACGCCCTTGACGCTTATGTTTACCACGCCCTTCTTGCTTATGTCGATGTCACCCCATGTCAGAAAATTAACGATGTTGGCAGCCTTTGCCTGGCTCAGCTTGAAGTTGTCGCTTACCGTCAGTTTGCCCTTTTTGAGCTGATATGATCGCACCCAACTTTCCACACAAGCCTCCTTAGGATAAGCGCTGGCAAGCTCCACGCTGAAGCTCATAGAGCGGCGGTCGGCGCGTGCATTGGTTGCCTTATACTTCTTGCCATACTTCTCAGGCACACCGTTAATCATCGGAATGTTGTGGTAGTTGCCCTGCATTGTCCAGATGCTGTAACGCTCTGACGAGAATGTCTGGCGTGTATATGTGCCCACACCAGCGTCAATCATTATTGGTGTATTGTCGTAGTAGAGCACAAACGAGCCAATATCGTTGTGGTTATGACTCTCGTCGTTGTATCCGCCCTTACCTGCAAAGAAGGCTTCGGCATTGCGCATATAGCAGAACTCAGTCTGCGGATACCATGTGAAGGCGTCTGCCTTATATCCGCCCTTAGCCTGGCTCATCTCCTTAAGTACCTTCAATGCCTCAATCTGCTTGTAGGTGTCGAGCCATACCGAAGGCACCGACTCAGGCTTCTCCTTAAAGCAGTCTACAGCCATGTCCATCATTTCACGGCTGCCTAATGCCTTGCCACATCGGTACACCAAAGCCATATAATTGCTTACGTGTGCCGAAGCGTCGGCAAAGTTCACGGCATAGCCATTGCCTATGTACGACTTGGCAACAAACTCGCCCATATCCTTAACGAGCTTGTTGTTGAAGAGCGACACCTTGCCACCAGTTATCATCTGTAACTCTGATAGATAGTCGAACAACTTGCCAAAGGCGTGTCCCCAATATGTAGCACCCTCCTCGCAAGCTCCGTCTGCCTTTACGTAGTTAAGGTATCGGTCTACAGAAATCATCGACTTGTAAACAGCCTTAGTCAACTTGTCGCGGTCGTTCTCCAATAGCATGTAGCACAACAGAGCGTTGGCATTGCACCACGGATTCCAGTTGTTTACAAAAACTGTAGGACTTTCCTTCCATGCCATCCACCAGAAGTCGGTGCGGTTGATAAACGGGTCGAGCTCGCGCTTCTGCAATTCATGACGCAGGCGCATAGAGATGATTGGGTCTATCTTGTCGAGCTGGTCGTGCAGGAAGTAGTATGTCCACGATAGCATCTGTGCCAGTCCACCCTGCTTCAGTTCGAGCACGTCGGTGCGATAGTCGGGTATTGCGCGTCCCGACTTCTGGAAGCGCACGAGGTGGGCCGATTCAGCCCATGTGGTCTGCTCGCAGAAGTAGAACACGCCATCCATAATGTCTGTTAGGAATCGTCCCTTGCCCTCAGCAAGCTCAGCCATAAGCAATTTGCCGAATGCTGTAGAGTTGCGATTGTTGGGTTTCTCCATAATGTCGCGGCTGCCCGACTTCTCAAATTCCAGATATTGGCTTGCCTTAACCACCTCCCACTTGTAGTCGAGACATTTCTCGCCTGTCTTTATAATGTCTTCGCGATAGTCGCCAAGCAGATTGTTCCAACCATTGCGGTCAGAGTAGGCAGGGTAGGGCACCCACTTCTGGTCCATCACAAGACTGGCTTTAACCTCAGCCTCTGTTGCAGAGCGTTGCAGCAAGTCGCGTTTCTCGTAGGCATTCGCAACCATCAACGAGGCGGCAAATACAGCTAATATTAAAATGACTTTTTTCATATTACGTGAGTTCTGCTAAAACAAAAGGCCGATAGAAGTTATCCTGCTATAGTATAACTTCCATCAGCCTTTCATTATTTACCTAAATACTATTTTATAAAAACCGATCATTCGTGTTGTTTCAATCAGTTGTTAGTTCTCACCCCAACCTGGGTTCTGGCTGAGCTCAGGATTCTTCTCGCGTTCGCCCGATGGGATAGGCCAGAGATAGTCGCGGCTTGAAACACCATGAGTGTAGCGTATAGAGCCGGTAATTTCCTTCTCAGGCTTACCGTTGAGAGTCTCGAGCAGTCCCCAACGCTTCATGTCGTCGAAGCTCTGTCCCTCGGCTGCAAGTTCTACGGCACGCTCATGGCGCAGACGTGTGAACACTTCGTCGTGAGTCTTCACGTTGACTGGGCTTTCCTCGCCCTGCCATGTCAGTGCAGGCATTTCTACCGACGGACGCTGGCGCACCTGGTTGATATAATCAATAGCAACAGCATCATTGTTCAATGCCCACTCGCACTCTGCCATCATCAGCAACACGTCGGCGTAGCGTATAAGCGGGAAGTTGATAGGAGTATCGGCACGGTTGTTCATTGCACCGTTCATGTCGCCTTCCGGAACGAACTTGCGCCACAAGTAGCAGTCGTAGTTGCCGTTTACACGGATTACGCCATTGCCGTCGTTAAGACCCTTTGTAGGCAGTACGAATTCACTTGGAGCCACCTTGTTCTTGTACCATCCCAAATAGCTGCTGTACGGAGTGATAAGCGATGCAGCCATACGTGGGTCGCGGTTGGCGTACATCTGCTGCAGCTTCTCCTTGTACGGAGTATATGCAACTACTTTTGAATTCTTGAAGGTCGAGTTGAACACCTTCTTCTTAGTAGCGTCGTTGGTTTCGTAGTCTTTGGCTACGGGGTCGTCCTTGAAGAATTCCTTCCAGCTGAACTGGCGTCCGTCCTTCCACTCGTACGAGTCGGCGAATGTTGTAGCCACCATCACGTTGTTCCAGCAAGAGCCATAAGAAGCACGAGTACCCATGTAGAAGCACATAGGCATTCCGTAGTCGGTGCCTACACCGCCCATGTTCTGAATGGCGAAAATCATCTCTTTGCTCTCGTCACCTCCGGGGAGGAAGAGTCCGGCGTAGTCGTTGTACAGCTCGTAGCCACCGTGCTCGATTACATCCTTAAAGCACTCTTTGGCTTCTGTATACTGCTTGTTGTAGAGATATATCTTGCCCATAAGAGCACGTGCAGCATACTTTGTAGCGCGTCCGTAGTCGGCCGACTCCCACGACAGTGGCAGCACATTGTATGCCTCGTTCAAGTCGTCGATAATGAACTTGCGAATATCGTCGGCACTGCTGCGTGGCTTCTTCATTTCAGAATATTCTGTAGTAACGTCGGTGGTCTCGTCGTACAGAGGCACACCACCGAAGTAGTTGAGCAGTTCGTTGTAGAAGAGGGCGCGCATGAATCGTGCCTCAGCTTTGTATTGAGCCTTGAGCTGGTCGCTCATGTTGCAGTTGTCAACGTTGCGGATTACGATGTTGGCACGTGCTACTGATTCGTAGAGGTTGGTCCAGCGGTAGTTCACCCATGTATCTGCCATATCGTAAGTGCCGCAGGCAAACTTCTGGAACGACTGATTGTCGTAGCCCATGGCTACTCCGCCCAGTACGTCCATAGAGAATTTCAGTCCGAATACGTGGTCGGCCTGCATACGGCTGTAAACGCCCATCATTGCCGACTTGGCATGATCTTCGGTCTTAAAGTAGGTTCCAGACGAGAGCTTGTCGGTAGGATATCTATCTAAGTCGTAGCAACCTGTCAGAGACATTGTCAAGGCTAGTGCTGCTGATAATATTGTTATCTTTTTCATAATGAATTTTCGCTTAATGGTTAGAATGATATGTTAAGACCCAGTGTGCACTGCTTCATTGTAGGATAGTTCATTCCGCTTACTTCAGGGTCGAAGCCCTTGAAGCTTGTGAATGTGAAGAAGTTCTCCAAGCTGCAGTATACACGCACGCGCTGCACATTTATCATCTGTGTGAGGTTCTGCGGAACGGTGTAGCCGAGCTGGATGTTGCGTATCTTCAGGAATGAGCGGTCCTGCAGATAGAAGTCGCTGGGCTTGGTGTTGCGTGTGTCCTGATACTGTATCAGACGCGGATACTTGGCGTCGGTGCGACCTTCATACCAGCGGCCGTCTGCTACTTCCTTGTTGATTTGGTAGCCATAGCGCACGGTAGGAGTGTTGTATGCATCGTTCATCCAGAATGTCTTGATGCCGAGCTGTCCCTGAAGCAATGCCGCAACGTCGAAGCCCTTGTATGCAGCGTTGAGGTTGAGGCCGAATGTGAACTTCGGGTTGGTGCCGTCGCTCACGATTTCCTTATCCATAAGAGTGATGCAACCGTCGCCGTCGATATCCTTGTAGAGGAAGTCGCCCTTCTGAGGCTTGCCAAGTGCCATGAATGCGTTAGGATTCTTAGCTATCATTTCGTCTACAATCTTCATGTCCTCGTCGGTCTGCAGGATTCGGTCTACGCGCATCAGATACTGTGAGTTGATGCTGTGTCCTTCCCAGATGAGGTTGGCACCGCTGATTGACATGCCGCCTTTGTCCTTGCCTTTGAACTTGTCTACATTATTAGTAATGTAAGCGAAGTTAGCGTTTGCACCATAGGTGAAGTCGCCTATCTTGTCCTGCCATCCGAGTGTGAACTCAATACCCTTGTTGGTCACCTCTGCACTGTTCTGCTTAGGCAGTGCTGTTGTACCGTGTACGCCCGGAGCCGGGAGGTTGATAAGGATGCCAGTAGTCTTCTTGTTGAAGAAGTCGATAGTACCGGTCAGGTGGTTGTTGAAGAATCCGAAGTCAAGACCTACGTTGAATACCTTGGTCGACTCCCATGTAAGGGCTGAGTTAGAGATGGCTGCAAGTGCAAGACCAGGTACCATAAGGTTGCCGAGCACGTAGTTGTTGCCGCTTGTGGTGTAGAGCGACTGGTAGTCGTAGTTGCCTACCGAGTTGTTACCCAGTGCACCGTACGACAGGCGAAGCTTCAAGTTGCTCAGGTTGCCACCCAATACGCCTTCCATAAACTTCTCCTGGTCGATACGCCATGCTGCTGATGCTGACGGGAAGTAGCCCCAACGGTTGTCTTTAGAGAAGCGTGACGAACCGTCGGCACGGAGGTTGAACTCGAAGAGGTACTTCTCCTGCCAGTTGAGGTTTAGTCGGCCGAAGAATGAGCGCATAGCCCACTCTGTGCTTGAGCCTGATGATGTCGACTCGCCGGTAGCACCGTTGATAACGTCCATTGAGAGGTCGGTCAAGTCCTGGCGTGTTGCCGAGAAATTCTTCGAGCGGTAAAGCTCGTTAGAGAGACCAGCCATAGCACCGATAGCGAGGTTGTTCTTGAACATCTTGGTGTCGTAGCGTGCCACGAGGTCGTTGAAGTAGCGTTCTATCTTGCTGTCGGTATATTTGATTGATGTCTTGCCACGGTTGGTCCATGTCTGCTCGTCGGTGAGGAAGTTGTATGCATTGAGGAATACCGGCTTGCGGTGAGTCTCGCGGTCGAGGAATTCGTAGCTGTACGAACCGGTGAGCGAGAAGCCCTTGAACGGCTTCAATGTGGCAGTGAAGCGTGGACGAACGTTGTTCTTGCGGTCCTGACCTGCCCACTTGTTAAGACGGATGAGCGGGTTGTTGTTGGCACACTGGCCGCTGTCCTCGCTGTTGTTCAAAGCACCGTAGCGTCCGTCGGGAGCGCGGAAAACCATACCCGGAGTTGTAGCCGCTGTATATGTGAAGATGTTGTCAATCTCCTCAGCACCCGGTTCCAGGTCGCTCACGTAGCCACCAATCTGCATGCCGATGTTGAGCCATGATATCACGTCGGCGTCCATGTTGAGGCGTACGGTGTACTTCTTCATACCAGCATTCTCCAAAACGCCAGGGTTGTTCATGTATCCGAACGAGCCGTAGAAGCGAATCTTGTCGCTACCGCCGCTGAGTGATACTACGTGGTTGGTCGATGTCGACGGCTTGAATGTCTCGTCAATCCAGTTGGTGTTAGGATATTTCAGAGGGTCGTTGCCATTGCGCCATTCAGCGATTTTATCTTCTGAGAAGTACTGGTTCTTGCCCGACTTAGGGTTAGAGTTGTAGTAGCCCTCGTTGATAAGTTCCATGTAGTCGGCATAGTTTGACACCGGAGTCAGAGTCTTGCGGATAGACTGGAAAGATACGTATCCGTTGTAGTCGACCTTGATTTTTCCCGATTTACCCTTCTTTGTAGTGATAAGGATAACGCCGTTGGCTGCACGCGATCCATAGATTGAAGCCGAGGCAGCATCCTTCAATACTGATACCGACTCAATATCCTGCGGGTTAACGGTGTTGATGCCCTGCTCTACACCGTCGATGATGATAAGAGGTGCCGATGAGTTGAGTGTACCCTGACCACGCACAAGGATTGATGCGTTGTCATCGCCCGGACGGTTGCTGCTCGATGAAACGTTTACACCGGCAGCTAGACCTGCGAGGGCCTGCGAAACGTTGGTGACGGGACGGCTCTCAGTCAGCTCGTCCATATTGATGGATGCAACAGCACCCGACATGTTCACCTTTTTCTGTGTGCCGTAACCTACAACAACAACTTCGTTGAGGCTCTTTGAGTCGGACTTGAGAGTTACCTTGAGCGACTTCTCGCCGTTGTACTTCACCTCCTGTGTCTGGAATCCGATGTAGCTGATTACGAGTGTCTGGCCCTTCTTCAAGCCTTTCAGTGTGAAATCGCCATCAATAGATGTAATGGTGCCTACGGTGTCCTGTCCCTTAATCTTGATAGTGGCGCCAATGATTGGCTCGCCCATATCGTCAAGGACGATACCCGTAACGGTTGTAGACTCCTGCTGTACGTTGGCAACATTATTTGTTGCCGGCGACGTGGCAGTTGCATTTCCAAATGCTGGATACATGCTGGCTGTAACACCAAGCATCAAGCCTTTCAGTAAAAGATTTGATTTGTGCATAGATCTTTTGTTTGGGTTTTTATTTCATATTTAGTATAATTTTATTTCAGATGTAGTATACGCTTACTTCAGATGTTGTGTGTGCTGAATGGCTCACTGGTTGTTTTAGGTAAATTATATTTTTCGGTTGCAAATTTAGTATAAATCAAGTATAATATCAGTACAAAATTATCCATTTGATGTGTGCAAATTATACAAATGAGACTTTTTAACTAAGCTTCTTCACGATAAATGATTTATTCTTTTGTGCGTTGCGAATCTAAATGATTTCGATGCTATATCCCCATTTAGCATGCTTTTTATTTCGTAATAATTGATTGTGTAAAAATTTTGAAAGTATACTTTTGTTTGTTTAGCTTAAAATTTGTAATTTTAATCCCACTACAACCATTAAATTATACAATGTTATACATTAGGTTTATAAAACGATTATTACTAATACTAATTGTCTGCTTATTCGCTCTCAATATCCAAGCCATGCGTTTCCGTCATCTGTCGATACCGGAAGGACTGTCGCAATTGTCCGTATTGTCGATATATCAAGACCGTCTTGGACGTATGTGGTTTGGCACTGAGGAGGGCGTAAATATATTTGATGGCAAGACGGTTACGGCTATAAAGAAGTTTCGCGGCATGAATCCGCACAATATCGAAGTGCGACGTATTTGTGGCGACGACAACGGCAACGTGTATTTTTCTTCTCGGCCGTTCGGTAGTAGCCATCGACTATCTTACCCAAGGCAGCAAGGTGATTGTCCACGACGACGTGTCGGCTCTTGCGTGTCATGCGGGCCATCTCTACTATGCTTGTAAAGGCCATCTCTACTCTTATCGCATAGCCGACAAGACGACAAAAGTCATTGCTTCAACGGTGGGTACCCGTCCCAATGCCATCTACATTGACCGTCGTGGCTATCTGTGGGCGGCAGACGGGTCGGGACTGTACAAGATTTCGGTGCAGTCGCGCCGTGTGCTGCGCTTTTATGAGGCAGGCAAGGCAGGATTGGGCGAAGTGGGATTCACTGATATCCGCGAGGACTGCAATGGTCGCATCTATGTAGCGTCGGTAGGCGGCGGAATATACCGCCTCGACGAGAAGAAACATGCGTTTCAGGTGTTCGACACCGACAACAGCGACATTATGAGCAACTTCTGCTATGCCTTTGCCAATGTGGGCAAACAGCTGATATATAGCACCGAGCATGGCATTGGCGTGCTCAATACCACCGACGACTCCTTCCGTAATGTCGAGTTCTCGCACGACTTCCCCATTATTGGCATCAATCGTGGCTGCGGATTGTTTGCAGTCGGAAATACCATATTGGTGGGTGGCACTAATGGAATGGTGGCTATGGACGTAAGCCGACTGCTTGATACACGTACGCACCAAGTCTATCACCTTCACGTTCTCGTCTACGTCGCCACGCATAGAGTGCTGGTTCGACAAGCGCCAGATGCAAAAGGTGGTGTACAATCTCGTGTCCAATGCCTTCAAGTACGTCAGTCAGCAGACGGGCACTATCGAAGTGTAGCTCGATCAGGACGACCGTCATGCCTTATCGGATTGTACTTGCTTCCTCCTGCAATAGATTGGATATACCTGTTTATTTCATTTTCTTTCTTTTCCGTAACCGAACCGAAGACAAGTTTCAGGTTGTATCGGTTACTTTTTGCCCATAATCATTCCGTTTGTCTTAATCATCCCAATAATATATAGGTCTATTGAACCATGGAAGCCAATTCAAGTATAATATTTGAATTGTTGTTCCTATTTTGCTGACATCCCCTTCCTCAACGAGAGAATTTCCCTCGTATGTCTTATCATCAACATAATACTCATACAGGTAACAGCTCGTAGTCCAACGATGAAGCCAAGTTGAAGTGTTGGATGTTATTTTTTGCACACTTATTCCCAATACTACAATTTCGAGCCTTGCTCCCTCAGCGCCCCCGGACTTGTTCCGAATTCGTCCTTGAAGCATTTGTTGAAATACGACGGGGCGGTGAATCCTACTTCGTATGCTATTTCAGAGATGGATTTGTCTGTCTTCTCAACCAGCAGGCGTGCCCGTTCAAGGCGCGCCTTTTTCAGCAGATCTACCGGAGTCTGACCCGTCAGCGCTTTCACCTTACGATAGAGTTGTACGCGTGAGAGTCCCACTTCCTCGCCGAGACGTTCGACGGTGAAATCGGAATCGCCCATGTTCTGGCGGATGGAGTTGCGCAGACGGTTGATGAAAGTCTGGTCGCGCGACCCCAACTGTTCCTCGGCAGCCTCCTCTTTCTTGTCGCCTGAGAAGAGTGAGCGCAGCATAGTGCGGTTGCGCAGCAGGTTGTCTACACGAGCCAGGAGCACCGAACCGGAGAATGGTTTGGTGAGGTAAGAGTCGGCACCTGTGTCGTATCCCTCTTCGCGCTGTTCTGCCAGCGACCGTGCTGTGAGCAGAATTACGGGGATATGGCTTGTAGCCATATTCTGCTTGAGCTGTCGTGTGAATTCCAGTCCGTCCATTACGGGCATCATCACGTCGCAGATTATCAGTTTCGGAATCTCACGGCACGCTTTCTCCAGTCCCTGCTTGCCGTCGGCTGCCTCCGAAACGTTGTATTTATCCTTCAGTATTGAGCGCAGATAGGCACGCATACCGTTGTTGTCGTCGATGATGAGCACCAGCGGACGTTCGTTGTCGAAGTCCTCGGCATTGGTGATGCGCTCGGTAGCGGCATTAGCGTCGATGTCTACCGACACATAGTTGTCGTCGACGAGGTTCTTGTCCTCAATTCTCGGTGTGGTCTGAACGTCTTTCGACGGGTCGTAGCCGGGCTGTGTGTCGGGCATGCTGACTATGAACGAGGTGCCTTTGCCGGGTTGGCTCGTTACATCTATTGTGCCTTGATGCATGTCGACATAAGCCTTGACGAGCGACAGGCCGATGCCTGTGCCGCCTATAGAGCCTTGCGCCTGATAGAAGCGTTCGAACAGATGGGGCAGCTCCTTCTGGTCGATGCCCTTGCCCGTATCGCTCACGGTGATGGTGAAGTGATGGTCGGAATGCTCCACGGTGGTGGTGATGCATCCTCCCTCGGGTGTGTACTTCAGAGCGTTGGACATCAGATTGAAGTAGACGTGCTCAATCTTGTCGCGGTCGGCAATGACGAGTTTTTCGTCTGTAGTTGCCGAGGAGTCGTTGCCGGCAGCACCGGAAGTAATCACAATGATAGTTATCTTGCGTCGTGCAGCCGCTGCTCGGAAGTCTTCAGCCCAAGTGGCCAGTTCCTTGTCGATGGCAAATCGGTTGAGTCGCAGCGTAGCCTTGTTGTTCTGCACCTTGCGGAAGTCGAGAATCTTGCCCACGAGCTGGATGAGTATGCGCGTGTTGCGCTGAATCATCTGCACCATAGAGCGGTGTTGTCCGCGCACCGAAGGGTCTTCAAGCAGCTGGTCGGCAGGTCCGGCGATGAGTGTGAGCGGTGTGCGCAGCTCGTGGCTGACGTTGGTGAAGAATTGCAGCTGTGTCTGTGTCATTCGCTCCATCTCCTCGGTCATGGCCTTCTGCTTGCGCATAGAGTCGTGCAGACGGCTGTTGATGCGTGCTTTTGCCACGTATGCACGTATTGCGAAGGCGCATGCCACGATGAGCAACACTACGAACACGATGAGTATGAGCAGATATATTCGTTGGGTGTTGAAATCGCTGGCAGCCTGGTCTACGCGCGAACGCAGGGTGGTGAGGTGGTCCTGCTGTCGTGCCGTTTCGTCGTTCTGCATGAGCAGTACTCGTGCGTTGTCGCGTGTCACGAGTGCCGACGAGAGCTGGTTTTCGCGCTTGTAGTCCTTCTTTGTCAGAATGTTCATGGCGAGTTGCATCACCTCGTCGCCTCGTGTGGGGTATATGTATGATGCGAATAGAGTGCCGTCGGTGACGAGTCGCATTCCGCCTCCCTTTTGTGGCATGGCGTCGATGCCGCAGAACTGTATGCTGTTGATGTCGAGTCCGTGCTTGGCGGCGGCACGTCTGGCTCCCATAGCCATTCGGTCGTTGTGTGCGAAGAGGCAGTCGAACTGCGGATGTGGTTTTGACAGCAGCGAGTCCATGGTTCGGTAGGCGCCCTGCTCGGTCCAGTCGGAGTGGGTCCGTGCCACTATTTCCAGTCCCGGTCGGGTGGCCACTACGCTGTCGAATCCCTGTTGACGCTCGATGGCGGGCGAGGAGGTAGAGAGTCCGCAGAGTTCCAGAATGCGTCCGCCACCCGTCAGAGTGCCTGCCAGGTATTCAGCCATCGAACTGCCTATCTCCTTGTTGTCGGCGCCGATATATGCGGTGTATTTGTCGGAGCGTGTCCTTCGGTCGAATATTATCACTGGTATTCCTTTTTCGTATGCCCGGTCGATGGCAGGTGATATTGTCACCTGGCCCGGAGCGACGATGAGCAGGTCCACTCCCTCGTCGACAAAGTTGTTGATTTGTTCGGTCTGTAGCTTCACGTCGTCGTATGCCGACCTGATTCTCAGGTCTACATTATTATAATATAATGCAGCGATGCGCAATTCCTCGTTGAGTTTCTCTCGCCATACGTCTTCCGAACATTGTGATACGGCTATGACATAATGCTTCTTTCCCGTGCCACCACACGACATTATCAACGGTAGCATGAGCAAGAGCACAAATTTGTAGAACATACGAAGCATTTGGTTCATTACGGTTTTTGTTGTTAGCTTTATAGTGTGATTATGTGGTTGTTTATGTCGAAGTCGGGCTGCCTTTTGGCTGTAGCCTTTCAAAAGGGGTCCTTTTGCATTGCAAATGGAGTCCTTTTCGGGTGCAAAAGGAGTCCTTTTGAAGTGTAAAAGGGGCCCTTTTTGAGTGTAAAAGGAGTCCTTTTATTTGCAAAGATACAGAAAAATGAATATAAAAGTATATTTTTCGTTGCATTTTTGTTTCATGTATCAATTCTTCAACTGTAGGAACGATTAATTAAAGCCGAAACCTTGGATTGTTACTACCTTTGCAATGTAAAAAGGAGACAAACATATATGAGCTGTAAAGCTTCAGATCTATAATAGGTAATGGATGTTTTTTCAAAGTCTGTCATAGGTAATAAAGATATAGTTCAGGTTTTAGTAGAATTAGGTTAGTAAATAGCATTCCAAGCGAAGGAAATAGATTAGACATTTAAGATTGTTGTTTTAGTATAGTTAGTTCAAAATGGTTAGTTTTTTAAAATCGGGAAAAACACATGGGCGGGAGCAGAAGTGATTTCTGTTTCCGCTATTTTTTTGCAATAAAATAAAAAGCCCTACTCCCGACCCCTCCCCCGCAGGGAGGGGAGTAGATACCGTTGTCTTCTGCGCTTTATTGTCTAACTGCTCTGTAACACGTAACTTTGTACTACGCTTTATTGCAGGACGTAGCTGTAGGAGTCTATGGCGTCCTCGCCGTAGACTGAGCAAGCAAATACAGCAGTAGCAGAAACAACTGTAGCGAAGGTCTTTTGCCTCCGTTACTGGTTAATTATTCGAGGGTGAGTCAAAACTCAATTATATGGGCTGAAAGCCCAATAAGCACATAGCCACAGGCAGCGCCTTGGGTGTACGGATTGAAAATAGCAAAACGCCCTGCAATGGCAAAAGCATTGATAATTAACGCTTTTGCCCTTACAGGGCGCATTGTTTTTGGTGGCTTTTTACCTCAGGGCGTTGCCCTGGGCTATGTGCTTCTGCCCCTTCGGGGCGTGCTGCTTAGACTTTTGATACACTCTCCTCCTATGCTAACTCGCTAAAAGCACGTCATACCCTCTCCTATATACAGCAATAGCGGAGGCTACGGCAAGAATGCCATAACCTCCGCTACATACCACTCCCCTCCCTACGGGGGAGGGGCAGGGGGTGGGCTTTTGGGGCTTACTGCTTTTTACTTCACGTTCTTCACCTCTTCGGGCAACACGGGCATTGCACCGTTCTGTGTGCATACGTATGCGCTTACGTGTACGGCGCGCTTGTGGGCCTCGGCAACGCTCATACCATCGAGGATAGAAGCGCAGAATGTGCCGGTGAACGAGTCGCCTGCGCCTACTGTGTCAGCCACTTCAACCTTCGGAGTGGGCTGGAACGACATGGTGCCCGGTGTGAACACATAGCTGCCGTTGGTGCCGCAGGTGAGCACGAGCATGTCGAGGTCGTACTTGCCGAGGATGAGCCAGCACTTGTTCTCGATGTCGAGACCCGGATAGCCGAACATTCTGCCGATGAGAACCAATTCCTCGTCGTTGATCTTAAGCACGTTGCAGCGCTTCATACTCTCGCAGATAATCTCCTTGGTATAGAAGTTCTGGCGCAGATTGATGTCGAAAATCTTCATGCAGTCCTTAGGCGTTGCGTCGAGGAACTTATAGATAGACTCACGGCTCACTACGTTGCGCTGAGCCAACGAACCCCAGCATACGGCACGTGCGTTCTCGGCAATAGCCTTAACTTCGTCGGTGAATGGGATGTTGTCCCATGCTACGTTCTCCTTAATATCATATGTGGGTATGCCCTCATCGTCAAGTGTCACCTGAACAGTGCCAGTTGGATAGGGCACGCGTGGCATGCAATACTGCAACTTCTTCTCCTCAAGCTGCTGGATGGTCTCCTCTGCAAGCTTGTCCTCGCCAAGAGCACTCACAGCGATGGAGTTGAGTCCGAACTGTCCTGCGTGGAATGCGAAGTTTGCAGGAGCACCACCAAGTTTCTTTCCCTCAGGAAGCACATCCCAGAGTGCCTCACCAAGACCTACTACGTATTTTGTATTCATAATAATAGCCCAAGCACTATCTACAACCTCTCCGTCTATGGAGGTAGTGATGTGCTACGATGGGTGTCGGTTTTTGGTTGTTTTATATTAATGTATTTAGTAAATTAAAATCATGCAGCATTACTGCTGTGGCCTTATTGAGCCTCTTTAAGCCTTACTAGGCCTTTTTAAGCCCTCTTGAAAAACTTGCCAAGTCCTAATCCCGCTTCTCAATCTTCAAGTCATTTTACTCCCCTCCCTACGGGGGAGGGGCAGGGGGTGGGGCTTTTTTGGGGCTTACTGCTTAACCTTAGAAATATAACTAAGCAAATAAATAACGCCTACTGCCATTACTACAGCCGCCCAAATCTGCGGATACTGTGAGCCTGCTGCTTTGGCAGCATCGCTTGCAATGCCCATGAAGAGCGGGAATACCGTACCACCGAACAGACCCATAATCATCAGTCCCGAAACCTCGTTCTTCTTCTCGGGCGCTGAAAGCATAGCCTGCGAGAACACGATTGAGAAGACGTTAGAGTTGCCGTAGCCTACAAGAGCGATGGCAGCCCAAAGCTCCCACTTCTCAGTACCGAACACGAAGCCTACCATCGCGAGCGCCATCATAAGCACGATGATGGTGAAGAAGGTGCGGATATTGAGCTTGCGCATAAGTATCGAACCGGTGAAACAGCCGAGTGTACGGAATGCGAAGTAAAGTGATGTGGCGTATTCGAACTGGCTGAGCGTGTCGCCTTCGCCACCAAGACGTTCCAGGAGAATCTTAGGAGCCACAGCGTTTGTACCAACGTCGATGCCCACATGACACATAATGCCGATGAACGAGAGCAGGATGATGGGCGAACCGAGCATCTTCAAGCAGTCGACAAAGCCTGAAGCCTTGCCCTCAATAGGTTCTTCCTCAATGCTGGTCATGCCGAGCCACAGTGTGGCAATCATACCCACTACGAAGAAGAGGAGGAACAGAATGCGCCAGCTGAGTCCGAAGATGGGAGCTGTAGTGGTGGCGCCCCATGCTGCGATGAGCGGAGCGATGAACGAGGCGATGGCCTTGACAAACTGTCCGAAGGTGAGTGTCGAAGCCAGATGGCCCTTGACGAGCATTGTCACCAGCGGATTGATTGATGTCTGCATGATTGCATTGCCTATGCCGAGGAGCGAGAACGAGATGTACATCAGCCAGAGCTGGCTCTCCTTGGTAGGCATGAAGCTGTCGAAGAGGGGCAGGAACACTGCCAGGGTGGTGATTATTATAGAGAGGAGAACAGTCTTCTTGCGTCCGATCTTGTTCATCAGCATGCCCGTGGGCACTGAGAAGATAAGGAACCAGAAGAATACGAGCGAGGGAAAGAAGTTGGCTGCCGAATCAGACAGTCCGAAGTCTTCCTGCATATTGTTTGATACTGCGCCGACGAGGTCGACAAATCCCATTGTGAAGAATGCTATCATTACCGGGATGAGCGTAAGTTTGCTTGAGTTTGAGTTGCTCATTTTGGATATAAACTTTTTAGTTATTAGCTGATTTTTTTTAAAATCTCTGCTGCAAAGTTATTTTTTATGCAGCAGAGATGGTACAAATAATGTTTCATAGGATTGCAAAAATGTATCATACAACATATCTGCAATGATTGTAACATTACTTCAGATTATACACCGCATATTTGCCCTTGCCCTTGATGACTATCTTGTTGTAAGGCTTGGTGGGGAATACGAGGTTGGTCATAGCCATGCGGCCCTCGGCATCGAATGCCTCAATGCTGCTCTTGTCGATGAAGAGTCGCAGGTGAGTCATCTTGCCATGTACGGGTGCTGTTGTGACGGCAGCGAAGTCGTCGCTGAAGTCCTTGAGTCCGCTCTTGGTGCGGTCCATTGTGAATGTGCGAATCTTGTCGTCGTAAGTCATAACCACCTGCTCGCCCTTTTCGTTGTAGAGTGTGATGGTGGCACTACCCTTGAGTGTAACTACCACTTCGCACGACTCCGTCAGTGTCTTTGTCGACTTCTTCGGACGTGCAGCTGTAAGCTCAGGCGACGGAGTTACGCCGCAATATGTATTGCCTTCGTATTCGTAGAGGTCGAGGTCGCGCGGAATTGAGTTGCCCGAGCGATACTGCTTGGTTGGTACCTGGTTGGCATACTGCCAGTTGCTCATCCATGCTATCGCCACGTGGCGTCCGTTGGGAGCGTTGTCGAAGGTTACTGTGGCATAGTGGTCTTTGCCGTAGTCCATCCATCGTGTCACCTCGGGTGCTGTCTCGCATGTGAATTTCTTACCGTCGAAGTCGCCTACGAAGTACTGTGTGGCTGAACCACCGAACGGACCGCCAGGGTTGATATTGCAAATGAGCATCCACTTGTACTTGTCAGTGCCGCGTACACGCAACTTCATAAGGTCGGGACATTCCCATACACCGCCATGATTGCCATATTCGGCGCCAAACTGGCTTTCGAGTGTCCACGCCTTGAGGTCGTCTGACGAATAGATGTTCATGTGCTGACCTTCGGCGAGAATCATGTTCCACTTCTTGATGTCCTCGTTCCAGAACATGTGCGGGTCGCGGAAGTCGGGAGTATTGCTTGTGATGACGGGGTTGCCTTCGTATTTTATGAACGTTTTGCCGTTGTCGGTGCTGTAGGCGAGGCTCTGTGTCTGGTTCTCGCCTGCCGTTGTGTACATAGCAACAACTGTACTATCGCCAAATCCGGCAGTGTTGTTATGGTCTACTACAGCCGAACCTGAGAATATCGTACCCCATGCGTCAGGCTCAACTGCCTTACCCTGAAACTCCCAGTGCATGAGGTCGGTCGACGTAGAGTGTCCCCATGTCATGTTTTCCCACTGCGATCCATAGGGATTGTACTGGAAGTAGAGATGCCACACGCCGTCCTTGTAGAACATGCCGTTAGGATCGTTCATCCATCCGTATGCCGGAGTGTGATGGTATACGGGACGATACTGCTCGCGGTTGGTCATGTCGAACGAGTCGGCATACTTCATGTTCTTCCAGCATGTGAAGCTCGAAACACCACCATCGTTACGATAGGTGCCATTGACATGAATGTCGAGAGAGATGTTCTTGCTGTTCTTGTACTCGCTGATGTAGAGCGGCACATAATAGTCGATGTGGTTGGAAGCGAGACGGATGTTGAATGCCTTGACCTGACTGTTGCCGTCAATCACCTTGACATTGCACATCTCTGCCTTCTCCTGCACCGGCAGGAGAAGCACTTTCTGTGAGTTGTCTACACGGTAGATGCAGTGGTTGCTGCTAAGGAAATTAGCCTGTTGTGCCGAGGCAGCCATTGCAAGCCCCAATACAAACGATGTTGCCGCAGTACGGCTGAATAAATTCTTGTTCATATTAATATAGGTTTTTAAATTATCCAAAAAGTTTGAACTGTAGGTGTTTGGTTTCTGTCGCAAAATTACATTTTATATTATAATTGGTATATGACTTATGTTTCCAAAACTTGTAAGAATTCGCCGATGAAACAAATCTTGCATCAAATGTCAAATCTGTTGGTTGCTTGTTATCGATAAATTATTTAATTTTGCTATTGGAAACCCAATAAACCAATCTTTTTATGAAACCCAAAACTTATCATACATTATTAATACTGTTAGCAACGCTAACACTCGCCACCAGCTGCACTATCAATTATAAATATAAAATAGGTGTGTCGCAGTGTGTGGGTGGACGCTGGCGCGATAAAGCCAACATTGAGATGCTATCGGCACAACATCTCTATGACACCGATGTTAAGGTGATTATAAAGAATGCCGACAATAGCAACGAACGCCAATGCCGGCAGATAGACAGTCTTGTAGACGAGGGGGTAGACCTGCTCGTGGTTTCGCCTAATGACTATCATGCCCTAAACAAGAGTCTGCAACGTGCCCACGACAAAAACATCCCCATTGTCTTCTACGACCGTATCACAGCCATGAACGACTATACCGCTTATATAGGTGGCGACAATGTTGAGGCTGGACGCAAGATGGCGGAATATGCAGCAATGCTGTGTCGTGACAGCGTGAAGGCGGAAGGTCGATGACCAATTGTATTGGAAATGAGTGGACCATCAGATATGTCCCCAGCTGTACAACGACATTCTGGTTTTAGCGAAACAATGAAACAATATCCATCCATTGAGTATCATCATGTGCCAGGTCAATGGTCATACGAAGACTGTAAACGTATAATGCAACGATGGTTGAAGGATGGCAAAAATGTAGATGTTGTATTCTGCCACAGTGATTTTGTTGTTTTTGGTGCTTATGAGGCAGCCAAAGAATTTCACAAGGAGCACGACATCCGTTTTCTTGGTATTGACGGGCTACCTGGTGAAGGCATAGACGCTATTCAAAACGGACAGCTCGCAGCTTCATATATCTACCCTACCCATGGCGAGGAGGTGATAGCTCTTGCCGTGCGCATTCTTGAGGGCAAACCATTTGAACGTGTTAACAAACTGGAGAGCTTTGTTATAACACCGCAAAATGTAGCCGACATTTCGCTGAGTAGCAACTCGCTAATGAAGCAAAACCAATATCTTGCTACGATACAGTCTAAACTTGAGACTTATCTGGGCTTCTATCACATACAACGTGCTCTGCTCATTGTGTCAATGCTCGTCATCTTGCTATTGGCTGTGGCTGTTTTCACCACATGGCGTGCCGTGCGTGCCACACGACGTGCCAACCGCCGCATGCGTGAACTGAACGACGAACAGACACGATTCTTCACCAATGCGTCACATCAGTTGCGCACTCCGCTTACGCTTATAGCTGGTCCCGTCAACCAACTGGCTGCTGGCAATGGTGATTCGCAGCAACTCATTGACATCATTAAGCGCAACGTGGAGCAACTGCAACGCCTTGTTGGTGACGTATTGCTGTTCCGTCGGGAGAATCGCGCCACCATCGATGACTCCACCGCTACTACCGACGAGCAACTCATTGCAAGCCAAAAGTCGGTGCAGGAGAGTCGTCACGACACTCTGATTAACGACAATGCCGACGAACTCGCCACCGTACTTATCGTTGACGACAATGCCGACATGCGTGCCTATCTGCGCACACTCTTGCTCGACCGCTATTATGTGATAGAGGCAGCCGACGGCCAGAGCGGACTGAAACTTGCCGTGGAGAGTGTGCCCGACATTGTGGTGTCGGATGTGATGATGCCAGTAATGGACGGACTTACTTTCTGCTCACGACTCAAGCAACATGAGGCTACAAGCCATATTCCGGTGCTGTTGCTCACTGCCCGCAGCAGCGAACAGCAGTATATTGAGGGTATGCAGACCGGTGCCGACATGTATATGACCAAGCCGTTCAGTGCCGACCTGCTTGTTGCAAACATAGCATCGCTTCTTGCCAATCGCCAGAAGCTTCGCCAACTGTTCAAGACTCAGAATTTGTCATCAGCGCTGCCAACCGCAAATCAACATTCGACACTCAACACTCAACAGCCAACATCCACTTCGCCCGACCGACGATTCCTCGATACATTCCTCAAGGCAATGGAGAAGCATATGTCGAACACCAATCTCAAGATTGAAGACCTCGGCGACGAAGTGGGACTGTCGCGCGTGCAGCTATATCGCAAGGTGAAAGCCCTTATGGGCATGACTCCCGTTGAAATACTGCGCGAGACACGACTCAAACGAGCCATGCAACTGCTCAAAACCACTGACAAGACAGTATCCGAAATTGCCAACGAAGTAGGATTTGCCACTCCAGGCTATTTTTCGTCATGTTTTAAAAAACAATATGACAAATATCCTACAGATATAAGAGAGGAAATGAAGGTTTAGTTTGCATAACTAATAAAATAATTGGCACAACAGAACAAAAAACTCAACATTTTTGACTATCCAGTCAACGATTGTTGCATGTAACATGAGTTATATTTTGTGAACGATTCATGAAATGTCACTTATTTTTTATCCTATAACTTTGCAACCGTTATAAGACGCAAACTTAAACCAAAAACAAAAACGTATATCTTATGAAAAAAGCAAAAGTAGCTTTAGTAAGTATGCTCATGCTTGCCGGATCTGGCATGTACGCTCAGACCAACGGCATTGGCGGAACGGTGACTGACAATACGGGTGAACCTATTATTGGTGCATCAGTGAAAGTTAAGGGATCCTCAAACATGGGCACTGTTACCGACATTGACGGTAACTTCAAACTCAATGTAAAACCCGGCGAAACCCTTATCATCTCTTATATAGGATGTAAGGACCAGGAAGTGAAGGCTGGCGAAAACCTCAAAATTGTACTTCAAGACAACTCTGAGGTATTGGGCGAGGTAGTAGTGACTGGTTATCAGGTGCAGCGTAAGGCCGACTTGACTGGCTCGGTGTCGGTTGTAAGCACCAAAGACCTTAAGTCATCAGCCGATACTGACCCTATGCGTTCGCTGCAAGGAAAAGTTCCAGGCATGACTATCACCACCGACGGTTCGCCTATCGGCACGGGTACGGTACGCATACGTGGTATCGGTTCGTTCAACTCATCACAAGATCCACTCTTCGTTATTGACGGTGTGCCTACAACAACGGCCCTTAATTCGCTCAACATGAACGATATTGAAAGTATGCAGGTGCTCAAGGATGCTGCTTCGGCATCTATATATGGTTCGCGTGCAGCCAATGGCGTAATCATCATCACCACAAAACGTGGCAAGAAGGGAAGCAAGCTGAATGTCGATTTCTCAACAAATCTCACGGCACAGTTCTACAATTCGCAGTCGATGATGAAACTCTGCAACACATCTGAGTATGCTACAGCAATGGCTCAGGCTGCACTCAACGACGGCATCGACCCCGTTGCCTATGCCCGCAACTATGGTCTGGACCTCAACGCCACTACCGGACGCACCATAAAGGCATACGACCCGTCTACAGGCAACTACAATTCATATACCGTCAATGGTGCATACGATGGCTACATCAATGCCAAGAAGACGATGAGACTGTCCGATACCGACTGGCTTGACGAGATTTCACGCACCGGTTTCATGCAGAGCTACGACCTCTCTCTGTCGGGTGCCACCGACAAGTTTACTGGTCTTTTCTCGGCAGGATACAAGAAGAACAACGGTATATTGAAGTATTCTAACTTTGAGAACTTCTCAGCCCGATTCAACTCTACTTACAATGTCAACAAGATTGTAAGTGTAGGCGAGAATGCTACAGTCACTTATTCAAAGCAAGTAGACTGCGCACCAATGGAGAACGCGCTGAAGATGTCGCCAACCGTTCCCGTATATGAGGAAGACGGCACTACATTTGGCGGACCAGTGGGTGGCATGAGCGACCGTCAGAACCCTCTGCGCGAGATGTATATGAATCGCGACAACGCCCTGAAGATATGGCGTGTGTTCGGCAATGCTTATGTTGATGTCAAGCCATTGAAGGGTCTTGTGCTCCGTTCTAACTTCGGTCTCGACTATTATCACTCGTTCATTCACTCAATGAACCATACATTCAAGTCGGATATCGTAAACAACGATATTCCGAGCACGACACTCTCTGCCCACGACGACGTTCGCTGGACATGGAGCAATACTGCCAACTACAATTTCAAGATAGCACGCGACCACGACTTTACGGTGCTCGCTGGTATGGAGCTTCACAAGCAGACTGTTGAGGATGTGGGAGCCTACGCCCAGACCTTCGTAATAGAGGACAAGGACTATATGTGGCCCGACGCTGCAACAGGTATTGAGAGAGCAACAGGTATTGGTTCTGGATACACATTGGCATCATTCTTCGGAAAGGTCGACTACAACTGGCAAGACCTCGTTCTCGCATCATTCACTATACGTCGCGACGGTAGCTCACGTTTTGGCAAGAACAACCGTTATGGCAACTTCCCCGCTGCCACACTCGGCTATCGTCTTTCGAAGAACCTGAAGGCATCTTGGATTGACGATCTTAAGATTCGTGCATCGTGGGGTAAGACCGGTAATCAGGAGATTTCGAACACTGCCCGCTACGGATTGTATGTTGCCGACTACGGAGCAGACCGCGTAACGTCTACCGCTTACGACATCTTCCGTCAAGGTACAGGCATCTTCCCTTCTGGATTCCGCGCCACACAGACAGCCAACGATAATCTGAAATGGGAGACAACAATACAGTATAACGTTGGTGCCGACTTATCAATGTTCAATCAGGAACTCTATGGAACTGTCGATGCTTATATTAAAGATGTAAAGGACATGCTCATCTCGCCGGCTTACCTTGGTGCAATGGGTGAAGGCGGAGCAAGTTGGTCAAACGGTCCGTCGCTCCGCAACATAGGTATGGAGGCCAATGTGGGCTATCGTCATACTACTAAGTACGGTTTGCGCTACGACGTATCTGCCAACATCGACTTCTTCCGCAACAAAGTGACATATCTGCCATCTACTACCACTGGCTCGTATGCACACACAATGAAGGAGAACCTCGTGCAGTCAAAGCAGCCTTACGGCTCTATCGTGGGTTATGTTGTTGAAGGACTCTATCAGAACGAGGACGAAGTGAAGGCTTCAGGCCAGCCCAACGCACGTGTAGGCGGACTGAAATATGCCGATCTCGACAATAGCGGCACTATCGATGCCAACGACCAGACTTGGATTTTCAATCCTGTGCCCGACTTCAACTGGGGTCTGAACGTACAGCTTGGCTACAAGAACTTCGACCTCTCGATGTTCTTCCAGGGTGTATGTGGTGTGGATGTGTATAACAACCAGAAATTCCAAACCGACTTCTGGAGCATCACAGATGCCGGAAGCAACAAGGGCAACCGCATGCTTGGAGCATGGACCAAGGACAATACATCGTCTTCTATCCCTGCCCTTACCACAAACAATACTGGCGACGAGGGACGTGCATCGTCATACTTCGTAGAGCATGGCAACTGGATGAAGCTGCGCACGCTTCAGATTGGCTACAACTTCGCTGACTCGCTCTTGAAGAAACTGCACATGACATCGGCTCGTGTATATGTTTCAGGTCAGAATCTATTCACATTAAAGAGCAACAGCTTCACCATCTCCGACCCCGAGAACCCCAACTGGGCTTATCCTCACTCTTCGTCAGTGTCGTTCGGACTGCAGGTCAGCTTCTAATATAAGTTGGAGACATATATATAATTGGTGTATATAACAAGGTAATCCAAACAATTTAAAGAATCCAAACAATGAAAAATCTATATAAATACATATTCGCAGCGATGCTGACACTTACCACAGCAACATCATGCAGCGACTTCCTCGATGAGTCACCGAAGGGTGTCATTGACGAAGAAAAGGCTTTCAGCCGCCCCGATGAAATGGTTACTTCGGCTTACGCCATGCTCGGCGACTGCTGGTATTCGTATCCGTTCAACCTCTGGCCTTATGGCGACTTGTCGTCAGACGATTGCTTGAAGGGCGGTTCGGGAACCACCGACACTGGCTATCATCCAATGGAGATATGGTCGACAATGACCTCTACGTCTGGCGAATTTGACGAACTCTGGTATCGCCTTTATTGTGCTGTGAGCCGTTGCAACCGTGCGTTGCTCTCGCTTGAGCAGTATGGCAACACCAAACTGGGCGAAGAGACATGCAAGCAGCGTATAGCTGAAGTGAAATTCCTCCGTGCTCACTTCTACTTCAAGCTCATCACCATGTTCCGTCAGGTGCCTTGGATTGACGAGAACGTCACTAAGAACAAACTTCAGGAGCAGACTCGCAACGACGAGTTTACATACGAGCAGCTGTTCGATAAGATTATAGCCGACTTCAAGGAGGCTTACGACGTGCTGCCAGAAGTACAGAAAGACAAGAACCGCGCCAACAAAATCGCTGCTGCATCGTATCTCGCCAAGTGCTATCTCACCCTTGCATACGGTGACGGTTATGAAGCCACCAACGGATACGACCATATCAACAGAGAATATATGCAAAAGGTGGTGGAATATACCGATGTTGTGAAGAACTCACCCGATTACGGTTATCTTGAAGACTATGGCGATATCTTCCTCCCCGAAGAGAAGAACAGCAAGGAGAGCATCTTCGCTGTGCAGACTTCCGACTACAAGAACGACAACACAACATTCGGTCGTGCCAACTGGAGCAATGTGCTTAATGGTGTATGGGGCATGTGGTCGTGCGGATGGGACTTCCACAAACCATCGCAGGATCTCGTTAACGCATTCAAGACAAAGAACGGTCTGCCCGAGTTCGACGACTACAACACGTCCATCGCATATCCTATAAACGGCGAACCGAACGCCCAGAAGTGGGATCCGCGCCTCTTCCACACCGTCGGAATGCCTACCTTCCCATACAAGTATGAACCTGAATATACGCTGACAAAGGCAAACAGCCGCACACCTAACACTTACGGCTACTACTGCTCGATGAAAGAAGTGCCGCAGCGTTCAAAGGGTGAGACGTACAACGGCTCATGGCAGGCGTTCGCTATGAACGACTACGTGTTCCGCTACACCGACGTAATGCTTATGCGTGCTGAGGCTCTCATCGAAACTGACAACCTCGCCGAGGCTCGCTCTATCATCAACGACATCCGTCAGCGTGCAAAGAACTCGGTAGACAAGCACATTGCATACGCTGCGAACCAGTGTGACATAGCACTCTACCCCGAGTCTTACTTCCAGAACAAGGAGACTGCACGTAAGTGTCTGCGCTGGGAGCGCCGACTGGAACTCGCTATGGAGAACGGACGCTACTTCGACCTACGCCGTTGGGGCATTGCTTCCAAGACACTCAACGCCTACTTCGCCAAGGAGCAGAACGACGTGTACGACGGACAGACCTACGCCACATATCTGAAGGATGCCCACTACACAGCTGGCAAGAACGAGTTCTATCCGATACCATACAACCAGCTCTACTATGTGCCGGGACTGTACAAACAGAACAAGAACTACTAAATAATCGCTAAGGGTTTTAGTTGTAATTATAATATATAGAAATGAAAAAGTAGCGGAGGTCACTGTGAGGTGAACCTCCGCTACTTTTTTAGTACGCTCGGCATGAGCATTGTCTAACGGGTGAAAGTCCCGAGCAAGCCCTAATAGCGGGAATTGCATAGTCAAAGGCAAGGGTGTCAATCGCGAGGTGGAATCAGAAGGAAGCAGAGATCGGTAAATTGTATATGCAACACTTTTATTTTTCCACTGTTATGGGCAGCGTTGCCATGGGCAAACCTTCGGTTGAGACGCTGAGTGTTGCCGTGCCGTGCTTCATTCCTTCCACTACCACTACCAGCTCGCCGCTGAACAGCGGCATCTCTGTAGAATTGAATGGCACGAGCGATGTTGCGTCGCCGTTGCAGGCTGCACGGAATTTGGCAGCACCCGTCACATGAAATTTCATCTTGTTGGCAGCCGTGGCACACGCATTGCCGTCCTTGTCAACTACCGACACGGTCACAAACGCGAGGTCTTCGCCCTTCGACGAGATGCTGCTGCGGTCGGCTTTCAGCACGATACGTGCCGGAGCGCCCGCTGTGCGTATTGTCTTTTCTGCCTTAGGCGTGCCGTCGTAGTCGTAAGCCACAACGCGTATCTCGCCCGGCTCGTACTGCACGTTGTTCCAACGCAGGCGGTAGCGGTCCAGACGCGATCCGGGATTCTTTGCAATTCTGCCCTGACTCTTGCCGTTGACGAAGAGTTCTGCCATCGGATACGACGTGTAGCAGTATACCGGTGTGGTCTCGCCCTCGCGTCCGGGGAATGTCCAGTGGGGCAGAACGTGCAGCGTAGCGTCGTCCTTGCGCCAGTGTGAGCGATACAGGTAGTAACGGTCCTTGGGCAGACCCGCAAGGTCGCAGATGCCGAAGTAGCTCGAGCGCGACGGCCAATACTCGTCGTAGGGCGACGGTTCGCCCAGATAGTCGTAGCCGGTCCATACAAACTCGCCTATCACATAGTTGCGGTCGTCCTGCATCTGCCAGTCGTCGTCGGGCAGATTGCTCCACGGACAATACTCAACGTCGTAACTTGAACACTGGCCGTCGGCATACTTCTTCGAGTCGGAAGGCTCGACGGGGAATTTATACACACCGCGTGAACTGACTGTTGAGGCTGTCTCCGAACCAAGGAGGAATCCCTTGGACAACTGGCGGATGTTCTTGTCGTACTTGTGTACACGATAGTTGAAGCCCGGAACGTCCATCACCTGGGCAAAACCCGACTTCAGCGCAGCCTCAGCCTGGTCCATTCCCTGCGTTACGGGACGCGTGGGGTCGAGCTTATGGCAGATGTCCTGCAGATGCTCCGAGATGTTGCGGCCCCCCTCGCTCCACTGTTCGGGTATCTCGTTGCCTATGCTCCACATCACGATTGAGGGATGGTTGCGATGGTTGAGCACAAGATTCTCTATGTCCTTGTCTGCCCATTGCTTGAAGTTGAGGGCGTAGCCGTTCTTGCATTTAGGATAAATCCACATGTCGAAGCTCTCAGCCATCACCATCATACCCATCGAGTCGCATATCTCCATCTGCCATGTCGACGGCATATTGTGAGCCGTGCGTATGGCGTCGCAACCCATATCCTTCATCGTGCGTATCTGTCGGATAAGCGCAGCCTTGTTTACTGCGGCACCTATCGGACCCAGGTCGTGATGCAGACACACGCCCTTTATCTTACGCGAAACTCCATTCAGCTGGAAACCGTCATACTGCGCCACACGTACCGTGCGGATTCCCACCTTCTGCTGAGTCTGGTCTATAAGCTTGTTGTTGCGGTAGAGACGTGTGACGAGCTTATATAAATAAGGTGATTCGGGCGACCATAGCTGCGCATTGTCCACAGTCAGCGTCTTCACAACATTGCCATGGGCGTCGAAGTCGCCGTATTTGAACTGCGCCACCACCTTGCCCGTGGCATCGACGAGCTGGTTTTCTATCGACAGAGTCTTGTCTACATTATTTATATTGGTGCAGATGCTCACCTCAGCCTTGCCTTTGTTTATCGACTCTGTGCGGAAATAGCAACCCCAAGGATTGATTGTTGCAGCGTCGGCATTCATCACGAGTTGAACGGGACGGTACAATCCGCCACCCGGATACCATCGCGAACTTTCTTCACGGTTGTTGAGGCTCACGCTAATCTCGTTTTTGCCCTTCTTCAAGTATGTCGCAGCATCAACACGGAAGGCGTTATATCCGTAAGCCCAGTGGCCCGCCAGCTTACCATTAATATACACATGAGGGTCAGCCATGGCTCCGTCAAACTCCAGAACAGCCGTCTTGGGCAGTCGCTTCAAGTTGACTGTGGTCTTATAGAATCCACGTCCTATCCAAGGCAGAGCACCCGAGCGTCCCGACTTCTCTGTCTTCTCCTTTTCGCCGTTCTGCTCTATGGCAACATACTGAAGATCCCACTTCTTGTCGAAGGGTCCGTTTATAGCCCAGTCGTGCGGAACGGTGACAGCTTTATAGTTGATGCTGTCGCGCGAGAACTGCCATTGCTTCAGGCTGATTGTGCTGCGTTGGGCAGAAGCGGTAATAGCCGACGTGGCAAGCGCAAGGGTTAGTAATGCATTTCTATTCATATTCAGATTGTTGTTTGTCACATTAATTCTTGTTGTTGATTCGATAAGAGGCGAAACTCTTCATAGCCTTCAGCACCTTTCCGGTGTGGTTGTCGAAGAGTCCGCGGTTTATCCAGCTGCCGATAACCTTCTTTCCGCTTTCGTTTTCTTCAGGAAACCACCAGTAGAGTCCCTTCACCATAGGGTGTTTCTTGAGCATATCCACCAGTTCTTGGGTGAATTGGGCCTGACCTTCTTCCGTTATGGGATACAGGTCGGAGTGTTCGTCAGCCGATTTTGCCCATCTGTCGTTGTCGTGAGAGTAATAGAACGCTGTCTCTACAATCATGATGTCCTTCTTGGGGAATTCTACGGCGAGCGAATCGAGCGTTCTTGAAAGGTTGGGAATGTCCTTGTGCCACATCGGATAGTATGAAAGACCTATTATGTCGTAGTCGACGGCATGGTTGCGTAGACGCATGTAGTAGTTTTTTGTCGCATCCCAGTCGCCGGCATGTTCCGTATGAATGATGATACGGGCATCGGGGCAGACCTCACGACACGCTTTTACACCGCTTTTCAGCAAATCCGTCAGTACGTCCCAGTTCTTTTCATTGAAAGGGTCGGTCTTAGCCGTGGGCCAAAGCATTCCAAACGTGATCTCATTGCCCACCTGTATAAGGTCGGGATCGCAACCGTTCTGCTTCAGATGGCGCAAGGCATGCGCTGTATGTTCATAAACCGAGTCGCAGAGCTGCGCTGGTGAGCATTTCATCCATGCTTTTGGAGTGAACTGCTTGCCAGGGTCTGCCCACGTGTCGGAATAGTGGAAGTCGAGCATCAGATTCATACCTGCCTTCTTTATCTGCTTGCAGAGCGGAGTGATGTAGTTGAGGTCTTGGCACACTCCCTCGTCTTTGTTTTCTGCCGGAGCTTCGTCGGGATTGACAAAGAGGCGCACCCGGGCAGCGTTCCACTTGTTGTCTTTGGCTATCTTGAGCAACGGGCGCGCCTTGCCTTTGGCGTCCAAGTATATTGTACCAGCCTTTTCGTAGGTGGGAAGAAGCGATATGTCGCCACCAAGCAGACGGGTCTGGGCGTTGGTTGTCGAGAATGACAATAGAAGTAAAAACGAAAGGATGAGCTTCATTGCTTTGTTTGTTTTTGGAAAAGGGTTGGTGAAGAGTATGTCAAAATAGAAGTTAAAGGAAGTTTGGGCTTCGCCCGTAGTTAACAGAAGTTAGTGGACGTATGTATAATTTGCTGAAAACAAAGCATATGTCTGTTAACTTCCATCCATCATAGATGGATTAACTTCTTCTTAAATCCCTTTAACTCCCATTTTGACACTCCCTCCACCGGTAAAGACTAATAATACCTACTATTTAATTACATTACTGCCAAACGCATTCAGAGCATCGGTCGGCTTGCCGTTGGAATCGAACGCTCCCTTGTTGTAGTCGTTCCATCCTCCGTAACATTCCGGTTCCCAGTAGAAAATGCCCAGACATTCAGCCTTGGCCTTGCATCCGTCCACCATCTTCTGCATCATTGCAGCGGCATTTTCCGAGTCCCATGGCATGCCAATCTCGCATATCATCACCTTCTTATTGTAACGTGTGGCGAGAGTAGAGATGTTGTTGAGGCAGTCGTCGGTCAACTCCTGCCAGTTGTTGTCTTCGGGATAGAGCGACATACCGATAACGTCCCACTTTGCACCGGCTGCTTTCAGTCCGTCAAACATCCATGTGAATCCGCCAAGGTCGTTGCCCTGGTCAATGTGTATGATGCATTGGGCATTGGGATAAACCGCCTTGGCAGCGTCATAGCCCGCATTGTTGAGCGCAGCGTAATTGCTGAAGTTGTTGTCGCTTGCAAGACCGAGCGGCCAAAGCATTCCCGTACGAGTCTCGTTGCCTATCTGTATCCACTCAACATCAATGCCGTTGTCCTTAAGATACTTCAGTACGTCGGTTGTATGTTCTGCTACGGCAGCCTTCATCTTGTCGAGGTCGTCCTTGAAGTCGTTCCATGCAGCAGGGATGTTCTGCTTGCCAGGGTCGGCCCATGAGTCAGAATAGTGGAAATCTACCATTATTCGCTCGCCAAGATTCTTCGCATGCCATGCCTTAGTGAGCAGATCCTTCTTGTTGCACCATCCGTCTGCGGGATCAACCCATACACGAAGACGTATGGAATTGACACCAAGGTCGCGCAAGAGCGACATGCAGTCCTGCTCGGTACCGTTGCTGTTGTAGAACTTTTTGCCTGAAGCCTGCATCTGTGTGAGCCAGCTCACGTCGGCACCCTTTGCAAAACCGGTCATGTCGTAGGTCGGTTCTTTCTGCGGAATTGTATCGTGGTCGTCGCTGCACGAAGATAACGTGACGAACGCCAAGGCAGCGAGTAGAAGCGGTTTAAGGAATGATTTTTTCATTGTATATAATATAATGTAAAGGCTCCGTTCCACTCCTCCCCAGTAGGGAGGGAGTGAAGGGTAGAGCGTTTTGTTTGTTTGTCGTTTTGTTTCTTTTTGTTTTGTCCTTTGATTGATGAAAAACGATAACGTATTCATAAGCCTACGATAACGTATTCATTGGTCAACGATAACGTATTCATTGGCAGATGATAACGTATTCATAAATCAAGGAGGTTTTATGGTCGTAACTATCGGTTTGTAGAAGTTTCTATTCCATTATGGTGCGGCCCCATTTCATCGTCTTCAGGTCGACCGTTACGGTCACTGTCTTGCCTGCTTCGACACCATCGTCAAACCATATGTTCCATGCTCCGGCATCTGAAGAGAGTCTGAATTGGTCGCTCGGATCAGAGCCATATACTACAGAATTCTCGCGGTCGACAATCTTGAATTCCTCCCACTTGGCTGTAAGTGTGTATGTACCGCTATATGTCGTTTCGCCAGTCTTGGCGAGTCGGGCAAGTTCAACGGATACGTCATCCTTTTTAACCATGTATAGTTCGGCAGGATATTTAACCTGCGGCTCGTCCGTTGCGGTAAAGTCAACCTTGCCTTCAACCACCGAATAGGTGAGATAACCCTTGCCGTCGGCAGCAACGATTATCGTATAAGTGCCCGCCTTGGCTATGTTGATGCCCGTAGAGGCCGAAGCCTGCGAGAGCTTTCCGTCGTTTGCGTCGAAGTGAAGAGTCTTTTCGTCGGCATAGTCGGTTCGTGTCGTCTTGTTATACTCCTTTGCATCGGCATCAATCGTAACCTTCTCGTTGTCGGCGGTAGTCGTTATGTAATATCCCCATTGCTGACGCTTGCTGTAATAGGTCATGTCGTTGCCGTTGGCACGAATCTGTGAGAGTAGGGTAGCGGTCCATTCCATTTGCTTGGTGTCAACCTTTACAAACCAGGCTCCGCTACCATCAGCAAACCAACAGTTCCATGCATCGCTCGCATTTGATATTTCGAAGGCATGACCGTCAACCGCGTAGTTGCCCCAGGTGTCGCCTGAGTATTCGTAGAAATAGCAGTTGAGCCACGGAGTAGCGTTCATGTAGCCGGTGTACACGCCGTCTGCTTCAGGCGAATGCAGATAAGCTATGGTGTCAACCTTGTTGGTTGCGAGCACTGCGAGCTTGGTCATGTCAACATAATAAGGTGTAACGGTAACTGAACACACATTGCTATATTGCGGCTCCATATTCTCTCCCTGCAATGACTTTATGCGGAAGTAGAGCTGACCGGCTGTGTTGACGTTGATGCCAAGGCTCTTGGCGAGTGTGTTGAGTTCGGTTCCGGTGTAAGCTTTTGTAAGTGAGGTGACAGCAGTAGACGTTGCGTTAGCGAAGTTTTCAGAAGTTGAAGCTTCAATGTATGTCTTCAGCAGGTCGCCGGTGACCGGATTGTTGGCGTCGCTTGACAGCAATGTCGGGTTTTTCCATGCAAGTTGCAGCACTACCTTGGCACGCTGGCTTATGTCGAGTTTTATGTCTGACGATGTGGCGATAAGTTCTGAAGGTGCCATTCCGTCAACATAGACTGTGTCTCCGTCGTTGTTGCAGCTTGCAAAGAACAAGGCAACACAAAGATACAGAAATAATTGATTGAATATCTTGTTCATAATAATATTATTTAATGAAAGCCCCACCCCCTTGCCCCTCCCCCGCAGGGAGGGGAGTAGAATGTTGTTGCTTCTCAGTTTTCTATCTGTTTTTACCACTAAACATTATCAATATAATATGTTTGCAGTACATTTCACTCCCCTCCCTACTGGGGAGGGGCAGGGGGTAGGGCCCCTTTTTAATTAATACTCTTCGTTCTTAAGATTTGGATTAGCCGTTAGGTCGGTCGACGGAATCGGATAATAGTTGTACTTGTTGTCTACAGCCATGCCGTCTTTTGTACCGCCTTTCCACTCCCATATATAAGAAGCGGTGGTGAACTGGCCGAAACGGATGAGGTCTGTGCGGCGATAGCCTTCCATGTAAAGCTCGCGTGCACGCTCATCGATGATGAACTCCTTGGTGAGCTGGCTCTCTTTGATGTTGCCACTTTCGTCGCCATAGGCACGTTTACGAAGATCGTTGATGTACTGAACGGCCTGCTCACGGCTGCCACCGTTGCCTCCACGCACTACAGCTTCGGCATACATGAGGTACACATCAGCCAATCGGAAGAGCGGAAAATCGGTCGCTGCACCATACGAAGCGGTGTTGGATGCAATCTCGCCGTTGTCCTTCAGGTTGCTCCACTTTGTGAAAAGATAGCCGTCCTGCTGGTTGGTGAAGTCAGAGATGTACTGATTCTGCTTGTCGGTGAAGAACATATAGCGATGGTCTTTGGCGCCATCGGCAAACTTTGCAGTAAGGTTTCCGCGTGAACGGAAGTTGCCCCAAGGCGAAGCAACGCCCAGATCGGCAGCGTTCTGCGAGTTGGATGTGCTGCTTGCCGAGCCGCAGATGAGATACGTTGTCGATCCGTAAGTCATCAAGTGGTCGGGGTCTTGCGGCAGAGCGAAGATTATTTCGTTGGTGCGTTTGTCGTTGTCGGCATTGAAGAGCTGTGCATAATCGCCGTTGAGCGAGTAGCCCTGGGCAATCGCCTGTTTGCAAGCATCGATGCATTCAGAGTACTTGGCAGTGCCGGTATAGGTCTCGGCATTCAGGTAAAGCTTTGCAAGCAAAGTGTAGGCAGCGCCCTTTGAGGCTTCACCGTAAGGACAATCGTCCTTTGAAGCCATATTTTCAACACATCCTTTCAGTTCAGACTCTATATACTCGAATGTCTGTTGAGGAGTATAACAAGGCGGAACATACGTGCCGATAGGGTCGTTTTCGGTCACGAATGGGATGTTACGGTAGAGGTCGAGAGCGTGATAGTAGAACAGAGCACGCATGAATCTTGCCTCAGCCTTATAACGGCGCAGCTTGGTCTGGTCGGTCTCAGAGAACGACGAAAGCTTAGAGTCGGAGCAGTTGCGAAGGAACTCGTTGCACAGCGTTATGTTGTAGTAGATGCGATAGTACATATCGCTCACCCATGTATCGTTGGCATCCCACTTCATAAAGGATATGTTGGTCATGTCATCACCGGTAAGCCATGTGTATGCCATTTCGTCTGTCGGGCCCTCCTGGAGGTTAATGAACATACGCATGTAGTTCTCGCCATGGCTTGAAGAGAAGTCGGTGCCGGAGCTTTCCTGGCCGGTTGCCGTCATCGAAGCATATATCTTGCCAAGCACAGACTCATAGTTCTGTATGTTGGTGTACACCTGCTCAGAGGTGGTTTCGTTGTGTGGGAACTGGTTTAGGTCGTCGGTGCAGGCGGTGTTAAGTGTCAGCGCCGCTGTTCCCATCATCACACCATATAATATATTCTTTAGTTTCATTATAGTTTTCTTTTTAGTATTTGTTTAAAGCATTAGGATTATAGAGTTCCCCTTTTATCTTCAAAGCATTCGGATTTTTCTCTTTTCCCTTTTAACTTTTCACTTTTCATTCTTCACTCTTCACTCTTCGTTCTTCACTTAAAACGTCAGTCCGAGGCTCAGAGTATAAGTTCTTGGGCGCGGATAGAAGCTGCTGTCTACGCCATTGGGCACTTCAGGGTCGGCACCCGAATAGTTGGTGATGCAGAATACGTTCTGAACCATAGCCGAGAGCGACAACGAGCACCACTTGGTTATCTTTCCGAAGTTGTAGCTCAGGTTGATGTTGTCGAGCTTAAGGAACGAAGCGTTCTCCACATAGTAGTCCGACAGATACTGGCGTGTCTGGAATCCGGTCTTCATATAGCTGCGGTTGAGGTTGTTGAGTTGCAGTCCGTCAGCCCATGTCTCCACTTCCCATGCACCGGTGTTCATCGCTGTGGCGTTGTAGACATAGTTGCCTATGTTGGCGCGGAAGCTCATGCCGAGTGTAAGCTGCTTGTAGCGGAGTGATGTAGAGAGTCCCATGATGTAGTCGGGCATTGGCGAATGGTAGCGGTAACGGTCGGATTCGTTTATCGCGCCATCCTTGTTAAGGTCGGCATAGGCTCCCTCGATAGGCTTACCGTTACGGTCGTACAGTTGCTTGTACACATAGAACATGTTAGGAGCATAGCCCTCGGTGAGCACCTGAATCTGGTTCTCGTCCTTAACCGTAGGACCTACAATCATATTTGTCTCGCTGTCGCTCTTCACCAGTGACAGATTCTTCACCTGCATCTTCTGCCATGTGAAGTTGTATGAAAGGTTCCACTCCCAATCCTTGGCCTGTATTGGAGTTGCATTGAGCGTAACTTCAATACCGTGGCTGTCCACATTGCCCACGTTGGTGGTAATGGTCTTGCCGAACTGTGTGCCAGCTGCTGCCGGAACGGTGGCGATGAGGTCTTTGGTCTTGCGTGTATAGAAGTCGAACGAACCAGAGATGCGGTTGTTGAGGAATCCGAAGTCGAAACCTGCGTTCCAAGAATCGGTAGTCTCCCATTTAAGGTTAGAGACGTAAGCTTCGGGTCTGTAGGTGTTGATCCAGCTGCCGTTGATATAAGCTTCGGCACCTGTAGAGCTGTAAGTGTAAACGGGCAGATAGTTGTAGTTGCCGCCTACCTCCTGCTGACCGGTCACACCGTACGATGCACGGAGCTTAAGATTGCTGAGCACCTTGTTGTCTTTGAGGAACTTCTCGTTGCTTACGGTCCATCCCAAGCCTACTGACGGGAAAGTACCCCAACGGTAGTCGCTGCCGAAACGAGAACTGCCGTCACGACGCATGGTAGCGGTGAGCAGGTAGCGTCCGTCGTACGAGTAGTTGACACGACCGTAGTAAGAGAGCAAAGTATGGCGATAGTCCTCAGCCTTGTGGGTCTTGAGCTGCGAGCCAGCCATGTTATACTCTACAGTTTCGGGCTGTGTCGACTTCCAGTACTGGTAGTCGTAACCTATGGTAGCGTCCACATTGCTCTTTGCCTCTTCAAAGTAGTGGCCGTAATTGGCGTAAACTGTGAGCAGATTGTTCATCTTCTTCTGCGGACCATAGTTGTAGTTGTAGCCTCCGTCGAAGAAGTTTGATGCAGCATATTCGGGTACGCGGGTGTGTCCTTTGCCCTCAGCCACGTCGGTGCCGACCGTTGCGTGCAGCTTGATATCGGGGAAAAAGTGGAGCTTGTAGTCAACGTCGAAGTTGCCGATGAAACGCTTCACGTCGCTGCCTGCGTCGTACATGTCAACGAGTCCGCGCGGATTGCGCTGTCCGGCTTTCGTGTTGATAGGATTGCCGCTGGCATCGAGCGACTCAGTATAGCCTCCCAGCTTGTCCGAACCAGAGTGTACGGGCAGAGTGGGGTTGAACGTAGCGGCAGCCCAAATGGCGCTGCTGTTGTAGAAAGTGTTCTTTGTGAGCGAGCCTTTGGCGTTGAGTCTGAGCTTCAGGTGGTCGTTGAAGAGGCTTGGGTTGAGCACGATGCTGCCGGTGAATCGCTCCGACTTGTCGCCGCGGATTATACCGTTCTGGTTGGCATAGCCTACCGAAGCGCGGAAGGGCAGACCCTTTACGATGTTGCCCGACAGAGAAAGGTTGTTGTCGGTAGAGAGTGTGGTGCGATAGACTTCGTCAAGCCAGTCGGTATTGGCGTTGCCCAGCAGAGCCTTTTGGGCATCGGTGCCATGCGCATTGATAACCGAGCGGAACTCTTCGGCACTCAATATGTCCACCATCTGGGCGCGTGTCTGCATGGTATTGGTTGAAGAGAACTGCACGTTGAGCTTCGAGTCGCTGCCTTTCTTGGTAGTAATGAGTATGACACCGTTAGAAGCGCGCGATCCGTATATGGCAGTTGAGGCTGCATCCTTCAATACGGTCATCGACTCGATGTCCTGCGGATTGATCATACTGAGGAAGTTGTCGGCTCCGGAGATTCCGCCAAGTTCCAAGGGCACGCCGTCTACAACAATCAACGGGTCGTTAGAGGCGTTGAGTGAAGCACCGCCACGTACGCGAATAGTGCTGCCTGATGTGGCAGAACCCGAATTCGACATAATCTGAACACCCGAAACCTTGCCGTTGATGAGCTGCTCGGGCGATGATATAGAACCCTTGTTGAAGTCCTTGGCACTAACCGTTGCCACCGAACCCGTAAGGTCGCTCTTGCGTGCGGTACCATAACCCACCACCACAACTTCTCCCAGCTGACGGTCGTTGGAGTCGAGTGTGATGTTGATTACGTCGCCGTTGAGTTGCACGGTTTTGGCTATATAACCAATATAAGATACAGTTATTTGCTTTGTTCCTGCCGGAACGATGAGAGTGTAGTTGCCGTCGAGGTCGGTCACGGCACCCGTCTTGCCACCGTCGAGTGTGATGGTGGCGCCCATAAGCGGTTCTTTGTTGTTGGCATCAGTGATGCATCCTTTGATGGTGCGGTTCTGCGCCTGCGCCGAAAGCGAAGCTGCCGAGAGTACACCGGCTACAAGCAACGCAAAGAAACGGCTACGTTTGTTTCCTTTTGTTTGGTTCATGTTGAAAACGTTTAGGTAAATTATGGTTTTTAATTTTTAATTTTGTCTTGCTGAAGATTTGAAACGGATAGGTTTTTCGTCGGCTGCAAAATTACGACGGATAATAAGAAAACCGCATTACAAATTGGACAAATGGCAAAACAAAACAGACAAAAACGCTCGCAAACGCCCATAAACAAAGGGTTTGACCGAAATGTAAATGACAAAAGGGAGAAATGTAATGAAAGGAGAGGGAGTGTCAGAAGTTTAAGCAGTAAGGATGTTGTATATATGTAGGAGGGTATGGCGTCCCCGCCATACCCTGCGCAAGCAGTGGTGCAAATAATTGCAATATGAATGTATATGCTAACTGCTCAGGAGGGTAAAGTCATGAGTCGAAAATATAAGAAGAAGGCTATCTGTAGGAGAAGGGCGTGTCAAAGGTCAATTATACGGGCTGAAAGCCCAATAAGCACATAGCCCAAGGCAGCGCCTTGGGTGTACGGATTGAAAATAGCAATGCGCCCAGTAAGGGCAAAAGCATTGATAATTAACGCTTTTGCCCTTACTGGGCGCATTGTTTTTGGTGGCTTTTTACCTCAGGGCGTTGCCCTGGGCTATGTGCTTCTGCCCCTTCGGGGCGTGCTGCTTTGACTTTTAACACGCCCTCCACTGACAATCACTCTTTCCCAACTAACAATTCAACGCTTTAAAAAAGGAGTCCTTTTGCTCTCCAAAACGAGTCCTTTTGCTCTCTAAAAGGAGTCCTTTTGCCCATCAAAACGAGTCCTTTTGCACTCCAAAAGGAGTCCTTTTGTTTTACTGTCATTTTGCGCCACGTCGTCGGATGCGCAACAAACGAGCTTTACTCCTTTATATTCAGCGAGTTAGCCGTGCGGTTGCTGTTCTGTTGCTCTCTTCGTCAGGAGTTTGGTTGGCAGCCGATTTTATGGCGTAAGCAGCAGAATGTTGGCATTGTTCTTCCGAGTATGACATTTTTTTTGTAATTTAACGCCGTGAAATAGAAACCATTAAAATGTCTTAACCCCACATGATATCGCAATGAGAAATTTACTCTTTACCTTTATACTTGCGCTGTTCTCGGCGCTGGCATCAGCCCAGACCTTCAGCAATATAGCCATTGCTGAGGCATCGACCGTGTGCTCCATAGCGCAGGACGAGCAGGGAATGGTGTGGCTGGGCACCGAGAACGGGCTCTACTCGTACGACGGCTACCGCACCATTCAGCACAACACGTTTGCCGACGGCACACCTATGGCGACGCGCATACACTCAATGCTCGTCAGCCACAATATTATATATATGGGCACGGAACGCGGACTGCTCGTCTACGACATACGAAGCGGACGCTACGGGCAGCCTGCCGAACACTCGCCCAAGGACATTCGTGCCGTGACTTTGCATCAGGGACGGCTATGGATGGGCAGCGCGACGGGACTGTACAGCTGCAGCCTCGCCGCCAACGACATACGTCTGGAGAACCGACAGTTGCAGAACGTGTACTCGCTGCTGTCCACCCCTCGCGGACTGCTTGTCGGAACCTTAGGCGGACTGGCTCTGCGCTCGTCTGGCGGCAGCATACGCCGCATACCGATAGGCAACGGACCGCAGCCGCTCGTCAACGCTCTCGCTCCAGACCGTGGCACCAATGCCGTGTGGATAGGCACCGAGGGCGCGCTCTACCGTTACGACTGGCGCACATTCCAGCCCGTAGCGCCGCTCATGGGCAACTCCATCAAGTCGCTCGCATTGCACGGCGACAACATATATGCAGGCACCGACAACGGAATGTTTATATATAATAAGGTGACAAACGACGTGCGCCATGCCCTGCACGACTCACGCTCGGCACGCTCAATAGCCAACAACATCGTGTGGGCGGTGTACAACGACCGCTGGGGCAACCTATGGGCAGGCACCGACCAGGGCGTGTCCGCGATACAGCGTCGTCCATTCTATACCTACACTCCGCTCAGCGACATCACCCATACGGGCGACGGCAACTGCCTGCACCTCATATTCCGCAGCGCCGACAACATGCTGTGGCTCGGTGGAACCAACGGACTCATCGCCTACAGCGCCTCGCACGGATTCCTGCCCGACAAGGGTGCCGACATAGCGTGGTATCGCCAGACCTCAACTGCGCACTATATGTCGCACAACCGTGTGCGTCGTGTGTACTCCGACGGCGAGGGTAGGGTGCTCGTATGCACCGACCACGGACTCAATATATACAATCCGAAGACACGACAGATGCGCAACGTCATCGTCACCGACCCCTCGCGACGCTACAGTACGGCGTGGGCTTACGACGTGGTGGACGACGGGCGGGGGCGCTACTGGATATGCTCGTATATGGGAGGCGTTTTCGTGGTGGCTAAGGAGAAGCTGCTCAATGCCACCGATGGTGTGATTGTAGCCGACCGACATCTGCTCTCGCAGTTGCAGGGCATACACGTGTGGCAACTCGTCAAGGACGGACGCGGACGCATCTGGGTGCGAATGTACGACCGCGGACTCGACCGTATCGACCCCAAGACGATGCGTGTGGAGCACGTCGTGGGCAAGGACCGCATCATCAACGACCTCGCTGTAGACCGTAAGGGCAACATTTGGGCTGCAATGGACAGCGAGATACGCTGCTTCGGCATGAATGCCAAAGACAGCCGTACCTATCACATAGCCGGATATGGCAGCGATGCTATGGCTATGTTGTGTCAGGTGGAGGACGATATGTGGGCTGTCATGGGCAACGACTGCTGCATACTGAGTGCCGACGGATGCTCCGTACGATTCGCCGTGCCCGGATTCCGTCCGCTTGCCATCTGTTACGACCGCGTGTCGTATAGCGTTCTGCTTGGCGGCAACGACGCTGTGGTGAGCATTTCCACTGCTCGCATGCATGAGAAGCGGCAGCGCTGCCACATGTTCATGTCGGGCATGATGGTCGACGGCAAGCCGTTTGTGCCCGAAGAGGGCAGCACGGCGTATCTCTCGGAAGTGACGCTCGCCTCCACACAGAACAACGTGACATTCCAACTGTCCGACCTTCCCTTCTCCGGACAGCAACCCTGCGTGTATGCCTATCGCCTTAAAGGCATCGACCGCACGTGGCAATACATGCACGGCGAGCGTCATGAGATAAGCTACAACGCCCTGCCTCCGGGCAGTTATACGCTTGAGGTGCGCCAGATTGACGCCCTTGGCGACGCCAAAGACGAGGTGCTCAGCTACGGAGTTACCATTCTTCCGCCCTGGTACTGGTCGCTGTGGGCTAAGATTGTTTATCTGCTTGTGATTGCAGCATTGCTCGTGTGGATAATGAACTTCTACATTATGCGCCGCCGTCTGCACCAGGAACGCCTTGCCAAGAAGCGCATCATGCAGGAGTCGGCAGCCCGCTCGCAGTTCTTCGACAATCTGTCGCGACAGCTCAAGCAGCCGCTCGGCTCGCTGTTCGGCTCGGTGCTCGACATGCTTCATGCCGAAACCGACACCGCCGGTGTGCGCCGTCTGGAGCAGATGCGCCACGACGTGGTCGATATGAACATGCTTGTACACAAGGCTCTCGACGTGATGCAGACCCGACCCGACAACGACCCTACGCCTAAGACGACGCTTGAGATAGTGGACTTCTGCCGACGTGCTGCCGACGATGCACGCTCGCGCTTCGGCAAGGCGGTGGAGATTGACTATCGCACCGATGTGCCTACTGCATACGTGTGCGTCGACGTGGTACGCCTGCAACCCGTGTTGGCTGAACTTATCGACTTCGCTGTGAACAACCGCAACACCGCCGACCCCGTGCGCATTGCCATAACTACCTGCGACGATAGGGTGCGTATAAACGTAACCATACCCGGCAAGACGATAGCACAGAACGATATACCCTTCGTTTTCAACCGCTACTATCGCATGCCCGACAATATCATGCCTGCCGACACTAACACCTTCGCCCTCGTTCATGAGTTTGCCGAGCAGCAGGGTGGTGCAAGTGTTGTGCATAGCGATGACAACCAGATTGTAGTGACTATGGCTTTCGATCCGGCTCATACCGCTTCGGCTTCATCACAACACGCTGACAGCGTTACTGCTGCGTTCAAGGAGCCTGATGCCGACAGCTCCGACGCCCGCCTGTTGGCTAAGATTACGGACACTGTGGAGGCTCACATAGCCGACTCCGACTTCAATGTGACGCGCCTGCAGGAGTCGCTCGGACTCGGCTCGAAACTGCTCTATCGCAAGGTTAAGCAGATGACGGGCAAGACACCGATTGAGTTTATACGCCACATACGCATGCAGCGTGCTGCCATCATGCTGCGCGAAGGCAGGTTCTCGGTGTCGGAGGTGATGTATATGGTGGGTTTCTCCAACTCAAGCTATTTCTCAAAGGTGTTTCAGAAAACCTATGGCATCACGCCTGCGGAGTATTCAAGAGGATAAACAATGGACCGACTTATACATATATTAAATACCGACATACTGCCACCCCGCCAGTTCACTTTCCCGTTTTGCTATGAGCCGCATCCGCTCTGCCGCCTTGCCGCCGCCGAAGTGCAACGCCACATCGTCGAGTCGGGCCTTTGGCAGGGTGAAACGAGTTGTGGCAAAATGTTCGGAGTACTTGTGGTGAGATACGAATTAGGAGTTAGGAGTTGCGAGTTAGGAGTTAGGAGTTGTGAGTTAGGAGTTAGGAGTTGCGAGTTAGGAGTTGGGAATTACGAGTTAGGATTTATTGCCGCTTACTCCGGATTGCTTGCCGGTCGCAACGACTGGGCTTACTTTGTGCCGCCCGTATTCGATGCACAGCAGCCCGACGGACACTTTAAGGTGACCGAACGCAGCATATCCGACATCAACAGAGAGATAGACTGCATACGCCATTCTGATGAATACAAGCGTGTCAAAGCTGAAGAAGCGACGCTGCGACAGAAGGCTGCCGACCGTATTGCTGCCATGAAGCAGCGCATAGCAAGCGCCAAGGCTGAACGCGACCGTCGTCGCAGCGATGCCCAGGCAGGACTCGTGCACATCAGCGAAGCTGAAGCGGCTGCCATGACACGCGAGAGTCAGACGCTGAAGGCTGACCTTCGCCGACTAAAGCAGCGTCTCGACGCCGAGCTGTCAGCAGCCCATGCCCTTACACAGCAATACGACGAACGCATAGCAGCGTTGCGACAGCGCCGCCGAAGCATGAGCGACGAGTTGCAGCGGTGGCTCTTCACGCAATACCGCATGCTCAACGCGCGTGGCGAAGAGCGCGACCTCATCGACATATTCAGCACCACCACACATGGCATTCCGCCCGCTGGGGCTGGCGACTGCTGCGCACCCAAGCTGTTGCAGTATGCCTACAGCCACGGACTCCAACCCGTGTGCATGGCTGAATTCTGGTGGGGTGAGTCGCCACGGCAGGAGATACGCCATCATCTGAGCTATTATCCCGCATGCCGTTCGAAGTGCCTGCCCATACTGACGCACATGCTTCAGGGGCTCGACGTAGAACCCAATCCGCTCACAGCGACTGCATCCGAAGAGCTGAAGATAGTGTACGAGGACGACGCAATATGCGTTGTCGACAAGCCGGCAGGCATGCTCTCGGTGCCGGGCAAGGACAATGTGGAGAGCGTAGAGTCGATTATGCGACAGCGCTGGCTCCAGTATGACGGCAATCCGATAATGGTGCACCGCCTCGACCGCGACACCAGCGGACTGATGGTAGTGGCACGAACACTCGAAGCCTATCATTCCCTGCAACAGCAGTTTGCCTGCCGCACCGCAGCCAAACGCTACGAGGCTGTGCTCGACGGCGTTCCTGCCACACATGAGGGCACAATCAGTCTGCCCCTGATGCCTGACATAATGGACCGTCCGCGCCAACGTGTCGACATGGAGCACGGCAAACCGTCGGTCACCACCTATCGTGTCGTCAGCACGCAGGGCGGTCGCACCCGTGTGTGGCTATATCCCCACACGGGTCGCACGCATCAGTTGCGCGTACACTGTGCCCACCCTCTCGGTCTTGCCACTCCAATTCTCGGCGATCCGCTATACGGACGCGGCACAGCAGCGCCACGAATGTATCTGCACGCAGCCGAACTGCAGATAGTGCATCCCACAACGGGACAACAGATGAAGTGGTTGTCGAAATTCATTTAAATGTTCTGGGAGAGGGGACGCCCTCGTCCCCGATAAAGCAATTGATTTCCCCTGATTCTTTGATGAGGGCGTTCCCGACATAGCAATTGATTCTCGCTAATTCTTTCGGGGACGAGGGCGTCCCCGCTCCCAGTATGTTAGGGAAGAGGGCGTTGATTGCTGCGGAGACCGGAGACCTCCGCTACTATATAAATGCATTGCATATCGCTCCCCTTACTGCTGGAGAGGGGTAGGGGACGGGCTTCGCTTTTAGTTGCATTCGTCCGAAAAAGTGTAAGGTTTGCTTGATTATTCGTCGGAAAAAGTGTAGAGTTTGCTTGATTATTCGTCCGAAAAAGTGTAAGGTTTGCTTGATTATTCGTCCGAAAAAGTGTATATTTGCGTCGGATATTCATCATAAAAAGTGTAATTATGCAGAGAGATATTTATAAGCAACTGTTAAGATGGAAGAATAAGAAGACACGTAAACCATTGATTCTTAATGGAGCCAGGCAGGTTGGCAAGACCTATATATTGCGTGAATTCGGCGAAAAAGAATATCAGAAAGTCGCATTCTTCAGCCTTGATCGCAATCAGAAGGTCAGAGAAGTGTTTGAGAAGAGTGGAAACACAGCCGATATTTTAATGGCTTTGTCTGCCATCAGTCAAGTAAATATCACTCCTGGCGACACTTTGTTAGTGCTTGATGAGATACAAGATTGTCCGAAGGCTTTGGAAGCATTGAAATTCTTTTGTGAGGAAACGCCCGACATTCATATTGTTGTGGCTGGCTCTTTGCTTGGATTGTCGCTCCATGATGGCACTTCGTATCCTGTAGGCAAAGTTGAGGAGATGCGTCTCTATCCCATGACTTTTTTAGAATTCTTAAATGCTATGGGCAAAACGCAGTTGGTTGATATCATAATAAACAAAAACTGGACGGTCATCAACATGCTTGAAATGGAGCTTATCGGTCTCTTGCGACAATATTATTATGTAGGTGGAATGCCTGCAGCCGTATTGGCATACGTCGAACACAACAGCCTGCAAGAAATAAGAAGTATCCAGCAACAGATTCTTGCTGATTATCGACGCGACTTTTCCAAGCATGCTCCAGCACGCGAAGTGCCTCGTATAAATATGGTTTGGGATAGTATTCCGGCTCAGTTAGCTAAGGAGAACAAGAAATTCATATATGGAGCATTAAAGAAAAGTGCCCGTGCTACTGAGTTTGAGATAGCAATACAATGGTTGATTGATGCTGGTCTTGCATATAAGGTGGTTAGAGTCAATGCTCCTCGTTTACCTCTTAAATTCTATGAGGATACCGATGCCTTCAAACTTTTTATGCATGACGTAGGACTAATGGGGGCTATGGCTGAAACTCCTGCCGAATCGATACTTGTTGGCGACAATGTTTTTTCAGAATACAAAGGTGCTTTTACCGAACTATATGTTTTCACTCAGTTGAAAGCTTTAGGCATGTCGCTCTACTATCATTCGGTCAACAATTCAACTATTGAGATTGATTTTATTACACAGAGTCATAACAAAGTGGTTCCGATAGAGGTAAAGGCTGAAGTAAATGTAAAGTCGAAGTCACTTAGAACCTTTATCACCTGCAATCCGGAACTCAAGGCGATACGTTTCTCAATGCTTCCTTATATGGAACAAGATTGGATGACAAACATTCCTCTATATGCTTGTATGGCTGCAATATAAAGACAGCGAATATATAGAGTCGACTCTTATGCTCTATTGATAATAAGAATGTACAGGCTGACTGCGCAGGCTATGGCGTCCTCGCCATAGCCTCCTACTGTTAGCAATGTCTATTTTAATGATGGATAAAACTTTATCTTAACCTACAATTCAACACTTAACATTTAACATTCAACACTTAATAAGCCCTCTTTTTTGTCCTGACTGCAACATTTTTTGGCGTATTTTAAAAAAAAAAACTAACAGTTGCTTTGCCGTTTTTAGAATTTATTATATCTTTGCAAAGACTAATTTATAAACCTACAGACCATTTACTGCAACGATACTAACCTTCGTCTGCAGCAACATATATAAATATCGCCAATAACAACGATTAAACCATTAAATAACCATATTTACTAACAAACCAAAAGAATTATGCAAAAAGGACATGCTTTTAAGCCCTTAATGAGGGCTGGCTTGACTACGCTCTTGCTCGGTTCGGCTCTTGCTGTAAATGCGCAGAACGCTATCGTGAAGGGTGTTGTGAAAGACACATCAGGTGAGCCTGTTATTGGCGCTTCCGTAAAGGTGAAAGGTTCTAACACAACAGGAACAGTGACAAGCATTGATGGTGACTTCTCGCTCAATGGAGTGCAGAAGGGTCAGACACTGGTCATTACTTACATCGGCTGCGATCCGCAGGAGATTAAGTGGACAGGACAGACACTCGACATCGTGCTGAAGGACAATTCGCAGAGCCTTAATGAGGTGGTTGTCGTAGGTTACGGTACACAGAAGAAGGTGAACGTAACTGGTGCCGTGTCTATGGTAGGCTCGGAAATCCTTGAGGACCGTCCTGTAACCAACGTTTCGCAGGCTTTGCAGAATGCTGTACCGGGACTTAACTTCTCTACCAACTCTAACGGTGGTATGCTTGACAACTCAATGGCAATCTCTATCCGTGGTACTGGTTCTATCGGCAATGGTTCTACTGACTCTCCTCTTATCCTTATCGACGGTATCGAGGGCGACATCAACTCACTCAACCCTAACGATATCGAGAGCGTATCAGTATTGAAGGATGCTGCTTCAGCTTCTATCTACGGTACACGTGCTGCATTCGGTGTTATACTTGTTACTACAAAGAGCGGCAAGTCGGGCAAGGTGCGCGTCAACTATAGCGGCGACGTTCGTTTCTCTACAGCTACACAGCTGCCAGAGATGGTTAACTCACTGCAGTTTGCCAACTATTGGAACATTGCCAGCAACAATGCTGGTGCTGGCGACCAGTTCAATAGCGAGACTATGACACGCATCGAGAATTACATCAACGGCAAATACACTGATCCTTCACAGCCTGAGTACTACGGTGTTGTAGTCAACGAAAGCAATAACCGCTACAACCTCTATGGTGGCTCATTTGCCAATACCAACTGGTTTGACGAGTTCTACAAGAAGAATGTTCCCTCAACACAGCACAACCTCTCACTCTCGGGTGGTACAGACAAGGTAAACTGGCTCATCAGTGCCGGTTATCTGAAGAACAACGGTCTTATCCGTCACGGACACGACGAGTTCGACCGCTACACTATGAACGGCAAGATCAACGCACAGCTCGCTTCTTGGGCAAAGGTAGAATACTCTACCAAGTTCATGCGTTCTGAATACGAAAAGCCTCAGTACCTCACCGGTCTGTTCTTCCATAATATCGCACGTCGCTGGCCGACCTGTCCTACTATCGACCCGAACGGACACTATCCTGACGGTATGGAAATCGCTGAACTTGAGGACGGTGGTACAACTGCTACACGCAACAACCAGTTCACACAGCAGCTCAACTTCATCTTCACTCCTGTGAAGGGATGGAACATCCACCTCGAAGGCGCTATGCGTAATGAGTTCTATAAGAGCAAGACCAATAAGTTCCCAGTATATTCTTACTATGCTGACGGTACTAAATGGCTGCGCGACTCTGGCTATGGTTCAGTAGCAAGCGTAAGTGACTATCGCTCTGAAACCGACTATTTCTCAGTAAACGCCTATACCGACTATACTCATTCGCTCGGTATGCACAATCTTAAGGGTATACTTGGTGTGAACTTCGAAAAGTATGGTACTGACGATGTCAGCGCTTCAGGTACCAACCTCATCACCAACGACTTCCCGTACCTGAGCCTCACACAGAAGAACCCACGCGTGAGCGACAGCTACTGGCATCGTGCTACAGCAGGTTACTTCATGCGACTCAACTACGATTACGACAGCAAGTACATGATGGAGTTCAATCTCCGCTACGACGGCTCGTCACGTTTCACCAACGACAACCGTTGGGACTGGTTCCCATCAGTATCAGCAGGTTGGAACGTTGCACGTGAGGACTTCTTCAAGCCTCTTGCTAACGTAGTATCTACCCTCAAATTGCGTGCATCTTGGGGTCAGCTTGGTAACACAAGTTCATATTACAACTCATTCGCTGACTGGTATCCATTCTATCAGCAGCAGGCTGTAGGCTCACAGAGCAGCTCATGGCTTATCAATGGCCAGAAGCAGAACACTGCAAGTCTGCCAGGCATCATCAACAGCACCATGACATGGGAGACTGTTGAGACATATGACATCGGTTTCGACTTTGCTCTTCTCAGCAACCGCTTGACTGGTTCGTTCGACTGGTACAGCCGTACAACCAAGGACATGATTGGTCCGGCTCCTGTATTGGGTTCAGTGCTCGGTACAGATGCTCCGCGCACCAACAACTGTAAAATGCGTTCATCAGGTTGGGAGCTTGAGTTGCAGTGGCGCGACCAGATTGCCGACTTCAAGTATGGTGTGAAGTTCAACGTTTCGGACGCTACAGCTAAGATTCTCGAATATCCGTATGAGGGCGACTTCGACAACCAGAGCATCAACAGCTACTACAACGGCAAGAAGCTCGGCGAAATCTGGGGCTACGAGACTAAAGGCCTCGCTCAGAGCAATGAAGAAATGACTTCATGGCTTGAGAAGAACAAGCCTAACTGGGGTAGCAACTGGCAGGCTGGTGACGTTATGTACAAGGACTTGAATGGTGACAACAAGGTAACTTCAGGTGCTGGTACACTTAAGGATCACGGCGACTTGAAGCGCATCGGCAACAGCACACCGCGCTACAACTTCGGTATCAACCTCAACGCAGAGTGGAAGGGCATCGACTTCTCTGTATTCTTCCAGGGCGTGATGAAGTGCGATTGGTATCCTGGTCAGGGTCAGCCATACTTCTGGGGAGCTATCGGTGACCTGTGGCAGAGCACCTGCTTCAAAGAGCACCTCGACTACTGGAGCGAGAACAACAAGAACGCTTACTATCCGAAACCATACCTCAACGGTGACGCACAGAAGAACCAGCGCACACAGACACGCTACATGCAGAGCGCTTCCTATATGCGTTGCAAGAACATTCAGCTCGGCTACACTCTCCCACAGGTAATCACTGAGAAGGCAGGAATGAGCCGTGTACGTGCATACGTATCTTGCGAAAACCTCTTCACACTGACAAGCCTTTCAAAGATCTTCGATCCTGAGGCCTTAGGCGGTGGATGGGGTACCGGTAAACTCTATCCGTTGCAGCGCACTATCGCTGTCGGATTGAACGTTACATTCTAAAGCTATCACCTTAAAATATAGACAACATGAATATTATAAATATTAAAAACCTGCTATTGGGCGCAGCTGTAACAACAGCAGCCTTTGGCCTCACCTCATGCAACGACTTGCTCGACATGAAGCCGATTAGCCAGATTACACCGGGGGCCTACTATCAGAATGCCGACCAATTGGCAGCATATCTGAACAATTATTACGACAGTTATCTGGAGATGCCATACTCAGGCTCGATGTCTCACTCGTGGGGACAGTGGAACGAGGGTAAGGCTAAGTCTGACTGGGATACCGATATCTACTGCTGGGGCGGTGGCAACACTTCGCTCTTCGCTGACGACCACTGGGAAGTATCATCAGGAAAGGCTCTTCAGGGCTATTATGGTGGCGTACGCGTATACAACTACTTCATCAACACTGTTCTGAAGCAGATTGAAAACGGAACATTGCCAAATTCTGAGGATGTGAAGAACTACCTTGGCGAGGCTTACTTCTTCCGTGCACTTGTATACTTCCGCATTATGGCTCTCTACGGCGATATTCCCGTTATCACCGAGGTGTTGCCCGACGAGGACAACGTTATCGTTGAGAACTCAAAGCGTACACCGCGTAATGAGGTGGCACGCTTCATTCTCTCTGACCTTGACAAGGCGATCGAGATGTGCTATACACGCAGCAAGTTCAACGGTCAGCGCGTTAACCGCGAAGCTGCCCTGCTCATCAAGTCACGTATAGCTCTGTTTGAGGGTACATTCGAGAAGTATCACCGTGGCTCAGGCCGTGTTCCGGGCGATGCTAACTGGCCAGGTGCCAAGATGTCATACAACCAGGGCAAGACATTCAATCAGGAGGCTGAAGTTAAGTTCTTCCTCACTGAAGCCAAGAATGCTGCTAAGGAAGTAGCCGACAATGCAGATCTTGCTGAGAACAACCACAAGATTGACCCTGTATATGGCGACAAGGACGATTGGAACCCATACTTCAACCTCTTCAGCCAGCCTTCACTTGCAAATGTAAATGAGGCTCTGATGTGGAAGCAGTACAATAAGGACCTTGGCTTCTATCACCTGACAGGCCACTCAATGGTGACTGGACAGAACACCGGCTTCACACGTTCGTTCATCCAGACCTTCCTTATGAAGAACGGTATGCCTATCTATGCTGACAACAGCGGCTATCACGGCGACGTAACTCTTGACAACGTTAAGGCCGACCGCGACGAGCGTCTGCAGTTGTTCATGTGGGGCGAGAGTACTCCTACATATTGCGACCCGGAAATGACTGGCGTTGAGGCAGGCAAGCCATTGCCCGTTTATATGGAAGAGGACGAAACCGATGCAGCTCACATCACCAATACCGACGCTTCTACACGTTGTATCACTGGCTACCAGCAGCGTAAGTACTATACTTATGACGCTGAGCAGACACGCTACTCAGAGCAGTCTACTACAAATGCCTGTCCTATCATGCGTTCGGCAGAGGCTCTGCTCAACTACATGGAGGCTGACTATGAGCTGAACGGCCGTCTTGACTCTAAGTCGCAGGAATACTGGCGCACTCTGCGTACACGCGCTGGTGTTGACACCGACTTCCAGAAGACAATCGACGCTACCGACCTCTCTAAGGAGATGGACTTCGGTCGCTACTCTGGCACACAGCTTGTAGACAAGACTCTGTACAATATCCGTCGTGAGCGCGTTACCGAGTTGTTCTCTGAGGGTCTTCGTTTCGCCGACCTTATCCGTTGGCGCGGTTTCGACAACATGCTGACCACAAAGTGGGTACCTGAGGGTTGCAACTTCTGGGATAACATGTACAAGCACTACGATCCGGAAATCAAGTGCAACGGTGAGAACGACGCTGTGGTTTCGTCTAAGTCACTCGGCAAGTATCTGCGTCCGTACAGCAAGTCTATGCAGCCAGCCAATGAGTTGAAGGACGGATACAAGTGGCACGAGGCTTACTACCTCTACCCAATCGGCATCACCGACATCCGTACAGCTTCACCCGACCGCTCGCTCGAGAACTCTAATCTCTACCAGAACCCCTACTGGCCGGTATCAGCTGGTGGACACGCAGAGAAGTAATTCTCAGAAAATACAGAATCAGCCTAATGGCTACATAATAAAAGTGGCGTCCCAATTTCGGGGCACCACTTTTATTATAAATGAAACATAATATTTTGGGTTGAACGACGACTGTCTCAAGATGTTCGAGAACTAGACCGCCGTATGCGGAACCGCATGTACGGTGGTGTAAGAGGTCGGTATACGAAAGTAGAAAGAAAACTATTTCGTTTCCTTCTACTCGATTTAGGAACAGGTTGTGAAACTTGCAATTATAATTAGTTATAATTATAGTAGATGGAGAGGAGAGCCAGCGGGTTCTCCTCCTTTTGTTTGTGGTTTGTCATTATAGCTCAAATCACAATGCCACACCATCCCAACACTACAACTCCCAAATTCCTTTCTCAGGCTACGGCGAGGACGTTGTAGCCTATTATGGCTACCCTAAATTAATGTTATTTTATGGCTAAACGTCCGTTATCTCGTCAATAATCAGTATTTTTGCAGATTGATTGTATAAGAAACATAAGATAACGACAATATAATATGGTGAAAATAAAGATAGTAAACCGTGGCCGTCAGCAACTGCCGGCATACGCTACCGAACTGAGTGCCGGCATGGACTTGCGTGCCAACATCGACGAATCAATCACGCTCAATCCGATGGAGCACCGCATCATACCGACAGGTCTGTACATGGCGCTGCCTCCAGGTTATGAGGCTCAGGTGCGCCCACGCTCAGGCTTGGCTTTTAAGCACGGCATAACGGTGCTCAATTCGCCCGGAACCATCGATGCCGACTATCGTGGCGAGATAGGCGTACTGCTCGTCAACCTCTCTAACGAGCCGTTTGTCATCACCGAAGGCGAGCGCATTGCACAGATGGTGATAGCACGTCATGAGCAAGGACAGTTTGAAGTGGTTGACGAACTCGACCAGACCGAACGCGGAGAGGGCGGATACGGCCACACTGGAGTGAAGTAAGCAGGTAACACATTAACGATAATGAATTCATACAAGAATCAGATAATCGGCATCGGAGCAGTCTTGCTGCTCGCCATTGCGCCAGCCATTGCCACCGGCATTGACAACCGCACTAAAGGTTCGGCACAACGTCCCGATACCGACACGATGACCATCAGCGCCAAGCAGCTGCTCGACGCCACACCATTGGCAGACAGGCTGTTTCTCGATGCGGTGTGCTGTCAGCTAAGGGGCGACGATTCTACAGCCCTTCAGTTGTTAGACTCGTGCCGAACGGTCAACCCCAACGCAGCCGAAGCCTACTATCGGCTGGCACAACAGTACTTCGATACGGGCAACGACTCTATAGCTACGAAGTATATGGAGCGTGCCGCACGTCTGCAACCAGCCAACGACACCTATCAGGAGAGCGTAGCCGCAACGTATATACAGCAGCGCGACTACGACAGCGCAATCAAGGCATACGAAAATCTGTACTCGCACTATCGTGAGCGTACCGATATTCTCGACATTCTCGTGCGTCTGTACGGGGCCAAGAAGGACTATTCGCGCATGCTTTCCACCATCGACCGTATGGAAAAGGTTGACGGCGAGAGCGACGAACTGACGCTACTGAAGATGAATGTCTACGAGATGCGTCACGACACAAAGAACGCTTACCGCATGCTGAAGGCGCTGAACGACGCACATCCCAACGAACCTAATTATAAGGTGATGCTGGGCAACTGGCTGATGAATCACAGCCGTCGCGACGAGGCATTCAAATACTTGCAGGGCGCACTCGCTGACGATCCACAAAATGCATTCGCCCTCAACTCGATGTACGACTACTATCGTTCGGGTGGCGACAATGCGGCTGCCGACGAACTGCGCGAGAAGATACTTTTCAGTTCGCAGACCGAGCCGAAGACCAAGGTGACCATGCTGCAGCAGGCTATAAAGGAGTCGGAGCAGAACGGTGGTGACAGCGTGACGGTGCTTAACCTCTTCGACCGCACTATGAAGGCATCGCCCAAGGATGCCGACATTTCAAATATGAAGGCTATGTACATGAAGCTGAAGGGAATGCCAGACGACTCGGTGAACGCCGCCTTTGAACATACGCTCAGCATTGAGCCGGACAACAATATGGCTCGTGTGAAGCTGATACAAGACAAGTGGGACAAGAAGAAATGGGACGAGGTGATCAGTCTGAGTACTGCCGGAACGCAGTATAACCCTGACGACATGGTGTTCTATTATTTTCTTGGACTCGGATACTTCCAGAAGGATGACGACGACCGCGCTCTCGACGCTCTGAAGCGTGGAGTGGGGGAGATAAACGACCGTACCGACCCCGACATAGCAAGCGATTTCTACGGCTCGATGGGCGACATCCTGTTTAAGAAGAAGCGTCAGGAGGAAGCTTTTGAGGCTTACGACAACAGTCTTAAGTGGAAAGAAGACAACATTGTTGTGCTCAACAACTATGCTTATTATCTCTCAGAACTGCGTCGCGACCTAAAGCGTGCAGAGCAGATGAGCTTCAAGACGGTGCAGGCAGAGCCTACCAATTCCACCTATCTTGATACGTACGCGTGGATACTGTTCCTGCAGAAGCGATATGACGAGGCACGTGCCTATATAGACAGGGCACTTGAGAACGACAACGATTCGACAAACGGACCCAGTGCAGTGGTAATAGGACACGCCGGCGACATCTATTGCATGTGCGGCGATACCGACCGTGCCGTAGAACTGTGGCAGCGTGCACTAAAGGCAGGAGGCGACAAGGCTGTGCTGACGAGAAAGATTAAAACAAAGAAACTGAAGATAGAGGAACAATAAGACAATGAAACGACTAATAACGATACTCTCTGTAGTGCTCTTGCTCGCCTCGTGTGCCAGCAAGAAGGTGGCAGGCGACGGAAGTGACACAACTGGGCTGTCGAAGACACATAAGTCGGAGCAGCAGGCGTTCTTGAAGCGTGTGCTTGACAATCAGGTGCAGGCACGTAATATCGTAGCCAGTGCCGACCTGCAACTGGTTGCAGGCAACAAGGATTTCAGCTGCGACGGCAAGATAAGCATGCGTCGCGACGAGGTGATACGACTGCAGCTGTTGCTGCCCATTATACGTACTGAGGTAGCCCGCATCGACTTCACACCCGACTATGTGCTGCTTGTAGACCGTTTTCATAAAGAATACATCAAGGCTTCGTACAAGGACGTGAGCTTTTTGGCAGACAACGGACTGTCGTTCTACTCGCTCCAGGCTCTGTTCTGGAACCAGCTGTTCCTGCCTGGAGAGAAAACGGTGAACGAACAGATGCTGCACCGATTCACATGCGGTCTGGCTGACATGGCTACAACTGTGCCCGTAGGCTTCAAGAATGGCAATATGGAATATCAGTGGAAGGCTTCGAAGAGTACAGCGCAGATTACTGGAGCTGGTGCTAACTATGATAGTGCAGCTCATGGCAAGTCGTCGCTCGTGTGGACATACGACAATTTCCGTTCGTTTGACGGTCGTCAGTTTCCGTTGTCGCAGCAATTTGCCGTGTCCACAGCAGTCACCGGACGTCAGCAGACAGTGCAGTTGACGGTGAAAATGTCGTCACCCAAGAACTCGGCCGACTGGGACACGAATACACAACTGTCGGGTAAGTACAAGAAGATAGAAGCTCAGGACATTCTCAAGAAACTCATGTCAATACAGTAAAGCCAATGAAGCAGTATTTAATGGCACTTATTGCCATAGTGATGCTTGTCGCTCCAGTGGATGCGACGGCTCTGACGCTCATGCAGCAGCGTAAGACTACCACTACGCAGAATAGAAAAAAGACGACAGCAAAGGCTCAGGTAAGAAAGGCTGCCAGCACAAAAAGAAATACAACAGCCAAGAAGTCTACAGCCAGGAGGACTACGTCAAAAAAGAAGGCACGTCCAAATTATTCTACAGCCGAGATTCGCGGATTGCAGAGCAAGCGCTCCGCCATGCAGAAAGAGATAAAGAAGCAGGAGGCGGCATTGCGTGCCAATCAGGCAGACGTGAAAAAACGGCTCAACGATCTGCTCGTCATCAACAGCGAGATAGACAAGCATCAGAAGAACATTGACGGCATTCAGAAGGATATAAATCATATCGACGGCAATATCGGACTGCTCAACGCCCAGCTTACGACATTGCAGAAGCAACTGCAGGAGCGCAAGGCTAAGTATGTGAAGTCGATGCGATACATCAACCGACAGCATACGTTGCAAGACCGTCTGATGTTTATCTTCTCGGCGAAGAACTTCGCCCAAATGTACCGACGACTGCGCTTTGTGCGTGAGTATGCCTCATGGCAGAAGGCGCAGGGCGAGATGGTGAAGGTGAAACAGGCGCAGGTGAACGAGAAATATCAACAGCTGCAGCAGGTGAAGGGTCAGAAAAGCAACATGCTTTATCGCGGACAACAGGAACGAAAGCAACTTGAGGGCAAGCAGCAGGAGCAACAGCAGGTGGTGAACTCGCTGCAGAAACAGCAGAAGACCATACAGCGCGTCATAGACAAGCAGCGTAAGGACGCTTCGGCAATAAACGCACAGATAGACCGACTCATTGCCATTGAGGTGGAGAAGGCTCGTGTACGTGCTGCCGAGGAAGCAAAACGACGCGCCGCTGAGGCTGCCGCTGCCAAGAAACGTCGTGAGGAAGAGCTTGCACGTAAGCGTGCTGAGGCAGAAAAGGCACGTATTGAGAACGAACGCCGACTGCGTGAGGCTCGCGAAGCGGAAGCACGTGCAAAGGCAGAGGCCCGTGCTGCGCAGGAAAGGGAGGAGGCTGCACGTGTAGAAGCGCAGCGTCAGCGCGATGCCGAAGCCAAGAAGAAGGCTCAGGCAGCTGCCGATGCCGCTGCACGTCAGGCTGCTGAACAGAAGGCGGTAGCCGAACAGCGTGTACGTGAGGCTGAAGCACAGCGTGAAGCGATGGAGCGTAAGGCGCGAGCCGACGAACAACGCTCTACAAAGGAGATAGCGCAAGCACGCAAGAATGTTGAACAGACCAACACGATGTCATCGGTCGACCGTATGATGTCGGGCGGATTTGAAGCCAATAAGGGTCGTCTGCCAATGCCGATAACAGGTAGTGCACGCATAGTAAGCCACTACGGACAGAACAGTGTTGCAGGACTTAAGGGAGTGACTATAGACAATAAGGGCGTAAACATTATGGGTCAGCCCGGCTGCCAGGCACGCGCAATATACGACGGCGAGGTTAGTGCCGTGTTCGGATACGGCGGTTCGTTCGTGGTGATGGTGCGCCACGGAGCCTACATATCGGTATATTGCAACCTGCGTTCGGTCAATGTTCAGCGCGGACAGAAGGTGTCTACACGTCAGAGCCTGGGCTCTGTGGCACAAGATAATATCCTTCAGTTCCAGTTGCGTAAAATGCAGAACCGCCTGAACCCTGAGGCGTGGATAGGAAGATAAAATACACTAAGCCCCACCCCCAGCCCTTCCCCCGCAGGGAGGGGAGCGGTATGCACTGTAAACAATGGGGTTTTAGCCGTTATTACAGTTGTATATTGCTATTTTGGGGACTGTGTAATAGAAAATGTAGTAAATATTTGTGTACGTTGCAGAAATTTAGTAATTTTGCATCGTTCAGTGGAATGAGGGGCTCCGAGAGAGCTCCTCATTTTTTATTCTCTAATGTATTTATATGATAGACAAAAACACCGTAAAAAGTATTGTTAATGAGTGGCTCGACGGCAAGGAATACTTTCTTGTCGACGTGGAAGTAAGCCCCGACGACCGCATCGTAGTTGAGATAGACCATGCTGATGGCGTGTGGATTGAAGACTGCGTGGAGTTGAGCCGTTACATCGAAGATCATCTTAGCCGCGACGAGGAGGACTACGAACTCGAAGTAGGTTCGGCAGGACTCGGTCAGCCTTTTAAGGTGCCGCAGCAGTATCACTGCTTTGTAGGCAAGGACGTGGAGGTGCTCGATGCCGATGGTCTGAAGTATAAAGGCGTACTGAAGAGCGTTGACGGCAATGACTTTGTGGTGACTGTTCTGGAGAAACAGAAAGTGGAAGGCAAGAAGCGTCCGCAGATTGTGGAAGTAGACCGCGCGTTCCAGATGGATAAGGTGAAATATACAAAATACTTAATAAATTTCAAATAAGCTATGGCAGCAGCAAAGAAAGACGATATTGTGAGCATGTTCGACTCGTTCAAGGAATTCAAGGAGACCAAGAACATCGACCGCACCACTTTAGTAAGCGTTCTGGAAGAGAGCTTCCGTAACGTTCTGGCAAAGATATTCGGCAGCGACGAGAACTTTGACGTTATCGTCAACCCCGACAAGGGCGACTTCGAGATATACCGCAACCGTGTGGTTGTAGCTGACGGCGAAGTAGAGGACGAGAACAAGCAGATCGCTCTGAAAGAGGCACGCAAGATAGAACCCGACTACGAGGTAGGTGAGGACGTATCAGAACGTGTTGAATTTGCCAAGTTTGGCCGCCGTGCCATACTCAACTTGCGACAGACTCTCGCATCAAAGATTCTTGAACTTGAGCACGACTCGCTATATAATAAGTATAAGGATCGCGTAGGTCAGGTTATCGCAGCTGAGGTTTATCAGGTTTGGAAGCGTGAGGTACTCGTTGTAGACGACGAGAACAACGAACTCATCCTTCCTAAGGCAGAGCAGATTCCTGCCGACCAGTATCGCAAGGGCGAGACAATACGCGCCGTCATCGAGCGTGTAGACAACGAGAACAATAACCCCAAGATTATACTTTCGCGCACAAGCCCAATGTTCCTGCAGCGTCTGTTGGAGGCTGAGGTGCCCGAAATAGCCGAAGGACTCATCGCCATCCGTCGCATCGCACGCATGCCGGGTGAGCGTGCTAAGATTGCCGTTGAAAGTTTTGACGACCGTATTGACCCGGTAGGAGCCTGCGTTGGCGTTAAGGGTAGCCGTGTGCACGGCATTGTTCATGAACTGTGCAACGAGAATATCGACGTAATCAACTACACCGCCAATACAAAGCTCTTCATCCAGCGTGCACTTTCGCCCGCTAAGGTGTCGACTATCAAGATAGACGAGGAGACCCACAAGGCTGAGGTTTACCTTAAGCCAGAGGAGGTGAGCCTTGCTATCGGCCGTGGCGGTATGAACATCAAGCTTGCGTCTATGTTGACCGAGTACACCATCGACGTATTCCGCGAGGTGAGCGAGGAGGATGCCGACGAGGATATCTATCTCGACGAGTTCTCTGATGAAATCGACCAGTGGGTGATTGATGCCATTAAGGGCATCGGTCTGGACACCGCTAAGGCCGTACTCAATGCACCACGCGACATGCTTGTTGAAAAGGCCGACCTCGAAGAGGAGACCGTAGACAACGTGCTGCAAGTGCTCCGCGCCGAGTTCGAGTAAGCGGATATTGCATATAAGGGGGCTTCAGAAACCGCGAGGTTTCTTGGAACTCCCTTAGCGAGTATCTAATAGGAACTCAAGTTTTGCATGTCATGGACATGCTGTAAGTAATTAATTTAAACCCTAACAAAGCAAAAGGAAAAGACGTAAACAGAGAGTAGCGGACAAAGCAGAGGTAGGCAGACGTTTTACTCTTTTACTCTTTTACTTTTAAAACAGATAAATATGAGCATCAGGTTAAACAAAGCATTACGAGAGTTGAATATAGGACTCCAGACGGCAGTGGAGTTCCTTGAGAAAAGAAGCGAACTGGGAGAGGTGAAGGCCGAGCCGAGTTTCAAACTGAGTGACGCTCAGTACAACGCCCTCGCTGGAGCTTTCCAGCAGGACAAGGAGGTGCGTTCTCAAGCTGAAAAACTCTTGCAGAAAAAGCCGAAAGAAAAGAAGAAGGACGACAACCGTGCCGAACGACTTCTTTCATCATCTACCCAACAGCAGTATAAGCCGTTGGGCAAGATTGACCTTGACAGTATCGGAAAGAAACCTTCCGAGCTGAAGCCAGCTGTACCTGAGGCTCGTAAGGAGCCTCAGGCCAAGACTGCTGCCGTTAGTCAGAAGCCGGCAAACAACAAAACAACACAGGGCAGCGAGGCTACTGCCGACAAGACTGTGGAGAAGACGGAAACAAAAAAAATACAAAAGCCAGTGGTTCAAGACAAAGAGAACAAACCCAAAGTGAAGCAGGAGCCTACTATGGCTGCCAAAACAACGGATGCGAAACCAGCCGCAACCACCGAGACATCAGCCGCTGAGACGACCAAGACCGACTCAACATTGTTCACCACAAAGAGCGAGAAGAAGATGCTCAATACACCTAAGGTGAACGTACTCGGCAAAATCGACCTCAATGCGATCAACCAGAGCACACGCCCCAAGAAGAAGTCGAAGGAAGAAAAGCGCAAGGAGCGTGAGGAGAAATCGCAGCAACAGCGCGGTGACAAGAAGAAGCGCGAGCGTATTAATAAGGTTCGTGTAGATATAAACGCAGCTGCCAACCAGCCAGGCGGACAGGGTGGAAAGAATACCAACGCCGGAGGTAACGGTGGCGGAAGCGGCAAGAACAAGAAGAAGAACCGTGGACGCGGACAGCAGAAACCCGCTGAGCTAAATGACGAGGACGTAGCGCGCCAGGTGAAGGAGACTCTTGCTCGACTCACAAGCAAGCAGAACCAAAACAAGAAGGGTGCCAAGTACCGTAAGGAGAAGCGTGAGGCTGCTCAGGAAAAGATGAATGAGGAGCGTCGCGAGGAGAAGAAGGAGAGCAAAACACTGAAGCTGACCGAGTTTGTGACTGTTTCGGAACTGGCTACTATGATGAATGTATCGGTAAATCAGGTAATCGGAACACTCATGAGCGTAGGTATTATGGTGTCAATCAACCAGCGTCTGGATGCCGAGACCATCAACCTCGTAGCAGAGGAGTTCGGATTCAAGACCGAATATGTCAGCGCTGAGGTGCAGGAGGCTATCACTGAGGTGGAGGATGACGAGAATGATCTTGTTCCGCGTGCTCCGATTGTTACCGTAATGGGTCATGTAGACCATGGTAAGACATCATTGCTCGACTATATACGCAAGACAAATGTTATCGCCGGCGAGGCTGGTGGTATCACTCAGCACATCGGTGCATACAACGTTCAACTTGAGGACGGACGCAAGATAACATTCCTCGATACTCCGGGTCATGAGGCGTTTACCGCCATGCGTGCCCGTGGCGCTCAGGTGACCGATATCGCCATCATTATTATCGCTGCCGACGACGCTGTGATGCCTACTACCAAGGAGGCAATAGCACACTGTCAGGCTGCCAATGTCCCGATGGTGTTCGCTATCAACAAGATTGATAAGCCAGGTGCAAACCCCGACCGTGTACGTGAGGAACTGTCGGCAATGAACCTCCTTGTTGAAGAGTGGGGCGGTAAATACCAGTGTCAGGAAATCAGTGCCAAGAAAGGTTTGAACGTGAACGATCTTTTGGAGAAGGTGCTTCTTGAGGCTGAAATGCTTGACCTTAAGGCCAATCCTAACCGCAAGGCCACAGGTTCTATTATCGAGTCGTCGCTCGACAAGGGTCGTGGTTATGTTTCGACAGTGCTCGTAAGTAACGGTACACTGCGCGTAGGCGACAACATCATCGCCGGAACATCATGGGGTCGTATCAAGGCAATGTTCAACGAGCGTAACCAGCGCATTGAGTCGGCAGGACCGGCTGAACCAGCTATCATCCTCGGACTCAACGGTGCTCCAACAGCGGGCGACTCATTCCACACTCTTGAGACAGAGCAGGAGGCACGTGACATTGCCAACAAGCGTCTGCAACTGCAGCGTGAGCAGGGTCTGCGTACTCAGAAGCGTCTTACACTGTCGGACATCTCTCACCGTATCGCACTAGGATCGTTCAAAGAGCTCAATATCATCGTCAAGGGCGACACCGATGGCTCTATCGAGGCTCTGTCGGATTCGTTCATCAAGATGTCTACCGAGAAGATCAAGGTGGACGTTATATACAAGGCTGTGGGACAGATTTCAGAGAGCGATGTTACGCTCGCTGATGCTTCTGATGCCATCATCGTCGGCTTCCAGGTGCGTCCTTCGGCAGCAGCACGCAAGCTTGCTGAGCAGGAGGGTGTAGAAATCAACACTTACTCAGTCATCTACGACGCTATCGACGACGTTAAGTCAGCCATGATTGGTATGCTTGACAAGGTGAAGAAGGAAGTTGTCACCGGTCAGGTTGAAGTACGTGAGGTATACAAGATTTCTAAGGTTGGAACCGTTGCCGGATGTTATGTTACCGAGGGTAAGGTACACCGTGCCGACAAGGCGCGCGTCGTTCGTGACGGTATCGTGGTTCACACCGCCGAGATTGCTGCCCTCAAGCGCTACAAGGACGACGTTAAGGAGGTTGCCACCAACTTCGAGTGTGGTATCTCGCTCGTCAACTTCAACGACATCCAGCAGGGTGACGTGCTCGAGACCTTCACCGAGATTGAAGTTAAGCAGACTCTGTAATACACTTACATAAGCAAAATTGCCGTGTTGGAAATTACTTCCTTGCACGGCAATTTTTTGTTATAATAAAATAATGTATATTTTTCGTTTAATCACTACGGATTTAGTAATTTTGCATTTTAAAACAGAACGTCGGAATGCACGGCTCAAATGAGCGCCCGGCATCCGGCTAACTTACTGCAAAAATGGAAAATAAAGATACAAAAAATGCCTTTGTGCGCCAGGTGGCAGAGCAGAAATACGAGTACGGCTTCACCACTGACGTGCACACCGACATCATAGACAAGGGACTCAATGAGGACGTTGTGCGGCTCATCTCCCAGAAGAAGGGAGAGCCAGAATGGATGCTTGAGTTCCGATTGGAGGCGTTCCGCCACTGGCTGAAACTTGAGCAGCCCACTTGGGGACATGTTCATCTGCCCGAAATCGACTATCAGGCAATCTCATACTATGCCGACCCGCTCGCAAAGAAGCCTAAGGACGAGAAGAAGGAGATTGACCCAGAGCTGATGAAGACATTCGACAAACTCGGTATTCCTCTTGAAGAGCGCCTGGCATTGAGCGGAGTGGCTGTAGATGCCATTATGGACTCAGTGTCGGTGAAGACAACATTCACACAGCATCTTGCTGAGAAGGGCATCATATTCTGCTCAATCGGCGACGCCATAAAGAACCATCCCGACCTCGTGAAGCAGTATCTCGGTTCGGTAGTGCCGTATCGTGACAACTTCTATGCAGCGCTCAATAGTGCTGTATTCAGCGACGGTTCGTTCGTATATATCCCTAAGGGCGTGCGCTGTCCGATGGAGCTGAGCTCTTACTTTCGCATCAACGCCCGCAACACGGGTCAGTTTGAGCGTACTCTCATCATTGCCGACGACGATGCTTACGTTTCGTATCTCGAAGGATGCACCGCTCCGATGCGCGACGAGAACCAGCTGCACGCCGCTATTGTGGAGATTATCGTCAACGACAATGCCGAGGTGAAGTATTCGACGGTGCAGAACTGGTATCCAGGCGACGAGAATGGCAAGGGCGGTGTGCTCAACCTTGTTACAAAGCGTGGCGACCTGCGCGGTGTCAACTCAAAACTATCGTGGACTCAGGTGGAGACAGGTTCTGCCATTACATGGAAATATCCATCATGTATTCTGCGTGGCGATGGTTCGCAGGCAGAGTTCTACTCAGTTGCAGTGACCAATAACTATCAGGAGGCTGATACCGGAACGAAGATGATTCATATGGGCAAGAACACCAAGTCGACAATCATCTCGAAGGGTATATCTGCTGGACACAGCCAGAACTCATACCGTGGACTGGTGCGTGCCACAAGCAATGCCGACAACGCCCGCAACTATTCATCGTGCGACTCATTGCTGCTCGGTTCCGACTGCGGTGCTCACACCTTCCCATATATGGACATTCACAACGACACGGCTGTTGTGGAGCATGAGGCTACAACCTCGAAAATATCAGAAGACCAGCTCTTCTACTGCAACCAGCGTGGCATCCCGACAGAGCAGGCTGTAGGACTCATCGTGAATGGATACGCCAAGGAAGTGCTCAACAAGCTTCCGATGGAGTTTGCCGTTGAGGCTCAGAAGCTGCTGAGCGTATCATTGGAAGGAACGGTTGGATAAAAGTTTTGAATTTTGAGTTTTGATTTTTGAATGGTCGGCTAAGCCGATGTTGAATTATCAATTTTGAATTATGAGTTCATAAAACTCGAAATTCAGAACTCAAGACTCAAAATAGCCGCTGGCAATAATTCAAGACTCAAATCTCAAATATATGTTCAACAAGATTCTCTTGACAGCCGCAATCTTAGCAGCTCCTATATATATCGGCAGCCAATGGTGACGATGACGACACGTCGCGCCGTTGGGCTGTCATTGCAGGGATGAATATCTCAAGCCCCACGACTGCAAGTCACGAGCAGTCGCAGTCGAATGTGGAAGAAGCAGGGGTGTTCGGCTCGCCTATGGGCAATTTGATGCTGGAGTATTATCTCTCCAATGACCATTTCTCGTTGGTTGGCGGCTACAATGCCGAGACCCAGGAGTGGTTCGGCAGCGATGTGGACGCTACAATGCGCAATATAGCAGTCGGTGTACGCTACTATCCGCTACGTTCCAGTTGCGCCTTCAGCCTTATGCCTCGCTAATGACTTACACCAATGTCGGCTCGCGGCATGAACCATACAGCGGGCTGCCTACTGCATACCAGATGTACTCCAATATGCACAGCCACAACATACAGATAGGGGTGAAGGCGACATTCCCGTTCTGCTTTACATCAGACGACGGCAACAGTATCTATAAATTCCTATGTAAGGCTCTTGGTTTATACTACTCCGACGATGAGCCAAACAGGGAGACGAAGAAAGAACGCCATAAGTCGAACCTCAACAAAGTGCTCAATTCATACTAAATTTATAAAATCAAGATATGTTAGAAGTAAAGAACCTCCACGCCACAATCGCTGGCAAGGAAATACTCCGAGGCATCAACCTCAAAATCAAGGATGGCGAGATACACGCCATTATGGGACCTAACGGTTCTGGCAAGTCTACTCTCAGTGCTGTGCTAACTGGTAATCCTCTCTATGAGGTAACAGAAGGTGAGGCCTGGTTCAACGGCAAAAACATACTGGATATGAAGCCCGAGGACCGAGCACACGAGGGACTCTTCCTCTCGTTCCAGTACCCGGTGGAGATACCGGGCGTGTCGATGACCAACTTCCTCAAGGCTGCTGTCAACGAGAAACGCAAGTATCAGGGTCTGCCCGAACTTAAGGCTGGCGACTTCCTGAAACTCATGAACGAGAAACGCAAGATTGTAGAACTCGACTCTAAGTTCACACGTCGCTCTGTTAACGAGGGATTCTCGGGCGGTGAGAAGAAGCGCAACGAGATATTCCAGATGGCTATGCTCGAACCGAAGCTTGCCATCCTCGATGAGACCGACTCAGGACTCGACGTTGACGCAATGCGTATTGTTGCCGACGGTGTAAACAAAATGCACAATCCTGAGACATCAGCCATAGTCATCACTCACTACGAGCGTCTGCTCGATATGATTAAACCCGACGTGGTGCACGTGCTCTACAAGGGACGCATCGTGAAGACTGCCGGACCGGAGCTTGCAAAGGAGATTGAGCAGCGAGGCTACGACTGGATTAAAGCAGAGGTTGAAGAGTAGTTTTGAATGTTGAGTTTTGAATTATCGGCAAAGCCGATTTTGATTTATTCAAAATTCAAAACTCACAATTGCGACCACGTCGCAACAATTCAAAGCTCAAAACTCAAAATTCAAAACTCAAAATAATGAACAGCGAACAACAATATATCGACCTATATCGCGACACACGCGAACAAATCTGCGCCCACAGCGCCGACGTAATGAACGCCGTGCGTGACGCTGCCTTTGCTGATTTCGAGCACTTGGGTTTCCCGTCGCGAAAGGTTGAGAGATACAAATATACAACCATAGACAAGCTCTTCGATCCAAACTACGGATTGAACATCAACCGTATCGAAGTGCCGGTCGACCCATATAAGGCATTCCGTTGTGACGTGCCAAACCTCAGCACATCACTTTACTTCATTGTCAACGACCAGTTCCGCCAGGCACTGCAGCCCAAGGACAATCTTCCAGAGGGTATCGTTGTAGCGTCGCTTGCCGATTATGCCAATCAGAATCCTGAGTTTGTTGCCAAATACTACGCCCGTCTGGCAAAGACCGACGAGGACGGCATCACCGCTCTCAATACAATGCTGGCACAGGACGGACTGCTGGTGTACGTCAAGAAGAATGTCATTGTAGACAAGACGGTGCAGGTGATAAACATCCTGCGCTCTTCGGTAGACCTGATGGTAAACCGTCGTGTGCTCATCGTCATGGAGGAAGGCGCCAATGCCAAGTTCCTTTTCTGCGACCATGCCGCCGATGACAGCCAGTTCCTTACAACGCAGGTCATAGAGGCTTATGTCGAAGCCAACGCTTCGCTTGAGCTGTACTGCATGGAGGAGACCCACTACAAGAACACACGCGTGTCGAACGTGTATGTTGAGCAGCAGCGCGACTCACGTTTCCACCACAATGTAATCACCCTGCATAACGGCGTGACCCGCAACCGTCTCGACGTGATGCTGAGGGGTAAGGGTGCCGAATGCTGGTGCAACGGCTGCGTGATAGCCGACAAGACACAGCACGTCGATAACAACACGCTCATCGACCATCAGGTGAGCCACTGTACGAGTCACGAACTCTACAAGTATGTACTCGACGACAAGTCGACGGGAGCGTTCGCAGGTCGTGTACTCGTGCGTCACGGAGCGCAGAAGACTGTCAGCGAAGAGGTGAACCAGAACCTTTGCGCCACCAAGACTGCCCGAATGTACACCCAGCCGATGCTCGAGATATATGCCGACGACGTGAAATGCTCGCATGGTTCTACCGTAGGACAGCTCAACGACGCCGCATTGTTCTATATGCGACAGCGTGGCATCAGCGAGAAGGAAGCCAAACTGCTCCTTGAGTTCGCCTTTGTCAATGAGGTGATCGACAAGATACAGCTTGAACCACTGCGCGACCGCCTGCACTATCTCGTAGAGAAGCGATTCCGTGGCGAACTGAGCAAGTGTGAAGGCTGCAAAATGTGCAAGTAAAAGGAAAAGTGAAAAGAGAAAAGTGAAAAATCCAAATGTTTAGAAGAATATACTATTCTCTTTACTATTTGATTCTTCACTTTTCACTTTCCCCTCTTCACTTTTCCACACCTCTCTATTCTTAGGCTATTTGATATTTCCCTTTTCCCTTTTCCCTTTCCCCTCTTCCATTACTAATATGTACGATATCAATAAAGTCCGTGCCGACTTCCCCATACTTTCGCGCACCGTCTACGACCGTCCGCTCGTTTATCTCGACAATGCGGCTACGACACAGAAACCACTGTGCGTGCTCGATGCTATGCGCGATGAATATCTCAACGCCAATGCCAATGTGCATCGTGGCGTGCATTATCTGTCGCAGCGTGCCACCGACCTGCACGAGGCTGCTCGTGAAACCGTGCGCAAGTTTATCAACGCTCCCAAGACCGAGGAGATAATCTTCACCCGTGGCACAACGGAGAGCATCAATCTTGTCGTTTCTTCGTTCTGCGAGGAGTTTATGCACGAGGGCGATGAGGTGATAGTGTCTGTTATGGAGCACCACTCCAACATAGTGCCCTGGCAGTTGCAAGCCGCCAAGCGTGGCATTGCGCTCAAGGTAATACCGATGGATGATAGCGGAAAGCTCGATGTGGAGGCTTACGAGCAACTGTTCAGCGAAAAGACCAAGATTGTCAGCGTAGCTCATGTCAGCAATACGCTCGGAACTGTCAATCCCGTGAATGAGATTATCCGCATAGCCCACGACCACGGCGTGCCCGTATTGGTAGACGGAGCGCAGTCGACTCCTCATTTTGCGGTAGATGTGCAGGCTATGGATTGCGACTTCTTCGCCTTCTCGGGTCATAAGATTTACGGTCCGACGGGCATCGGAGTGCTGTATGGCAAAGAAGAGTGGCTCGACCGCATGCCGCCCTATCAGGGTGGAGGCGAGATGATAGAGAGTGTAAGCTTCGAGAAGACGGTGTTCGAGAAACTTCCGTTCAAGTTTGAGGCAGGTACTCCCGACTATGTAGCCACCCACGGACTCGCTACAGCCATCAACTATGTGTCGGCTCTCGGCATGGACAACATCGCCCGACATGAGCACGAACTCACCGAATACTGCATGCAGCAGTTGGCTGAGATACCCAATATGCGCCTCTTCGGCACCACCGAGGGCAAGGATGCGGTAGTGTCGTTCCTCGTCGGCGACATACATCATCTCGACATGGGAACACTGCTCGACCGTCTTGGCATAGCCGTGCGCACCGGTCATCATTGTGCCCAGCCCGTCATGGATCGTCTTGGCGTTCAGGGTGTGGTGCGGGCCTCGTTCGCTTTGTATAATACAAAGGAAGAAATTGACGCTCTTGTCGCTGGCGTGAGAAGAGTAAGTCAGATGTTCTGATACGCTTAATTACCTGAATTTACTGAATTTTCATCAGGCTATGGTTTTGAAGCCATAGCCTGCACAAACTGCTAACTATTGAACTCGAACATATACTATATCTGATGTACTGCATGTGCATAATGTTTCATCTGATGATGGCTTGGATATTCAGCCGTCGCAGTCTGCCGTTGTCCAAACGTCTGATAGGTGCACTCATGTTGTTGGTGTGCTTACAGTACATTAAGGACTTGCCGTTGGTGAGTTCTTTTTATGTAGACAATTGTTTCCACGACCGTTTGTCAACGTGTTTCGATATAGTCACCGTACCGGTTTACGCCATGGTGTTGTTCGAGTTCTGTCGTCCAGGTTTTGTTACGTTGCGTCGTGGCTTACTGGCTGAGTTGCCGTTTTTGATATTCTCCTTATTATATATAGTCTTCGTCAACTCATTCTTTTTCTATGTTCTTATTGCAATGTCTATCGCCTACGGCACATGGTGTGCCGTGTGGACTCTGCGTGAATTGCCGGTCTATCATCGTCGGTTGAAGGAGGAGTATTCGCATAATGAAGAAATCAATCTGCATTGGCTTCGTGGAGTGATGCTGTTGTTCTATGTTATACTTACTGCATGGGTATATCAGGCACTGTTTCAAGGCTTTTCTCCGACTTGATTTATATGATTACCTCATTGGTATCATGGTCGGTGGTCTGCTATTTCATCAACAGACTGGATGTAGTGATTAAGGCGGTGGCGTGTAGAGGCGACAGTGAGTCTGTTGAGGTGCAAACTTCAGGGGTGCAGACGTTCTCCCTGCCCTCCGAAACCGAATCATCTGTTCCTTCTGCCGTGACCACTTCTGCCGATGTTCAGATAGCGCAATGCATACAGAAGGCGTTCGAAGAAGACAAGGTCTATCTCAATCCCAAGCTTCGTCTTTCCGATCTTGCAGACAGCATTGGCACTAACCGTACCTATATGAGCCAGTATTTCAATCAGACATGCGAACAGTCGTTCTACGAATACGTCAACGATTACCGCATCGGACATTCAATGCAGTTGATGAGTGACACCGACCTTACTCTTGAGGTAGTGGCTGAGATGTCGGGATTCAATTCGCTGTCAACCTTCCGTCGTGCTTTTATCCAGAAAAACGGGTGCAGTCCGCAGCAATATCGTAGCGAAATGGCTCTATAGGTGTCTCATATGCTACGCTTCGCACCGAAATAGCAATCGGACTCCGATTTGGATGCACGTTTTGAGAGTCGCTTTTTTACCGTTTGGTATATTTTTTTACATTTTGACAAGTGCTTATTCCGAAGATTTTTATAACTATGCTACCGCTGTTAAGACGTATAATACGTGTATAAGTATATACTGAAGAGTGACACAAAAACTATCAATATATATAATGTCCGGATGTCGCATGGCGGCCACGGGCAGAACACACGATTTAAATATTAATTGACGGAAACTATTAGGTATTCAGAAAAAGTAGAATTGCAGATTAGGTTCTACAATGCGATAGTAGTAAAAAAGGTTTTTTGAAAATAGAAAGATTAAGAAAAAGCAGTTTGTAATTGTTTGATAATGACAATTTGAATTGGGCCGTTTGGCAGTGATGCCGGGCGGCCTTTGCTTTTGTATGCTCGGCACGAGCATTGTCTAACGGGTGCAAGTCCCAAGTAAGCCCTAATAGCGGGAATTACATAGCCAAAGGCAAGGGTGTCCATCGTGAGTTGGAATCTGAAAGAAGCCGGCGGCAAACATCTGACCTAACGGACAGAAACTTCATACAAGGCATATGACCGTGGGTAAGGTTGCAAAACAAACCAAAGCCCTATAGCTATCCGGAACGGTCGGTGGAGTTTCCTTGAGCTTGCGAAAAAATGAAGTGGGTATAAGATGGAAAGACAATGCCCTTATCCGAGGAGGTCTCACGGACACTTCAAATATTTTTTTTTACGAAAGAAGCGGAGTAAAGCTTGCCGTGAGAAGTCAGCAGACGCCATAGTAGTGCAATACTCGATAAC
>OCIU01000146.1_pt1 | contig 74249 bp, 101 predicted proteins | sample 1538471 | NCBI WGS metagenome assembly OCIU01 (sample SAMN04571693, study PRJEB22368) | human gut metagenome | biome: human gut; material: stool | host: Homo sapiens | place: Luxembourg | collected 2012-06-01 | reverse complement strand
GGAGTCGCCCGATGAACCAATCTGAGCGGAGTCGCCCGATGAACCAATCTGAGCGGAGTCGCCCGATGAACCAATCTTAGCGGAGTAGCCCGATGAACCAATCTTAGCGTAGTCGCCCGATGAACCAATCTTAGCGGAGTCGCCCGATGAACCAATCTTAGCGGAGTCGCCCGATGAACCAATCTTAGCGGAGTAGCCGTCATTGCTCGTGTTGTTCGCTTCAATCTTGGAAGGTGAGGTAATTTCTTTCAGCCATTCAACACCCAAATTGATGATGTCGGCAAGTTTTAGTTCTGCTTTGATTTTAATACGCGAAGAACACGTCTTTGTTGAAACGGCCTCTTTGTCTATTTTGCCGGATTGCTCCACTTCTGCGAAACGAGAGGTTAGCATATCATAATAGTCGAACGCCTTCATTGGCGACTCGCAAGCGTGAAAGCCACGGTTGCAACATGCAATATTGCCGTCCATTTCGTATGTTTTGCCGACCTCGTATTGAAAACCTCGGCATTTAAAATCTTTGTCAAAGCCTTTATAGGCGATAATTTTGTTTCCGTTTGCCATATTATTATCCTTTCTTTTGTTTCGCCAGCATACGCTTGTATGCCCTACGCTCTGCTCGCGTCATGCCGTCCTTTTTAATCTCGTAGGCTTCTTTATCCATTGTTTCCATAGATTAAAGTTCATCATGTTCGTTGTATTTCGCTGAGCTTCCGTGAAGAAACCCTATTGTATAGCCTAACGAGCCTACCACAAAGGCGACGTATGCTACGAGTAATATTATTCCGGTTGTTGTCATAAAGTGCATAATTTCAAATCTTAGTTTTCCAATATCAAATATATACCATATTATAGTACGACGTATTTGTCGGCGTATATTTTATATATCCAGTTACGATAACTATATGTATAGTTTGTAAGCATGTCTTCTGTGTATTTTGCAAACATGCTAAATCTTTTGGCGATATTGCGCATTTTCTTTAAGATACCATAATTCACCGCGAATTTTACTATTTGCATTGATTTAAAGATAGACATACCTATTTTTGCCGCCATGTATTTGTATGAAATACCTCTGTCTATAAATTTTCTGCCATAACCAAAACGATTACAAGTTTTCACCGCTTCCGTATATTCTTTCTTAGAATGTGGGTTGCGCTTCTGCTGAATCATTTGTTCGGCAAAGTCTTTTCGACGCTGTATTTCTACAAGCAACATCGCGACTAAAACATTTTCTAAATTCTTAATTTCTTGTGCATAGGCATTCTTTTTTAAGTTCACATCAGGTTTAAATTCAACACTCGGCAGGACAACGTTGCGGTGAGCGGTATGACTGTGCAACGATTTGAAAACGAGGTGCTTTTTATCAACGCCCGTTTCTTCAATCAAGCCCATGCTGCGCAAAGTAGCCAATCTTGCCTTTATAGCGTTCACGCTTACGCCTGTTATATCATGTAATTTGTTAATATTCCAATTCTTAACGATAGAATTGCGAGAGTGCGTTTTTACAAACAAAGAAAACGCTATCGCCTTTCTTAAATAGGAATTGCGATACATTTGATTTATTATATATCTCTTTACTTTCATGTTTGTAAAAACAAAAGCGACAAGGTTGTGTACTTACCTCGCCGCTTCGTATTTAATGCGTTTGTAAAACGCGACTAAATCCATGTTCGACACTTCACGATGTACACGGGTCGTTAAGTGGTGCATTGTAGCAATACTTTTGCCTTTGCACGCCACAAAATTAATAAAACATTCTCAATCTTAATAACTTTCTATTAATTATTTATAATATTTTAAGAGTTTATATTGAAATTCTATTAGTTTTCACTAACTTTGAAGCGATAATTATTAAATTTATTGCTTATGATATATTCACAAACAGAACAGTACCTTTGGGCTGACCGCATTCTAAATGCCGTTTGTGCGGTTGGTGGCATAACCTTTATGCAACTGGTGTCGGAGATTAAAACGGCGAAAACTAACGAGCTCCGCGGCTTGTACTGTCTTATAACAAGAGATTATAATATTCATCCCGAACGCGCCGCACGGCTTATTTCTCGCACAAGACAGAATGTTATCAACCAAACACGCAAATACTGGCAGTATATGCAAGCCAAAGACAAAACTATCGTGAGTTTATACAACAAAATCAAGGACTACCTTAAACAATACGACAATGAGAAGGGATTATGATGTAACAATACCAGATATGCTGTTTCCAACGGACAACGAGCTGGAAATACCTACACTCGACATTAATATGCAAGCTCGCGAATGTCAGATACCGTTTCTTTGCTTCGGTGAGCAAAAGCGCACGTACAACATGAACGGGCAAGGAACGCTGCATTTTTACACTGATGACTATCGCTTCACGTCGGTATATGAACACCCTGAAAAGATATTTAAACAGCATCGTCCTGCGAATATTGTAGAACCAAATTTCTCGCTTTACAACGAAACGCCAATATCTTTCGGTATGCAAGCGCTTTACAAGAAGCGCTGGATAGCTCGCGCGATGCAATCCCAAGGCATTGGAGTATTTGTCGACCTTAATGTGGCGCAGAAATGGTACCAGCTGAACATGCTTGGTGTTCCGCGCGGCTGGCAAGCTTTTGCAACTCGCGGTTATTCGGACAGACTAAACAATCTCGCGTTTGAATTGTCAATCGCCAAAGACTGGGCGCTCGGCAAGCCCCCTTTGTTTGTGATATACGGCGGTGGCAACGAGTGCCGGCGGTTCGCCCAAGAGAACGGGTGTGTATATATCAACCCTGTCGTTACAACAAAAAAGAGGCTTGAAGCCGTAAAAAAGATACAGGAAGGCGTTGCGTTCTTCAACGAGGAGTTTTCTTTGAAGAAGGAGCTGGAAAAGCTCACACCGTTTACGCATCAGATAGAAGATTATTCTAAGATGAATAAACAAATCGAAGAAAACAAAGAAAGTTTATCCGAGGACGAATAGGATTTGTGTTCATATTAACAAAAGCAGTACCTTTGCTTGAAACATAAGCAATAGGTTAAGTTTAAGGAGGCTGGCTCGTGAGAGTCGGTCTTTTATTATATATATTATTGTAGTGGACCTGTAAAAGGTTTAAAATGTCTTAAATACTAAATTTTTCTTATTAATAATTTTGCTGTTTATTAATAGTTTATTAATTTTGTGGTGTTAAAATTAATAGGCAACTAAATAATAAGGAGATACAACAATGTTTGAATTATCACAAAACAAAATCAAATTCGAGCTTACAAAAAGAGAACTCAGAAAGCTCAACACGCTCAAGAACAAGGTATCGAAGCTTAACAACGACCTTAGAGAGTATTTTGATACTTGCGGTGAAATGTCGCTGCCCAACATTGAGTGTACTTGCATAGGTTACAGCCCAATGGGTCTTGTAGACACGCAGGACATCAAGGACGAGGATGACAACGTTACTGGCTTTCAAGCTACCGTAGATGACTTAGATTACAAAGTTGAATACGTAGAAGAAGATGGTGATATATACCTTATAGGCTGGGAAGAACTTGAAGACGACCTTAAATATCAGCGTCGCAGACTTAACAAAGCATGGAGAGTGTTCAAGGCAGAAAATCCTGACGCAGAACTTGAACGCGACGACGACGAGGATTAATCTGCTTCAATCTTACATTAGTATTATTAATAGAACGCTAAGTTTTACTTAGCCTTCAAAAATATCTCAAGAAAAATTTGGCACATTACAAAAGATTTTATAATTTTGTGGTGTCAAATAAATCATAGTGGCGAGGTTGGAAGCTCTGCCGCACAAGCAGGGCATTTTTTATGCTCGCAACTTTCAAGGTATTAAGATACAGGTGTATCGCGCCCTTGCACATATTGTAATGTTATGTGCGTGCCCTTCCACTATGAGGCATTTGACAAAGGGTAGCGGTACACTTTTTTTGTTGTATCAACCCAACAATATATTAACGTCAAAAAATCGTAGTGGAAATGAACGACGTAAAAATTTTTAATTCTCCAATGTTCGGAGAACTTCGTGTAACACGAAATGAGAAAGGCGAATTACTTTTCTGCCTTAAAGATGTATGCAACTCACTCGGGTTGCAAGTTGGCGCAACGGTTAAACGGTTAGGAGGAGACATTAATTCAACTAATGTCTCAAAAGGAGAACACAATCACCCCTACCTTAGTTCAATTAACGTAGGGGTAGTTACCGGTAAGAAATCAGATGGGACAAATGCAATTCAAACAATAGCAATGTACTTCGTCACCGAGCCAGACCTCTACCGTTGCATATTCCAATCACGAAAGCCCACAGCTCGCAAGTTTCAAGATTGGGTATTCAACGAAGTGCTGCCCTCGCTTCGCACAACAGGCGCATACGTTGTGGGAAAGGAAGAAGATAGTGAGGAGGATATTATCGCACGTGGTTTGATAGCAGCCAAGGCAGCACTCGCAAGACGTGAACAGCGCATTAAAGAACTTGAATGTGAGAACAGTCAAAGCAAACAAGTTATCAAAGCACAAGGCGAGCGTATCGCCAAGGACGCACCAAAGGTAGAGTACTACGACCAAACGCTCAATTCGGAGGACTGCATGACATCAAGTCAAGTAGCTCTCGACCTCGGCATTACAGCACAGGAGTTGCACAACAAGCTCTGTCAAGCAAACGTCATCTACAAACAGTCAGGTCAATGGAATTTGCACAAGCCTTACAAAGGCTGGAAATTGCATGACACAAACACCTATACTTTCCCAAGCAGCAATGGTGGTACACGTACCAAGGTTTACACAGTTTGGACACAGCGTGGCAGACGCTTCATCATCGCCCTTTTTAACAACAACTTTAACGTGAAGCTCGCTCTTGCCGAGATAAACGGCAACATCACCAAGTAAACCAACCTACACAACAGCCATTTAAACAGCACACAACAATGGAAAAGAACGTATTAAACAACAATAATGAGAAGTTTACAATCAGTGTCACAACCAACAACATGCTCGCCTTACTAAGGGATTTCATACAACTACAGAACAGATTAATCGTTGTTTACGACGGTGAGGTAGGCGGTGAGAACGTTATCGAGGCTTCGGCGGAACTTTACCGCTTTATGCAAGATGCTATAACGGCAAATATCTGCGAAACACTTACAGAAACGCAGGTCGCACAGTTGTAAAGAAACCACGCATTTAAAGGGTACGCACGGCTAAAACGTAGCGCACCCTTTTTGTTTACACAGAAACCGATAAATCCTTATAAACCTTGATAAATCTGCTTAACTTTGCTTTAAATCACTATAAAATCAGTTTAATATGGCAAAAAAGCAGAATAACACGCTCAACGAACTGGGCGTTAAAGAGCGAATAAACCTAAGCTGCCTGGAGCTTAATGAGGGGCAGATTGTAGGCATTCCAAAGAACCCTCGCTACCTTAAAAGTGAGGAACACGACAAGCTAAAGAAATCGCTTAAAGACTCTCCAGAGTTGTTGCAATACAAGCCGCTTATGGTATACGCTATCGAGGACGGCAAGTTTGTCGTTATCTGTGGCAACATGCGCTTGCGTATTTGTCAGGAGCTGCACAACGAAGGCGTAGAGGGTTTTGATGCTTTGCCTTGCTTTGTACTTAACAAGGACGTGCCTATTGTCAAAATTAAGGAATATGCCATCAAGGACAATGTACAGGCAGGTAACTGGGACTGGGACGAGCTTGCCAACGGCGATTGGGAGGTAGATGATTTGCAGGATTGGGGCGTTGATTGCTCTTTTCTGACAGAATCGGAAGATGCCGACAATTTAGAAAAAAAAGAAAAAGAAGAAAAGGATTATTCAGATGAAATAGTTTCTGAATACAAACTCGAAGTAGATTGCAAAAATGAAGAAACTTTGCAAGCTCTTTACGAAGAACTAACAGGGAGGGAATTAGAATGCCGAATTTTGACATTGTAAGAGAAGTGAAGCCAAAGAAAACGTTCCGTGTTGCAAGTATCATGGGAACATTTGATTTGGAAACTGAAAATATAATAGAACACTTCAAAGGAAATATAGCATTACCGAAAGAATGGTCAGTGGGATTAATCGTTGGCAATAGTGGAACGGGCAAAACAACAATAGCCAAAGAACTGTTCCCAAACGCTTACATTACCAACTTTGAATATACACATGAGACCATACTCGATGATATGCCCAGCAATCGCAGCGTTGAAGAAATTATTAAAGCTCTCAATGCAGTAGGTTTTTCTTCTCCACCATCATGGTTAAAGCCGTATCAAGTGCTGAGCAATGGAGAAAAAATGCGTTGTGATTTAGCAAGAGCAATTCTTTCAGATGATGAATTGTTTGTCTTTGACGAGTTCACATCAGTGGTTGACAGGAATGTTGCAAAAATTGGTTCTTTTGCTATGCAAAAAGCAATCAGAAAACAACCAAACAAAAAATGATTGCTGTCACGTGCCATTTTGATGTAGAAGACTGGTTGTTGCCTGATTGGGTTTTTAATACTAATGATATGACGTTTCACTTATGTGATGCGCAAAAAAAAAATAGACCAGACATCAGACTTGACATCTATGAAGTCAAGAAAAACAAAGATGATGTTTGGAAACTGTTTGCTAAGTATCATTATCTGAGTCATTATCACAATAAGGCAGCACATGTATATGTTTGCTTGGCAAATGGAGATTTGGCAGGATTTTGCTCCGTACTTCCTTTTCCACATCCAAAATTAAAAAATGCGAGGAAAGAACATCGTGTTGTAGTATTGCCAGACTATCAAGGCGTGGGCATAGGAAGGCACATGACAGACGCAATAGCGCAGATGTACAAGGACAATGGATATACATATCTATGTGTTTCAAGTGCTCCGGCATTTATACATTCAAGAAGCAAATCTCCTAAGTGGATAGTGACAAGAAAACTGTCAAGAACAGGAAGGGGCAGTGAAACAGGTAAAATACAAAATTACAAGAATAAGAAATCGACATCATTCAATCGAATGACTGTTTCTTTTAAATACAAAGGATAATAATGGCTAAAAATAGTGGTGGCACGAGAAATTACAGAAATAATCCCAAAGCTTTATCAACAAGAAGAAAAGAGTTTAATGGTCTTATGCACTCTGGATTTTATGACGTTTCGCGCTCCTACTTCGACCCGGCAGGAGGATTTGTCGCAACAAACAAAGATCATAATGAAGCCAAAGACCCTAAGATTGATAAAGAAAAAGAAGCTACATTATTTCTCGCCAACAAGGGCTACAAAGTGTATCTTGACAGCGAACGTGCTACAATAGAGTTTGAGACACATAATGACGGACGTATTTATAACATCCCAATGGATATAAAGACCATTAACTCAGCAGGCAAACACACTATTAAAAGACAACTCGAAAAGGCAAGCACTCAGAATGTGAAAGCGGTTGTTTTGTACCAGAATAATCCTTTGGTTGATAAAAACTATGTAAAAAATCAAATCTATGGAGAAAATGGATTTATACAAAAATCACCGAAAAATGCCTTAGAAAAAATTGATTGGATTATAGTTGTAGGTTCTAATGGTCATGTACATAGACATGATATTAGAAAAGAAAAAGCAGCAAGATTAAATAGTTAGCGGAGGATATGCCTCCCTAACTCGGATTCATCCGCAATATTATGCCGAAATGGAGCTCCCGCATATCGGGTTACCCCAACAGATAAATCATTGCAAATATAATAATAATAAATCAAACGGCAAAATAAAATGCACGAATAAATCAAATAATTATGAGTAAGCCGCTACCCATCAGAACAGCCATCGAGCGCACGCTCAACATAAACATTTCATCATCGCTGCCTGCAAAGGACAAGGTGGCGGTGATGGAGTGTTTGCTGACGTTGAGCGCAAGTGAAATAAAGCGCATAAACGAGAGTGATAAAGCGACTGCATTTGTCAGCCTATGCGCTAATATACTTCGTCGTGGCGAACTGATGGAGTATATGCAAATTCTTGAAATGTGCCGTAAAACGGCTTTAAACAGTGATAAACGTGCTTAAATGTACGATAAACACACAATGAAAGGAAGATATAAGGAGAAAGGAAAATAATATGGCACTATCAAAAAATGAAAGTAAGCGCAGAAAACAACTTGCTAATCTTGAAAAGGGCAAGTTCAAAAAAGGCGAAGTTACAAACCCTAAAGGGCGACCGCCTAAGCCTAAAACAATGATGGCGTTCATAGCTGAAATGAAGGAAAAAGGCTACGAGGTACCTACTTCGCAGACTATAGCTGAGTCATTTCTGTACATCGCTACCCTGCCTGAGGACGAGCTTAAAGCAGTTCTCGCCGACAAGACACGTCCTATGATGCAGCGCATTGTTGCTAAGGGTATACTTGACAAGAAGGGTATGGACATACTCGAGCGTGTTGTAGATAGAGCTTACGGCAAAATACAGCGCATCGACCTTACAAGCAAGGGCGAGCAAATCAAGCAGGACCCGTTGCAAATACACGTCATTTCAAACACAGAGGAGTACAACAAGGTTCTTGCGGAGATACAAAAGGAAAAAGAGCGCAAGGAAGCACAACCAGATAAAGAATAAAGCAAAAACAGATGCCGCACGTATTTTTAGCAAAGAATTACATGAGGGTAGATGCCGCAAAGAAAGCGGGATTTACGACCGTATCATTACAAGGAAGCTCGCGCTCCGCGAAAACATGGTCGGTTGTGCAGTTTCTTTGTATCTATTGTTTTAACAACGCCGGAACAACAGTTTCCATAATACGTGCTGGTATGCCCTCAATCAAGCGCACTGTATACCGCGATTTTAAGAACGTGATGCTTTCTTTGGGTTGGTGGAATGACAAGTCAATGAACAAGTCGGAGTATGTATATACTTTCCCTAACGGCTCTTGGATAGAATTTTTTTCTACCGACAACGAGCAGAAAGTGCGCGGTTCAAAGCGTAAAATACTATTCGTGAACGAGGCGAACGAGCTTTCATTTATTGAGTGGCAGCAGCTACAGATGCGTACCACAGAGTTTTCCATTATTGACTACAACCCATCGTTCACCGAAGAACATTGGATAAATCAAGTTAACGAGGAAAAGAGTACCTATTGGTTTATCTCAACGTACAAGGACAACCCATTTCTTGAGCAGAAGGTAATTGACGAAATAGAAAGCTTAAAGTGGAAGAACCCGAGCCTGTGGCGTATTTACGGACTCGGACAGCGCGCGATTGTCGAAGGACTTATTTTTGAAAACGTTGTTGTTAGTGATTATATTCCAGTTGAAGCTCGCCGCCGCAAATGGTACGGCATCGACTTAGGCTATACCAACGACCCGACGGCGATTGTCATGGTGTGCGTATATGGAAACGACATGTATATAGACGAGGTGTGCTATCAAACCAAAATGCTCTCGGACGACATAATAAAAGCTTGCAAAGATGTGCGAGATGCGCCTGAATTTATCTGTGAGAGTGCTGACCCTCGTCTTATTGACGAAATATACAACGCCGGCGTAGACATAAAGGCTGTGCAAAAGTTTCCTGGTTCAATCAAAGCAGGCATCATGAAGATGCAACAATATAGAATACACATCACCTCACGCTCAACAAATATACGCAAGGAGTTTAATAACTACACTTGGCGGCAGGACAAGGAAGGCAAATGGCTAAACGAGCCGATAGATTGCTACAACCACGCGATAGATGCTTGTAGATATGTAGTATTGCAAAAGATACTTGGAGCATACAGCAATGGCATGAGCGCAAGCGAAATATTGGGAATAATATAAAAACAGCAAACACAACTATCATTATGTGTTTGCTGTCTGTTTTATATTTAATTAAAGTCTGTGATAATGGCGAAGGTGTCCGCTTGGTGCTCCGTGTTGAAACTGCGTGACTTGCTCGCCACAATATTCTACGGGAGAATCAAGTGTAATGGTGGTAGCAGTCTTGCCATCGCAGTCGTATTGGTTGCAAGTGTAGCCGATAGTCATGGTCGGGAGCCGCCAAACGCCCCAGTTAATGTCGTTGAGATAACACAGAAGTATGCGGATGTTCTCAACCGTAGCTTCTACGGTATCACCCGAGAAGACTGAGAGGTAGGCTTGCTCGTGACGTTTGCGATTGGCAAGGGCGAGTTCCAGAGAATGCTGCTTAGCCTGTTCGTTGCGTAGAAGAAGCTGCTTGCGGTCTTCAAGGAACTGCTCGTCGGTAACTTCCTTGCATTTGGAGAGGATGGCATCAATGCCGCCTTGCGAGACGATGAATGAACCCGCGTTTTCCAAAGGCTTCATTGTCGAAGTTTTGGTAATGAGCAATGTCCCGTCGGGGTTCTGCTCGACGAGGAAACTTTTCTTGCTTGTGAAATACATTTTTTTCATAATCATTCCGCTTGTCCGTGTTGCGGTAGGGCTTAGGTGTTACCAAACTTCTTCTGCTTCAAACTCCACGTTACCATCCCAGTCGAAGGAATCCGTGTTCTCTTCGTCCTCATGAGAAAGATAATAGTACGCTGTCAGTTTCCAGCCGCCAATCTTTACCGGGTCGCCTGCATACTCAGCCTTGCCAATATGTGAAGGAACCTCGTAAGATGGATACATGATTCTACTGGTAGGCTCTGCGTTCGTTTTCATTGCCTTGTTGACGATGTCCTCGCCAAACTTATCAATAGCTTCTTCTTTGCTTAACTTCTTCATAATTTTCCGCTTAACCGTGTTGCGGTAGGGCTTAGATTTAAATTAACAGTCACCTAACTCTTTAACGACAACGTTAAAACCAGGTTCAACGCGCGTTCTTGCATTGAAAGAATACTTAACAGAACCATCTTCATTGTGTTGCTCAAAAAGTTTAGAAATGCCGAGCGTGTTTGTCTTGCTTGGGCGTACAGTGTACACGACCCAATATGAAAGAGCCTTGTTGTGCTTGCTTGTATAACCGTTACCACTTTCCGAAGCGTTAAAAATTGATGAAACGCCGTTGTAAATCAATTCAAATCTTTTCATTGTTGTATCTCCTTTTATTAAGTTATTAATTTTAACACCACAAAATTAATAATTTATTAATAGACAACAAAATTTTTCTGTTATAATTTTCCACTTTTTAGACTTTTTAAGGCTTCGCGAATTGTTTACACAGCGTTTAAGCTTTTAGACCGCTAATTGTGTGGGTTTTGTAACTTTGCTAACAAAGTTAGCAAGATATGAGAAAAATTACAGAAATACTTTCAAATAGCGACGCGAACACCGTGCACACGTTGTTAACAGCAAGAAAGCTGCCATTCCATCGTAGCTTTGAGGAACTTATGCGCCAGTGGGATCCATACAAGCACGATGTGTTTGACGAGGGCAAGCGTAAGAAGAAGAAAATCAAGGTGCCAACAGGACAAAAAGACCCGATGGACGGAAGTCCTATTTACAAAAATGAATTTGTGGATAGGGTAAGAATCGCCCTACCTACACAGAGAGTGGTTGTAGACCGCATCGTCGGTTTCATGCTTACGAATCCTGTGACATACAAGGCGAACTCGCACGGCGTTGCGCTGAAAAAACTTGACAACAAGCAGCAAAAGCTATATGACGCTATCATGCACTGCTACCATGACAACAAAATGAAATATTTTGACAAAAAGATTGTGCGTACTGTGTCTTCACAGTGCGAGGCGGCAGAGCTGTGGTATATGACGACAGATGAAGACGGAAGGCTGGGCGGCGAGATACGAGTACAGCTACTTTCGCCCCAAAACGGCGACAATCTTTACCCTCACTTTAATGACCAGCATCGAATGGATGGCTTCGGTCGCGAATACTTGGTGTTTGACGAGCTGGGCACTTCGGAGATGCATTTCGATGTATACACGGATAGATATGTTTACAAATACATCAATAATGGTTCAGGTTGGGTTATATATGAGGTTAGAGCCCACGGCTTTACTAAGATACCTGTAGTATATTACTACCAATATAAGGCGGAATGGGCTGACGTACAATGGGCTGCGGATAGAGTCGAGGTGTGTATTTCCAACTGGGGCGACACCAACGACTATTTCGGCACGCCGAAATACTTTATACAGGGCAGACTTGAAGGTTTTGCGGAGAAAGGTGAGCAGGGTGCAGTCTTCCAAGGCGGAAAAGATACAAGCATGAATGTTTTATCGTGGGACCACTCTCCCGAGTCTGTAAAGGGAGAGATAGCATATTTGTTTAATATCATATTCTCATTTACCCAAACGCCCGACATTTCATTTGAAAACATGAAGACGCTGGGCAACAATACGAGCGGTGCTGCCATTCGTCTTATGTTTACTGACCCGTTCATAAAAGTCGGCAACAAGACGGAACTTTACGGCGAGATGTTCACACGTCGAAGCAATATCGTCGCGAACGGCATTTGCAACGCTGGAATATACGTCAAAGGCATTGATGCAAGCGTAGCGGAAAACATAGACTTTGAACCAGTATTCGAACCTTATGTTCCTAAAAACGATGTTGAGCTCTTACAACTTATTACGCAGAGCAACGGCGGCAAACCGTCAACCTCGCAGCGTCGTAGCATTGAACTTAATCCTCTTAACGACGACGCAGATAGCGTAGAAAATGAAATGAAAGAGGAGCAGGAAAATGAAATGATGCAACAGGCTGCGCTTATGGGTGTTGGCGGCTCAGCAAGCGCATCTCAGTCTGTGATGAATGAAGAATAAACATGGCAGAAAAACTTACAGCTAAAAGGCGAAAAGAAGATTTAAACAAGCTATTTGCTGAATACAACCGCCGTATTGGCATGTTGTATAGCGGCTATGTCAAGAAGCTACTTGCTCTTGGCTACAGCGAAGATGTGCTCGAAAGTGACGCTCTTTTTAACTTTGACAACTTTCCTGTGCTCAAAGCTCGCCTTAACGAGATATTTAACGACTACTTCCAGAACAGTATGTTATGCTACAAAAGCGGCATAACAAGCGGCGTTTCTTTGGCGTATTCGCACGATAATGACGCATTGGGACAATTCTCCGTGCTGACAGACAAAGCCTTAGAAACCGCAAGAAAAACGGCTGCTGCGACGTTTATAGCCAATAGGCTTAATGCTAAAAACGGATTGAACCTCGCGCAGTCCGTTTGGAACTACTGCCAGCAGTCAAAAGCGGAGTTTGAAATGGCGATGTCTAACGTTATAGTCGACGGACTCGAAAAGGGTACGTCCGCAGAGGAGGTAGGCAGAAGAATACGACAGTATTTGAACAACCCCGATATGATGTACCGACGCTATCACACCGTGAAGGTGTTAAAGAACGGACAGAAGAAAGACGTTGTTACTTGGCGCAGGAAGCGCATTATTGACGGACGTGTACGCTTCGTAGAAGAACCGCTCGAACATGTAGGGCAGGGTGTGTACCGCTCTGCTCGCAAGAACGCTCTGCGTGTAGCACGCACAGAAATAAATGCAGCCTACCACAAGGCGCGAAATGGGCGCTGGGCAAATGAACCTTTTGTTATCGGTCAGCACATACATATTTCTCCGCAGCACGATCCAGATGAAGATGCGGACATCTGCGACGAACTCGAAGGTTACTATCCTAAAGATTTCGACTGGGATGGTTGGCATCCTCAATGTTATGCCGAAGGTACTCAGGTTTTGACTACAAAAGGATGGAAAGAATTTAAAGATGTTACGACTCAAGATATTGTATATTCTTTAAATCCACAGACACGTGAAATAGAAGAGACAAGTATTGTAGGAGTACAAAAATACCCTTACAATGGAGAACTTATACACTTTTTTAACCGTTCGCTGGAATGCCTTGTTACTCCAGAACATCAAATGGTGTATATAAGCAAAAGCGGTGCTCACGAAATAAAAAAATGCAACGCTACGGAATACAAGCCAAGTATGGGAGCTTTCTACCGTTCCGCTGTCAATACCGCCAAAGACCGCACGAACATTCTGTTTGGCGACAAAAATATACCTTTTGATGTGTATTGTGAATTTATGGGGTATTACCTTGCAGACGGTAGTATGCAACATGACTACGGTATTGTTTTGTCGCAAGAAAAAGGACAGCCTGCTTGGAAACGTATGCAAACTTGTATCAAGAAGATGGGGTTTACGCCACACGTTTATAAAAGCACCATTGTTTTATACCACCGTGCTTTTGGTCAAGAGCTTTTAAAATACGGAACTGCACATTATAAATATATACCACAAGAAATTTTAAATGCATCAAAGAGACAAATCCAAATATTTCTTGATGCTTTTATTGTGTGCGACGGACATATCAAGAAGCCACGTCCTTTTATGGGCAACAGAGGTCATGTATGTACTCCAAATCATGGAGAAAGAATGTATTTTACATCTTCTCCTCAAATGGCAGCTGAAATAGGTTTGCTATTGTTAAAAGTAGGACATCGACCGTCATATAGAATAATGTCACCTAAAAATACTGTCAAAAAAGATGGTACAGTTATAAAGCAGCGATATGACTGTTACAGAATAAGTGAATGCGATTCAGCAACCGCCACTGTATTTAAAAAGGAGAAAGTTGAATACATCGGCTTTGTGTACGACGTTACACTTAAGGACAATCACATCATGTATATACAGAAAGACGGCAAATGCTTTTGGGGCTCAAACTGCATGTGCACCAGCGACCCTGTAACGATTAGCGGCGAGGAGCGCAAGCAGTTCTACAAGCGTATGCTTAACGGTGAAGATATGTCCGGCTACATTTCGCCGAACAGCATTAAAGACGTGCCCGACCAGTACAAACGATACATCGAAGCCAACGGCGACAAGATTGTAAACGCATTTAAACGTGGTAAACTGGCATGGCATTTGGCGAACAATAAAAGTTATTGGTTAAAGTATTTGGACGCAGCACAGCGCAAGCAAATGGGCGTAAAAACAATTTCGCGGCGCGAAGCAATAAAAGAGATTGCAAAAGCAAGGCACGCGAAGCGAGATGCAGCCAAAATACAGCAAAACTGGAAGAAGCGACGGTTGACGATATACACAGAGCGAATGAATAACAATATTAAAGGTATACAACTTGAAGGCACGCTTTTGGACAGATATTACGAAGTTGTGAAAGCTCTTGCATCCCCGAAAACATGGGATGTGGCAAACGTAGAAAGTTTATACAAAAGATTTGTGCAAGAGGTAAATACACACAACATCAGGACGACAAGAATGGCTTTCGAAGCATATTACAAAGAACACAAGAAAAATATTAAACAAAGTCCAGTATTGACAAATTTGTGCAAGCGTCTTAAGAAAGCTGTCGACCCGAATGAAGTCGTTTCTTTGTATGCAGAGCTTCGTCATAAGTCGCTCGTATACACCCGTTATCAATTACGGCAAACAGGGCTTGTAAAAGGGCTTGCTTTTGATGGCGACGTTAATGATTACGTAGTGTCTAAAGCTCGCGCCTGTACAACTCCCAAAGGTAAAATTGTGAATATTCGCGACTACATTTCAGATTTTGTAAAATACACAGACAAAAATGGTATAAGTTATTATTATGAGGTTTTTACCGATGCACTAAATGCAAAATTTAACGCGAACAGAGCGTCAAGATTTTTGGAAACGTGCCCTTCTTTTATTCAAAAGAATCTAAAAGGAATAATGAATTGCAACAATTCACACCCACTGGATGACTATTTCAAAAAAGTTTATAAAGACTTCCCACGAGGCTATATGTATAGTTCTGACCCTGTAACTGTACACAGTTATCAAGGCTGGACGTATTTTAAAGAGAGTATTTGTCACGAGGTAGGACATCATATCGACAAAAAATTACAAAATGTATCATCAATGACAAAATGGATGCAAGCGCAAAAAGCAGACGGAAACTATTACCGCGCGTATAGCCAGCAGGCACCATGCGAGGATTTTGCGGACACGGTTTCGCAATACGTCATAAATAAAGAAAAGTGTCGCAAACAATTTCCGCACAGAACAGCTCTGCTTGAAAAATTACTTGCGACACTTTCAAATTAAGAGTACACTTCAAAGATTCGATTGTTGTTTTTATCGAATTCGATAATCCTTGTGTGCTTTGCGTTTTTTTCGATGCATGGCTCCATGTTCTCATCAAAGAAGTAAGCTGTCATTTTAACACCGCCGTGAGGAGTTTCGCCATAGATAGTAGAAAACGTTGCTTCCATATATGTCGCGTATTTAGTTAATAATATGCAAATATACGCCAAAGATTTTGCATGTACAAATAAATAGACTACCTTTGCACAACATTGTTGTATTTCTAACGAGATATTACGTTAAACTCCAAATTGCCCACTGCCAAATGTATCTCCGTCGGCAGTGGGCTTTATTTTTAAACAGGAGTTAATCATAAAGCGCATTATCCAAATCGTCGTCGCCAACCAGTCCGTCGATGCCGGTAGTGATGTTGACCTTGTAAGCTTCTATAGTTAGGTTGTAGACGCGACCTTCAAGGCTACCTTCACACGAAACGGCGCTTTTTAAGTTATTCCGAACCTTTACGGTTATCTTTGCTTTATACAGTCCTTTTTTGTCTTCCAGCGTGTAAAGCGTTGCATCGTCAGGGAAAGCTTCGTCGAAATACTTTTGTATGTAAGCCTTTACATCCTTCTTGTTTGCAAAGATGCGAAGAATACCGTGCCGGATATTTATTACATCCTTTTCGTTGTTCTCCATCTGGTCGTAAGATTCGCCAACGACAACGTAGACGGACGATAATGTAGGTATTTCTTGCGTGCAAGCTGGCGACGATGTCGGCGCTTCTTGTGGTTTTCTAACTGTAGCCATACCGTTATTTTCTAAAGTTTATATAAGCACTTGGGTAACGCATCGAGTGATGCTCGGTAACGGCGTACCCTTGTCGGCGAAACGCTCGTACAACGTTTTCCACCGCTTCAAAAGACGATATGTGCCATTTTTCATCAGGCAAACTACCAACCCAATTTCCTGCGCAACAACCATCGGTTCGCTGTAAAATTTGTACTTCGTTTCTTGTCTTCAGCTTCTCGAGCACCCATGATGCGAGTTCGTTTTCCTGCTGCTCACGGGCATTTGACTTTGGAATTTCTATCATATTATTCTTTGTTTTTGAATTTATAGTTAGGACAATTGTAAGCTTTCGTCATAGCCAGCAGGACAGGAAACATAAGTCCATGCTTACATCCTCTACCGTATTTGTCGGCTGCTTCACACGTTTCACAGTTGTAGCGTGTGTTGATGTTTAACGCTGCCATTTACTCTTCCTCCTCGTATTCTTCAGCACTGAAATACTTTTCGTGGTCAGTGTCTTCTTTTACCATATTAAGCATACCTCCACCGATGCCGTTGTCAATTACAAGGTCGCAGTGTGCAAACTGGTTGCCCAAAAGATTGTGCGCCACGATAGCTTCGCGCTGCGGCAGCTCATCGTTGTTCCAAGCTTCGCTTATTATCACCGCTGCTTCTCTTGGTATTTGTAACGTAACTTTATTTTTTACTATATTGCCGTTGCAAATAGTTCCAATTTCTACAATTATTGATGCTGTTTCCATATTGTATGTGTTTTGAGTTAATGTTTAAATGCGCTTAACGTTTTCGCCCAACGGATTATCATAAAGTCATCATCTTGTACTTAACGTTTGTTCCAACGTGTTTCGTTATTTTAGATAGCTAACACGCTATCCTCACACGACCAAATTAACGACATTGTGAGTACATGTCGGGTTTTTGACCATAAAGCGGTTCTCCTTCCTCTTAGAGCCGTATCGCTCTCGAATGTTTTTACGGCTTTTCTTTGCTACGGCAATGGTCTTACCTACGTCTTTTGCGTGTAGTGCTCACGGCTTGTAATTTTGCGTCTTTACCAAGCTTTGACGGAAGCGTTAGCCCTTCCTGCTGCGTTTAGTGTTCGCTTCACCCTTTCCCCTTTCAGTCCTTTCTTTGTTTGCGAGGCAGGAAACGGCTCAAAGGTAATTGATAACCGAAAATCTGTAAGACTGCCTAAGGCTAATGATGCCTTTGCTCCGTGCGTAGGCTCGAACTACTTGTGCGCCATGTCGCAGCACGGACAATGTAGTGTTTGTTATTTTAGTTTGCTAACCAGGTAGCTAATCTCTTTTTCTGAAAGTCCTATGTTATTAGAATGCTTAAACTTGATTATCTCCTCGATTCCTACCTGCTTTTCCGCGTAAGTCATTGCGCCTTCGATATTATTATTAGAGAGCGCACTAATAATGCTACACGCAAAAAGTAACATTTCCTCTTTTGCTTGCTTTTTGTGTGCGTTAAGCTCCTTTTGTAAAACTTCGGCTTTTGCGTTGAATTTACATCCGCTCTCAATTGCGAAATCAACGCTAATGTTCTCGCACATCTTGTCAATGTCATCGCCGAACATTTGTGCAAAATACGTATCACCTTTGAGTGATTGTAAAATCTGAATTTCTTTTTCTTTTGTCATTGTTGTATCTCCTTTTATTAAGTTATTAATTTTAACGCCACAAAATTAATAAATTATTAATAGACAGCAAAATTACTAATAGAAAATATTTAGTATTTAATGAATTTTAAATACGCTCTTAAAAAATATATAAATTTATAACTATTTATTTGCTACTGCGCACAAAAAAGAGTATATTTGCAAACATATTAACCCTTTGCTTATGGAACAAATCTACGACATGAGCGCAGAAAATGTGCGCCAGTTCGCATACGAGTACTTGCGATGCGGTGTGACGAGCCGAGCTATACAATGTTTTGAGCGTTTAAAATGGCTGGGCAAGCTGCGGCAGCATGAATACCTGCTTCTAAGTACGATATATTCAAACCAGTACAAGTTTGAAGCTGCGATGGAGACTATTAAGAGGTACAATATTATTTACATGTAAAAAATAAATTTATGGGAAAAGGAAGTTTCGGTTGTTTGGCAGCCATTGGTGTAGCCTTTATTGTTGTTTTGATTATGGCTGTTATCGGTCAAGAGATGAACAACAGAGAGGCAGAAGAAATCGCCAGCAAGCCGCTGTATGAGAGCACGGAGTACGTGGAAGTTTTGGCTGGAAACATGATAAAAGAAAGGCTCAAAGACCCGGATAGTTATCAATTTATCGAGATGAACGAAGCGCTGTCATCTTCGGAAGGAGAAAAGATGTTTGTTGTAACGTATAGAGCAAAAAACGGCTTCGGTGGGTACGATATAGGGCGAGCGACGTTTACTTGCGATAAAGACAACCTGTATATTGTATCAATAGAATAACAAAATATAAAGCAGGAATAGCGAGGCGCATCACCTCGCTATTTTTGCATCATCTCCAGCAGCTCCTTTGCAATAGCTTTTATGCCATCATTTAGAAAGTGTCGTGTAAGATACAGCACATTATAACCTTTGTCTTCAACGTGCTTTGCATAAGACATACCAGCTACGACAATAATAGTGTAACCCTTAGGCGCTACCACGCCGTCTTTAGAAGCGTATTCTTCCAAGATATTATCCACTTGCGACTGACCCCCTTTTACCTTGTCTGGTTCAGGGATGCTGCCTATAACCTTATTAACGAGTTTGCCGTCGCAGAATACTGCAAATGAAATCGAGTTCTTTAGATTCGCTGTGTGGTCTTTGTAGCCTTTATTGTCTTTTGAGAAAGTGACAGCTTTCTCGCCAAGCTCTGCCAACATCATACTTAAAACGTTGTCCACAGCTTGCTTTTTCTCCATAAGCCTCTTTTTCAAAGCTTCCACTCCTTTTATCTGTATGTTAACCTTTGCCATACACACAAAGTTACGGTACGTACTTGTGATTTAAAAGAAAAACAACACCGGCGCATAAACAAAAAGAGGACACGACCGAAGCCCTGCCCTCTCCATCAAAACAATATACTAAAACAAAAACACTCAAATTTTATTCTTAGCTGTAATGTCGAGCTTTATTGTAAGGTCGGCAACATACGCCCAACGTTCGAGACCTTTGCCATCATACATAGAATAGTCCATTAGCCACCACCTGCATACGCCTGTCTGCGTAGTTCGTCGCACAGCGAGCCGAAAACCGCTGGGCGTCTGCAAAAGACACCACTCTCCTTCTTTAGGAAGTTCTTTGTCTGGCTTATGCCAAATGCTGCGCAGATACTGCTCAATGCCTGCGGTGAAAGATGTGCGCAAGTCTTCGCGCGTAAAAACTTCCTTGCTATCGCTTCCACAGAAAAGGTTGAGTGGATATCCTTGCGCCCACGCTTTACATTTATCTGTTAAATCCTTCCGCGTGAGGGTATCAACTTGCGCCGCTTCCATCTTTTTCATTTTTCTCATTAACGTATTCTCTAAGAACACAGGCTCCATCACTAAGCAGCATGTATCTCTCCTTCTGCGCGTCAGACATCGCTTCGTAAGCGGCGCAGCTTGCTTTTTTTATATTTTTAGGGTCGTACAGTGTTGTCGTAAACTTGTCAAAGGTCTGTTTTATCTTCTTGTTTTCGACAATATTTTTTTGATAAACAAACCGATCTTCATGCATGACAAACTTTAGCATTTCTTCAACCTGCTTTATCGCCAGCTCCGGATAAATAGCCATAAAGCATTTCTTTATATCCAGGTGACGCAGGTATTGTATACGGTTAAAAATGTGGTCAAACGTGCTTACAGACATGCACACAAGATTTTGTAACACCACAACCGTAGCGCACAACCCTGCGCGAGGAACGCCAAGGTTTTGCAATTTCTCCGCTATTTGGTCACGCAGCTTCTCGAGTATCGGTATTGTAATATCGTAGAGCTGGTTGGCGTACTCGTTGCAATAATCAGGCTCAGAGTTTTCTTCCACAATCTTAATCGTTTTGCGAAGCGACTTTTGTGTTTCTTTAAAAATCTTTTTAAGCTCAAAGCGAAACAAACCCTTCTTTTGCAGATAGCTTTCCATGTATATAAGCCAGTTATCCGCTATCAGATATTCTGTATATGAGAACTGGAAAACGGACACTTTTCCTAAGTTAAGCGTTTCTTGAACATACCTTGCGTCTACGCTCTGGTCGGCGAATACACGATGATGATTGCCGAAAGCTTCTATGTTAAAACATTTGATTGGACTTTCCATGTTGCTTTGTTGTATTTATGAGATATTGACGATACTCACTGACTGCTTTTGTGAAATAGGGCGACAGATCCAATCGGTTCACATATTCTTCTATGGAATTTATGTTCGCACTATTGTTGCCACGCTCCCAACCGTTATCTGTAAGCACCCAACAGGCGGTTGTGAACGTATCAGATTGCACATTGTTGACAGTGTTGTAGTTCACACGCTTTTCGATTACGATGTTCATCTTTCTGTCATTTGACATAAATTCAAAACCGTTAAGAGTTTTAACAGCAAAGCTTGTATCTCCATTGCTTCTGATAAAAAAATCTTTATTACACATTGCGTATCTACATTACTGTTATTTTATTTCTATTACTTTCAGCCACCGCTCAATAGCGAGCCTTGCCTGCTCAAAAGAGCGACAGACAATATACTCAAAACCAAGCTTGCCGACTTTGTTCTGAAACTCCTTTTGCTTGTCAGACTGCTGCCCTTTAGTTGTTTTCATTTCCAGAAATAGCACGTTGCGCTGCGCTAAAATAACTAAGTCAGCGAAGCCTGCGAGCACTCCCTCACGCTGCATGATAGCCGCCTCCCTTGCGTTGCGAAAGCCTCCATTAGGCACGGCAGCGATAATGAACCTCGGGTATTGCATCCGAAACCATTTTACCACGGCTTGCTGTATATTGGATTCGATGTGTCGAGGTTTTCTGCGTGTTGTATTGCAACGCTTTAAAAGTTCGTCAAACTTCATATTTACACCCACTCTTTGTTTTTCGCGTGATTTATCTTGCGATAATAAATCTTGCAACGTTCATTCTCGTAAGCGCCATTATTTTTTGCGAGAGCATTCCACAAAGCATTGAGCGTTACGCCGATTCTTTTTCCCTGTGCAACAACAAGTTCGGGACAAGTGTTGTACACATAGTTCGTTTTTTTGTTTTTAAACTCGAGCACAACAACGCGCTTGCGAGGATACACTATTTTTCCTTTCATCCTTTAACCTCCTTTTCTATCTGCTGCTGGGACTCACTGATAAGCAAATCAACTATTTTATTGAGCACTTCACGGTTACAAACGACGTGCGTACCATTTGTCGCACTAAGCTCCATGCGATACACAACCTCTTCGTTTCGCAGTTTTCGATATTGCTCGTTTAATTCTTTCAGTTGCTTTATAGACATTTTCTTATTTTTTTTTATGCAGGTACTGCCCAATCAGCAGCACCTGCTATTATTACTACCTCAACATTATAAGGTCAGCAACATGAGTGCCGGCTGGGAGCACAAGGCTATCCATGCGTGTTCCGTACTGCGTCTGCCTTACGATGCTAACATCTTCATTAATGTTGATAACTACATATATCTCCGTGTGAGCTTCAACGGACATTGAAACGACGCTGGCTGTTTCAAGACGCTTTCCATCCTCTACAAGCAAACCATTAACAGCATTGTCCTGCGTTGAAACAACCATCGCTACCGTGTTATCCTTAACGTACTCTGTTGTCGGCACCAGTACCTTGCCTTTGTGTAGCACAACATCTTCGTTTGATATAAGCGGAATAACCGCAGCCCTTAAACGGCTGTCTACATTTACGTTCTCTGTATCGTGCGGCGTGTCAAGTATTGGCATCTCCGCGGACTGTTCTATTTTCTTTGGTCTTCCCATGTTTCTCAAGTTTATTTGTTTTAAAATGGCAAATCATCGACGTTACCAACGCCCACCATCGGCGCATTGCACGCATCGGCTGCGTTGTTCGATACACTCTCAAAAGCCTTCATTCCGCCAAGAATAGGCATTGCATCAAGTTCCTCTTTACTCATTTTTTCGCGCACCTCCTTTGGCAACGACTGCTTTACAAGGTGCGTCTGGTCGTACTTTGGCTCGCGCAGCGCGAACGCGCTCAAATCCAAATAAACAGCCTTTGGTGTTCCATCTGCGTTTGCACTTACGAATAAATTGTTATCTTCGATAGGAATAACAAGACATTTCTTTGTCGCAGTGCTTCCTTTGAGGCTTGCAACGCCTGCGTTTTTATACTTCAAGGCGTTAAGTTTAATACCAAAATTTTCTTTTTCCATGTTGTTTGTATTTTATTTTTTCAGTTCTCTTATAAGCGCGTCAGCGTATCTTACAGCTTCCTTGGCGCAAGAGTCGAGGTCTTGATACTCAAACATCGCATCGTTCTTCTCCCGTGCGTCAAACCCTTCATCCGTATAAAGAGCGCAAAGCATATCTTTTGCAATCTCATACCTGCGCTGTTCCCAGTCTACATTTGCATGGATATCCACCGCAAGTTGAAATCCACCATTCTCGGCTTTCGATTCACATTCCTTGCACTTTAATTTGTAAGGTTCTGAAAAAGCGGTGACAGGCAAGGTTCTGCCACACATTTCACAAAATTTCTTTCTCATATCTCCGTGTTTTAAAAATAGCCTTCGGAATAGGGAATCGAACCCTTATCTGCGCCGTGCTTAAGGTTGCATACACGACTACTCATAATCTACAACTAATAACTTATTATGGCGAAAGCTCGCAACCTACCGACCCAATGCCGGACAGATTATTCCGAAGATAAAAGCCCTACCGCCGTAGGGCTGCCCTAAAAAATAAATCCTATTAAACCTGAAACCGTGCGTCTCACGACGCTATGAAACAAACTGTTTTTATTCTATAATACATGAGTGTTTAAGAAGTCAACCATTGCCAAGTTCTGCGAGAGAATCATCGGTTGATCAAGCGTCGCGGACTTATACATGTCCGTTGCTGCGTTGTAAAAATCCCAAGCCGTAACCTTGCCCTTGTGGTTGTATGCAAGCATCATCTTTTCCGTGATGCGACCTATCTGTGCTTGATTCAGCGGTATTGTAGCACCGTTCCGTATTTCCTTGTGTTTTGTCTCGGAAGCGACGCGCAAGGCTGTAAGCATTCCTATGATTGTAAACATCTCCTGCGCACTTATCTCGCGACGCTTCATCTTCTCGATTTTTTCGTCGTCCTCGGCGGTGATATTGCGCAGGTTGTCAAGCCAAATGCTAACCTTTTCAAGCAGCTCACTCAAGCCAACGCCCATCGTGCTGCCGTCTTTATATGTAGCAGCGTACTGCTCCCGATTCAACATTGTTTGGTTGTGACAGATAACAACGTTTCTTCCAATGCCGACCTGCAAACCTTTTTGGTGGAACGAGATAGCGAGGTTTGTTGTTATAGCTTCGTCACCCTCGCCTTTGTCAAGGTCGTAAAGACGAATGTTGCAATACACGCGGCGCAGGATATGCGCTTCGATGGCACGTTCACCGAATTTTTCCTCCTTTTGTGGAAGTCGGCTTACACCTGGTGCTCTACGGTCTTTGTTGTTGGCTGCGAACAAATCCCATATCTCAGCACGATAACCGCGCTCGGCACACATCTCTTGTATCTGCTGTATAAGCTGGAAATGATAGATACCCATGAGCGGATTGCCGTTGTAGTCGTTTTCCTTTTCCGTGCGTGCGAGCTGTTCAAGTGTCAGTGTCTGAACCTTGCTTATGTCGAAATCAAGGAACTGGCGGTCATTTCCGCTTGCAACTTCAAGTTCTATTGCTGGCTCAGCGACCATGTTGTTAGATGCTGCTACATTCATTGTTGAATACATTGTTGTTTCCATTCTACTTTGTTGTTACGTTAAACTTGTTTCTATAATTAGAGAGTTTCCACGTTTTCCACGTGCAAAAACTCCTCATCCACCTGCGTGTACATCGGGAGCATTGTTTTGCCATACAGCCATTTCGGCATGACACATTCGTTTAAATCTTCCGATTCGCTGCTTGGGCTTACGATTATCTTATTTTCAGGAACCCAAACTTTCTGATTTTGCTGCTCTCCGAAAGAGAACATCTGCGCTTTGGGTGTCTTTACATCCATCATTGCCTTAGGGCAACGAAAGCGCACCATTGTTGTCGTTATCTCCATTGTTGTTATTTTATATTGTGTGTTAATAAAATATCCACATTGCGATATAAACTACGGTAAGACATACCCCCATGCTTAACGCCCAATACTTACACTCGTTTATTTCTTCTTCATCCCAATTGCGTGGGTCCATATAGTCCTTCATGTTCTTTTTGTTTTGTGGCGAGGCTTTACACCTCGCCTTGTTTCTTTGTTAAAGGGTATATCTGCCAATCTTTTTGCCGTCGACATAATCCTCTTGCCAAACCTCGTTGTAATCCGAAATGTCATCAGCAAAGTAGCAGCAGACAGACACCATTGCAAGACCTGCGTCCAAGCGTTCCGTTTCGTAAAACCTACCATCGCTGTGCTTGCCAATGTTCTTAGACTGTGCTTTAGCAATCTTACAAGCCCCTCTGTAGTTGTCAGCTCCAATAAAACCAACTGATTCATAATCGTCGGCTGTATTGCCTTTTACATGTTGTTTCAGTGCTACCTCGTAGAGAGGTTTAACTGTTTCGCCTAACCAATTTTTCATTGTTGTATCTCCTATTTTAGTTGCTTATTAATTTTAACACCACAAAATTAATAAATTATTAATAAACAGCAAAATTATTAATAAAAAAAATTTAGTATTTAATATCTTTTAATACTTAAAACTAAATACTATATTAATAATTTATTAATTTTGTTGCGCAATTAAGAGACATCGTAATAAATTTCCCAATCTAAAAGGAACAGGGTTAAATATATCAGACCTCCTTTCGCTATCATTACGAACTCTTATAAAAAAAATCGGCGATTGGAGGTTTTTTGTTTGAATACAATATGATAAAGAACATACGATACAGCATTGTTAATGGTCTTTTCAAGGATAAAGCATCCCTGAAAGCCATTGCCTTGCTGTTGTTTTTTTATCATAGAAACGGAAAGAATGTTCTTAAGAACTGGTCGGTAAACAAGCTGGCTAATGTAACGGGCGTACATGCGTACACCATTAAGAAGCGCATCGCTACACTTGTAGATTTGGGTTATGCTAAAGTAGACGGCAGTTCGCTTGTTTTTCTTTCCGTCGTATCAAAGCACAAGGATAGAAACATTAATATATCAGATATATGCTACGACACAATTAAAGATGTAGAAAAATCCTTATACGCAATTCTTTTGTGCATTGTTCAGTCTCGAAAGGATTTCTGTAAACGTACCATTCTACAAGCTCGCACAGCCAAGAAATTTGATGTTATCAAAAAGGCTCGCGCACTTAAAAGGAAGTATGGCTACGGAGATACTTATACCGAGAACGGACTTTCGTACAAAAGGATTGCGCAAAAATTAGGTGTTTCGCTGAAAACAGCGTTCGATTATGTTAAGTATGCGGTTGTTAAGAAATTTGTGACGGCGCAAAATCATTTTCACTCTACCTTCATGCCTAAGGTGGGGGGATATCCTGTACCCTGCTTTACCTTCACAACCAACAACTACGCTTACAACGTGACAGCTAATACATATACAATTATAAGTAAATTATTCAATATAGAAAAACGAGCTACAGCCGTGCTTTAATGCATGGTATATATAGATTATAAAAAATATAGGCTTATGAAAAATTCCACAAAGCTTGAAAAAATAAAGAAATTCCTCGACGAAAACAGCATTGCATACAAATGCCGCAACAGGCATCGAAACGGTCACTGCGACCTGTTTGTAATTGCTTCGAAGGTGTCCGTAAAGATAGAAGGGGCAGACGACGATATATTTTATCGCAGACACAGGAAGGGTTACCACCCTGTCTTTGTGCGCACCTCCGACACGCCTAAGTTCGCAATAGAAAAGGTTGCGAATACAATACGCGAATCAATGATTAACCAACAGACACACTTAATGAAACAGCGCCATGTGTAGACGAAGATATTGTGGAGAGTGTCCGATGTTTAGATACGAAGACACTGACGGCATCGGGGAGTGCTTTGTATGCAAAGAGTTAAGGACTTGCGGTCAAAAGTGTAAGATAACTCGTGACAATATAACAGAAAAGCAGGTGCTACGCATATTGCACTACGTGCAAAAATGGCGCAGGGGAACAAAATTCGAGATGCTTTCGCCCGTGCTATTGGGTGTGGCAATAGACGGTGCGATGCGCTTTATTCGCAAAACGTGTAAAAACAAGTCTTGATATGAAAGCTTCAAAAGCTTTGGTGCGCAGAATAAGGCAAGACCTTATGTCGAAAACAAGCGACGCAGAAAAGGCTGCGATACGCAACTGCGAGCGACTTGGGTATACAGTAGTACGGCAGCAGCCTATATTGACGGGACAGAAAATGTATTTTGCCGACATTTATTTGCCGGATTTAATGACGATAGTCGAAATCGACGGGGCTTATCATTACACCAGGTGTCAAAAGCGCAAGGACAACAACCGCTCCGCAGGAATTTGGCGCATGGGTTATCACGTTGTAAGATTGAGCAACCACGACGCGCGTGATATAAACAAAGTAAAAGCAAAAATAGAACTTATAAAAAGGAGACATAAATAATGACTGAAAATCTAAGCAAAAAGGTTGAACGGGCGATAAAGCTCTTGCAATCGATACCTCAACACGAAGACGAACCCATTGAAATAGCCTACAGTGGCGGCAAGGATTCTGACGTTATATTAGAACTCGCTCGTATGGCGAAAATAAACTTTAAGGCTATTTATAAATGCACAACAATAGATCCACCTGGAACCATTAAGCATTGCAAGGATAATGGCGTTAAAATAGTAAGACCGAAACAGAACTTCTTTCAACTTGTAGAGAAAAATGGAATGCCTAACCGCTTTATGCGATTTTGTTGCCGTGTGCTAAAAGAATACCCTATTCTCTATAACTCCGTCATCGGTGTAAGAAAATGCGAGTCTCGCGCAAGAAATGCCCGTTACAGCGAGCCTGTGGTATGCCGTGTGTATAACAAGCGCAAGAACCTTAGAGTGCAACAAATTCTTCCTATACTCGATTGGAGCGACGACGAATCGTTAGAGTTTATAAACGAAAGAAATATCAGATTACACCCTCTGTATTATCGCGAGGATGGAAGTGTAGACATCTCGCAGAGACTCGGCTGTATGTGCTGTCCGTTAAAATCGCCAAAGAAAAGGCTCGAGGATTTTAAGAAGCATCCTCGTATGCTTAGACAATACGTTCGCAGTGCTTCCGAGTTTCTTAAGACGCATCCAAATAGTTCGGTATACAAGTGGGCACAATCGGCGTACGAATATGTATTTGCTGAGATTATGTACGCGAAACACTCCGATTTCATAGACAAGTACAAGAATGGCATTGTAAAATACAACGAGTATGACTATAAGCAAGCATTGGAAGAATTTTTTAACGTCGATTTAAATGTATGAAAAGACACGCATACAGAAACAAAGCACCCTACTCCACCCTGCATCCCGACGCAAGACACTGGACTCGCAAGGGCAGCTCGTGGAAACAGAAGGTTGGCTACGACACGGAAGACGAGGCGTGGGAGTTTCTTGAGCAGAACCCGAAGCTGAAAGCTATTGGCGAACGCCCATACCTTTGTGAAATTTGCAACAAATGGCACATAGGGAGAAATCATTAAAAATACAATAATATGGAAAGAGAGAAGATAGTAATAGAACTTTGCGGCGGCAAGATGCCTGAAAAGGCACACGATGCCGATGCGGCGTATGATGTATTCACCAAAGAGGATGTAATAATCAAGGACTGGGAGCGCTACGCGATACCGCTCGGTTTTAAAATGCAGCTTCCGAAACACCTCGCGGCGGTTATACAACCAAGAAGCGGAATGTCCTCAAAAGGTATGTACGCACAAATACAGCGCTGCGACGGATCGAGAGAAGAAACGCGCGTTGACGCTGATGTAAAGCTGGGCTTGATAGACAGCGGCTACACTGGCGAGGTAAGAGCTATTTTAAAAACGTGCTGTGTTGAATACCTCGGCGTTAAAAGTGTTTGTATACCAGCTGGCACCAAGATAGCACAGATGCGCATTGTGGAAATACCGAACACGGAACTTGTGAGCGGCGTCATCAAAAAAGAAGAAAACGACGACAAAGAAAATGGCGACAAGAAACGTGGTGACAACGGCTTTAATTCATCAGGAGTAAAATAATATAACATAAATAAGCCGTACAAGGGCGGCTTGCAGGTGCGAATCCTGCTATTGATTTTACTTGTTTTGGTTACAAACGGCTGTGTTTCGATTTTATCGTAGGCTCGCAAATTAAGAGTGGTGTTTCTTTTTTATGAAAACTTTTTCAATCAACCATGTACTTAATCACTGGGGAGCTTGCACGGCTTTAATGCGTGTTGTAGTCGTGAGGATTATGACGCGCATTTTTTGTATCCGAAAGTTTAAAACTAAAAAATATATTAAATATTAAAGATTTTCTATTATTTATTTTGCTATTTACTAATAAATTATTAATTTTGTGGTGTTGAAATTAATAACAAATAGGAGATACAACAATGAACACTATTAGAACTTTTATACCAGCAGACAGCATTGCAAGCTTCAAAAAGTTTGCAAACAAGACAAAGAAGAACGTAGAAGGCTTTTCTTACATCATTGGCGAGCCTTACATGAAGGTGTTTTTACACCCAGTTATAGAGGAGGATGGTATGCGAGGCAGGGCGGTGAAAGCTTTTCACGAAGTGTGCGACCTCACAATCAATATGCCCGAAGAAAAAAACTGGAAGCTTGTATGTACTTTTAAAGACGGCTCTTTCACGCCCGTTGACTCGTCTAAGGAGCTTGTGTTTAAAATTCCTGCCCACGGAAACGATTACGACAAGTGCGACGTTTGCGGACATTGGTGCAAAAATTCCTACGTAATAGAAAACATTGCAACGGGTGATGAATTACAAGTAGGTTGTGAATGTGTAAAGAAGTTCGGCATCAAGAGTTTTGATTATCTCTCAAAGTTTACGAGCGAGTTGTATAAGCTCTACGATTACAGCCTGTCATACTCAACAGACGAGGATGACGATGAGTTAAAAATGTGGGGTGGCAACCCGAACGCTATCTACAAAAATGCTTTCAAGAAGACTGATTTGATAATGTCAGCGAAGGCGGTATATGACAAGTGCCCAATTTATAAAAAGGCTTACCGCCAGGGCAACACACACCATCCTTCACCGACGCTCGTCGACATTGAAGCAACACTTTGCGGAGAGAATTTCGGCAGCAACAGCGAATATGTTGAAAAGGTGTGCGCATACGCATTAAGCAAGCCGGTTGACGGCGAGTTTGCTGAAAAGATACATAGACTTGCAAGCGACTATTACGCTTATTTAGACGAGTCGGTTTATGCTTTCTTTATGGTTAAAAACTACGAAGATAGCTTGAAGGTAAACACTAAACTTGAAGCAGGAACAGCAGTTAAAGTTGACGGTAAGGTAATACAGACGCGCACTGAGGAGTCTTTCTATGGTGTTATGACAATAAATACAATACTTACCGACAACGGCACGGAGTGCGAGCGAGTAGGTGTTATACCGACAACAGAAATAGACGGCGTAAAGCGCACATCTTTCTACTCCTCGATAAAGGGAATGTACCGCGGAAGGGTATGTCTTGAAAGAGCAACAAAGAACCCTAAAAAGGGCGTTGTTTATATAGCTTTATAGTCAAATGCTGCCGTCACAGGTGAACATACAAACTGCGGCGGCACGCATTAAATAATATTATTAATTCATTTAGTTTACCCGGCAAACATTAATAAAAACATTAAATTTTCATTTAATTTGGAAAATAACCGAGAAAATATTTTGTGCTTCACAGAAGAAAATATAATTTTGTGGTGTACTACATTAATCAAGGGCGGTGAATAGCCGCAAACATAATTCATTGGCGGCATTTTTTATGCCTCAATAATAACATATACGGTATCGTACCCCCGTGGAAATCTGTAATAGAAATCCTGCCCTTGATGGTGTAGTACAACGGGAAAGGCGATGCCGTTTTTCTATTGCCTGTTATCTTTCAAAAATGTACTACAATGAAAGAAATCAAAATTATTAACAAGTCAACTTTTCTCGACAAGGAAATTGACGTATGGGGCTCAGCAGAACAGCCGTTGTTTCGAGCAAAGGATGTGTCTGATTGGCTTAATCTTAAAAATACGCCCGAAATAATCAAGCGTATTGATACAGAAGAACGACATAAGTTTAACTTAGGTCGAAACGGTGGTGATACATGGTTCTTAACAGAAGACGGACTGTACGAACTTCTTATGCAATCTCGCAAGCCTATCGCCAAGCAGTTTAAGAAAGGTGTAAAGAAAATCCTTCACGAAATCCGTACAAAGGGCGGCTACATTGCTTCGACCGACGCAGACACACCCGAGAACATTATGGCTCGCGCTGTGCTTGTGGCGCAGCAAACACTCGCACGCCGCGAGGAGCGCATCAAAGAACTCGAAGAACAAAGTCGGCGGCAGGAACTTGTTATCGAACAAAAGGATGAGCAAATCGACTTGCAATGCAAGCAAATCAAAGAGGCTGCGCCCAAGGCAGACTACTACGATAAAACACTTGCGTCTACGAGTTGCATGACAACAACGCAGGTGGCTGACGATTTGCATATAACCGCTCATACTCTTAATCGCAAGCTACAAGAAATAGGTATAATCTACTCGCAGTCCGGTCAGTGGCACTTAAAGATGCCGTACAAAGGCTGGAACTTGGCAGGCACACGCACCTTCAACTACCAATCAAGCAACGGCGAGGTGGTAACGAAAGTAACGCTTGTATGGAATCAGCGTGGCAAGCGTTTCATTCTCGCGCTTTACAATAACAATTTTGATGTAAAGCAAGCTATCGCAGAGATAAAAGGTGACATATCAAACAAGTAACACAACAAAAAAATAGAGTAGATTATGAACAACAATAAATCAAACGAAAACGAAACAACCTACAAGGTAAGCAAAACCACAGCCGATATGCTCAACATCCTGCGCGAGTTTGTAAGATGGCAGGATAAGGCTATAAGCCTGTTTGAAGGCAGAGAACATGGAGACGAAGTTATAGAAGCAACGGTCGCGACATTTGACAGTATAAGAGGGGCTATCGCCGCCAACGTTGAGCAGAACCTTTGCAACTTGCAGAGTGGTAGGATTTAAACCAAGACAAACATTAAGCACGGAGTACATCGCATTAAGTTACGGTGTGCTCCGTTTTATTTTGCTTATAATGCATCATTTTCGCAGCCTGCATAAAGGTATAAGCGCTCACAAAAACAACCCAGCAAACCAAAGAAAAACGCCTGAAAATAAAATTGTTTACACAGCCTTTTTAAAATTCTTTACACACATTCATTTATAAAGTAATTTTGTGTTAGATAAAATTTTCCATTAACGTAAACAGAATAAAGTATGACAATTAAAGAGAAAGTGCTTGCTTCTTGCAAAACGTCGTTCGCGAAGTACGGTTTGAAGAAGGATGAACTTGCAAAGCTGGTAGACCAGATTGTCGCAGGTCGTGGTTTAACAGATGAGTCAACAGACGAGGACGTTACTAAAGCTATTACAGCCGTGGAGCCGTATGTTGGTATGATGCAAGCGGCGTTCAATAGAGCCGTGAGCGAAACAGCGAAGAAGTACGAAGGCTGGGTAGACCCAAAGGCTACTCCGACACCTCCGACAAACACACCGGCTCCTCCAGTTCCGCCAGCAACAGAAACTCCGCTTACAGCTGAAGCTGTGGCGAAGATGATTGCCGAAGTAAAGAACGACCAGCAGAAGGCTATAAACGAGGCTGTCGCAGCCGCTCTCGCTCCGTACAAAGAGCGCGAGGAACGCACAAGACTCGCAGCGTTGCTGCAAAGTAATGAGAAGCTAAAGAACGTGCCCGAAGTATTCCGTTCACGCTATCAACTCGACAAAGAGGAAAACCTTGACAGTGTTGTGGAGCAGATCAACAATGATTTCACAACAATGAAACAAGCGCTTGTCGCAGACGGAACATTTGTTTCTGCACCGACAACAAGTACTCCGCAGTCTGAGCAGGATGATTTTATCAAGCGCATGGAAGGCTTCGCGCAGCGTAACGCTCCCAAGCCTGAGGGCGCATCGTAATCTCAATATATAGCAACAACTAAAATTTTTAATTATGGCTTATAAAGGAATGTTTTTCAAGAAGGTAAAGCCGACAAGTATCAAGGAGGCTTCTTGGTGGGAGGAAATGTGTGTCCGCAGACAGGGCGGTTATGACCTCGACCAGAGCAATCTTCCAGCTGGCTTGAAATGGCTTCCTAAGGGCGCTGTTGTAAAGCTTGGCACTGGAGGCAAGGCAGTTGTTATTAAGTCGGCAAAGGTAACAGAAAGAGCGACAAGCTCTGCTAAGACCGTCAAGCTCTCAGCAGGCTCTCTTTACAAGGAAGGCGACACAATCGGCGGTAAGAAGATTGCTTCTATTGCAAGAGCAGAAAGTGGCGACACGGTAACTCTTGCAACTGGACTTGATACAGAGCTCGCAGAGGGCGCTGTTGTTACTGACTACGACAAGAGCAAGGATATCCTTCTCGGCTTTACATACGCGACAAAGGAGCTTGACCCCGATGCTGCGCAAGTCGTAGAGCCGACTCTGCGTGTGATGGAGGTCGAGGAAGACTCTCTGCCCTACCCGATTAACAGCGACATCAAGGAAGGCTTGAACGCAAACGGCATCGCTTTGTTCAAGATTCAGTAAGTATTAACACAGGATAACTTTAAAAATATAGAAAAGGTATGAATAGTATATTGAAGCAGCTATTAGACCCTAAGTCTTTTCAGACCTATATTGACGAGAACATGAAGACCTCGACATACAATGCTCTGTGGAAGAACGAGATTAAGCAGGTAGACTATTGCGCAGCCAAGGTCTATCAGGCTAACCTCGCTGAGTACACGGCTGCAATGGTAGGTTCTGTTATCGCCAAGAATGCTGAAAGACCTGTTCACCACATGCCCGATTTCGGTCAGCTCACAGGTTCGGTTGGTCGCTACGGTGACGAGTGGGAACTCGACAACGACTACCTCGACCAGATGCATCAGCTCGAGGGTCGCTATCGTGATGTTCAGGGTCGCAACTATACGCAGGCGCAGCTTAATGCACAGTACGACAAGCTTATTGAGTTCTCTTTCCGTCCGTTCGAGCGTGCGGTCATTGCTCCGCACAAGCGTCTTGATATGCTTTATTTCGAAGGTCTTTACCTGGGCACACAAACTGTCTCTCGCACAAACAACGCTAAGGCAAACGTGTCTTACACCTTTGACCTCGGCATTAAGCAGCTCACCGTTACAGCATCGTGGGGCGAGGAAAATGCAACTCCGTTTGCGGACATCAAGAAGCTTAAGGACGAGGCAAAGGCGCACGGTCGCAAGATTATCAAGCTCCGTATGTCTGAAAACACATTCTACAAGATGTGCAAAGCTAAGGAGATAAAGGACACCTTTAAGCTCAACCTTGGCACGGTACAGCTCAATCCAGCGGTTCCGATGCTCACAACTGAGCAGGTGAATACTTATCTGCGTTCTATTTTGCTCCCGACAATTCAGATTGACGAAGACCAGTTTGTGACCCTCGCCGACGGCACCACACACAACCTTATTGCGGATGACCGCGTGGTTGCTCAGTGTGCCGAAAGTGTAGCTATTATGAAGATTTCGGACGCACTGGAGCTGGCAGACCCGATTCCAGGCGTTTCTTACTCTTCGCACGACGACAACCTCGTTGGTTACTGGCGTGACAAGACTGGCTATCATATCAACTATGATATGTGGGCGCAGCCTGTGTTCAACGGTCTCAACGACCTCTATATCCTCAAGACTACGGCATAATCGTAGCCTTGGGGTAAAATTTAAAAGATGTAGTAGTAGTTATAGTTGTAGTATTAAGACAAGGTAGCATGACAATCTCGGAAGCCATCGCAAGCGAAATTCAGCCTTTCTCAACGTCGGACGAGGCGTTGGAGAAAATGTTTATCGACGCTGCGGATAAATTCGGAGCCTCGGAAAGCGTCGATGACGCATACAGTGTGGCTGTAAAGAAGCCTGTAGCGTATGCTGCAATGCGCATACTTTACAAAATGCGTACACTTTCAAGCGAGAATGTGGGCGGCGTATCGCAAAGCTACAAGAACGATGACGAGCTGATTGACGATATGATAAAATCTATTGCCAAGGACGCAGGATTGAGTGCTGACCTTGTTCTTAATACAGACTCTGATGGCTATTGGCTGCAAAGCGTAAAGGTTTGGTAAGGAGGGTGGATGTATGAACTTCGAGGATAAACTGCAAGTACAGCTCAAAATATACAACGTTGGGTATATTCAAATAGGTGGCGTGTTCTACGATATGAAAGATAGTGGAGAGCCGGATTTCGATGTTGAAAACGAAAATGCTGGCAGTGGCTATGACGCGCAGGGCAATCCGATTGAAGCAACGGCAACACGCTTTCTCGATTTTGGCAAATGTCTAATCTTTCCAAATACAAAAGCAAGCCTTATTACGTTGAATGACGGCAGTAAATATCAATATGCCTACGAGGTGATAGCACCGCTTTCAAAGCAGAAATACAAGATGCTACTAACAGAAGGCGACAAGGTAAAAATAACAAAAAAAGACGGCACAATCGAGAAGGAAATGGAAGTTAAAGGGTTTGTTACCCTCAAACGACGGTATTTAAAATTGTGGCTATAAAACGCAAGGTATGATAATAGGTGACGACGCTGTAAGCGCGATGTACGAATACATTTGCAATAATCTGTCGAAGATAGGAGTGAAAAAAGGAAACGTTTTTAAATACAAACGACCTAAAAAGCTTGATTCTGACAGTTATATTGTTATTAATCATTTGCCGTTTGTGCACGAAAGTGAGATAGAAAACGGCATGATTAACGTAAACGTGCATGTGCGAAGAACAGCCTCTGACGAACCGAATACAAAAAAACTCACAACGCAAGCAAAAGCAATTCTTGCCTTGTTTGAAAACAGCACATACCTTGATGGTGCATATTTTGATAGCTATTCCGACTCGCTGCCTACAGAGGACGACGATAATACATACTATATCAATCTGAAATTCAAAGTAACGTATAACAATTTAAAGAACTAAAATATGGCAAAGACAGGCAAAGACGGTGTGTATGGCATTGATGAGTTTGCAATCGCCACCCCTGCGGAAAATGGAGCTTATCCTACCAGTTTTCCGTTTAAATTTAAGGCTATTGTACAGGGTTCTTTGAGCTTTAACGACAACGCGGCATCTACAACAGACGTTGAAATTGAGGACTCAGAAGACCCGTACGCAGTATTAACCTCTTCGGCTGCAACCAAAGGTTTTACGGTACAGACATACGATATGTCGCCTGAAACGTATAAAGAGCTCCTTGGTTTTACTTCAACTGACCAAAAGTGGAACAACGAGCAGCCAACGGAAAAACAGGTGTTTAAGGCTGTACAGATTAAGACAAAGGTACTCGACGACATCCCTGCAAAGGTGTTCCAATGGGCAAAAATGAAGCTTACTGTCACCCGTAGTGGCTCTATTGGCAAGACCGGCCTTCCAAATCTTAACATTGAGTTCCGCCAGATGGCAGTAATGAATGCCAGTGGCGAGAAGGTTTCAGGTCATCGATGGGCATACCTCGATGATGTTAAGACAGACATCGATAAAAACAGTTAGGTATTCGCATAGGTTATATAATTTCAAATCGTTAATTAGCGGCGAGGCAAGGAGAAATTCCAAGCCGCGCCGCCTTTATTTTAAGCATACAACTATATGAAAACATCAGAGAAAAAACATGTAGCGGAAACGCTCATGGAAAAGTCAACAAAGATAAAGGTCGGCAGGTTTAGTTTCGAGGTTAAACCTTTGACATTTATGCAGATTTATGAAATGGCTGCCGTTGCAAACGACATTAAAAAGCCAAGCTGGAAGCCCGGCGACAAAATAAATGTGTTGCAAGAAACTATCGCACACGGCAACGATGCTCGTCTTATGTGTGAAATATTTGTTATTTGTGCGTTTAGAAAAACATGGAAGCGTCGCCTTTGGAGGCGGTATATAACCAAGCGTCTTAATGTCAATGCTTTCAATGACCTTATCCAGTTTATAAGTCACTCTTTTAACGTAAATTTTTTCTTGACCTCTATCACTTTCCTCTCCCAAACAATAGCAATGACCGAGCCGACAACGACTCGCCGTGGGCAATCATCGGAGGAGTAATGAAGTATTTTCGTATGAGTTACGAGGAGGTCGTATTTAATCGCTCATACATTAATGTTATTCTTCTCAATCGCTCAATACCTTCATGGGATAACCCGGACAAAAAAGAAGATGAAGGTAGCGACAAAGAGAAAAAGGAAGAAATAGGCACTTGCAAATCAATAAATAAATCAATACACGCATCAGACTTCTTTATGGATATGATGTGATAACACAATATACATTATGGCAGAAGAGATACTTGGTATTAGTGGGCAGATGGATATTTCTGATATTCAGTCTTCGCTCGACAAGCTTTGCGATAGCTTAACTCGTGTTGGAGTCGACACTGACGCCTTATCGTCGAGAATGACAAAAGCCCTAAATGACATTGCCAAATCTGACGACGATTTGGCAACCAAAACGCAGCAAGCTATGCAGACTCTGAAATCTGCTATGGATGAAGCGTCTAAAGGTATACAGAATGTGCCCGACATGATAGACAACGCAAACAAACGCGTAGAAACTATTGAAGGGACAATATCGAAGCTTAATGAAAAATTAGCTGAAACAGAAAAAGGAACGGGCGCTTTTGATGCGCTGACAAAGCAGCTTGATGCACAAAAACAATCTCTACAACTTGCAAAAGAAGATGTTGTTGAGCTGTCAAATTCATACAATACTGTTAAAAACTCCATATCAGAAGTAAGTGGTGCCTACCAAGCATTAGGCGCATTGTCTACGGCAACCACAGGGGCGAACAGTGCTCAGTCGGTAGCAAATGCTGCTGTGGTCGCAAGCGCATCTACGGCAGCAGCGGCAGTGACAGCGGAAGCTGGAGCTAATACCGCATCTACGGCTGCGGCTATTGCAAATACGGCAGCGAAAGGAGAAAATGCACAAGCAACGCAACAGTTAACAGAGTCTTTGCGTGAATACATGTCCGTGGCGGCAGGACGAGCCGACATAGAGAGAATGCAAAGCGAAAGCGCTAAAGAACTCAACTCTGATATAAAGTTGTATGAGAATGCGATAAAAGAGATACAAGACACCCTTAATTCCACTGATTTTAGTAAAAATATTGAAGAAGCAACTGCTAAAATTGAAAAACAGAAAGCGAGAATTGAGGAGTATAAGCAGGCTCTTGCTAATCTAACTCCAGAAGAAAGCGCAAATGGAGGCGCAATTTATTATAATCGTCGCATCGACGAGGCGCAGCAAAAGGTGTCGCAACTCCAAAAACAAGTAAACGACTGGGGACAAGAGCAGAATCGTTTAAATGAAAACTTAAAGGAATACAACGCACAGCTTGAAGCTGCTAAACGCATCCAAAAGGGAGATAACTTAACTGGTTCATTTAAAGATGCTGCCGAAAATGCGAAGAAAACCGCAAAAGAAACTCAAAACATTGGCAAAGAAGCAGAAAAATCTTCGTCAAAAGTCAAAGGTATATTTGGGGGGCTTAAAAGCTCTTTTAGCGGCTTGATGAAGGGCGATTTCTCGGGCTTGTTTAAATTCGTTGGGAAAATTGGAGTTTGGGGCGCTGGCATTGCAGCTGTAGGAAAAGGCTTATTTGAATTGTCTAAAGCAGCGGAAGAGTTTCGTGTAGCCTTGCAGCCCTTAGACCATTACATGGATACCGACAAAATAAAAGATGTTCGTCAGAATATCTTAGCATTGTCGGCGACAACAACGAAATCGTGCGCTGATATGGCGAACGCTGCTTTGCAGTTTGTAAAGGTATGGGATGGGCTTAAAGATGCGCCTGGTGCTCTTACTCAAATGATAAAGAGTGCGAATGAATACGGAGCATTAACTGGGAAAACCTCCGAAGAAGGTGCGAAAGCCATTTCTAAAATGGCTTCCGAATACCACATGACGGCACAGGAGGCTTCAGAAATGAGTAATATTATAGCGTCCGCTTCAAAACATTCGGTAAGTTCATTTGGGGAAATGTCCGACGCTATCGCTTCCGCCGGTTCAACAGCGTCACTGTATGGCATAGGCTTTAAAGAAATGGCTACACTGATTGGCTATTCGAGCGGACAGTTCGGCGACGCAAACAAAGCAGCATCCAAACTTTCAATGCTGCTTATGAGCATGTCTAAACTGCAAGACAAGTACAACCCGTCAGTAGTTGGCATGGTTACAGCTCTGAAAAACCTTAAAGATGCTTATGAGAGAGGTGAAAATGTTGCGTCTAAATTCATGGCTCGCAACAGATCCGTGGCGATGTATTTTATTAAAAATGCGGATGCGATTGAACAATACGGGGAAAAACTGGAAGATGCTCATGCGAAAAACGAACTCCTTAGTGACTTAAGCTCTCGCGCCTCTACAAATTTGAAAGCCTTAAACAATGAATGGAATGGGTTTTTAACAGGTCTGAATGCCAATCTTACGCCAACTTTGACGAACATACTAAAATTCTTTAGACGTATTATCGAAGGAAGTCAGCAGACCGCATCACAGTTAAACTACCTGAAGAACTACGACAAGATACATCCAGGGGGCAACAAGGATGTGAACTACACGGGAAAAGTAGCGAGCAAGTGGTATCTTAGCGGTTTCCCTGAAGCACAGCTATCGGCACAGACAGCTGCGTCAATGAGAATGGGAGGCCAAAGAGAAAACACGAAATCTTTTACAGAACAGGAAGAGCAACTTAACAAAATATTTGACAGGGCATACAAAAAAGCTCGCGACAAATATAAGCCAAACCCTAAAAAGGGCTACCAAGGCATTAGTGCCGAAGGTATGTTTAACGCAGGTATGAATGCTGTTAAAAATGCTATAAAAAACGACCGACAAGCTTTTTCGGAGTTTGGGAATGCATTTACATACAATTATTTCTACAAAGAGAAAAAGCGAAACACTCTCGCGTTAAATCAAAAACCCAACAATACAAATACTGATTTAGGCGGCGGTTTCGGCGGCGACAACAAAGGCGAAGAAGCACGCAAATATCGCGACCAGCAAGCAGAACTTCAAGCTAAAGAAGAAGCACGCAAGCGCAAGGAGAGATGGGATTTGTATGTTGCGGAAGAAGAAAATGGTATAGCAAAAGAAAAGGATGTTGCCGAAAAGGAGCGCCGTCAAAGAGCGCTTGATTTTGAAAAAAAGATGCATCAGCTTGACGAAGAAGCAGAGCAGCTTAAGCAAAAAAACATCGACACGGCGAAGGCTAATTATGAGAAAGACCCGGCGAACAAGAAAAAAGAAGGTTTTTACGCATTGGGGCTCGACAAGAAAGTTAGTCTTACAAGCGAGCAGCAGAAGTACATACAGACTAAAAAGGACACGCTCCTTGCTGAAAACGCCGAAAGCGAACGAAAGTACTTAAGAGAACAGTTGCAATATTACTACGACTATCTTAAAGAGTTTGGTTCTATTCAGGAACAGAAGTACGCCATTGCAAAGGAATACGACGAAAAGATAGCTAAAGCAACATCGCCTAATCAACGAAAACTTCTCGAAGAGCAGAAAAAATCAAGTCTTGCAAACGTTGAGTTGGAAGCGGTAAAGCAAAACATCGACTGGGGAAGCGTTTTCGGTGACTTCGGAACGATGTTTAAAGACCAGCTGGAGCCCACAATCAAATCGCTCAAGCAGCTCGCCAACAAAACAGAAAATGTCGACGAAAAGAAAACGATATGGGAGCTTGTAAGTAAGTTGCAAAAAACTGGCACGCTGTGGGATAGTGATATTTTCGTGACTATATCAGACGACTTAAAGACATACCAAGAAGCTATGCGTAGCTATGCTGAAGCTCAAAAAAAGGAGCAAAAGATAGCAGAAGAACTCACGGAAGCCGAGGAACGTTTGAAAAACGCCCAAAAAAGCGGCAACGAAAAAGATATTCTTGAAGTATCAGCAACTGTCGACAAGCTAAAGAATCAAATGTCCGAAGCAGCCGGCGCCACGAAAGAAAACAAAGATGCTGTCGTTAAGGCAACGACCGACTTGCAAACGTCTTCTCAGCGAGCTATTAATCAATTTCAGCAGCTTGAAAGCTGTTTGTCTGGTCTTACGAGTGGAACATTAAAAGGAATTGGCGATGCTCTTATGGGGCTTGATAAGCTGTTTGGGGGTAAAGCTACGGACAAGGCAGCGAACAGTCTTGTTAAAATGACCACGGAGTTATTCGGTAGCAACAGCAAAGTGGCTCAAACACTTACAAAGATGCTTGGCGAAAGCGGCTTGGCTGGCGAAATAGTATCTTCTGCTCTTGGTATTTTAGATATACTTAAAGATGGCGTGGAAAACTTAGTATCAAGTCTTATAGACACGATATTAGGAGCCGTAAATGGCTTGATAAAAACAGCTCTATCTCCAAAGACGGCTACTGGCATACTGAAAAGTGTTTTTGACGGAGTGACAAGCATCTTTGACACGCTTTCATTTGGCACAATAAGCAAAGTTTTCGGCGACAACAGTGCTAAGATGGAAAGCAAAATTGACAAGCTAAACACAAGCAATGAAGCTTTGAAGATGTCAATCGATAATTTGAGTGATAAGATTGAAAAGTCCAATTCTCTCTCCGAAATCTTAAATGCGCAAAACAAAAAAGAAAAGCAAACCAAAGAGCTTGAACAGAACACCTCTAAGCAGATGATTTACGAAACGTGGAAGCACGGCGCATGGCGTTCAAACCTTGCCGCATCCGTTGAGGACAACAAAGGGTGGAAAGACGCGATGAAGCAGGTTTCTGCTATTCTGGGCAAAAAAGTTGTGACGAGCCGCGACTTTCTTTCTTTGAGCGCAGAGGAGATGCAAAGAATTATCGACAGTGACAACGGAGCGGAACTCTGGGCGCAGATTCTTAACGAGTACAACAAAGAAGGTGGCAAGGGCGGTCGTTCAGACAAACTGAGCGACATGTTGAATCAATATGTCAACGACTTCGGCAATGTTGCACAAGATATGGCTGACGAGCTAAAGGAAAAGCTTAACGGCATTTCTTTTGACAGCATGAAGGATAGCTTTATAAGTGCGTTGATGGATATGGATAAGAACGCAGAGGACTTTGCTTCCGACTTCTCTAAGATAATGCAACAGGCATTGCTTAATCTTAGCGTTGATGAGCTAATCAACGGCAATAAAAACAACCCAAACGGCGACAGTTTAAAAAAGCTGTATGACGACATGGCAGAAGCTATGAAAAACGGAACGTACAAGTCAAGAGCCGAAGAATTTGCGCAAAGACAGCAGAAACTTCTCGAGCAAGGCATGAAAATGCGCGACGAGCTGGCTCAATTTACTGGGTATGGAGAGCAATCTTCCCAGTCGGCGACCGGCAAGGCTATCGAGGCTATAACAGCCGATCAAGCAAGCACACTGATTGGCATTGGCTACGCTGTGCAAAGCGCCGTCGAGCAAGGTAATGCCACACGCGAAAACATACAATCTAATGTCGAAGTGATATGTAGCTATCAAATGCTCATGTCAGACAACATATCCGAGATACGCGACATGCAATATCAAGGTTTGAATCAGTTGCAACAGATTGCAAAAAACACTGAACCTATTACAGGTATAAACGAAAACATCGCGAACATGTACAAGTTAATGAAGGAGAGAATTTGATATGAAAAATCAAGCATTTATAAAGCTTTTGAGCGAAGACGACACGAAATATGTCGACCTTAATGAGTTTGGCGTTACCCTCATACGAGGGTGGCGCGAAGCTCTGCTTACTCCAGCACCCGTAAAAAGCTACGTAAGCAATGACAGTCGGCTTGAGCACGGTATCTCGATGGTTGCAACAGCGGACTGCGCCAAGGTAAATCAAAGAGAGATAGATTTGCCTATGTTTTTGGAGGGTGAGACAGAGGATGATTACCTTGATAAGCTGGAAAAGCTCTTTGATAAGATAGCCTACAGCGGAGAGATTTGCATGAAAGTCCCTGTTTTGAAACGTGTTTTCAAATTTGTTTATACGCAGTGTACAAAATTCGGAGATTACGGACTGAAAAAAGGTAATTTTACATTGAAGCTCGTAGAGCCTAACCCTAAAGACCGACTGAAAATATGATAAATATATACAACCCCGATGGCAGCATTTCGATGCAAGCCTTTGTAACAAAAGAAGCAAAAAGAGAAGAAGAATTGTCTAAGTCTGACTACATTTCTCTTTCGTTCAATGCAACCGTCAAGGTTGTATTGCCAATGGGCGCGTATATAGAGCACACGTATTATATTGACAAAACGAGAAGCGTAACACAGAAGTTCATGCTCCTCGAACCCTATACGCCTACACAAGTAGATGAAATGTCGTGGAAGTACACCATGGAATTTCACCACCCAAAGATGCAGCTCGGGAAAATACCATTTTACATCAAAACCAAAAATTCGCAAAACGAGGATATAAATCAAACGATTTGGAGCTTTGTAGGTACGCCTCAAGGCATGATGGAAAACGTGTGTGCTTTTCTTAACAACGATATTAAATTCGGCAAATGCGGTTGGAAGGCTATTTTGTCAGGCGCTATGAATAATTCTATAAACGTAAGCTTTAGCGACAACGATGTTTTGTCTGCTCTGACAGAGATATCAAACGCAGCTGGAGATGAATGCGAATGGCATATTGACTACGACGACGAGATTGTTTACCTTGGCAAGGTGTCTATTGACAGTGCAGAACAATTCAAATTAAGTGTCGGTGAAAACGTGGGCGTTCCTTCCGTTACAGAAAGTAGCGACGGATATTATAATGCTTTCGCGGTCTTTGGCGGTACGCGGAATATTACGCAGGTAAATGATAAAAATGAAAACGTTTCTTCGGGCGACATAAGATTGCAACTGGCAAAAGGTGACGGCTTGATTGTTATTGATGGCAGTCCTGTGCAATTTAGCGTAGACGAGTTCTCTGTTATGGATTTGCGAACGGACAAAACATTGCCTAAGTTTACAAAGGTGCTGAATTTCCCCGATGTTTACCCATCTCTTGACACCTACGTTTACGATGTTCGAGGACGCAAGAAATATGTTCTTGACCCACAAACGAACAAACCGATAGTCTTACGAACTGACGAACAAGGCAACGTGCTTGAATACAAGACGTTCACGGTTTGGTTTATGCGTCTGGCTTACTGCACAAAAAGCAAAGAGGTGGGCAAGCAAGCAATTAACAGCACGGTTAAAGACGGCGTCACATATTATTGGTATGATTTTGTAATCACGGACGACTTGAAGATTAACGGAAAAACCTTGTCCTGCTCGTTTGAGCCCAATTTTAAAGAAGGCGCATTGTCAACACCTCTTGTTGGTAGAGGAACGAACGGTGATAACGTTGGCTTTGAGCTAACCTATCACACAAAATCAAAAACTTCGCATGAATCTGACGATTGCTCAACTGGCAATTTCAGCATCAAAGAAGGCGACTATGAAATAATATATCAAGAGGACAATAATATTATAATCCCAACGAATGAAGAGCAGTTGATAATACCCAAAGGCAAGGCTCTGCCAACATTCGAGTGTAACAAGGTTATCCTGTACAACATTGCTATGGCTGATGCTTATAAAGTGTCGGCGCAGGAGAAGCTTTTGGAAGCGGCGAAGAAAGATATAATACTCGCTTTGTCTGACACGAATAATTACACAGTCAAGTCTTATCCACATGTATTTAAAGACCAAAGACCAAGATTGCAGATTGGGCAGAAGGTTTCGTTTTTAAGCATAGGGCAGCGACTTGACACTCGTGTTTTAAGACTTTCGACAAACTTGGATTTTGATTATATCCAAGAGATAACGTTTGGAAACAAGGTCATAAAAGGCGCTGTTTCGCAATTAAAAGAAGACGTACAATCAATAATCGCTAACGGCGGCGGCAGTGGCAGTGGTGGCGGTTATAGCGTCGCGCAGTTCGAGTCGCTTGTATCAAAATACGGTATCAAACACTTTCTTTCAAAAGAATTTGCAGATGTCGCGCAAGAGATAATACGTTTTGCAAAAGGCGCAACATTTGGCAGTGAAGATACAGAGCACGCAATCACACAAGAAGGTGTGGCTACATTGAAATCATTGCTTTTAGGAACTGACGGTTTAGGCATCTCCTCTGACGGCGTCGCCACCCTCAAAGAGGTTGTGTCGGCTGCGTTCCGTTCGGGTGCGCTCGGCTCTGGCTTCAAGCTCGGCAATTATTCCGACAGCGAGGACAGCTACTTGGAGGTAGACCGCCTGCTTGTGCGTAAGGCTGCGGAGTTCATCAAGCTCGTAATTAGAGAGCTGCAAAGTGTCGGCGGCGAGATAGTCCTGTCGCCTGCGTCGATGAAGATTAGCAAGGTACAATTCCTGAGAGCGGGCACGATTCTGCCCAAAATTCCGACCTTGCAATACGACGTTTACCGCTGTTCGTTCCTGACGAAGCGAGGTGACGAGGAGATAACGAACCCGTTTGCCGTCAACGACCTCGTGCGCTGTCAGACGTTCAACATCAAAGAGGGTACGACGGCGAACGCGAAAAACAAATACTACTGGCGCAGAGTGGTGGGGGTAGGTACGGACTACATCGACATCCTCGCTTTGTCGGGAGGTAACTACGGTGACTCGCAGCCCGAAGTGGGTGACGAGCTTGTGCAGATGGGTAACACAACCGATGTGGCGCGCCAGTCGGTGCTGTACCTCTCGGCTTACGGCTCCGACTCTCCGTCAATCAAGCTGTACCAGGGCGTGAACGACTATACGCTTGACGGCAAGGAGATATTCGTGGTGTCACGCGACGAGATATATGCGCTTGCGTCAATGTTCAGGCTAAAGGTGAAGGACGGCGATACAACAAAGGAAACGACGCTTGCGGAGATTGTAGCGAACGTGGACGGACTGAGTTCTACGGTAGCTGCGAACAAGCAGGAAGTGGACGAACAGATAACGCAGGTGTACTCGCAAATCTCGCAGACCGCTACACAGATCTCTCTGAAGGTTGGCTCTGCTCTCGCCGAGCGACGGAACCTGCTTACAGGTTCTGCTTTCCGCAAACAAGGCTTAGGCCCTGACTTGGTGCGAGCTAAAATATACTGCACATCGTCACACGAAGGAGCTAATGTAGTATTCCTGCCCGATGCGAAAGCTGCTGGCCCTATATGGCGAAGTGGCGGTATAGGCTTGGGTAATATACATGTCGAGAAAGGCAAGACGTACACCATATCATTTTGGGCACGAGCTAAGTCTGTTAGTGTGAATGTATTAGCCGAAGCAACATGGAAAGGTTCAGCCACAGACAAAACTGACCCTGCGGGTTATACAGGACCCAATGGTAGTGCTAATTTAGGTGTAGATGCTGTCACTCCGAGTGATGGCTGGCATTTATATCAGCGCACATTCACCGTTGCAAATGATGCCCCTTACGAGTGGATTTCTGTAAGCTGCTTCAAAACTGATTCCTCCACCGCAAGCTCACAGGCGTATATCGCCCACCCTATACTCATTGAGGGCACAGCGGAGGATTTTGTATGTTGGAGTGCTTCGCCCAAAGATTACAACTACATCGGGGGCAATCTTCTCGACAACACGCGCACGTTCGCCAAAGCCGGCAATCTGATGCGCTTGGATGCCTCGGTAGTCACTAATGAGTCTTATAATAATGGCTGCTCCGTTATTTATGCAGACGCAACGTCCCAGTACGTCGAGATGGCGCAGTGGAACGTGAATACCATTATCAAAAAAGATGAGGACTATATGTTCTCCTTTATGGCAAAAGGTAGTGGCAGCATCAACGCATTCATGTGGGGTGGTTCTAATCTAAGCATATTCGCCGAGGACAGCGAGAGCGATACAACAACGAGCAACTCAGATGGCGCACGTCGCTTCTATCTCACAAGCGAGTGGAAGCGTTATTGGGTACACTGGCGTTCGGAGGGCACTGGCATACCTAACTATGTCCTCATCCGTTGTTTGCAAGGCGGTACGGCGTGGGTAACGATGCCGAAGTTGGAGGTGGGAGCAACGCCTACCGACTGGATAGAGGGCAAGAGTGGTTTTGTCGAGGACAGTGGCGTTGCTGCAAAGCTGCTGCGCACTGGCATTGACATCGAGCAAGATAAGATTGTCTTCACGTCTGACAACGCTGTGTTCCGCGATAATTCAGGAGAGGAAGTTGCTGCCTTCAAGGACGGTGCCATAAACGCCGACTTGGTGAAGGTTACGCAAATAGAGACAAAGGCTGAGGGCGGAGCGACTATCAAGATTCACAACGGACTGCTGGAGGTAATGGGCACTATAGGCAAGACTAACATACGTTTCGGTGTGAACGAAAACGGCATGGCGGTAATGCAGTATCTCGACAACGCAGGTAATATACTTTACGACCTCGGTCCTAACGGCTGGGATGCTTCGCGGTTCTCTGAAGCTGTGGTTACGAGAATCGGTGTCATGCCGGCTACGGAATGGCTTGGCACTACGAATTTTACGGAAACTAAGACGTATGAGGTAGGAAGCTATAGCGTCAAGCTACCTGTAGCCACGGCAAGTGCAGGAAGAATTATATTCGGAGCCTTGGACGAGATAGAACAAGAAGGCGTGCTTGGCGAGACAACTGTACCTATGTCTTATAAGAATTTATATCAATATATAGCGGCACGCAACAACGGCAAGTGTATGCCTGACGAAGACAGAGGTCTGACAACCGAGGCTCTTGCGCAGCAGGCTGACGGCAAATACTTTACGAGCGATACGATTTTGGCAGAGAACGGTAGTCTGACACATCTCGCAAACGGCGTTTATTTCTTTGTCGGAGATAAGACAGAAAAGACGGAAGCTCCGAGCACGGGTGGAAAATACCCAGATAGACGATTGAGATACAGTACGTTCAGTAACGGCAAGGCGCGGTCGTCGTGGGTATACAGCAGAACATGGAGAAAGGTTTAAAATATTAAATCAAACAAGATATGAAGAAAATAGTTAGAGGTAACGACTTTACCCTGCGCATACCAGTGCGCAAGATAGTGAACGGCGAGCAGGTGGCTTTTCCGCTGCCTGCCTGCACGGACATCATTGTGAACATCGTGAACCAGTATCGGCGTGTAGCTCTGAGCTACACTATCGACACGGCGGAGGACAATATCATCAATGCACGTGTGGAAGGCGACGCCGTATCGGTTGGTACATACGCCCTCGAAGTCCGAGGTAAGATTTTCGGCAACGACTGGCGCAGCAAAGAGTACGAGCAGTTTGCCATCGTGGACAACAACGCTTCGGGTGACACAGCGTTCAACGGCGAGCTTATCGAGGGCGAGGACAGCGTAGAGATGAACACGGCGCTTGTTATCCTGCCTCCGACGGCAGAACTGACGCAGCTCATAACCGACGCAAACACTGCTATTGAAACGGCAGAGCAGACGGACACGACGCTCAAGGCTAACGAGAGTGAGCGCACGGAGGCGGAGCAGCAGCGAGCGTCGGCAGAAGCCGCTCGCGTGTCAGCAGAAAGCAGACGCAGCGAGAGTGAGGGTGTTCGCCATGCAGCGGAAGTCGAGCGCGTGAGCAACGAGGATGCGCGAAAGACAGCCGAGGCGCAGCGTGTCAATGACGAGAGCGAGCGTATCGAAGCAGAAAAGACACGCACGGCAAACGAAACCTCCCGTGTAGCAGCCGAGGAGCAGAGAGCAACAACTTTTACGGAGCTTTCAGTAAACATTGACGCTGCTGTCAGCAAGGCGAACAGCGCAGCAAGTGCGGCAAACACTGCTACCGAAAAGGCAAATACAGAGGAAGGTAAGCGTGCCGAAGCGGAAAGACAGCGTGCCGAAGCGGAAGCTGCACGCAGCCGTGAAGAAGGCATTCGTCAGGAGACCGAAACCGAGCGCATACGCAAGGAGACAACGAGAGAAGCTGCGGAGGCAACACGGCAGACAGCGGAGGCAGAACGAGTGAAGGCTGAGAATAGTCGTACCGAAGCCGAGAATACACGCACAGAAACGGAAACTGCGCGCAAACACGAGGAAAGTGTTCGCCAAGAGAATGAAATTGCACGCGTTCGCCAAGAAAACGAAAGAACAGAAGCCGAAAACGCACGCCGGGCGGCAGAAACATCCCGAGTAGAAGCAGAAGACTCTCGAAACAACATCTTTTCCAGCACCAAGCAAAACTGCGATGCGGCTGCACAGGAAGCGCGTTTGGCTGCGCAGAAAGCAACGACCGCGGCGCAAGAGGCACATTCGGCTGCGCAGGAGGTAACGACTGCTATAATAGGTGCGGAAAGAGTGAACGCAAAGATAGAAAAGGGCGTTCTCACCGTTACCGACCGCAACGGCTCCGAGAAGAGCGTCGATGTGGGCGATGTAGCAGAAGAAGTGACGGTACACGTCACATCTTCGGTGGCGAGCATTAATCCCGCAGGCATCAAGATTAACGTGTTTATCAATAACGGCAAGACGCCTCAGACATACATTACTGACAACGACGGCACAACGACATTTAGCATTGCAAAGGGCAACTACTATCAGATAACCTTCACAGAGTACGGCAATGCGCAGCCCATTGCCCCAGTCGGCTTCACCGCCGTGCTTGCGACGCGCAACATTGACGTGGAGTATAAGCCATACGACGAGGAGAGCATGGAGAACGTAGTGGTGACGGTAACGAAGTATACCGACGGCACGGGCGCTGCATACGAGGGCGTGCCAGTAGTGGTGACGGTAGACCGCAAGAACACTACTTACAATGCTGACGCAAAGGGTCAGGTATCGCTGTATGTGCCCTACGGCAAGGAGTTTACTGTCAACGTCGAGAATCAGGACGGCTACAGCGTGAGTCTTAACCGCAATACTCGTACATACACGGCGAGTGTGCCGCAGCGTCTTATCGACTACAAGATGTATCAGTTCCGCGCTGGCATATTTATCATCGATGACAACCTCAACGAATACTACCTCGAGGAGTGGCAGGCGGCTGGCAAGACCGCAGAAGAAGCGGTGGCTATCAAGGTAGCGGACGCTAACCTCACGCTGAACCGAGGCACGTTTATGATAAGAATATCCGATATGCTGGCTCCTACGGCACTCCCGAAGAAGTCATGGTGTACGCAGAATTTGCAGTTCGACAGCATCGCGCTTAACGGCAACAATACGAAGGACGCGAACTACTACAACGGCGAGTCGTCGTCGTTTCTCGTGCGCCAGGAGGCTGTAGAGCGCAGCCTTAGCGTACCTGCCTTCGACTACGCCTATGAGCAGATATTCAGCATCGCAGGACATGAGCTGCACGGCTTCCTGATGTCTATCGGACAGGACTATGTGCATATAGCGAATATAGGCATCATCAAGCAGGTGCTCACGGCGCTTTACGGAGAGGAGGTGGCTACTGCATACTACAACTTTGTGATGAAACAGACCCGCTGGACTTCTACGCAGAGCAATGCTACGAACGCGTGGGGCTGCAGTAGTAGTGCGGTCAACAACGGCAAGTCGAACTCGTACTACGTTCTGCCAGTATTCGCTTGTTAATCTCTTTATCTCTTTTAATCTTTATCTCTCCGCGAGCAAAGCGAGCGTCAAGCGGCACGCAAGCGGAGAGTAGTAAATAACAATTTAAAACAAAATGGCATACACGGAGACTCTGTTCATATATAAGGACACTTATCTGCTCTGCAAGCTGCTGCTTAAATACAGCAAGAACGTAAGCCGTATCATCAGATACGGAGCGTACGAGACGATGACAAGCAAGGCTTGCACGGCGCTCGACCTGGTTCGCAGAATCAACGAGAGTTTTGAAGGCAGAGAGGAGAACCTGCATGAATACATCCTGCTTATGTCGGAAGTCAAGTCGAGAATCAACCTCTTCACCGATGCGGATTTCTTGCCAGTCAAGACTGCGACGAACCTTAATCATCAAGTAGACAAGGTGCTGAAAGAGGCGCATGGTTGGCGAAAGACGGAGCGGAATCGCAGAGGCGAGAGCCGTGGAGCGTAAAAGCAACACGGGAGAGCCGTCACACATGTGACAAGGGGCGCTGACACGCACCTCCGAAAGGAGAAGTGTTCGGACCGCAAGGAGACAGCGCCGAGAACGCAGAACAATGCTACGAACGCGTGGAACTACAGTAGTAGTGCGAACAACAACAACAAGTCGAACTCGTACTACGTTCTGCCAGTATTCGCATATCACTACGTGACGAAAGCTCCGTGTATGTCACTAAAGTCATGAAGACAGAACACGAATACGTGACGCTTGAGGACGTATATGCCGCATATTACGATTGTCGCAAACACAAAAGCTCGACGCACGGGTATATAGAATACTCGTTAAACTATATATCCAACAACTATCAGTTGTATGCTGAGCTTAACAGTGGCGCATATAGGATAGGCAAAAGCAAAGCCTTCTGCGTCACACGCCCGAAGTTGCGAGAGGTGTTCTGCGCTGCTTTCCGCGACCGCATAGTGCATCATCTGCTTGCGCTGAAATTCGGCGAGCTTCTTGACACAGAGCTGACGGATAAGGCTTACGCCTGCCGCAAGGGCAAGGGCACGGACTACGGTATAGACGATGTGAGAGCGCAGATAGAGCGTGTAACGGACGGATACAAGCGCGAGGCGTGGATATTGAAATGCGACCTGCAAGGCTTCTTTATGAGTATAGACCGCAGGCTGTTATTCGGACTTCTCGAACGTACGATAAGAGGGAAATACAAAGGAGAGAATATTGAGTGGTGGATGAACTTGTGGAGAATGGTGGTGCTGCATGATCCGGCAGAGAGCTGCATAAAAGTGGGTGACCTCACCTTATGGGATAAGCTGCCTGCGAACAAGTCGCTATTTACCTGCGGAGAAGGCAGAGGACTACCTATCGGCAATCTTCCGAGTCAGTTGCTCGCAAATCTCCTTCTTGCCGACTTCGACAAACTGATGATAGAGAGGTTAGACGATAATGGCGGCTACGGGCGCTACGTTGATGATTTTGTAGCGATACATGCAGACAGGAAGACGCTGCACGTTACGCTCCAATGGGCGAGAGAATATCTGCGCACACGGCTCGGGTTGACGCTGCACCCGCGAAAGGTAAGCCTGCAACGCGCAAGCAGCGGAGTCAGGTTTACGGGCGTAATGATACGACCATATCGTACGCTGCCAAGTAGCAGAACAACGGAGCATCTGTTTAGTGTGATAGACGAGTTCGGAGAATGTGCGAAGCCGTCTGCCGAAGATTTGACAAGATATGTCAATCGCATAAACAGCCTGCTTGGGCTGATAGCGCAACGCACGTCGTACAACATAAGACGTAGGACATGGTACATGATGCCGCACAAGGAGATGGTGTACTGTGTGAATATGAAGAAGATTAAAATCAAAAATAAATACAAACTTAAAAAGTAAAGACATGGCAAAAATCTATTTCGTCAGCACACTGATACCTGCTGACAAGTTTAAGAAAAAGTATGAGCTTGGCGGCATTACGATATGCCATATCGGTGAGACGCTCGACGAGAAAACAGGCACCTACAAATGCTGGGAGTGTACCGTACCGACGGCTACGTTTAGCGAAGATTTGGTAAAGACCGAGTTCGAGGCGTTCGGCAAGGAGATGCAAGCGTTTGCACTCCAGACAGCCAAGCAGTTGAAGATAGCAGAGATTGACGCTTACGACAAATCTTCTGCCGTCAACGGCTTTTACCTGAACGGTATGCTTATTCCGTGGAGCAAAGACGATCCATCATCTCCGAATGTCGATAAGCGCATGGGCTTGCGTCAGAATATCGCCGACAAGGTAGCGTTGGGCGAGGAAAATATCTCAATATGGATGAAAGGCATGTCTTTCACGATGCCGTGCGCACAAGCTGAAATGCTCATGCGTAGCATTGAGAACTACGCTTACGAGTGCTTCAACGTGACCGCAGCGCATAAGGTAGCAGTGAGCGAGCTGACGAGCATCGAGGAGGTGGAGAAGTACGACATCACAGCAGGCTACCCTGCGCAGCTTAGAATGGAGGTGTAACATGGCAGCTCTACCTATTATTATACTCATCGTTCTTGCGCTGTACGTTTTCAGCTGCTGCGTGACAAAACGAGTGCCGACAATGCTCTCGGAGGTGTACTACCTTGCAGATAAAGACTGGCTCTTTCCTGCGCTCATGGCGACGCTCGGCGCATCGTTCCTGCCGCTTATGCTCGAAGCCGGAGGACTGGAGTGTATGGCGTTCTTAACGTGTGTGGGCATCATCTTTGTAGGCGCAGCTCCTGCGTACCTCGACGAGAGTCAGCGCACAATACACAAGTGCGGAGCTATCACGGCGGCAATAGCAAGCGTGGCATGGGCGTGCAGCATCAACGCCCTGCCTACGGTGCTGTTTGCCGCACTCGCTGCTGTGCTCTGCATCTGGAAGCGTGCGTACTGGCTGTTTATCGTCGAGTGCTGCGCGATATTCAACATCGTAACAACATTATTCATTTAAATCTAAAATAGCATGGAAATCAAAGTAAAGCGAATAGCAAGGAAGGAGGCGTACACCATAGGCAAGATGTACGTTGACGGCGAATACGTCTGCGACACGCTCGAAGACAAGGACAGAGGACTGACCTCTAATATGTCGGTTGCGCAGATATGTGGAGTGAAGATTAAGGGCGAAACCGCCATACCTACGGGCAGATACCTCGTAGATATGAAGACGGTATCTCCGAGGTTCGGAGGTCGGGCGCAGTATCATTTCTGCAAAGGCAGACTGCCACGACTGTGCAATACGCCCGGATACCAAGGCGTGCTTGTTCACTGCGGTAACACGGCGAAGGACACGGATGGCTGCATCCTTGTCGGTGAGAACAAAGCGGTCGGGCAAGTGCTGAACTCAACGGCAACGTTCCGCAAGGTGTACGCGAAGCTGAAAGCGGCTGACGAGAGAGGCGAACAGATTTGGATAACAATAGAATAAGGAGGTGCAGATGGATATGGTTTTACAGATACTTTCGCTGCTTGTTAGCGGTGGCATTGTGGGGCAGCTGCTCTACTACAACTCGCGTAAGCGCAAAGAGGCAGCTGCAGCACAAAAGGAGGAGGACGCTAACGCCCTCGCCTACGCCCAGGAATGGCACAATCTTTACGAACATGAGCATGAGGAGCACATGGAGGAGCGAACCAGGCTCAACAACAAAATAAACTCGCTTTACGACGACATTGGCAAGCAGCGTGCGACCATCCGCCAGCTCAAAGACGAGAAGAACACGCTTCTAATGAAGACGCACGAGTTGCAGTGGAATGAGTGTACCGTGAACGGATGCATGAAGCGCAAACCGCCAAGAGACTACGGCGAGGCGGTAGAGAAAGCAATGGATAACAATAAAAATTAACGGATATGGATATAAGAGAAATATTAATGCTGCTGAACTGCATCGTATTGGGAGCGACAACGCTCTTTATTTTCTACAAGGCAGCGCAGCTCGATATGGTAGATGAAAGCTACGACGAGAATAAGCGAAACCGACAAGGCGCAATCGGATGGTTTATCGCATCTATATTCGTAGGCGTTCTTGCACTGCCAGTAATGGTGCTGCGAGAGGTGTACCAGTGGAAGCGATACAAGCTGCCAGGCATTGAGTGGGATGATATATGTCGCTATGGGTTCACTATCATCATTGGCTCTATGCTGCACTTGCTCCTGCTTGTTATGACAAGCTGCACGACTCAGAAGCCTGTTGTGCTTGAACGGATAATCAACAAGACGGACACGTTGTATAAGACCAACTACAAAGCCGACACGTTTCGCGTACACGACTCTGTCTATGTTGAGAGCTACATGATAGGCGATACGATATACAAGACAAAGAACGTGTACAGATGGCGTGACAGGGTAAGCGTCAAGACTGACACGATATACAAGTCTATCCTGCGAGCGGACTCAATTCCAGTGCCGGTGCCGGTTGAGCGTAAGGCGACATGGTGGGAGCGGACGCAGATGTTCGTAGGCAAGATAGCGGTCGGAGCAGTGGTACTATGTTTAATCTCACTGCTGCTTTGGCTGATACACAGAAGAAGGTGAGTTAGTTGTTAGTTTTTAAGGTAAAGTGTTTTCAGGAGCCTTGCCCGTCTGTGAAGATAGGCAAGGAGTTTAAATTAATATAAATAAAGATAACAAAGCATACAACTTTGAAAATAAATGACTAACTTGCATTGCAAGAACTAATAAACGTTACGTTAAACCAAAAATATTTACTATGAACGAGGATGATAAAAGGATGTTTCTTGCTCTTGTGAAGGGTAAGGACATATCGGAGATTATTTCTTTGCTGGCAGAGTCCGGCAATCAGTATTCACGCAGAATACTGCGGTTTTTCCGTTGGTTCTGCAAGTGGGTTCCGTTTTTCATTATGCTGACGCACATGTACGGAATATTCGACTTTAGTCGCAATCCAAAGGAGATGTTTGAGGTACACAATGCGAACTGGGCGTACTACACATTTATATACATCATGGTCTATATACTGCCAATGGTTATTATTCTCGCGTCACGCTTCTTTTGGCTGTGTTGGAAGTATCGCATACCGTTCTTCTACTTCTTCGGTGTAAATTCGATACACCTTGTCTACTGGAGTTGGTACACAACAAACGATATGGTGATGGCGCACTTTACAATCATGGCGTTTACGCTGTTGCTATATGTCTACGGAGCTGTTGACTGGTTCTGTAGCAAGTCGCGCCTCGGCAAAAGAATGTTCAGTTAAAACGAAATGCTATGAGAAAGATTTTCGGCTACAAAATGCTCGGCACGTTGTTGCAATCGCTTGCCAATTCGTGCTTTAAGGCAGACGAGCAGCAGCGCAACGGCGAGAAAGTGACGGCTTGCGGTATGAGCGACGATGATATAGAAACGCTCTGCCAGGACATACTCCCGAATATGCTTAACCCGATGATGAGCACAGAGGAGGTGAAGGACAGGCTTTGCGTTAGCGATGCAACACTCAACAGAATGGTAAAGCGAGGAGAAATACCGAACGGCGAGTGCAAGAAGCGCGGACACACACGATACCGGAAGAAGTGGGATATTCTCCACTTTATCAAACAGAAGAGGAGCAAGTAAAGAGGCTTCTCTTTTTTTTGTTTTCATTTCTTTCCAATTCTTTAAACACTGGAAAGAACGTTTTGCGATGTGATAGTACCGACTATCACCTTATATATCTGATTATCAGCTCAATACAAAATATTTGAGCGTGTTATCGCATTATCCGTCGTAACTCGCTAACTTTGCGGTGTAACGTTACAACAGTGTTTAGTCAACTAAGGTAAAATTTAAAAAAGATTGTATTATGTCTGAGTCAAAAACTTATGTATTCGGCAATGAAGGCAGCGGTCAGGGCGGCATGATGAGCTTGCTTGCTCCTCTGCTTCAACAGAGAGGTCTCGACCCTAATCTTCTCCTTGCCATGAACAAGAACGGCAATGGTTGGGGCGACGGCTTCATGTGGGTAATTTTCCTTTTCTTCCTCATGGGTTGGGGCGGTAATGGTTGGGGTGGTTTCGGCAATGGTCGCGCAGGCGGTATTGCTAATGAAATCAACAACGACTACGGTCGCTCGCTCCTTATGGATGCCATCGGTGGAAACAGAAACGCTCTAAGCAACCTTGCTACACAGCTTAACTGTACCGAAGGTCAGATACAGGCAGCCATATCGGCTCTTACCTCGCAAGTTCAGGGTGTGGGCAATCAGGTCGGCATGAGCGGTATGCAAGTTATCAACGCTCTCCAGCAAGGCAACATGCAGATTGCACAGCAGCTCGCTTCTTGTTGCTGCGAGAACAGACTTGCCACATGCCAGCAGACCAACACCTTGCAGAACGCCATCAACGGCGTTGCGACAAATCAGGAACGCGGTTTCTCAAATCTTGCCTTTGAGACACAAAGACAGACATGTGACCTCGGCACCACTATCAAGAACAGCACACAGCAGATTCTTGACGGACAGCGTGCCGCAGAGCTTCGAGAGATGCAGGACAAGTTAGACCATCTGCGCGAGGAGAACTCAACGTTCAAGTCGTCGGCTATGACAAGTCAGATTGTAGGTCAGGCGGTCGCTCCTATCAATGCGGTGTTGGCAGGCTTGCAGCAAGAGGTTGCAGGTATCAAGTGTAAGATGCCCGAGACGGTGACGTTAAATTACGCACAAGCAACCGCCGTTCCAAACTGCGTAGCAGCTCAATACGGACTTTACGGGCCGAATGGAGCTAACGGCTTTTGGGGCTAACCATCTAACTGGAGGAACGACTATGATTTGGGGTTATCCTTTTTCATGGGTCAATAGAAGAGGGTCGGCGGCTATCGGTTCTACTGGCGTGACGGTAGGTGCAAGCGGTGTGGTATTCTCATTTAAGAACCACGCCTTCTTGAACGCCAACTACAGAGGTACGGTATTCGTAAATCTGAGACAGGCGATACCGACGGGCACAACGACCACGCTGCCGATACTCTTTGAGACCAACGGCGTAACGCAGGCTGTCACCAAGTTCGGAGGTGCGGCTCTTACGGTTGCCGACGTAGCCGGAACTGGCGTATATCAGCTCTGGTTCGAAAGAGATACTAACACCCTTCAGCTAATGACGGGTATTGTTTAACAACTAAATTGCGAATTGTATTATGTTCAGTGGACTAAGAACAAACAGCATATTCTATGTGCTTGAAAAAGGCGAAGAGCCGACATTGAAAATCGGACAGGTGGTAAGCGTAAGTAATCCGCAGCCGAAGTTCCCTACCTACCAACCAGGACAGTTTTCTGCGCAGCCTATGGAAACGGTTGTGGATGTGAATGTAAAGCTGCCCGACGGTGAAGCAGAGTTCAAGCAACTGCCTTCAAACGGACAGATTGCCAACTCAGGCGACGTGGTAGTAAGCGAAAGTCGCGAAGCGATGATTGCCGAAGTGGAAGCGATGTTACGACACTCGCAGGAGGTGCTTGCAAGCAAGGACTATCACGAAAAGGTTGTGTGTAACTGCGAGAAGATAATGTGTGTTCTCAATCCTCAGATTGCCAAGGACAGGGAGCAGGAGCAGAAAATCTCACAGCTCGAAAGCAAGGTCTGCGGCATGGAGGGTACTTTGTCAAACATAGAAAGCATGTTGCAAAAGGCACTGAAAAAGTCAAACAGCAATAACTAAAATGCAAGAGCTATGTACATGATAGAAATCACAGAGAACAAGATGGGTGAGCTTGTTGAGAACGTGGAGAAATGCTTGCGCTATGGCGGCAAGGCAATGGCGTGTCTTGACAGCTTGCAACGTGGCGAAGGTCGATACGGTGAGCGTTCACCTATGCCCGATTACCGCGATGATTGGCGATATGAGAACGAACGCCGTGAGCGCGATATGTACGATGATGACGACGATGGTCGCTACGGAGAACGACGCGGTGGTTATCGAGGTCGCAGACGCTACTAAGTAATTAACCCGACTGGTGGGGAGGTTCGCTTCTCTGCCAGTCTTTTAAAACCTAAAGATTATGGGAAGATGTAAGATGCCTTTGGATATGTACGACTTGAAACCCGAAGGAATGATAGCATATTTAAGATACAACGGCTATCACTTCAACAAGAAGATGTGTGAGTGGGCTGTCAAGCAAATGCGAACGATAAGCCCTGCTACTGGCAAGGAGGAACGTTTGGAGATGCTACCGAAAGAAAAGGTCGAGGAGATGTTGCAAACGAACGGCTTACAGCTTGAAAATCTCGTCGGCTACGACCACGTGTATGTAGCCAATATGTGCAGAGCTGACTTTTGGGGCAAGTCGATAAAGGACGAGCAGCAAATGGCGCAGTATGTGAAAGATATGGTTGATGATACAGACCAGAAGGATGGTTTCATCTTCAACCGCTTCTATGCCGACTGCTGTCACAACGGTATGCCTATACCTTGGGAGGACTTGTTATGATTAGGCGTGACATAAGGCTCGACAAGTACGACTGGGATGTGCGTTGCTTCATCGGATATGACAGCGGCGACGCGGTGCATCTCTGTAGCGAGCTTATGACTATTGGGTGTGGCAGCGAAGCGACAAGCAAAGCCTACCGTCACTTCATAAGCGGTGGCGAAAGCAGAGGACTCACCTACTCCAACGTTAAGGACAAGGTGAGTATTGTGACTATCGGACACTCAGAAGAAGAAAGCGAGATGGTGAATACAATCGGTCACGAACTGCTGCATGTTACCGCACACATCTGCGAGGCGTACGATATTGATATGAGCGGTGAGCAGGCTTGCTATATCATGGGAGAACTGTGCGGAAAAGTATTTAATTCCGTCAAATAAATAAACAAACAACAATCAAACCTATTGCATTATGAACGATTTAATTAACAAAATCTGCGCTTGTAAGGATTTAAAAAAAATCAGAAGCGCAATCGCTATTTTAGCTAACTGGCTCAACAGACGGTTGGAGCCAAGTGAAAAGGAAGCATTAAAGAAGGAACTGCACAAGGCTCTATTGGGCAAGCATTTCGACAAGGAAACTGCGGATGAACGCATTAAGCGTATGTATTGTATCACAAAAAGCAAAGCCGTTTTGTATGCGCCGTTTGTATCTGATAGAGCGTGTGCCGAGCTTTACGAAACGTACAAATCACAAATCAAGGACTACAACGTGTACGACTTTATGGTTGCGCTCAATGATGTTATTGCCAATCATTATAATCTGTTGCGTGGATGGTGGAAAAACGAGGAGTGGTCGGTGTTGTTGATAAAGTTCAGTGAGATAGCCGTAAACTGGCTAAATGACGACGACACGCCTTATCGTGGCGAAAAAGCATGGTGCGTACTGGGTGTATAACGACAAAAGGTGGAGTTGACTATACAGCTAACTCCACCTTTGATTATAACAGGTCTAAAACAAGTCCTTTTGTAGCAAAGTAGACAGGCTTTCCTGTTGCCATTTCTACTTTACTTTTAAACATGTTGCTATTACCATTGTTGTCAGATATGTGTATAAGCACAATATCTTTTGTTTTGCTTAGATTACAAGCGCTTAAGCATTTAATGCACCTTTCCATACTCATGTGCGTTGCTTTTGCGCGAACGCCTACTTTGTAAGGGATGACGCCATTTTCGACGCTTTTATCAACAAGACTATCCGTATGGTTACACTCGATAAAAATGTGGTCGATAGGGAAATTAAATTTATATTTTATATGATGCGTGTCCGTGATAAACAGCATCGTTCCCGTTTCTTCGTGGTAAATAATAAACCCACAAGGTTCTTGTGTGTCGTGCTCCGTGTCGAAAGCTTTAACTACAAAGTTTCCAACCTTAAATTCCTTAAATAGCGGTATTGCGCAATAATGGAAAGTATTTACTTCTATGCCGCACTCTTCAAGAGTGCCTTTGGTCGCATACACGTTGAAAGCTTTTGCATATTGCTTTATAAAACCTGCGTGGTCGCCGTGACTGTGCGTTACCAAGCATCCGTTCACCTTGCTTACATTGCCATTTAAAGCACCAACAGCGTGCTTGTAGTTTACTCCACATTCTATAATAAGGGCTTCTGTTTCGTTTTGCAAAACATACCCATTCCCCGAGCTTCCACTGCCTAATATTGTTATGGTCATTTTTTATTTAGTAAAAGGAGTGGGAGTTACCCCACTCCTCAAAGATTGAAGATTTGAAACGTTACTGCTTAAACATATCCGGCATTTCTTGTTTGCCCAAAGGCTGCGTCTTGCTCACAGCTTTCTTTTCTTTTGCTTCCTGCTTAGGCTCGGCAGTAGGAGCGGAAATCGGTGCGTCGTTTACATTTATTCCAACCTCCAATGTGTTAGCTTCCTGCTTTTCTTTTTCTTGTGCCTGCGAAAGCTGTTCTTCAACAGAAGGCTGTTCCGCATTTTCGGCAACAAACTCTGTGTACTCTGTGTCTTCCACCTCTTCGCGAGTGTGCAAGCCCATTATACAGCCAGGGTCTACGGTGCGAATCAGCCAGCTCGCTGAACGATAACGGAGCATAAGCTGCGGTATGTTCTTCCATTTTGGGTTGCGAGCGTACCAACCTTCATCTTTCGCCATCTGTATCGTAACCTCAGGACCTTTAACCAAGGCACCCGTTGTTTTGTTGATAGTCGTAGCGAACATGCCGTAGCTATCAGTGCCCTTTGTACCTATTTCTTGGTAGTCTATAGGCGTGTATTTACCTGTTGCATTAAAACAAGCAATAGCGAACTTCGCCTCAAAAGAAGGCTTGCCACTTACGACAACAAGGTTTTGCAAAACCATAAGTGGGTCGGCTTGCATACGAAATGCCATATTAAGACCTATAAGACAGTTGCCTACGTTCTTTTGGTAGATTTGCGGCACAAGGGTTGATTGTGCGAATACCTGCGCCATGCGCTGACCGGTTTCAAAGTCTTCCTTTGAACTAAAAACCTGAATGGTGTACTGCTGCTGAGTAGTAGCTACTTCATTATTCTTTTCCATATTTTGATGTTTAAAGTTATAATAATTCTACATTAAAAGGTTCTCCGTATTTGCATTGCAAATAAATGCTTTGCTGAGTCGATGTAAGAGCTTTCTCAACCGACTCTTTGCGGTCGACGAAAAGAGGCACGTAAACGTTCTTCGCTTTTGATATACCATTTATAATATCAATACCCATGTTGATGACAGTGCCATCGTTGGTGTTGTTGTAGTCAACACCGTTGCTGTCGATAGCTGTACAAACCTCCTTTTCGTCGTCGTTGGTTATGTTTTGCTCGTAAAACTTCCACCTTATCAAGGAGAAGAACGAGTTTACATTGTTTTCAACAATCGCTATCTTCGCCTTTTTGTATTCTTTGATTTGACGAATCACCTCGTTGCAATCAGCGACTATCTGCGCAAGTTCGCGAGAACGAGCATCAAGCTTTTCTTTTTCTTTTTCTATGCGCTCATTCATATCGCGACCGGAAATTCTTTTTATCAAATCATCGCGTTTAACGGTTAACTCCTGCTTCTTTCGCTTGTTTTCTTCTGCTGATGCGTCCACTTCTGTTGTAGGTTCAGTGCTTTTGATTGCTTGCAAGGAAGCGTCCGCTTTTTTCTTTTCTTCGCTTTGTTCCCATGTCTCGGCTTTTATCTTCGCAAGTTCAGCACTGAGGACATTGTACGCGTCGGTTTTTGTTTTGACATTTTCATTGTCTTTGATGGCTGTTATCTGCTCAAAGGTGTTGATATTGCCCTTAATAATAACGATTTGGCTGTTCTTTTCGGAAGCTGCTTTTTGTATTCTTGCAAGTTCTCCCGACTTGTGGGCATTAAACTCCGCAACAGCGTTCTCGTATTCCTTGCTTTTCATTTCTTCCGTATAAGGACGACCACAAACGGGACAAATGTCTGTTTGGGCAAAGTTAAATTCCTTCTCGTTAACATTGTTCCATTGTTGCATTAGTTCGTTAAACTCCTTGGTCAACAGGGAAAGTCTACATCCTTTCTCTACATTGCTATCAATGTTCTTTTTTTGAATGCGTATCGCTTCGTGCATCTCGTCAGCAGCCGTGTTAACCTTTTTAAAAGCGTCGTTGATGCAAGCAAAGTGCTTGTCTGCCCACTCTTTGCGTGTTTTTTCATACTTCCTTTCTTCTTCGGCGAGTCTGTTTTGATACTCCTTTTGCTCGTCAACATTGACGATTACGCCTTGTAAAGATGCGTCTATTGACGATATTTGTTTGTCAATTTCGTTTTTTTCTTTTTCGAGTTGAGCAAAATCCTCATCTGATTTCAGCATATCTTGAGCTTGCACTTTGGCAGGAATGGTCTGAAGCTCGTCGTTTGCTTTCTTACGGGTAGCTTTTTGCTGTGTGAGCATTTCGGCAATATCTTTCTTCTCCGTCTTTACGCCTTTGTATACGGCAGGATATTGCGCCATTAGATTTTCTTCGTTTATCTCTCCTGCCAAAGACATGAGTATCTTGCGACGAACATCAACCTTGTAAGTCCAAAAAAGGTTGATATTTGAGAGCATAAACCAATCGTCAAAATCGCACAGCGAGTTAAGTTTTTCTTTAAACGCTGCCACTGAGCAAGGCACATCGTCAACAAAGCGTGTTTGCGTTGTACCTAAAAATTTTTCCTCAGAAGTGTCTTTACCTTTCCAGCGCTCCGACAACCTGCGTTCTATCTTCACGTCGCGCTCGTCGTTGTAATTTAGGATAACTACAACAGAAGTTTCGAGCTTGTGAATAACGTTGTTGTGCTTGTCAAGTGTCTGAACAGTCGCGTCAGGTCTGCTTGTTGTTCCGAAAAGACACCACAGATAGGCATCATAAACCGTTGATTTGCCCGTTTCGTTGCCACCACTAATAATAGTGTTGTGGGCAAAGGTAATCGTTTTGCTCCGCTCTTTTTTAAAGTTCTGGAGCGTCATTGTTTTTAATTCAATTTTCATTGTTGTTTATTTTACGTTAAACTGCTTTTTTCTCATATCTTTAATAAAGCCTTGCATAGGGTTTGGCTGGTCTGTTATGCCGCGCCTTTGACAGTATTTTAGCCAACCGTTCACACCTAATAAGCCTTTGCTCGCAAGCTCTTTTTCTACCTTTCTTCGCGCTTCTTCTTGCTCCTCCTGCATCTCCGCCCTTTTGTTTATTAACGTGTTTTCGCATTGGCGAATCGCTTGCAATATTACCTGTGGGTTTATTGTTTTGCCTACATATAATGTACCATAAGCACCCCCTATAAACTGCTCAAAGAAATATGTAAGTTCGGTAGGCGTTAAATAGTAGTATTTACTTCGTATTTGACGTGCTATAATAACAACCTGCGTGTCGCGGACAGCTTCAAAAGCGCCACAAAAGTTAAGAACTTCTATTAATTGAGCCTTAATCCATTTAACAGTAATACCTTTTTCGATTTGAGTGTCTATCGCACTTATAGCTAAATCGTTTGTTTTTACAGCCTCCGCAGCTGAAGATATAGCCTCTTTTCTTTTGCTTATTAACGGGTAGCGTGTAAACATCCACTCTACCGCATTAATCTGCGTTAAGGATTGCTGCTGCTTTTGTTGCAAATTCAACTGCCGTTCTTTGTTCCGTATTTCCATAAGGGTCTATTATTTCGTCCTGCCAACAACGTCCGTTCAGATATGTAAACGGGTCTTTCTGAAATTGCTTGTCGGTAATAGAGCGCACATACGCAGGTGTCGCTGCTATGCAAGCTTGACGCTCTTTTTTCGTCATACGTGCCCAACGCTTTTGACATTTGTCTTTACCCCTTTTCTTGTTGTAAAGATTCCACCATTGTTCAAAGTCGTTACAAACCTCGTCTATGGTCTGCGGTGGGGTTATTTCATACCCATTGGCAAGCAACAGGTCGATTGCTTTTTGTATCTCCTCTTTCATAAACTCCGTGTTTTTTAAATGTACTCACCTCCCCAAAAACGGGTAATCTCCGAGCCAAGTATAACGCGCTGACCGTTGCGTCTTATCACACATGGTATGATATTATTGTCTACATACCGATATATTGTTGCGACACTAACTTCCAATTTCTTGGCTGCTTCCTTAAGCGAATATCTCCCTTTAGGAATGACATCTGGAATGCTATTTATCATCTTCTTTTTTTTTGTTACGCCGCAGTATGTTGTATACCGAGGCTTCGGTTAGATAATTGAAATCGTGCATAGTCCGGCGGATGGCATCCATCTTTCCCATGCCTTGCCGCAAATAAAGCTCGACTGACATGCAAACAGCCTGCTCTTTCTTTTTTCTTGCTTCTGTTACCATTTTTTAACTATAATCTTATATATAAATTAATACATTATTAATACCTTTGCGCCGTATACCTTAACAAGGTATCTAACACGCCACAAAATTAATAAAAAACTATTATAATTACTAATAATCTATTAGTTTTTATATAATTTTAAATATTCTTATGGGTTCAATAATAAATAGAGTAAAACAAGTTGCCGCATATTATAATACATCTGTGGTAAAGTGGGAGGAAACATTAGGTCTTTCTCCTTCGCATTTTTATAACATCAAAGCCATATCGAGAAGAACGGCTCGTAATATTAATAAGGTATACCCAGAGCTGAATATAGAATGGCTCATTACGGGCAAGGGAGAAATGTTGAACTCCAATGTGATTCTCAATAGAAATACCAGCTATACCGTTCCGTTGTTGCCTATCGCAGCTCAAGGCGGTACGCCTGATAGTTTTGTATCGCAGGTTGAAACTTACGAATGCGAAATGATTGTCAGCCCTGTGCGCGATGTCACACTTGCTGTTACAGTAAATGGAGATAGCATGTCGCCTGAATATCCAAACGGAAGTAAAGTGTTCGTGCAGCGTGTCAATGAAAAATCTTTTATAGAATGGGGAGCAACGTATCTGCTTAATACCGTAAACGGCGCTGTTATAAAAAATGTAATACCCGTCAAAGACGACGATACGAAAATCATCTGCCGCTCTATAAATCCTAATTTTGCAGATTTTCCTGTAAACGTTTCGGATATATTAGAATGGTATCGCGTGCGCTGTTGTGTGACAATAAAGTAAAAAAACATACAAAACACGCAAAAAACGCGCAAACGGCACAATGCCCAAATACTTAAAACATTGATTATCAATTAAATATACAATCAAATGGATACATCTAACAGATGTAAGCAGGTATTTTTCAAAAACCTAAGACATTAAACAGTAACGCTCGTGTTTACAGCGTTTGCGAATGCTCAAACTTTCTTAAACGGAAGCATAATAAAGCAAAAACAATCACGAAACGTGCAAAAAACGTGCAAAAACAATCGACATGATAAAGGTATCAATAAGGCTTGACAAAAGGTATCGATTAAAAAATGGCAAATATCCTGTGCGCATAAAAATTGCGAGAAAAGAAAATGTCTTGTATCTGCCTACAGGTTATGAGCTTGAAGAAAACGAATGGGATGCCGAAAGCCAAAAGGTAATCAAAAGAGCGGACAGAAAAATCATAAATGCACGCCTCGCCAAACAATACTACGAGGCGTGCGAAAAATTATCGTCTTTACAAAAAGAAGGGAAATTGCGTTTTTACAACAATAAAAAACTGCAAGATTATTTGAATAATGAGTGCACAGATGAACAACTGGAGAACAGCCTTTTTAAAACTCAATTTCAAAACTTTGTTGCTACTAAAGAAAATGCGAACACACTGGAAATATACAATACGACTCGGCAAAGCATAATTGATTTTTGTGATTACGATACACTTTTACTCGAAGACATAGATTTTGACTGGCTGGAATCGTATGTGAGGCACCTGAAAAACAAAGGCAATAAAACAAATACTATTGTCACAAAACTAAGAGGCATTAAGGCTGTTGTTAATTACGCGAAAAAGAAAGGCATTATAAACTATTATGTATTTGACAGCTACAAGCTTCCGCGAACCGAAACCACAAAACGCTCTTTGTCTGTCGAGCAACTGCGCGAACTACACTCTTTAAAACTTACAGAAGCACATGCTAAGTATCGCGATTTATTCTTTTTAATGTTTTTTTTCATGGGTATAAACCTTGTGGACCTATCAAGGCTTACCAACATAGAAAATGGGCGTGTGTCATACAAAAGAGCCAAGACAGGCACGCTTTACGACATTAAAGTAGAGCCCGAAGCGCAGGATATAATAGAGCGTTACAGAGGCAACGAGCATTTAATTTCGCTATTTGACAAGAAGGCGTACACAAATGTTATGAAAAGGTTTGAAGACGTGCTGAAAATACTTGGCAAAGAAATCGGCGTGCCCAACCTAACGACATACTGGACGCGCCATTCATTTGCTACCATTGCTTATGAAATTGGCATACCCACGGATGTGATAGCCGATTGTTTAGGACATAAGTCTGCACATCGAATGACGAATATATACATACGCAAAGACGCGAAATTTGTCGACGAAGCAAACAGAAAAGTAATTGATTATGTTTTATATAATAAAAGGTAGGGCAATTTGTTTGTCCTACCTTTTGTGCTTATATTGCGTTTAAGATTTGCAAATCGTGTTCTTCACCTATCACGCCTACGACGGGTATTCCGCAATCGTCCGCCACACGGCGTTCCGTTTCACAGCTCTTTGAGCAACGCCATCGGTTCGGTACAACGATGCCGTCACAGCCGAGGAGTAGGCGTAAGTCCTCTTTCATGTGTTCCGTGTACGGCACAGAGTCGGGCATAGGTTTAGCCATAGGATTGACTACCTTGTAGCCGAGAATTGTCAGTTCCTTCTCGATCCGTGCGAAGAACTTGTGTCGCTCGTTGAGATTATGCCCTGTGATTGGTGATGATATGTATATTTTCTTTTTGCTCATTTTTGTTTATCAGATTAAAATACCACTTCTTTGTAGCTTGATGTCGGCTTCTTGCCGGACAGGATTGCATTGCCGCAAGTAATCATTCCGTTGTCCTCGTCATACGACGGAACGAACACGATTACATCAAATCCGTTTGCCTTCAAATCTTCTTCCACTTTCTTGTACGGCACAAACGAGTCGTAACCTCTACTTGTCTGAATATGGTTAGCTTCGCAGCTGTTTGTTCGATGAAGCGGTGTAATCTTACACATAAACTTGCGTGGGTCAAACATCGAAGCAAGCACCTTGCCGTCAATGATAGAGTCGTCGGCAAGCGCGAAGTTAAGAGTGTACTTGCGACCCCACGGAGATACGAGAGTATCAGCAAGTTCTGCAATATCTCTCAATGGCAAGGCGTTACCCGAGAATAGATATTCTCGCTGTGCGTCGTCAGTAGAGTTTATGGAGAACTGCAAGCCTGCGTTTCCGTTGTAGTCGAGATTCTTTACCCTAACCCATTCACGAATGAAGTCTTTTAAGCCTCGATTATGCTTCGGAAGCATCGTGCTTACTACAGGATGCACAAGCGAATTTCCGATGTAAGGAATAATATCATCACGCAAGAAGAAACGTGCGTGCTCAATTACAGCCTCGTTCCATGTCGGCTCGCCCATGCGTGCATAGTGTACATTAAGGCGTTTGGTACGGTTAATCTCTGGGTGCATACTTAACGCCGTTGTTATCTCGTTGCGCAGGTCGTTCAGTGTTACGTTGCGTCCCGGTCCGACTTTCGGCACGTCGCAGAACTTGCAGTTCATTGAGCAGCCGTACTGGGTAGAGATTGTTATCACCCATTTTTCGGTTAGTGGCATCGGCGTTCCGTTCGGCACACCATTCAGCTCTCTTGTTATGCCGAGGAAGTCGGCTTTGATATTTGCATCTTTTCCGTAGTCGGCTACCGTCAGAAACTCCAACACGCCTTTGTCTCCTTTTGCGGTGTAGATTTCACCTGTAGGAACTTTGATTTCTTTGAGTATTTTCATTGTTATTTGATTTAATTTATAGTGTCTTAACCAATACTTTATATTCTTCATCCTCATCCTTGATTTGATAGCCATTAGCTATATACCAATCAAGCACCCATTTAGGAGTATCTAAAGGATGATATGTTAAAGCTATGGTTTTAGCACCCTTTAATTTGCTGTTATATTCGGCGGCTCTTAACATATAATTGCCGCCGCCTTTGCAGCGCCATTGTGGGTCTACCCATAATGCGTATAATATACAATCGGCGTTGCATATATTCTCTTTATCTTCCTGTTTAACAGGAAAACAGACTTGCACGCTTCCTCGATACACCTCGTTTGTGATAAGAATATGCAAGCCGCTCTCCCATGTTTGGAATTGTATCATTTGCTTATTTTATAAAATTTTCCGTGAACCATTCTTCGTTTCTCCTTTTTGAGAGTTTCAAGAGCTGTATAGTTTCGAGCATTGACCTGCTGCTGCCGCAGTCAAGTCCTGTGTCTTCCATCTTCTTTATGTGCTGATTCTCCTCTTCTTGTGTCATTGTTCTCTGCTTTCGAGTTTGTGTTCCTCGTTCCATTCTTCCTGGAAGTCCGCAAGTTTTCTGATGATACCCGTGAAAATGCTAAAACTTATAGAGTCTGTCATTGTTGGCTCTGTGATTATGACACGGCTCTCATCGTCGGATACACGAACCCTAAATGTTATCTTTACGTCTTGCATATTAGCCTCCTTTCTCCTCGTCGTAAACATTGCCGATAATTTCTACATCGCCATTGAAGTCGTTTACAACAACTCCATATAAAGACCACGACTCTTCGTATTCGGGCGAAAAGTATATTACATCAAAGCAGTAGCCGCGCACGCCGTCCACTATATAGCCAATAGGCTCTCCGTTGTGCGCAAGAATATCTCCGTCGTATATATCCTTACCGTTCTTGTCCTTCAACCCAGTGTTCATGCCGACCGTATCGGGGTCTACCTGCGCCATGTTATTTCCGTTGTCGTTGCTTATATACTCGCCGTCTACGAGATGGAGTAAGTCGCCCACCATCCACTCGCCATTGTCGAGACGCTTGCCTCTGAATTTGATTTCTTTGTTCATAATTTATTTTCTATTTATCGTCGAATCTGATTAGTAACAGTCCGCAGATTATAAGTTCTGATGCCATTGACAAAAAGCCATATTGCACGCCAAAATGAACGCCAACGACACAATTTATTGTGAAAAGCGCTATGATGCACCCTAATACAAGTAAGATAACACCGTCCAATTTTTTCATACTCCCTCCTTTACTCCGAACGGCGCGCCGTCGGCGAATGTGTATAAATCGTATATATCAGACAATTTAAGTGAATACTCTCTCGCATAACCTTCCTCTAAATCAATACCCAATAGGACAGGAAATTCAGCAGATGGGAAAATGGCTGATATATTGTGTAGTTCTGGGATGTTGGCTATTGTCTTTACCCATCCAAACGGCTGGTGTTTCAGCATCTCCTGCCAGCACTCGTCCGCATCCTTAAACGGGCGGAACTTGGGTTCAGGCTTGACGCGGAAGTTGTCATTAATACTCCAACTGGGTTCTGGAACGTCAGCCCATTTACTATCTGAACTCTCCACTTGTATCTGCTTTCCGTCCACATACGCCAGCATCACGGCGATACGTTCTTTTGTTTCTTCGATTGTCATAACTATCTGTTTTAATTGTATTATACTTTTGTTACTCCCCAAGCGCACTGCTCCCGATTGGAGCGTTCGCCGTACTTCTTGGGTAATTAACCAAGAAGTACTTTACTATAAGGTAGTGAAACGAATATTGCTAACCCAACAGGCTTTTTCGTTACAATCTACCTTGTCGTTAATTCGTATCGGATATTCTTCGAGGTATTGCTTTTTTAGTTCGTACTTCTGACGTGCAATCTCTATTTCTTTTTTATTGAGAGCACGCATCTGTTTTACAAAATCTTCTTCTGTCATATCAATCCTCCAGTTCTTTTATAGCTTGCGCTCGTAGGCTTCGCCCATTGTCATAGGCATAGCCTTCACCGTCTTTGTTCCAGTGTACTGTTTCATTTCTTTGTTCATAATGTTTATTTATTCGGTAACAAGTCCTCAATGTAGCACCATGTAAAATCTAAGTCAGCCAACTTGCAAAAACATTCCCATTGAAGTTCTTTGTCAAAGTCTTCGAGGTTTAGGTCTTCAGTAGTGTCGAATATAGAGTAGCAATCTTTTAATTTCCAATCTTTGACAAGAATAGGTCTGTCAGCTTCTGGAATTTCTTTCTCCGTGTGCCAAATAGCCTTCTTGAACCAATATATTGCATCGTTAAACGCTCTTGTGTAGGCAATAAGAGTGTCACGCATAAGTTCACGTTCTACCTTATTGTCAACCCTACGGTCAAAGCAAGCCTTCATTCCATCCTGTTTTTCCTTTTCGTCAATCACAATAGTTTTGTTTTAAAGTTATCGTAAATCTCCAAGTCGTTCCACCATTCTTCTCTGCCGAGTTCGACGTGTCTGTTTTCGGGCATCTTGTGCTTCGCAACCGCCTTTATCCACTCGTCGGGAACAAACGCATTGAAAGATTGCAAGCCGCTGTTCTTCTTTGTCTTGCCGACTACCTTACCGTCAATGTAGAGGTAAAGCGGATGATATTCGCCTTCAAAGCGGTAGCAGAGAGCTTGGAGCTGCTTGTGCTCTATCTCGCTGTAAAATGTCACCTTGTAGCGGTTTCCTCTATGCAAAGCAGCGAGTGCGTGCATGAAGTCCTCGTAGCCAAAGCGCGTGTTTTTCTTGCCGTTTAGCTCGTAGAAATAGCGCTCGAAGATGTCGCGTCGCATATAGTACCAAAAGTAGTCCATTTCGTCGTCTGACATCTGCGGTATGCTTTTGTACACAATCTCCTGCCAGACGTGCTGTCGGAGGTGCGAACCTCTTGCGAAGCCCTCAACTGCGTATAGAAAGTCATGTCTATCTAAAAAAAGATTTATCATACTTAGAATTTTTCTCTTATTTTTTGATATTGCTTGACAAATGTCTTTTCTGTTACCCATTTGCTGTATTGTGTGCGGCAGTAACGACTGGGCTTGCCTGAAACAAGCCCTGCTGCGTCACGAGGAGTGTTCACGCTCATGTATATCTTCGGCACGATGTCCGTTGACACATAAGATGTGATATACTCATCCGCATAAGCGATATGTCCTGTCACGAGGAAATTGACATCTGCAAGTGAGAAGTTTTTGCCATGTTAGTGTTATTCGGGAGATTTGTCCGTACCTAAAAGGTGTTCATTGCCCTCGTATGCTATACATACTTTATAACTATTACCTACGCAACGGTACAGAAATAAACAATCATCTTCATTGTAATGTGAAAAGTAATCAGCTTTCCATTTTTCATCACAAAAATCTCTTACTAACACCTTCTGGAACGGCTTGAACGGACACTTGGGTTCAGCAACCTTAACAGGCTCTACTCGCAGCGTTTCGGGATTGTACTTGCCGCCGTAGTGCTTTTCTGCTGCTGCAATGAACAACGTTTTTTGTTCATCATTTGCCTTTACGAAACATTCTGTATCGCAAACTTCCTCTTCGCCAAAGGTGTGGTCTTTGTATTGATTGATTGTGGTATTGAACTCCGTATAATCATCATTCGCCCAGCACTCAAACACGGCGTACATTTGGCTGCGCGGATTATACACAATATCGCCACGCTTGAAGAACTTGTCCCAACAACGCATTTTGGCAGAAGGAAAGAGCAAGCACTCCGCGTCTTCAAACCCGTCAATGAAACGACCGTTTTCCGTAAAGTCTGGGACGACTGCGCCATTTACACCTTGAGCTTTAATATCAATAGGATATTTGCCGTTAACAACTTCTATGCACTCGCATTTGCCGAACAGCGGCGAATACAGCTTTGTGCCTTCTGGCATATCGCGGAGTATCTCCGCAATGTTAATCTTGTTCTCCATTTTCTTGCTCCGTTTTTTCTGTGTTATACTTCATTTTGTAAGCCTGTATCATAGTTTCCTGCGCACCTATGACTTCCAGCACCTCTCGGTATTCCTTAATTAGTTTTGCGTATATCGAACTTCTGCCGAGAAAGTACCACACCGCCCAAAGAAGGACGACATTAATAATTGTTAATACTACTGCTACCATGTTATTCGACTTTAAACTTGTTAATGTTGTAAATAGTTGTTACTATTGGCATAAGAGTCAAGCCGCCAAGACAGGCGTCGCTGTTAGGATTGTCCTTGAAGTCGTACGATATTATACCACCGAAGCGCATCATCGTGACTTCAATCTCTCTGCCTTTGTACTTACTGTTGAGTTCTACAACTTCGTTTTTAAGTTGTTCAAAAAGCACTTCGGGAGTAAACTCGTCTCCAAAAACGAACTCTGTGTTTTTAAAGAACTCTAAATCTTCTGCGAGTTCCTCTGTTTTCCTATTGTGAACGCTACATCTCGGGCGTTCGCAGTAAAATCTTTCTTCTGTCATATTATTGTATTATTAGTTTCTTAATATGTGTGCCTTCACCACCTTGTGAACAGCTCGTGGCTGCGCCTTATTAAACTCCTCTACAAACCAACGTTCGTATTCATCATGAAAGCGAGGTCTGCGGAGTTTTCCAATCGGGGGGGGGTAAGATGTCTGCGGCAATCTTCTTCCCGTTGTCTAATGTCAGTACGGCTTTCATAGTTTCCCAGTTTTAAACCCTAACTCCTTTGCTATTGCAAGGAAATCGGAGAGTTTGTCGGGCGATACATCGGTCTTCCTGTCGCGCGAATACACAACGCCGTCTATGACCTTGAAGTAAGCCTTGTCGTATGTGTCGAGAAAACAAATTTCGTATCCCATATTACTTCACCTCCATTTTGATTAGGTCGTCAAAATCTTCTTCCGTCTTGCAGTCGTAGCAGTAAGTCAGCGTGCCGTCAGCGTCCTTTGTAAGCATCATTATGCTGTTCGTATCGTTCAGCAAATCAATCAGCATATCTGCTCGGGAGAAATAATTTACGTTGTCGTTGTTTCTAAGCCAACGTGCGCCAAGAAAAACACTTGTTGTGCGGAAAATCTCTTGTTCGCTTGTATCCTCGTCATAGCGAATAAAAACACAACAGTGTCCTCTTATGATAGACCACGCATTGCGCAGCCTGTTAATAAATTCTTTGATTGTTTTCATTATATCTGTTGTTGTTACATGTTAAAGTTAATTTCCTCAGCAGGAACTATTCTGAATGACTCAACGTTCTCGCAGTCCATATCATCGCCATTTACGGTTATAATATTCATTGTTTTACCTTCGGCGTTTGGATATATCTCGGATATTATTTCTGCTGATATAATAGACAGCATGGTGTCACCTCTCTCGAACACCAGAAGAAAATAAGGTTTGTTTACCATGTTTATTCAACCTCCTCAAATTTGCCGTCTATCAATTTGTAATAGGTGTCTGCCTTAATGCGCTTTCCATCTACCTGTTCTGTTTTTACACAAACCGGTTTCCATACATCTCCTATCTCTTTCCATTCGGCAAGGGTTATCCAACTTCCAATAGCAGCCTTTGCTTGAGAGTCGTATCCTGCGCACATTATGACAGAATCTTGACCACTACTGCCAATCTTAGCGGAGTCGCCCGATGAACCAATCTGAGCGGAGTCGCCCGATGAACCAATCTGAGCGTAGTCGCCCGATGAACCAATCTTAGCGGAGTCGCCCGATGAACCAATCTGAGCGGAGTAGCCCGATGAACCAATCTGAGCGTAGTCGCCCGATGAACCAATCTGAGCGTAGTCGCCCGATGAACCAATCTTAGCGGAGTCGCCCGATGAACCAATCTGAGCGGAGTCGCCCGATGAAC
>OCIU01000113.1_pt1 | contig 85031 bp, 61 predicted proteins | sample 1538471 | NCBI WGS metagenome assembly OCIU01 (sample SAMN04571693, study PRJEB22368) | human gut metagenome | biome: human gut; material: stool | host: Homo sapiens | place: Luxembourg | collected 2012-06-01 | reverse complement strand
TTCCTGCATGGCACGTCCGGTCTTTTCCTTTACCATCTGTCTGATATTGTCATAATGCATCCGCAAATCCGGACTGCCGAAGTCGGGATTTATCCACTGCTCATTATCGGTGGAGAGTTCTGGAACCACATAGGTTCTGGACTCTCCGATGTGGCGCATGTATTCGGCAGTCCTCCTGTTGTGAGCCTCGCTCGATGCGATGTTGCAGGGCTTGATATGTATGCTTGATTTTGTTGCCATAGATACTTGTTTTTTGGGTTTGTACTTTATTGTTTGCTTTTCCGCTGTCCGTAAACGCATGGGGTTCTTAGGGGTGCAACCCATAAGCGGAGATTGCAAAGAGAGGGTCACTCTTTGCTCTGGGTTCTCAGGGGAGAAACGCCCTGAGTGGGTTATTAGGGTAAAACCCTAATCCTCTCGGGAGAGCCCACAACTACGTAAGCGAAGCGTGTAGTTATAGTGGGCTATATCAATGGCAAGCCATTGTCCGACACTACAACCTCCGGTTTCCGCTCTCCTCCGTTAAGGAGGGTTTCCGTCACCGCTGCCGATTAGGGATGCACTGACCAGCACAAGCCCCAGATCATCTATCAGCTTTTGAAGGGCGGGGTTCTTTCCTGTCATTCTTAGCAGGATTCTTTCCGCTTCCACCAGATGGTCAGCTGTACAATTTATCCTGCTGTCCCGTATCTGGTAAATTATCCAGTCGGCTATGTCGATATGTGCCGCCTTCTGCTCCGGCGTTGCGTTCTTCTCTATGAGGTCAGACACCATCACCTTGCAGAAGGTCATGCCGTCGGCACGCTCTTTCCATTCGGCATAGGCATCGGCATCTGGAAAGAGAAGTAGGGTCCGTCCGCTCAGTACACGGAGCTTTTCCTCCCGCAACTGGCTTTTGCCTCCTGCCGCCAGCCATACATAATCGGGGAAGAGGGCGGAACCGATAACGGCACTCTTCTCGGATTCCACCAGAACCGCCACCTTGTCAGGATAGACACTCAGCAGGTGTTCCCCGAAAAGGCATTGGGAAAGCTGCCATTCCTCCGCCAGCACCCGCTGCCTTTTCAGTATGCTGTGTATCCAGTTCACTGCCGATGCATGTCCGTCCTTTACACGGTGTCCGTCCCCGGGATTGTACTGCATCACCTTGCCAGTCCGCACCTTGTTCTCCCGGTCAATCTGCCAGAAGATGACCGCACCGTCACGGGTAGCTCCCAGACGGTAATCCTCCATCAACCGTTCCAGCACTTCCTTTGCCTTGCTGCCGTAATAGGAATCAAGCAGTACTGAAAGGAAACGGCAGAAGTTGCTATGCACGCTCTGCGATTTCTCCACATAGTGCGGCGGTATGTAACCGATGGCTGTCTGTTGCAGCGGTTGCTTGGGCTTCTGCGCCATACATTGTCTGCCGGAAGAGAAATCACCGGCGGTCCGGCATTCGGGGTGGTCGTGAAAATACTGTCTGGGCGTATAATGATACCCGCAACCGCTTTCGTGGTTGCATCTGCCGACTGACGGGTGAAGGGGCGTACCGCTTTCGTCCACATAGTAGGCAAAGGAACGTCTGTCCCCGCAATTCGGACAGGTATGCCGTGTTGACGTTCCTTTATATTTCTGTAATGAATAGTTGCTCATGACTTTTTTTGATGTTTGGTTTTCTACTGTTGTCCCGCTGTCCCGTCCCCTAAAGGCTGGGACAGTGGGACACTTGGGACACCCCGGGACACTCTGGAAAATCAGGGCCCGGTTTGTATGCTCCCATGTTCTGCAAATGATACGGTCGGCTGGCATACAGCCGTGTGCAGGCTGCTTTTTCATGGTTTGTCCTCCTTTTCATGTCCTGCAAACAGCTCCGCCTGCCTTGCTTCTCCTGCTGTCCCGCTTGTCCCATCTGTCCCATGCTGTCCCACCTGTCCCATTGTCCCGTTCTCCTTGGGACGGGACAGCGGGACAGCAGGGACAGCTGCGTTCCTGTCCTCCTTGCTGCGCTGGATTATCCGGCTGACGGTGGACTTGCCGCAATTGACCTGCGAGGCTATCTCCCGGACTGACTTCCCGGATTGGGACAGTTGCAGGATAAGGCAATCCCTTTGTCCCGATTCGTTGTCACCCGGTTTCTTCAGGTGTTCCTTTTCGGTTGAATAGCCCCTGAACACGAATTGCAGGAAGGCATCCGTTTTCTCAATCTCATAGACAATCACATTGTCGGCATCATACGAGAATGTCCCGTAACGGACCTTAAGCTGCTTCACATAGCGGAGTCCCCCGTCCAGTGCGCTTTTCCCGATGACAAACACGCTGTCAAAGAAATTGTAGAGCCGCTTGCTTCCGGCAAGGTCGTTGGACGTGATGGGACAGTCCAGTGAACGCTTTGGGGTGTGTGCCAGGACAAGGATGGAAAGCCCGTATCTCTTTTTGAGATTGTTGAGCTGTATCATCAGCCGTCCCGCCGCATCGCCTTTCTCCATGGCACAGCACAGGTAAGTAAGGTTGTCAACGATGAAGATCCTGCAGCGGGTCTGCTGTGCCATCTGTTCGATGCTGCCGATGATTGTCCCTTCAAAGTCGGCATCCAGAAGGGCGTCGCTGTCAAGCGATACCCGGTACAGCCTTTCGGGAAAGGTGTAAGGCTTTCCGTACTCGTCGGTATAGCGGAGCTGGAACTGCTTTTCAGAGAGTTCAAAGTCCAGATAAAGCACGTTGTCAGTCCGGGCGATACGGTCGGCTATCTGCACGGCAAGGATGGATTTCCCCACGTTGGAATCCGCAAAGAGGCAGGACAGTTCCCCCTCGTACCAGAAACTGTCCCACAACGCACGGGGCGTGGGCAGCTGCGATGCTTCGAGTATGGTCCGGTTGGCGGTCTTTATGCTCATCACGCCGATATTTTCCGGCATACCGTTCTGCATCTGGGCTGCCCTTGTCAGGTCGCCATGGATCATGCTGATATAGTTCTTGTCCTCTTCCATGGCTTTTACCAGTTACGTTGGCCGGGCTTGCGGCGATGGGAGGAGGACATGGACTCGCTGAGTTCCTCATCGGACAGGGGTACGGGATTCTTGCGGGAGGATTCCAGCCATCTGTCCAGTTCGTCACGGTAAAGGCAATAGCGTTTGCCGGGCTTGGTGGCCGGAATGCTTCCGTCCGACAGTTTCATGTAGAGCGTTCCCTTGGGAATACCGAGATATTCCGCCGCTTCATCCACGGACATGGGGACATGGGTGTCCACCGCCTTTGCATTGTTCACACTGCGCTGCTCGGTAAGCAGGCTTCTCAAGCTCATCACTTCGTCCCGAAGCTGGGCTACGACCTCCGGCAGGTCGTTGAATGTAATCACTGTTTTTTCCATTTGCGTACTCGCCTCTTTTGTAAGGCTTGGCGCAAAGGACCGCAATGATATGGCCGTGAAGATATTCACGGGATGTCATTGCAAAATAATTCCCAAATAACGATGCCCAACCGTGAATGACGGGCAAAGCTATTCGGGAAACAATGAGATACAGGCTGTTACGTGTTGCCTGATACTTGTCGTTATTGTTGTTATATCCCCGGGAAACGGTCAACTGTTCACTTTCCGTGCATAATCTTCGGGATAATGGAAGTCCAGACTGCCGTTTTCGGGTTCGTCAATGGGAATAAGCGTCTTTGACGGATCGACCTTGAAGTTCTTTATGGTCGCTATATCCGTGTCGGCAAACTCACGTGGAAAAAGGGTCTTGATAAAATTGGCACGGTTGTCCCCGTTGTAGTATTTCTTGTACATGAAACGCTCGGAGATGTTCCACACGAAATGGCGGAGCGGAATGTTGGTAATCTCCCTGGTCAGCCGTCCTGTTATCGGCTTGGGCTTGTAGCTGTGAAGGCACATCCACTTGTTGACCTCGGCACAGATATGGTTGACGGTCTCCTTGTCGGCAATACGGGGCATGACGAAGTGGATGTACTCCATGACCATGCGGATCCGTTCCGCCTCTTCCTGCTTCTGTCTGTCCTCATAGCTGGCACGATTCTTTTCGTGCAGTTCCGGGGCAATGGCAATCTCTACCGGTTTTATATCCGGGGTTGCTTCCCTGTTTGTCGGCATTGGTGTCGGAGCTGCAGGTTCATTTGCATCCTGTAGCTGTTCTTCCTGAGCCCTTATGATTCCGGCAGATGCCTTTTTCTTGCTGGACTTGAGTTTCCAGATCTCGTATGAGTCGAAAATGACCGTCTGGAAAGAGAGATAGAGCAGCCAACCGAGAATGTTGCTGCATACAAAGACTATCAGCCTTACAAAATTGTCCTGATTGAAACTTGCGGAGACAATCAGCGTGATAAAAAAGGAAATCAGGCAGATGGCAACGCCGATGAATCCCAGAATGATGTATTTGTCCTTTATCGTTGGTTCCATATCGTTTTTTTCGGTTATTACTTGTAACTGTCAGGTCTTTGCAAATTTAATGGTATTCTTCCAATTATTGCTCATTAGCCTTGGTTGGCGGTTTCTTTTTCAATGTTTTTCACCAAAAGTCCGGAATCATACCAAAATATCATACTATAATGACTTTTTAAGGAATGGTGCCATCAGAAACTGAGGGAGCGGTTAAAGCCTGCACGCAATAACCGCTCCCCCTGAATATCCTGAAACAAGGCCTATGCTTCCTTGTGTTTCAGGGTTATCTTGTCCACCACCTCGCACATCTGTTGTGCAGCCATCTTGGAATAGATTTGTGTGGTGGTAATGTTCTTGTGTCCCAGACAGGCTTGTATGACAGCCATGTCCGTGCCCATTTCCACGTGCAGGCTTCCGAATGAATGCCGGGTACAATGGAAGGTTATCTTCTTGGTTATGCCTGCCGCCGACAGCCAACGCTTCAGGGGCCCCTGCAGCATCTTGTCCTTGAAGCCCTCAAAGATAAGTCCTTCATGCCGTTCCCCGAGCAGTCCGTAGGCTTCATCACTGATGGGGTTGTGTACAATCTGCTTCGTCTTCTGCATACGGGTGGTCACGAACATCTTGCCGTTGGTATACGGCTGTATCTGCTGCCAGGTAAGCTGCCTGATGTCGCTCTTCCGCAATCCCGTCAGGCAGGCGAAAAGGAAAGCTCTTTTCAGAACCTCTTCCTCGCATGGCGTTTCGGCAAGCCGTATCAGTTCCTCCTGGCTCAGATGCTCTCTCATGGTGGGAATACTCTCGATACGGTCCAGAAAGCCGTTGGGATTCTCCTTTATCTTCCTGTCACGGTAGGCCGTGTGCAGGACGGCACGGAAAGCCGACCAGTAGCCCGCCGCAGAATTGATATGCAGCTTTTGGTTGGTATGTATGGTCTGGGGAGCGTTCAGCAGGTACTCCATGAACTTGCGGCACAAGTCCACGTCCACCTCTTCAAAGGTGCATTTGCCATTTACAAACCGTTCAAAGTGTTTGTAGACGTGCTGCCACTTGATATTCCTTCTGTCTGCCAGTTCCTTGAAGTAGGCGAGGAAATCCCCTTTCATCCTGGCCTTGTCAAAGAAGCCGTTGTTCTCGTTGAAGATGGCTTCGTAACGCCTGTTGCGGAGTATCTCTGCCTTCTTCATCATGCGTGCGTTGAAGTCACGCTCCTGCTGGTTGGCAGGTTTGGCAAAAATGTAAATACCCAGAGCTTCACGTGTTATCACTTTCATGGTGGTGTTGTCACGGTAGCCGGGATAATAGTCCAGACACAGCGAATACTGTGTACCGTTCTTGATCTTGCGCTTGCGCAAGGTTACTGTCTTGCATTTACTCATATTGATGATGTTTTAACTGGTTGTACATTTCCGGAGGTGTCTCCGTGTTCACGGTGGCAAAGGAACAACGTGAAACAGCCGTGAATATCTCCACGACAATCATTTTAAAATAATTTTCGAGTAATGGCGGTTGCTTGCGGTTATTTGTTCCTTTCAGCCATGACACGCTCCACGTCGGAGCGTAGAAGCAGGTTCTTCACGCCGACCTTTATCTTTTCGATGTGCCTAACCTTGACGATATGGCAGATGTTGGCTGAGGAAAGTCCGTAAATCTGCCGGACCTGTTCCACGGTGTAATAACGCTCGTCGTTCACAAGGTCGGTTCTGCGGAGTTCGTCCAGATGGGACTTGGAGTAATAGGTGCGGCCGTATTCTCTTTTGGTCGGTATCCTGTGCCGGTAGGCGTATGCCCGGAGTGCGGCAGGCTTCATGCCGAACTGCTCTTCCGCTTCTTCGGTCAGGAGCCAGTCGGTGATACTGTCCATATCAACAGCCGTACCGAAGAACTCGTCAACATGCTTCTTGCTGTAATAGTTCTTTCCAGCGATACGGCAGATGGAAATGCGATTGCGTTTGGCGGTGGTATAGAGCCATGACTGTTTGACCTTATAAAGGGACATCACCTCTTCACCGGAATAGAAGTCCGGCACTTCATCGGTTACCTTTTCCCTTTTTTCTTTTTTCGCCGGGAAGGAAGATGAAGCGGATTTTTTCGGTGTGGAAGTGCTGCCGGGCAGGATGCGGTGGTAGGGATTGCTCTCCAGCATCCGCTCGATGTCGGCTCTGCGGATGAATGCCATGCGGTTGCTGATGCGTGAGGCTTTCAGCTTGCCCATGGCTACAAGTTTATAGATGTACTGTCGGGAACAGCCCATGAGTATGGCTGCTTTGGAAAAGGTGAGATACTCCTGATGCTGTATCTCCATGATTGGCCGGACGGCTTTGAAGAGGTTGTTCTTCTGTGTCATTCTGGCTCGCCGGGCTTCCGCCTGACAAGCCTCGCTGCAATACCTTTGCATTCCGCTGCGGGTTACAAAGGACTTGCCGCAAAAACTGCATTTTCGGGTTGCTTTCATACTGCTTTATCGTTTACTGGTTCATTTCTTCAATCCTATATTCCTGAAGTGGTGAACGGATGTAAACGGCAGTCAACGGTTGTCGCCTTTCTACACGATGTGACCGTCACTGAATGTCGGGGCGGATATTGTCGCTTGTCGTAAACGGTTGTAAACCCTTGTCAACTGTCTGCACGGTGTGACAAAAAACAAGCCCCGCAAATTCTCCACGTCAGAAATACGTCTCAAAAATATGTGGAAATTTGGGAAGCATCAAAAAGCAGCCGAAAAGTGTTAATTTTTAGAATGTACTGATAATTAAATGTTTATGTTTGGATATTTCTGATTGTTTTTGGTTGTTCTACGCTTCTAAATACAGTATTCTTTTTTGGGATTATGGGTTTCTACTTTATCAATTACTATAGTTTTTGAAAGCAGAAAAACTATAGGTGGTTACAAAATATGAACATAAATATCGCTACAAACATAAAAATCAATAAACATTTATCCACTACACTTTTTGCAATGCAAATATCGTACTGGCAGTAAAAAAGTGTTACAAATAAAAAATTGATTCTGGAGATTGCGGAAGGGGATTTTATGCGTTTTTGAGGTGACAATGACCTGCTGATTCTCCATTCTGGGCTTCTTTGCACTCCAAAAGGACTACTATTGCTATGCAACTGTAGCCCTTTTGAGGAGTAAATGAACTACAGTTGCATTGCAATAGTGGTCCTTTTTGAACAAAAAGGAGCGTTTTTTCAGCGTGAAAATTTACGCCACAGCGCCGCAATCCATATAACTCATTGTATATGAACAATATAACAAAAACCGCTCAAAACTGCCAATTAAACGCACAAGGAAATCTTTGACGCGTTCAACTCGCAGTTTTGAGCGGTTATAAATGCAAATATTGTATCGGAGCATAGCCCCGAGTTGTCGTGTTGAGGTATTGAGATGGTGTGGTTTGACGTTTCTAAAAATACACCGAAGCAGCATATAGCGGAATGTTAGTCAACCAATCTTGCTCCCTATAATCAGACATCGAAAAGCGCACACCATGTAGCTGTGGGTGATTGGCAACGAACGTTGACAGAGACTTAGAGCGCAGGTTCTCTTCAGCCTTCGCCTCAATTGGTACTAAGTCGCATCCATGCTGAATTAAGAAGTCAATCTCCAGCTTAGCATCATTACTATAGTAGAAAACCGATGTATCATTAGTTGCTACCAATTGACTCATAAGATAATTCTCTGTAAATGCACCTTTCGCTTCTTCCATACCATTATCTGCAACCAATAGTTTTTCGACTGGAATTTCGCTCATGGCTCCAAGCAAACCACAATCAAGCAGAAAGAGTTTGAAGCTACTGATGTCTACATAAAACTTCAACGGCATTTTCGGTTCTGTCACTCTTTCCGCCTTATAAACCAATCCGGCATCCATAAGCCATTGAATAGCTGTCTCAAAGTCTTTGGCTCTACCTCCCGGCTTAGCTACACCGTAAATAAACTTCTTATTCTCTTTTACCAACTGAGAGGGCATTGACTGCCAAACCATATTGATACGATTGGCCTCAGAGGTAGGAACATGCTTTGATATATCCTTCTGGTAGGTGAAGAGAATGTTATTCTGCACCTCCCTTACCTTCAAAGAATCGTTTGTATCTACAAACGTTTTTACTGCTTCGGGCATACCACCAACAAAATAATATTCTCGGAGAAGCTTTATATATTCAGAACGAAGTAGTTTGATGGTATTCCAATCCTTACTTTTCAATATTTCAACCATTTGCTCCCTACCCTTTGCCAGGGTAAATTCGTCAAATGTCATTGGGTATATATTGAGTATGTCGACTTTACCTACTGGGAACGACTCTCCCTGATGCATGGTTATACCCAATAAAGAGCCTGCCACTGCAACATGATACTGTGGCGCTTTCTCATAGAAATACTTAAGAGCTGTCAAACCTCTTCGTAATTCTTGTATCTCATCAAGAACAATAAGGGTTTTGCCTGGCACGATGTTTTGGCGTGTAATAGCACCTATGGCAAGGATGATGCGCTGCATATCATAGTCTTGCAGGAACAGGTCTTTTGCCATATCATTGTCGTCACAATTTATGTAAGCTACATTCTCAAATTCTTGTTTGCCAAATTCAGTTAGCATAAACGTTTTGCCTACTTGACGAGCACCGGCCAAAACAAGAGGCTTACGATTCTCCTTGTTTTTCCATTGTTTTAATTGAGTAATGACATTCCTATACATAATCCATTGATATTAAGTAATTTCCATTACAAAGATACACTTTTCCGACCGAACTTTCAAGAAAAACAACATTTTTCCGACCGAACTTTTAGGATAAAACAACACTTTTCCGACCGAACTTTGATTTTTAGCGACACAATATCAGCTATAATGCTATATAATAGAACAAAAAAACGCTCAAAACTGCGAGTTGAACACGTCAAAGATTTCCTTGTGCGTTTAACTCGAAGTTTTGAGCGGTTAGAACTCTCAACTGGAACCAATTACAGCTCTGCCTTGTGCAGTTCGGCAAGTAGCTTCACGCTCTGACAGTGCAGATCGATGTGACGCTGGAGCTTCTCATAGATGCTGTTTATTTCGACGTAATAGACGAGGGCGGTGATTTCGCCTTGCTGCAGAGCCTTGTTGAAGAGCGTGAGCGACTCTTGCAGGAGCTTGACGTCGCTGTGGTCGATGACCTGCTGAAGCCCCTGCAACTGCTCGTAGTTGGTGCGCATTGAGGCTTCTGCCTCGTGCTTGGCTTGCGACACTTGCAGCTCGGCACTCTCGCGGCGCTGACGTGCTGCCTTGACATTACTACTGTTGGTGTAGAGGGGGAAGCTTACGCCTACGAGGAAGCCGTTGATGCCTTCGCCACGTTCGGTGTTGCGACGATAGCCGAAGGAGATGTTGGGCAACCACTCTTTCTTCTGCACCTTCAGATTCAGGTCGGCTGCGCGGAGCGATGTCTGCGCCACTGCCACGTCGGCATCCGACGCGAGCGCCAAGGCACGATACGACTCGAAGTCGGTTATGGGCTGATATTCGGGCAGAACGGTATCGGTGACGTCAACGGGCTTGCCTCCGTTGAGCTGCTGGAGCTGCTGCAGCAGGGCTGTACGCTCGCCCTGCGCCTCGCTGACGAGGGTGCGCACCTCCATACAGTCGAGCTTCACCTTGTTCAGCTCAAGGGCGTTGGCGTCGCCTGCCTCCATACGCTTGTTGTACATACTGAGCAAAGTCTCGCTGTTGGCAAGACGCTCGCGTAGCATGGCGAGGGTCTGGTTGGCACGGATAATGTCGATGCAGAGGAGCTGCGCTTGCAGGAGTATGTCGCGACGCTGCTTGGCGAGGAGCTGCTCGCCTACGCTTTGCTGCATCTTGGCTTGCTTGCTGCGGGCGGCATACTTGGTAGGGAAGTCAATCTCCTGACTCACTACAAGCTCGCTCTCGGCTACGCCGGAGTAGCCCTTGGTGAAGAACGGGCTGTACTCTACAGACGGTCCGCCGAGCGTGTTGGACGCCTTGATGTCGAGAACGTCGGCCTGATTGTCGTGTGCAAGAGCCTGCAGGGTGAGGTTGTTGGTTGCTACCTGCTTGAGCACATCGCCGATGTTGTCGGCAAGGGCTGCGCTACACGTGCTGAATGCCACGATTGTGGCGATTAGATATCTTTTCATATATAATAGGTACGATGAATGCGTTGAGTAATGTAGAACTGATTAGTCCGCCGAGTATCACCTTTGCCATGGGCGACTGTATCTCGTTGCCGGGCAGGTCGCCGCCAAGTGCCAACGGTACGAGGGCAAGGGCGGAGGTGAGAGCGGTCATGAGAATCGGGTTGAGACGCGAGAGCGAGCCTTCAACAATGGCTTCGCGTATGCTCTTGTGTTCCTCGATGCGCAGACGCTTGTACTCGGTGATGAGCAGCATTCCGTTGCGCGTGGCGATGCCGAAGAGCGAAATGAATCCGATTACGGCTGGTATGCTTACCTCGCCCGTGGTCAGCACTATGGCGAAGATGCCTCCGATGAGCGCCAAGGGAAGATTGAGGAGTATGACGCCTGCCTCCATGGCGTTGCGGAACTGCATGAAGAGGAGGCAGAAGATGACGACGATGGCGAGGATGCAGGTGAGATAGAGCACGCGGCTGGCGCTCTCCTGACTCTCAAACTGTCCGCCGTACTCGATATGATAACCCTCGGGCAACTGCACTTTCTCGCCTACGGCTTGCTTGATGTCTGCCACTACGTCGCTCAATGCTCTGCCGCTGGTGTTGGCAGAGATAACTATCTTGCGCTGCACGTTCTCACGATTGATGGTGTTTGGACCGGCGCTTGATATGATATCGGCAACGTCGCTCAAGGGCACCTTGCTTCCGTCTTGCGTGTCGATGATTAGGTCGCTTATCTCGTCATACTTATCGACTTTCACAACGAGATTGAAGGCGCGTCCGGCTTCGTACACCTGCGACACGGTCTCGCCAGCGAGGTTGACGGCAAGGAACTCGTTGAACTCGGGCAGGGTGATGCCGTTGCGCACGAGCAACTCACGTCGGGGCACTATCTTAAGCTCGGGGCGCTCTATCTGCTGCTCAACGTTGAGGTCGGCAATGCCGTCGATGTCCTGGCAGGCGCTCTTTATCTGATTGCCGATGGTGAACATGCGGTTGAGGTCGGTGCCGAACAGCTTGATGGCTATGCTCGCCTGTGTTCCTGAGAGCATGGCATCAATGCGGTGGGAGATGGGCTGGCCTATCTCGATATTGGCTCCTGCGAGCACTGAGAGACGCTTGCGCACGTCGTTGAGCACTTCCTCGTGACTGCGGTCTTTTAGTGTGAATGGGGCTTCTATCTCGCTCACGTTTACGCCGAGGGCGTGTTCGTCGAGCTCTGCTCGTCCGGTCTTGCGCGCTACGGTCTTGATCTCGGGCACTTGCAGCAACAATCGCTCGGCACGTGCACCTATCGAGTCGCTCTCTTCGAGCGAGATGCCGGGCAATGAGGATATGTTTATAGTGAAAGAACCTTCGTTGAACTTGGGCAGGAAGCTGCTTCCCAGACAGAAGAAGAAGCCTATGGCTACGGCAAACAGCGCTGCCATGCCTACAATAACCTTGCGTGTGTTGGCGAGAACCCACAGCAATGCGCGCTCGTAATACTTCTTAAGCCATACGGCAATGAAGGCTTCCTTGGGAATCTCGCCTTTGCTCTTGCCGAGCAGGTAGCTGCACAGCACGGGGGTTAGCGTGAGGGCTACGAGGGTTGAGGCAAAAAGGGCTGTGACGAAGGCTATGCCGAGGGGGATGAGCATACGGCCTTCCATGCCGCTGAGAAAGAAGAGAGGGGCGAAGCTGACCACAATTATAAGCGTAGAATTGAGTATAGGCATACGCACTTCGCGCGAAGCGTTGAACACGAGTTCGAGTATCGGCACGCGGTCGGCCTCGGGCAACTCACGGTTCTGGCGTATATGCTTGTACACGTTCTCCACATCTACTATAGCATCGTCGACGAGTGAGCCGATGGCAATGGCAAGTCCGCCGAGTGTCATGGTGTTGATGCTGATGCCAAGGGCGTTGAGCACTATCATGGCAACGAGAAACGAGAGGGGGATTGTGACGAGCGAGATGACCGTTGTACGAACGTTGGCGAGGAAGAGCATAAGGATTATCACAACAAAGATGGCACCCTCGACGAGCGACTTCTGCACGTTGTCGATGCTGCTTTCGATGAAGTCGGACTGACGGAAGATGTCGGTGGAGATGTGGACGTCTGCGGGCAGCGACTTCTGAAGGTCGTCAAGGGCGAGATCGAGGTGCTTGGTGAGGTCGATGGTGCTGGTATTGGGCTGCTTGGTGACTGTGAGGAGCACGGCAGAGTGTGCCCGCTCGCTGCCAACGCCAAGCTTTGGCGACTGGTTGCCTACCTTTATGTCGGCTACATCGGCAAGGGTTATGACGCTCTCGCCATTCTTCTTGACGATACATGTGCCCAACTTCTCTACATCATTGGTTGAGGTGATGCCACGGATGATGTATTCGTTGCCGTACTTATAACGTACTCCGCCGTTGGTATTGACATTCATGCCACGCGTAGAAGCCATGATGTCAGAGAGCGAAACGCCGAAATGCTTCATACGACCGGGACTTAGGAGTATCTGATATTCCTTGATGTCGCCGCCATGCACGCTGACCTGAGCCACGCCTCCGGTAGAAAGCAGGCGCGGACGTATCACCCAGTCGGCATAGGTGCGTAGGTCTTGCTGCGAGGTATGGTTGCTGGTGAGGCTCACGATGAGCACCTCGCCGAGTATGGACGACTGCGGACCGAGTACGGGAGCACTTACACCGGCTGGCATCTGTTCGCCTACAGCGGCGAGTTTCTCGCTGACTATCTGTCGGGCAAGATAGATGTCGGTGCCCCAATCAAATTCTACCCATACAACTGAGAAGCCGTTGGTAGACTGCGAACGGACGCGACGTACACCAGTACTGCCGTTGACGGCGGTCTCAATAGGGAATGTAACGAGCTGCTCCACTTCCTCTGTTGCCATGCCACCGGCTTCGGTCATGATGACTACGGTAGGTGCGTTGAGGTCAGGGAACACGTCGACATCGGTCTTGCCGGTAGAGTATAAGCCGGCTATGACAAGCAGTACGGACGCCACCAACACGAGGATTCTGTTCTCAAGCGAGAAGCGTATTATCTTATTCAGCATAGCTATTAATGATTATGATTATGTGCTGGGATAGCGTTTGAAGCCGAAGCCAATCTTACTTGCATAGCGCCCTTTGTGACAACGCGGTCGCCCTGCTTCACTCCTGTGAGTATCTCGACACGCTCACCGTCGCTCTCGCCAAGCGTAACTTCCTGCTTGCGGTAGCCTTCGGCATCTACCTGGATGTAGACAAAGTGGATGCCCTGCTCCTCGGTGAGGGCGGTTAGGGGCAGCGTTATGACGTTGTGACGATCCTGAGTGATGAGATAAATCTCGGCGTATGAACCCTGAACGACATCACCGGTGTTGTTGAACTCGAAGATAACGGGAATGTATGAGTTGTTGACTTCGGCTGAACGACCGTACGACTGTATATGTCCTCCCATGTCAGTAATGTCGTAGAGGCGGTTGCTATAGCTGGTGCGGAACTTGGCACAACGTATCTTGTTGACATCGCCAAAGTGGCGTTCGGACACTTCGGCACGCAGATAAAGATGCTTGTTTTGCGTGATTATGGCAAGAGGCTGACCTGCCTCGACGTAATCACCGCCGTTAACGAGACATTGCTTGACATATCCGCCACGCGGAGCAGACACTGCTACCCCACCCTCGCTGCGCGTACGCTTCATACTTGTATATGTGAGCTTGGCAGCTTCGTATTCGGCTTTGGCTACAGCGAGGTCTTTCTCGCTTATTATCTTGTCCTTGATGAGAATCTTTGCACGTGTATAGTCGCGCTCAGCACGTTCGTAGTCGATGCGCGAACGCTGTACGGGGTCGCCGTCGGCAAGCTGCATTCCGGCTGAAGTAATGGAGAAAAGCGTTGTTCCGGCAGCTACTTTCAATCCCTCGCTGACGTGGTTCTTGTACTGCACACGTCCGCTAATGGTGGCTACAACGGTGGTCTCGTCGCACGATGCCGACATCACCTTGCCACTGGTATGAATGACACCATGGAACACTCCGGGCTTCACCTCCTCCACCTTGACGCCTGCTGCACGCGCTTTCTCAGCCGAGAGGATTATCTCGTCTGTATGAGCACCCTTAGCATCATGGCCTTCCTCTTCGGAATCGTGGTCGTGGTGCTCAGTTTCCTCGGCATGCTCATGGTCATGGTCGTGGTCGAGATGGTCATGCGACTTGCCTCCGCAAGCGACCATTCCCGCCACGAAGACTACTGATAATAAGTAATAAGTGATTCGTTTAAGCATATTATATTAAGTGTTTATTATTAAGCTAAAAAAAGACAGTTGCAAAGATAAGGAATAAGCAATGCAACTATGTTGCAAAAGCGAAGAATTTACGCATAAAGTAGAAACACGCGTACATATTAATATATACGTAAGATAATAAAAGAGAAACAAATTAGGGGAAATTCTCCTCTAATTTCCCCTAATTTCCTCTATTGGGACATAAAAGAAGGCGGGACGGGACGTTTAGGAATACAAGTTTTACAGCTTTTCCTTGTAAAACACTATATAAACTCTTTTAATTTATCCTCAAAGCCATCAGCTCTTACATATCCAACCATTCTCTTGTTTATTGGCGACTCACACAGCAATCCTTGTTTTACGAGTTGCTGCAAATCACAACGAATAGTCTTTACATTTACAGAAAAACGTGTAATCAGCGATTTGGCTGTAAAAATAGCATTTGGTGAGTCACAATACAAGCGTATTATTTGAGCCTGACGTTCGGTTAACAGTCCATTTCCTCTGAAAGCAACAAAATCCTGCTGTTCCTTAATCTTTCTTTGCAGATACAGTTTAAGTTCATCGTATGCTGTCTTCATTGCCGACAAGTTATACATTATGAAATATGTAATGTCAAGACCGTCAAATTCAGTATACAAGAAAGCCTTTTCGTATCTGGCTTTACTGCGATATATGACACGCGATATGGATAGATATTCCGTAAGCCAATAGCCATTCTTTAGCAGATACCAATATATCAAAGAACGCGCCGTGCGTCCATTACCGTCCACAAAAGGATGAATATATGCAAGCATGAAATGTATTATTATCCCTTTTATTATAGGATGTATGAACGGCCCGTCGCTATTGCCATTGGCAAAGCTACAGAGAGAAGCTATAAAGCCTTCAATGTCGGAGGCAGAAGGGGGTGTATGAACAACCTCTCCATTTATGTTGTTCATCACCATTATGCTGTCGTCTGTTCGGAATGCTCCCTCATCTGTAGTCCTTTCAAGTGTATTTGTGGATATTAGGTGATGTATGCTGAGCAAAGCTTCCTTACTGAAGTCCTCGTCTTTATGCTCCACTAGATACTGTATAGTGGCATAATTATTGGCTATCATCTGCTGGCTTTTGTTGATAGGCTTTATTTGCTTACGCAACATATCTTTGGCTACCTTGCGAGTGGTTGATGCCCCCTCCATCTGGCTTGAAGCAATAGCTTCCTCCATTATAGAACTTACAAGATACACCTTATGGTCTTTCTCGGGAATGATTCCTCCTGATTCAAGATTACCACCGAAGTTGAGATCAAATTCATGCAGCATCTGCTGCATTTTACCCGTTACGGTAAAGTGAAACTGAATGTTTCCAAAAACGATGTTCATACGGTTCATGTTGCGTTTCAGTTTTATTGCATACCAAAACACATCCGGAGCAACATCTTTTGGAACCATATACTTTGCTTTATCCCAATACAGATATTCATCGTGTATCTTGTTAAACACAATGCTATATTCAGGTTTGTTAAGCAATTCTATAGCTTTATGTATGTCGGTGTTTGACAAATTAGGAGTCTGTTCTATCATATACCTTTATTTATAAATGCAAAGATAATAAAAGAGAAATAAATTAGGGGAAAATTTCCTCTAATTTCCCCTAAATTCCCATAATTTCCTCTATTAGGACATAAAATAAGGCGGAACGAGACGTTTAGGGATACGAAAAAAGCGGATGCGCCGCACTCTTGAGAGTGCTTCGCATCCGCTTGGATTATTTGTTATTGACTAATTAGTCAGCGAGCTTAGCCTTGATGAACTCGCGGTTGAGGCGAGCGATATTGCTGAAATCGGGTATGCCATCACATCCGTCTTCAATGCACAATAATATCCTTTACATACGAGGCGACATGTCCGTCTGGCGAGATTACATCAATAACCATACGATAGTTGCCACTCTTCTCCGGCATTCTGCATTCGTATGGAATGGAGGGAACAGACAGGCCGAGAGGCTGTATGATGACACCATTTGACCGCAAAAATTTTGCCGGTGTCAAAGAGCGCAGCTTGATGTCAAAAAATCCGTGACTGGCTCCATGCCATAGCGAGCGGCCGTCTATTGGATAAACAAGTTCAATAGACTCTACATCCGACAACTGTATGTCTAAAATGTCCGACACAATACGGTTTATGTAAAAGCCGTTGACTGCAAATCCTATTTGTGACACCCCATCGCTCGACATTTCATATTTCGAGGAGAGTCTGCTATACCTGCCACTTTTCCAATACACATAACTGTTGTCATTGGTTACACCTATCTTGTTTGTAGACACAATAGCATCACGTATGGTCTGCCAACCTGAGTGAGAATTGAGATAGTCTCTGTCAAAGAAATCCGCACTCTTGACTTTTGCCCAGTTGTATATTTTCTTATTGACAGCCTTGGCTTTCACTACAACCTCGTCAATGTTATGAGTTGTCTCATCTGCAAATGTGTCTGTTACAACTGCATGTTCAAGCGGATAGGATGTATTACTCCGAGAGATATCCGAATTTAAATTAGGTATGTCTGGCCAATCGTATTCATCTATGCTGTAATAATATTGCCCTGCCTTTCCAGCTTGGTTATATGCCTGTAAAAAAAAACGGGTACCGTCATCATAGTCGGCAACTGGTACGGCAAAGCAACCGCACGAGTCTGTTGATGTCGTTGCTGCAAATCCGGTTGATGTATTCAGGACCTGCACGCTGGCATTCTTAATTGGTCCGTTATCGGCAGTTACATTGCCTGAAATACAAAATCCTCTTTCTATAGGATATGGATATGATAATTTGCCTTTTGAAATTAAATTCTTGACACGCATTGTCATTGTCTGCCTTGCTGACATTAGCCATGAATTCAGATCGGAGTTCAGTAGAGTCATTTGTCCATTATGACCTGCAAATGACGGGAATGGAACTGGAGAAAAAAGTTCATTTCCAAAACCAAGTATAAATTGCGCCGAAGTGTTTTCCTTGTATGTCACCGGAGTAAAGTGGACAAATACATTGCTTTTTTTATATTTCTCGGGAAAAGTCACGGTTAAAGAGTCGCCTGCCATATAAGTTGAATTGACAAGAATGTTCTCATCAATATGCTCCACATTATCGTTACCTATACACACTACACGTTGCGCAACTTCTTCCCCATTCTTATCAACAAGCCATATTGTAATAAGACCTGGAGGACACTCTGCAAGGTCTGCAACAGCATAATTGTCATCTATGGAGAATTCTTTTAAACCGATAGTATGATGAAACGCAAACAGCCTAAACTTTCCTTCACTTTCCAAGCCGTCTGGATATAGAATATTGCATACCAGTCTTTTCTTGTTGACAGAGACATTTAATGTAGGCTTCTGCCCTGCCGACGGTAAAGAGAATGTCAAGCCTCCCTTCAAACAAAGATTATATTGTGAGCCACTTTCAGGAATGAAGGAAAAAGAAGAGAGTCCAAAATTATTGGTTGAGCCATAGACTATAGTGTCATTCTCGTTTTTTACCACGCAATAATCTGTTTGTAACGGACTCATCGTGGCATTAAACATGTAAATGCACAGATTTTGCAATTTGCCACGCACAAGATGTCCTCCCTCCGGAAAAAACATAGCACATACTGCCGTGTCTTTACGTTCTGCTTCATGCTCACGGCCTATGTATATCTGAATATTTGGATAAGAGTTTTTATTAAGGTTACGCATAAACTGTGTGTAACCGCGTATATAATATGTCCCGTCTATTATGTCATCTGCTATAGGCAATGTCGCATATATCTTTCCCTCCGCACTGCAACGTACCTTCTGCCGCTTGACTATACGGTTTTTAGTATCGAACATTTCTACATAAACATATTGGCTATATGGACGAAAAGCGTTTTTTTCAGAAGAGAGCACTTGTCCGATAACCTGCACGACATCTCCTTTATTAAAACAAATGTTTGTGGGTGCTATGAATACACGCTCCTGAAAAAAAACGCTATCCGTCTGAGCTGTCATCCTTAAGAATAAGGATAAAAGACAGAAACATACAAGAAATATTCTTTTTATCATTTATTGAATTCCACTCTTATTATATATTTATTAGTAATAACTGGTAAAGAAGTATTCCTGTCTGGAAAACTGTCATTAGGAATGGTCCAACCTAAAGAAGCACCATCATAAATATTAGCCTCAAAATCAATATAATTGTTTGTCGCCTTTCTGACAATGAACCATTTAAAATCCTCGTTTGTTATTGAAAACTCAAGGTGAGAACCTTTTTGTACAATATTATATGCAAAAGGACAGTTAAATTGTACATGTCCAGAACAAGGAAGAGTCTTGTTGTACACAAAAGGCGCACCTGAATTTATATCATAAAACAGGTATTCATTAGGATAATACCCTTGTGCCCTTGCTGTACAATAGAAGTACAATGAAGTGAGAATAGATAGAAGTAATATTATTTTTTTCATTAGCTTTAACGGTAAATGTTTTATAAAAAGCGGATGTGAAACACTTTGCGTGCCGTCACATCTGCCTATCATTTTTTATTCTTTAGTTGATGAGTTATTAGTTGACAAGTTTACAAGCTATTTACATAGTTCCTTATCTTATAAACGTAGAAAGCCAACAGCTTGTCTACTTGTCAACTAATATACTCGTCTCCTCCTTAGTCAGCGAGCTTTGCCTTGATGAACTCGCGGTTGAGGCGAGCGATGTTGGCGATAGACTCGTTCTTCGGGCACTCAGCCTCGCAAGCGCGAGTGTTGGTGCAGTTACCGAAGCCGAGCTCCTCCATCTTGGCGATCATTGCCTTAGCACGCTTAGCTGCCTCAGGACGACCCTGGGGAAGGAGAGCGAGCTGGCTGACCTTAGAGCTTACGAAGAGCATTGCAGAACCGTTCTTACATGCAGCTACGCAGCAACCGCAACCGATACATGTAGCGCAGTCCATTGCCTCGTCGGCGTCTTCCTTCGGGATGAGGATGGCGTTAGCGTCCTGGGGCTGACCAGTGCGAACGCTTACGTAACCACCTGCCTGCATGATCTTGTCGAATGCAGAACGGTCTACCATGCAGTCCTTGATAACTGGGAATGCAGCCGAACGCCAAGGCTCAACGGTGATAACGTCGCCGTCGTTGAACTTACGCATGTAGAGCTGGCAGGTTGTGGCACCCTGGTTAGGTCCGTGGGGATGACCATTGATGTAGAGTGAGCACATACCGCAGATACCCTCGCGGCAGTCGTGATCGAATACGAAAGGCTCGTTGCCTTCCTCGATGAGCTGCTCGTTAAGGATGTCGAGCATCTCAAGGAAAGAGGTATCCGTAGGGATATCCTTCATCTCGCGTGTGTCAAAGTGACCCTTGTCCTGCGGGCCGTTCTGACGCCAATATTTCAGTGTGAATGATATATTTGCCATAATCTTTATTAGTTCTTATAGTTACGTGTCTGTACCTTGATTGCCTCGTACTCGAGCGGCTCCTTGATGAGCTCAGGAGCTGTCTCGTCGTTGTTCTTGTACTCCCAGCAACCTACATAGAAGAAGTTCTCGTCGTCGCGCTGTGCCTCGCCCTCTGGAGTCTGGTGCTCCTCGCGGAAGTGACCACCGCAAGACTCCTCACGTGAGAGGGCGTCGTGTGCGATAAGCTCACCCATGAGGATGAAGTCGCGGAGGTGGATAGCCTTGTCGAGCTCTACGTTCAAGCCTTCCTTCGATCCAGGGATGAAGAGGTTGGTGTTGAATTCCTTGCGGAGCTTCTTGATAAGCTCGATGCCTTCCTTCAAGCCATCTGCCGTACGACCCATACCTACGTGCTCCCACATGATGTGGCCAAGCTCCTTGTGGATAGAGTCAACAGAACGCTTACCCTTGATGTTCATGAGGCGGTCGATCTCAGCCTGAACACCCTTCTCTGCCTCAGCAAACTCTGGCAGATCGGTAGAGAGGTGCGGCCAGATAGCCTGGTCGGCAAGGTAGTTCTGGATGGTGTAAGGCAATACGAAGTAACCATCGGCCAAGCCCTGCATAAGAGCAGAAGCACCAAGACGGTTGGCACCGTGGTCAGAGAAGTTGCACTCACCGATAGCGAACAGACCAGTGATTGAAGTCTGGAGTTCGTAGTCTACCCAGATACCACCCATTGTGTAGTGGATAGCAGGATAGATCATCATCGGGTTGTAGTACTTAACGCCATTGATTTCGTTGGCAAGCTCACCAGGGTTAACGTCGGTGATCTCCTCGTACATGTCGAAGAGGTTGCCATAACGCTGACGGATAACGTCGATGCCGAGACGGTTGATTGACTCAGAGAAGTCGAGGAATACGGCAAGACCGGTATTGTTTACGCCGAAGCCCTTGTCGCAACGCTCCTTGGCAGCACGTGAAGCAACGTCACGCGGAACGAGGTTGCCGAATGCCGGATAGCGACGCTCCAAGTAGTAGTCGCGGTCTTCCTCAGGAATATCGCTGCCCTTCTTGGTGCCAGCCTGCAGAGCCTTGGCATCCTCGATGTTCTTCGGTACCCAGATACGACCGTCGTTACGCAGTGACTCTGACATAAGAGTAAGCTTAGACTGCTTGTCGCCGTGTACAGGGATACATGTCGGGTGAATCTGTACGTAGCAAGGATTTGCGAAGTAAGCACCCTTACGATAGCACTGGACAGCTGCTGTACAGTTGCAACCCATAGCGTTTGTAGAGAGGAAGTATGTGTTGCCATAACCACCAGTAGCGATAACAACTGCGTTTGCTGAGAAACGCTCGAGCTTACCAGTAACGAGGTTCTTGGCGATGATACCACGAGCACGACCGTCAACGATAACTACGTCTTCCATCTCGTAACGAGTGTAGAGGAGCACACGGCCTGTGTTAACCTGCTTTGAAAGTGCTGAGTAAGCACCGAGGAGCAGCTGCTGACCTGTCTGACCCTTAGCGTAGAATGTACGTGACACCTGAGCACCACCGAATGAACGGTTGGCGAGCATGCCGCCGTACTCACGAGCAAAAGGAACGCCCTGAGCAACGCACTGGTCGATGATGTCATTTGACACCTCGGCAAGACGGTATACGTTAGCCTCACGAGCACGGTAGTCACCACCCTTTACTGTATCATAGAACAAACGATATACTGAGTCGCCGTCATTCTGATAGTTCTTGGCAGCGTTGATACCACCCTGAGCTGCGATAGAGTGAGCGCGACGCGGAGAGTCCTGAATGCAGAAGTTAAGCACACGGAAACCCATTTCGCCGAGGCTGGCTGCTGCAGAAGCACCTGCAAGACCTGTACCTACAACGATAATGTCGAGCTTGAGTTTGTTCTTGGGGTTCACCAGACGCTGGTGAGCTTTATAGTTGGTCCACTTCTCGGCCACTGGGCCTTCAGGGATTCTTGAATTAATATTCTTAGCCATAATATAAATTACGATTTACGATTTAAGAATTACGAATTAGCAGCAGAGGCTCGGTGCGCAACCAAGTGCGAAAGCAATTACTACTACGAGGAAACCGAGGATGAGGAGGGTTGAGTAAACCTGACCGATAACCTTCCAACGGTTGAACCATACCTTACCATTCCAGCCGAATGTCTGCATTGCACTCCAGAAACCGTGTGTGAGGTGGAACCAGAGAGCTACGAGCCATACGATGTAGAGAACTACGTAAACCGGGTTCTTGAATGTCTCCTGAATCCAGCCGAAGCCGTCAGCAGGATCACATACGCCCTGGAAGCCTACCAGCTCAGCAAACATCATGTTGTACCAGAAGTTAAAGAAGTGGAGCAACAGACCGAGCAGAACGATGATACCGAGTACGAGCATGTTCTGTGATGCCCACTCTACGTTCTGAGGCTTAGCTACAACCTCATAGCGAGAGGTACCGCGAGCGGTACGGTTCTGCATCGTAAGCCAGAAGGCGTAAACGATGTGGATTACTGCGAGGGCAGCCAAGCCCATTGTCGCAACTACGGCATACCAGTTGGCACCGAGTAACTCACAGATAGTGTTGTAAGCGTCTCTAGAGAAGAGAGCTGCAACATTCATTGACATGTGGAATGTCAGGAATAGAACAAGGGCGACACCAGTCAAGGCCATCACCACCTTTCTACCAATAGATGAATTGATTAACCACATAAATGATTTGAAATTTAAATTATTAACTGTTAGAATTATTGATGTTTCATTCCTTAAGGTTACACAATTTCATATAAGGTTCTGACTGATACTTATACTGTAACTATACGGTTGAATGCGAACTGCAGAGATGCTGTATTGCGTAGTTTGCTGCAATATGGCACCGTCCTCGTCACACTATACTATATAATAGGTATAAGCCATATCCTTACAGTCTGCAAAAATACTGAAATTTGATGATAAATCAAACTATTTCTCTTCAAAAATCATTTTTTATTCTTAATTTTGCGAGCATGAAACATGCGCTGTATGGCTCTGGGCCATGCCGCACAATTTAACACCGACAAGCAATACATATGATTTTCAACTACGACGTTATAGTCATCGGAGGCGGACATGCCGGTTGTGAGGCTGCAGCAGCGGCGGCACGTATGGGCGCAAAGACTTGTCTGATAACGATGGATATGAACAAAATCGGACAGATGAGCTGCAACCCTGCCATTGGAGGAATCGCCAAAGGACAGATTGTACGCGAGATTGATGCGCTGGGAGGCGAGATGGGGCTCGTGACGGATGCTACATCTATACAGTTCCGTATGCTCAACCGCGGCAAGGGACCTGCCGTATGGAGTCCGCGAGCACAATGCGACCGCGGCAAATTCATCTGGGAGTGGCGCACACGCCTCGACCGTGTCGACGGACTCGACATCTGGCAGGACGAGGCTTGCGAACTTCTGGTGGAGAACGGCGAGGCGGTTGGAGTGGAAACGGTGTGGGGCGTGACGTTCCGCGCTAAGGCTGTAATCATCACAGCGGGCACTTTCCTCAACGGACTGATGCACGTGGGACGCAAGCAAGTGCCGGGCGGACGCTGCGCCGAACCTGCCGTGCTGCACTTCACCGAGAGCATCACCCGACACGGCATTACTTCACAACGAATGAAGACGGGCACACCGGTACGTATCGACCGCCGCTCTGTACACTTCGAGGATATGGAATGCCAACCCGGCGAAACCGATTATCACGGTTTCTCGTACATGACAGCCCCGCGACATCTGCAACAACTGCCGTGCTGGACCACATATACTAATAAGGAGGTGCACGACACGCTGCGCGCTGCCATTGCCGAATCGCCTCTCTACAACGGTCAGATTAAGTCCACCGGACCGCGCTACTGCCCTTCGATAGAAACCAAACTCGTGACGTTCCCCGACAAGGATCAGCATCCGCTATTCCTCGAACCGGAAGGTGAAGATACCAACGAGATGTATCTTAACGGTTTTTCTTCTTCTATGCCGATGGAAGTACAGCTCGCTGCCCTCAGAAAAATAAAGGCTTTCCGAGATATAAAAGTCTACCGACCGGGCTACGCCATCGAGTACGACTACTTCGACCCAACCCAGCTGAAGCCTTCGTTGGAGTCGAAGATAGTAAAGGGTCTGTTCTTCGCAGGTCAGGTCAACGGCACAACGGGATATGAGGAAGCGGGCGGACAAGGCACTATGGCAGGCATCAACGCTGCCCTACTCTGCGGCGGTGGCGAACCTTACATAATGAAGCGCGACGAAGGCTATATAGGAGTGCTCATCGATGACCTCACGACGAAGGGTGTTGACGAGCCATACCGTATGTTCACCTCACGTGCCGAATACCGCATCCTGCTCCGTCAAGACAATGCCGACGCCCGACTCACCGAAACGGCTTACAACCTCGGACTCGCCAGTCGCGAACGTTACGACCATTGGCTTAAGAAGAAGGCGGAGATTGAACGCATAGTCAACTTCTGCAACTCTACCAACGTGAAGCCTCGCGACGTAAACGCAGTTCTCGAATCGTTCGGAACGACTCCAATGCAGTTCGGCGCTACAATATCGAGCCTGATAGCCCGACCGCAACTCTCCATCAAACAACTCGCTTCTGCCATCGCCCCACTCCGTGCTGCACTCGATACGGACGATACCCGACGCGACGAAATAATCGAAGCAGCCGAGATACTCATCAAGTACGACGGCTATATCAAACGCGAACGACAGATAGCCGACAAGATGCATCGCCTCGAAGACATCCGTATCAAGGGACACTTCAACTACGAAGAGCTCCACGAGATTTCTACCGAGGGCCGACAGAAACTTATGCGCATCAATCCCGAGACACTCGGACAAGCATCACGCATTCCTGGCGTGTCGCCCAGCGACATCAACGTACTGCTGGTTCTGATGCATCGATAATGCGAGTTTTGAATTTTGAATTTTGAGTTTTGAATTGTTCGCAGCTACGCCTGCGATTTTGAATTGCAAACTTCTGAATTATGAGTTACGGACTTCAAAATTATGAGCAATGAATTTAAGAACCACAAATTCTAAGTTGGGCTGTACAAGCAATGCAAAACAAACCATAGGAGGCTATGGCGTCCCCGCCATAGCCTGAGCAGCAAACCAATTCAATAAATCGTAGCGCAAAAAAAAACATGCGATACAAACCCCCATCGAAATACAATTGCACAACTCTTCAATTCATAATCGAACAATCCAAAAGCGAAGCCACAGCCAAGAGCAATTCATAATTGAACAACCCAAAAGCGCAGGCGTAGCCGAGCACAATTCAAAATTCAAAATTCCTAATTCCCAATTCCAGCGGCGTTGCCGCTGGCTTCTCGTTCCACGTGAAACCAAAAGGACAACGAATTTAATCAAATCAACTGATAATGAACAACAAACTATTGCTTGACAATCTGCGTTGTATTCCAGATTGGCCGAAGAAGGGAGTAAACTTCCGAGACGTTACAACATTGTTTAAGAGCAGCGAATGCCTTAAAGAGATTTGCGACGAGATGTACGACCTCTACAAAGACAAGGGCATTACAAAGATAGTAGGAATCGAGTCGCGCGGCTTCGTAATGTCGTCTGCCCTCGCCCTGCGCTTGAATGCCGGCGTGGTATTATGCCGCAAGCCTGGCAAACTGCCTTGCGATACTGTGCAAGAAAGCTACGCCAAGGAGTATGGCAAGGACACTATCGAGATCCACAAGGACGCCATCAACGAGAACGACGTGATTCTGCTGCACGACGACTTGCTCGCTACTGGAGGTACAATGCAGGCTGCTTGCAATCTCGTCAAGAAGTTCCATCCCAAGAAGGTATACTGCAACTTCATCATCGAACTCGTAAACGAGGGACTGAACGGACGCGCAGACTTCGACAAGGACATAGAGATTACGTCGCTCATTCAGATATAATGAAGAGCCGTACGAATATCAAAGAAACAACAAACGAAAGAGGAGGCGTCTCGTCTCTGATACAGGCGAAGCCATGGGCGGATGTATCCGAGACACGATGCCTCCTCTTTCCATTTACTCACCAGTCCTAAGCTTACACCCAAAGCAGTCTGAGCAGCGACACACAGGACGAACATATTATAGTTACACGTGAAACAACAGGAGGCAAAACTCTTAGTTTCAAGCAAGTTACTGGCAACTACATTCTAACAAATCAACGAGCAACATGACAAGAGAAGAGAACGAGAAGCGCATTGAACGACTCAAGAACATCGTGCTTAACATGCCCGACAAGCCCGGCAGCTATCAGTTTTACGATGCCGACCATACCATTATATACGTAGGTAAGGCAAAGCGTCTGAAGCAGCGCGTGTCGTCCTACTTCCACAAGGAGGTGGATAGGTTCAAGACCAAGGTGCTTGTCTCGAAGATAGAGGACATAAGCTACACGGTGGTCAACACCGAAGAGGATGCGCTATTGCTCGAAAACAGTCTCATAAAGAAATACAATCCACGCTACAATGTATTGCTCAAGGACGGCAAGACCTACCCCAGTATCTGCATTACGAACGAATATCTGCCGCGAGTGTTCAAGACGCGACAGATAAACAAGCGATTCGGAACGTTCTTCGGACCCTACTCACATACGGGCAGCATGTTTGCCGTGCTCGAACTCATACACAAGCTCTACAAGCCGCGCACTTGCCGAATGCCGATAACAAAGGAAGGTATAGAGCAGGGCAAGTACAAGCCGTGTCTGGAATATCACATACACAACTGCAAGGCACCTTGTTGCGGCAAGCAATCGCTGGAGGATTATCAGGCATCGATAGCCCAGGCGCGTGAGATATTGAAGGGCAACACGCGCGAATTGTCGCAGCACGTTTTCGAGGAAATGCAGCAAAAGGCGGCTGAACTGAAGTTTGAGGAAGCCGAGGAATTGAAGCAGAAATACATGCTTATTGAGAGTTTCTGCGCCAAAAGCGAGGTTGTCAGTCACACGATAACCGACGTTGACGTGTTCACTATTGTCGACGACGAGCACAACCGCACCGCCTTCATCAATTACATCCACGTCAAGAACGGCAGCGTAAACCAGAGTTTCACGTTCGAATACAAGCGAAAACTGGACGAAACCGACCGCGAACTGCTACTGACGGCTATCCCCGAAATACGCGAACGTTTCCAGAGCAAGGCCAAGGAGATAATCGTTCCGTTCGACATGGAGTGGCAACTGAACGAGGCGCAGTTCTTCGTTCCGCAACGAGGCGACAAGAAACACCTGCTCGAACTCGGCGAAATGAACTGTCGGCAGTATAAGTTCGACCGACTGAAGCAGGCCGAAAAGCTCAATCCCGAACAGAAACAGACACGTCTTATGAAGGAATTGCAGCAGAAACTACAGCTCGCCAAGCTGCCGTATCAGATAGAATGTTTCGACAACTCCAACATTTCGGGCACCGACGCCGTGGCTGGTTGCATAGTGTTCAAGGGTATGAAACCCTCGAAAAAGGACTATCGCAAATACAACATCAAGACCGTTGAGGGTCCCGACGACTACGCCTCTATGCAGGAAGTGGTGCGTCGGCGCTACACACGCATGATGGAGGAAGGCACTACCCTGCCCGACCTCATCATAACCGACGGCGGACAGGGTCAGATGAGCGTGGTGCGACAGGTTGTAGAGGGCGAACTCGGACTCCGGATTCCCATAGCCGGACTTGCCAAGGACGACCGCCACCGCACCAACGAACTGCTCTATGGCAATCCGCCCAAAACGATAGCTCTGAAGACGGACTCCGAACTCTTCCACGTGCTCACACGCATCCAGGACGAAGTACACCGCTACGCCATACAGTTCCACCGCGACAAGCGCTCAAAACACGCCCTGCACAGCGCTCTCGACGACATTCCGGGCATCGGTCCGGCTACACGCGAGAAGCTGCTCAGCGAGTTCAAGAGCGTGAAACGAATACGTGAGGCTTCGTTCGAGATGCTTTCGGGTGTGATCGGGGCAAGCAAAGCAACGAAACTGATGGAAAGCCTGGGCAAGAAGTAATGGTCACAATTGGCATAAAGAAGACTTTTGCAGCCCAGGGATATTGAGGCATTTGGGCGAAGAAAATCAAGGCGTATCGCGAAGAAAATCGGGGTGTATCGCAAAAGGAATCCTTTTGGGTTGCAAAAGGACTCGTTTTGAAGTGCAAAAGGACTCCTTTTAGGATGCAAAAGGACTCGTTTTGGAAGGCAAAAGGACTCCTTTTGAAAGGGACTAATTGTCATACGATATTTAGAGTATAATCAAACAGTAGGAGGCTATGGCGTCCGCGCCATAGCCTGAGCAAGCAACTTGACAAATAACTTCTTTAGAATCAAGACGGCTAACTGCTCAGGCTATGGCGCGGACGCCATAGCCTCCTAAGTATAAACAAAAAAAATGCGCCCAAACCTCACGGTTCCAGCGCACACACAGAGAAGATCTTAAATCTTCAAAAAATTCTTGCCTTCGACTCTCACGAGCTTGTACAAGTCAATCCTTATATCAAATTATACTAAAAACTAAAAGTCTTTTAAACATTGCTTAAAAACCAGTCTGCCGTCGTACCATTAGGCAGACCTCCATTCTGTTTGCAAAATTATTAATTAAAAATGATATAACAAAGAAAATGGAATAATTTTACACTCATTTTACATTTAATATGATTAACTTTGTAAACAGCATAATAATTAACGTATCAATTACATACATAAATGAGAACAGTAATACAGCGTGTGCAGTACGCATCGGTAACTATAGACGGCGAGATAAAGTCGAAAATAGGCAACGGATTCCTCTTGCTGCTCGGCATTGAAGAGTCGGACACGACTGAAGATGTCGACTGGCTCGTAAAGAAAGTGGCAGCTCTGAGAGTGTTTGACGACGAGAACGGAGTAATGAACCGTTCGATTATCGATGTGGGCGGCGAGGCTCTCGTGGTGAGCCAGTTTACGCTCTACGCTTCGTACAAGAAGGGCAACCGCCCGTCGTGGTTTCGCGCCGCACGTCACGAGATTTCGGTGCCGCTCTACGAGGAGTTCTGTCGCAAACTGTCGGATGCGCTCGGCCGTGAGGTCGGAACGGGCGAATTCGGTGCCGATATGAAGGTGGAACTCTTGAACGACGGACCCGTAACCATCTGCATGGACACCAAGAACAAGGAATAAACGGTAAATAATGAGATATAATAACCGTAAACAACTGACATTAAGAACCACTTAATAATTTAGCTTATGAAGAAGTATCTTTCAAATACTGCCCTACTGCTCGAAGCTGTAGGACTGGTGCTGATGTTCACCCGCGATTCGTGGGGAGCCAACAAGCCGTTGTATGCATTTACGGGTTGCGCATTGCTGTTTATAGGTTTCAGCATCATGACGTATCTGGAGTTTCCCCGACCGTTCCACAGCGTGTCGCGAAGCAAGAAGATTGGAGTGATATTCCGCATCTGCCTGGTTGCGATACTCGCTATATGGCTTGTCTACGACATCTATCTGATGGTGCTGGGACTGCCTGTTGACATCTAAAATCAAGCAATATGACTATCAAGGAAGCACAAGAGACGGTAGACCGTTGGATAAAGGAGTATGGCGTGCGCTACTTCTCCGAACTCACCAATATGGCTTGCCTTACCGAGGAGGTGGGCGAACTGGCGCGCATCATGGCGCGACGCTATGGCGACCAGAGCTTCAAGGAGGGCGAATCGCACGACCCTTCTGAGGAGATGGCCGACATTCTGTGGGTCCTCATCTGCCTTGCCAATCAGACGGGCGTAGATCTTACGGAGGCGCTGCAGAAGAGTATCGAGAAGAAGACCAACCGCGACAAATTGCGCCATAAGAACAACCCCAAACTCAGATAATCAACTATAGATAACAATAAAAACAAAAGCATAAGACTATGGGAATAATTAAAGATGTAATACTCCACGACGAGGAGACTATGGGACAAGAGAAGACGAGCAAGTACGAACTTGCTCTTACCAAATACAACACCGCTATCGACGACAACGCCGTGCGCGATGCCGTGCGCAATATCATTGCCGAGAAGGTGTCGGCTAACGACACTATCGACGTTAAGAAATTCCTCTTCGGAAGCATCGAGCTTACTACGCTCAAGACAACCGATTCTGACACGAGCGTACTGGCGTTCACCGAGCGCGTCAACGACTTCGACAATCAGTATCCCGACATGCCCCACGTGGCTACCGTCTGCGTCTATCCGTGCTTCGCCAACACCGTGGCTGAATCGCTGGAGGTGGACGGTGTAGAGATAGCTTGCGTCAGTGGATCGTTCCCTTCTTCGCAAGCTCGCATCGAGGTGAAGATTGCCGAGACATCGCTGGCTGTTGCCGACGGCGCCACCGAGATTGACATCGTTATGCCGGTAGGCAAGTTCCTTTCGGGCGACTACGAAGGAATGTGCGACGACATAGCCGAACTGAAGGCTGCATGTGGCGAAACGGTGCCCATGAAGGTTATACTCGAGACAGGTGCTCTAAAGACTGCCACCAACATCAAGAAGGCTGCTCTGCTGGCTATGTACTCTGGCGCCGACTACATCAAGACGTCGACGGGCAAGTTTCAGCCTGCCGCCACACCCGAAGCAGCCTACGTTATGTGCCAGGCCATCAAGGAATACTACGACGAGACGGGCATTCAGATAGGTTTCAAGCCCGCTGGCGGCATCAACAGCGTTATGGATGCCATCATCTACTACACAATAGTCAAGGAAGTATTGGGCGAAAAATGGCTCACCAACAAGTGGTTCCGCCTCGGTACATCACGCCTTGCCAACATGCTGTTGAGCGAGATTAAAGGCGAGCAGATCAAGTTCTTCTAAAGGATTAGGGGCTTGCTGAGCAGTTACCTGAGCCTTACTGGGCCTTTCTATGCCTTTTTATGCCAAGGCTTAGAAAGGCTTATTGAGGCCCAGTAAGGCCTAATAACAGCCTCAATAAGACCCAGACAACTGCTCAGCAAGGCCCAAACACCACCCCCTACCCACCTCTATTAATCCCAATTCACTAACCATAAAAATCAAACTTATGCCTACACCAAAACCCTTTCTTCCCCATGGAGGCTCGTACAAGAACCTCCTCGTATACCAAAAATCTGAATGCATATACGATGTCACATACTATTTTGCTCATAAATATCTTGAAAAAGGTGACCGTACAATCGACCAAATGGTACAAGCAGCACGTTCAGGGAAACAGAACATAGCAGAGGGAGCGGCGGCTGGCAACACTTCTAAGGAAACAGAAATAAAACTTACAAACGTAGCAAAAGCCAGTTTGCAGGAACTGTTAGTAGACTATGAAGATTATATACGAGTAAGAGGATTGGAACAATGGCAACCTGACGACCCGCGACTTGCACAAGCCAAACGTGCTTGCGCCACCCATAACGACAGCGCCTACTATAGAAAAGCAATAACACAACGCTCTGATGAAACTATAGCAAATATCGCCATAACCCTAATTCATCAAACCGATTGGATGCTAAACAAGCTTATAGAGAAGCTGGAAATAAAGTTTGTGGAAAGTGGCGGAATGAGAGAGCAAATGACAAAGGCAAGAAAAGATTATAGAGGATATTGAAATTATAAGCCTCACTGAGCCTTCTTAGGCCTCTCTAAGCCTTTTCAATCACGGCTTAGAGAGGCCTAGAAAGGGCCAAAGAGGCTTAAAAGAATGCCCAATAAGGCTTATAAAGAAGGCTTAAAGAGGCTTAAGAATGCCCAGTAAGGCTTAAAAAGAAGGCCCAAAGAGGCCTAAGAATGCCCAATAAGGCTTAGTTCTTAGCAATCAAGCTACAGCCCCCTAACTTCCTACTTCGTTCTCTTTATAACATAGTCGAGATAAGTCTGGAGCGCAGCCTTCACGTCCGGCTGCCCCACTCTATCATCAATAAACTGCTGGGCATGTGCGTGGAACTCCCACATACGGCGTTCGGCGTATTCTATACCACCCATTTGTTTGGTATAATCTACGAGCTGCGCTATCTCATCGGCACTCACCGAGTGTTCCTTCACCTTCAATGCCAGACGACGCATATCCTCGTTTCCACCATTGTTCACGGCGTATATTACAGGCAGCGTAAGCTTACCCTCAACCATATCATTGCCTGTAGGCTTGCCTATCTCCGTCGAATCGTAATAGTCGAATATGTCGTCGCGTATCTGGAAGATAATGCCAAGGTTTTGACCGAACTGCTTTGCAGCCTCAACATCCTCCTCCGACGCGCCCGACGACAATGCACCGATGCCGGCACACGCTTCAAACAGAGCCGCGGTCTTCTGCTTTATCACGTCATAATATACATCCTCCGAGATGTCCTTGCGTCCGATGTTCGACAACTGCAGTATCTCGCCGTCGGAAAGCGTGCGTCCCAGTTCGGCAAGATAAGTAACGATCTGCTCCGAATGAGTACGCGCCACACACAGAAGGGCTGTCGAAAGGATGTAATCGCCCACGAGTACAGCCACCTTATTGTCATAAGTGGCGTTGACCGAAGCCTGACCACGACGCTCCTCACTCTCATCCACCACATCATCATGAACGAGCGAAGCCGTGTGGAGCAGCTCCAATCCAACGGCAGCATTCTGCGTAGCCTCGTTGATAGTGCCGAAGTTCTTCGCCATAAGCAGTATCAGCATAGGGCGCATACGCTTGCCTGCACGCTTGCGGATGTGCTCTAGCGCCGAGCCGAGCAGTCCGTCCTCGTGCGAGAGCGACTGGTTGAAAAGACTTATAAAGTCGGCGAGTTCCGCCTCTATAGGGTTCTTAATGATTGACAGATAATCCATTGTATTATAATATTTCGTACAAAGTTACGGATTTTGCCGTTATTAGTGACATTTTTTTTGTAATTTTACACCATATAATAGTAAATATACAAAATGGACAAGCTATTTCTTCTCGACGCTTACGCGCTCATCTACCGTGCATATTATGCGTTCATCAAAAATCCGCGCATCAATTCCAAGGGCATGAACACCTCGGCCGTGATGGGATTTGTCAATACTCTCAACGAGATTCTCACCAAAGAGCAGCCCACGCATATCGGTGTGGCGTTCGATCATGGCAAGACGTTTCGCGACGAAGCGTTTCCTGCGTACAAGGCACAGCGTGAGGAGACTCCCGAAGACATCCGTGCTTCGGTGCCTGTCATAAAGAGCATCATTGAGGCTATGCACATCCCGGTGCTGCAGGTGGACGGTTTCGAGGCTGACGATGTCATCGGTACGCTCGCAACCAAGGCTGGTGCCGCCGGCATCAAGACTTATATGCTCACACCAGACAAGGACTACGGCCAGCTGGTGAGCGACAACGTGTTCATATTCCGGCCACGTCACGGCGGCGGATACGAAACTATGGGCCCCAGCGAGGTGTGCGCCAAGTACGAACTCGACTCCCCTACCCAGGTCATCGACCTCCTGGCGCTGATGGGCGATTCTGCCGACAACTTCCCGGGATGCCCCGGCGTGGGTCCGAAGACCGCCGCCAAGCTCATAGGCGAATTCGGTAGCATCGACAACATGCTCGCCTCGACTGCCAAGATTAAAGGCAAGCTGCGCGAAAAGGTCGAGTCGGCTGTCGACGACATACGCATGTCGAAGTTCCTGGCTACCATACGCACCGACGTTCCTATAGAACTCAATCTCGACGCGCTGAAAATTGAGGAGCCCGACACAGCCCGACTCGCCGAAATCTTCACCGAACTGGAATTTAAGAGTCTTCTCGATAAATTTGTAAAGAAGCCACAACAACAGCAAAAAGTTGTTAATCCACAACTCGATTTATTTGCCGAAAATCCGACCAATGATTCAGTTGGCGCAGAATTTTCGAGTTTTGAGAGCCTAAAAACGACCTCTCATGACTACCAACTCATTGAAACTGAGGAAGAAGCACGCAAATTATTTGATTTTTTTGTTACAAAACAAATTCTCAGTATAGACACGGAGACCACTTCAATCAACCCTGTCGACGCAAAATTGGTTGGTTTGAGCTTCGCCGTTGAGGAAGGAAAGGCATTTTACATGACAATTCCTGCCGAACGTGAAAAGGCGCAAACGATTGTTAACATATTCAAACCGCTGTACGAAAGCACCGAAATCCTCAAAGTCGGACAGAACATCAAGTACGACATGGAGGTGTTGATGAATTACGGAGTGCGGCTCGCCGCACCGATGTTCGACACTATGATTGCCCACTACGTGCTCCAACCCGAGCAGAAACACAACATGGACATTCTCGCCGAGACGCTGCTCGGCTACCAGACAGTACACATCGACGAACTCATCGGACCCAAGGGCAAGGGTCAGAAGAATATGCGCGACCTCTCGCCTGCCGACATCTGCGACTATGCCGCTGAGGATGCCGACGTCACTCTGCGCCTATACAACGTGCTGAAGCCGCGCCTCAAGGAGGCTGGCGTTGACGACTTGTTCTACAACATCGAGATGCCGCTCGTGCCGGTGTTGGCAGAAATGGAGATGAACGGAGTACTGCTCGACACCAAGGCTCTTGCCGAGACATCGCGAACCTTGACCGACCGCATGAAGCAGATTGAACTGAACATATACAAGCTCGCCGGACACGAGTTCAACATAGCGTCGCCCAAGCAGGTGGGCGAGGTGCTCTTCGGCGAGATGAAGATTGTGGACAAGCCCAAGAAGACCAAGACCGGACAGTTCGTCACATCCGAAGAGGTGCTGCTACAGCTCCGTTCGAAGGCTCCAATCGTCGACGACATCCTCGCCCATCGAGGCTTGAAGAAGCTTCTCGGCACCTATGTCGACGCCCTGCCCAAGCTTATCAACCCACGCACGGGACACATCCATACGTCGTTCAATCAGGCAGTTACAGCCACGGGGCGCCTCTCTTCGTCCGACCCTAACCTCCAGAACATACCCGTTCGTGGCGAGGACGGCAAGGAGATACGTAAGTGCTTCATTCCCGAACCGGGCTGTCTGTTCTTCTCAGCCGACTATTCACAGATTGAGTTGCGCGTCATGGCGCATCTGTCGGGCGACAAGAACATGATCGAGGCGTTCCGCGAGGGCTACGACATCCACGCCGCCACAGCCGCACGTATATATAAGGAGAAGATAGAAGACGTGAGTCGCGACCAACGAACCAAAGCCAAGCGCGCCAACTTCGGCATCATCTACGGCATCACGGTGTTCGGACTGGCAGAGCGTCTGGACATAAGCCGCGACGAAGCCAAGCAGCTCATCGACGGATATTTCGAGACATTCCCCGAGGTGCAAGCCTATATGGAGAAGGCGAAGGAACTGGCACGCGAGCACGGCTACGCCGAAACGTTCTTCCATCGTCGCCGCTATCTGCCCGACATCACGTCGCACAACGCCACCGTTCGCAACTTTGCCGAGCGCAACGCCATCAATGCTCCGATACAAGGATCGGCTGCCGACATCATCAAGATTGCCATGGTGCACATCTACGAGCGCTTCCGCCGCGAGGGCATCAAGTCGAAAATGATTCTGCAGGTACACGACGAACTCAACTTCTCGGTTCTGCCCGAGGAGAAGGAACGCGTTGAAAAGATTGTGCTCGAAGAAATGCAGAACGCCTATCCGCTTCAGGTTCCGCTCGTTGCCGACTCCGGTTGGGGCGAAAACTGGCTGGAAGCACACTAAAAGCAGAATATAAAACCCCAAGACTATGGATAATATCAAAAACAAAACGGAATATCTTATCGCCTCTATCAATGAATTTGCCAAACGGCATAAACTGACAGACACTCAAGCATATCGTTACCTTAAGAGATTTAGAGGTATGGAAATGCTTGAGCGTTTCTACGACGTTATGCACACATTAAGTTTCAAAGACACGACGGAAGACCTCACGGCATTCTGTCATCGCAATGGAGGAAAATTAGTATGAAGCTGTATCATGGTTCTACAGTAGATATCACCAATATTGATTTTAGCAGATCAAAACCAAACAAAGATTTCGGTCGTGGTTTCTACCTTAGTTCAGACAGAGAGCAAGCGTTGCAACTTGCTCAATATAAGGCTTTTCAATATGGAGGAAAGCCTATACTGAACACGTATGAATTTGATGAAAAAAAACTGTCAGACGATTCTCTTGAAATACTCAAATTTGACGATTATTCTAAAGAATGGGCTGATTTCGTATTCATAAACCTTAATTCTCCGAACGGCGAAAGTGTACACAATTACGACATTGTCATTGGTCCTATAGCCAACGACCGTGTAGGTGTTCAGTTACGTAGATATATTGAACATGAGATTTCATTGGAAACGTTTCTTGAAAACTTGAAATATATGAAAGGAGTGACTTTCCAATATTTCTTTGGTACAGAAAAAGCAATCAGTTTATTAAGAAAGATATGAAAGACTTCGAATATTTGGTAGAATGCATGGAACGCGATATTATTGTTATGCTAATTGAAAAACGAGGCATGACAATGAGCGAAGCATTTGATGCTTTTTATAATTCCGAGACACATGAGAAATTGAATGACGCTCGGTCTGGATTATATTTCCAAAGTCCAGGATATGTATATAGTTTTATTGATAATGAGATAAACTATGGTAAGTTTATATGATAACTAAAAAAATGTAGTCCTTTTGCATTGTAAAAGGACTACATTTGGTCATCAAAAGGACTACTTTTGCAATGCAAAAGGACTACATTTGAAACGCAAAAGGACTCCTTTTGCAAAACGTACGCAATTTTCTACAGCCACCGCATCAGAATATCCCACACCGCAATGATGTGACATACCGAACCGGCGAGCACAAAGAAGTGGAATACGGTGTGCATATACCGCTGCTTGCGCAGGCAGTAGAAGGCGGCACCTGTGATGTAAGCCACGCCCTCGGCTATAATCCATACTATAGCCGACGGACCCACACAGTGCATCAGCGGACCGAACGCCACAAGCACACTCAGTCCCATCACCACATAGCAGACCGTTTCCATGTAGCTATGCCCCTTCAGTCCCATAAAACTCTTTATGGTTCCGGCAATTGCCGCCAACCATATGAAGACGAACAGCGCCCATCCCCAGTAGCCGTACTCGCGCAACGCCACCAGCGTGATGGGCGAATACGAACCCGCTATGTGCCAGTATATTGCGGCATGATCCCACTTGCGCAGCCTCTCCTTCCACGGCGACCATGCCGACAGAGCGTGATAGACGGTGGAAGCTATGTAGCTCGACAGCATTCCGAACAGATATAGTATGATACCAGCCGTTGCCCAACCGTTACGCGCCCAACCACACCATACCAGGAACGCCGTGCCTACCACCACACCGAGAATTATACCCGCAGCATGCGACCACGAGTTCCATACCTCTTCTTTATGCGAGAAAAATATCTTCATACACTTTTGATATTCTAATTTGCTTATTTTATACTCTACTTTGCACAAAGTTAGTCATTATTTTTTTGTAAAGGGTTTTTTACCGCGACTTTCGCCATAATCGTCTTGTAATTCGGGATTTTTATCTAATTTTGCACATAAAAAGAATAATATGCGCAAACTCCGTACTATAGAAATGCAACGGCTCTCGGTTGACGAGTTTCACGAGGCAGCCAAACTGCCCCTTATCGTAGTGCTCGACGACGTGCGTTCGCTGCACAACGTGGGTTCGGTGTTCCGCTCGGGCGACGCATTCCGGGTCGAGGCGGTATACCTTTGCGGCATCACTGCCACCCCACCCCACCCCGAAATTCACAAGACGGCACTCGGAGGCGAAGACTCTGTGGCGTGGCGCTACTTCCCCACTGCCACCGAGGCGATTGAGTCGCTGCACAACGACGGCTTCTTCGTGTACAGCATAGAGCAGGTGGAGGGGTCGACCAAGCTTCAGAACCTGCAGCTCGACACCGACAGACGCTACGCAATAGTGCTGGGCAACGAGGTGAAGGGAGTGCATCAGGAGGTGGTGGACATGTCGGACGGATGCCTCGAAATACCACAATTCGGCACCAAACACTCGCTCAATGTCAGCGTAACGGCTGGCATGGTAATATGGGAAGTGGCTAAAAAGTTTTTGTCGAAAACTTTTTAGGGTTGAAATGGTGTGATGGTGAGATGGTGTGATTTGTCAACACCACAACACTACACCACAACATCAAATCACACCACAACAACAAAACAACATAACAACATCAAAAAACATGGAATCTCACAACATTAGCAAAGTAGAACTGCGCAACCTTCAGATGGAGGACTACGATCAGCTCGCACGCTCGTTCAAGCGCATCTATGGCGACGAAGACGTGTTTTGGACAAAAGCTCAAATCAAGAAACTCATCACAATATTCCCCGAGGGACAGGTGGTGATAATCGTCGACGACAAGATAGTGGGATGCGCACTGTCTATTATTGTTGATTATAATATGGTGAAGGGCGACCACACCTACGCGCAGGTGACCGGCAACGAGACCTTCAACACACATAACGCCAAGGGCAACATACTCTATGGCATCGAGGTGTTCATACATCCCGACTACCGCGGACTGCGTCTGGCACGACGCATGTACGAGTATCGTAAGGAACTCTGCGAAAAACTCAATCTCAAGGCCATCATGTTCGGCGGACGAATACCCAACTATCACAAGTATGCCGACAAGATGCGACCCAAGGAATATATCGAACGCGTACGCTCGCGCGAGATATACGACCCGGTGCTGACATTCCAGTTGAGCAACGACTTTCACGTTCGACGCGTCATGCGCAACTATCTGCCCAACGACGAGGAGTCGAAGCATTGCGCCACACTGCTGCAGTGGGACAACATCTACTATCAGCCGCCTACGGATTCGTATGTAGACAAGCGCCCGACGGTCCGTATCGGACTGGTACAGTGGCAGATGCGACCCTACAATTCGCTCGACGACCTGTTCGAACAGGTAGAGTTCTTCGTCGATTCGGTGAGCGACTACAAAAGCGATTTCATCCTCTTCCCCGAATACTTCAACGCGCCGCTCATGGCAAAGTTCAACGATATGGGCGAGGCTCAGTCTATACGTGCCATGGCACAGTATACCGAGCAGATACGCGACCGCTTCCGCGAGCTCGCCATATCATACAACATCAACATCATAACCGGCTCAATGCCTTACCTCAAGGAGGACAACTCGCTCTACAACGTAGGCTTCCTGTGCCGCCGCGACGGTACGGTAGACATGTACGAGAAGATACACGTCACGCCAGACGAACAGAAATGCTGGGGACTCTCGGGCGGATCGCACATACAGACATTCGATACCGACTGCGGACGCATCGGAATCGTAATCTGCTACGACGTGGAATTCCCCGAACTCTCGCGTCTGATGGCCGACGAGGGAATGAAAATACTCTTCGTTCCGTTCATGACCGACACGCAGAACGCCTACTCACGCGTTCGTGTCTGCGCCCAGGCACGCGCAATAGAAAACGAATGCTACGTGGCAATAGCCGGAAGTGTGGGCAACCTGCCGCGCGTTCACAACATGGACATACAGTATGCGCAGTCGGCAGTGTTCACTCCTTGCGACTTCGCATTCCCCAACGACGGCAAGCGCGCAGAAGCAACGCCCAACACCGAGATGATACTCGTGTCGGATGTCGACCTCTCGCTGCTCAACGAACTGCACACCTACGGCGCCGTACGCAACCTGCGCGACCGCCGTGGCGACCTCTACAAGCTCGAAATGAAGCGCGCCGCCAAGGAATAAACTCACCTACAGATTATACACACCTGTAACATACATATATTATATAGATGAAGAAACTATTCATAGAGACATACGGCTGCCAGATGAACGTGGCCGACTCTGAAGTGGTAGCGTCCATAATGCAGATGGCAGGCTACGAACTCTGCGACGACGAGGGGCAAGCCGACGCCATATTCCTCAACACTTGCTCAATACGAGAGAATGCCGAGAACAAGATATATGGACGACTTGAGACGCTGCATGCCGAACAGAAGAAGGGTCGACAGCTCATTATCGGTGTGCTGGGATGTATGGCTGAGCGCGTGCGCCAGGACCTTATCGACAACCACCACGCCAACCTCGTGTGCGGACCCGACTCTTATCTCAACCTGCCCGACATGATAGCGCAGTGCGAAAACGGACAGAATGCATGCAACATCGAACTGTCTACCACCGAAACCTACCGCGACGTAGTTCCGCAGCGAATCGGTGCAGGACGCGTGAGTGGCTTCGTGAGCATCATGCGAGGCTGCAACAACTTCTGCCACTACTGCATTGTGCCCTACACAAGAGGCCGTGAGCGCTCGCGCGACGTTGAAAGCATACTGCGAGAGGTGAAGGATCTGCACGACAAGGGATTCAAGGAGGTGACCCTGCTGGGCCAGAACGTCAACAGCTACGGTCTGACTCCAGCCGGAAAGCGCATAGAAGGCGGATGCTCGTTTGCCGAACTGCTGCGCAAGGTGGCACAGAGCGTGCCCGACATGCGTGTGCGCTTCACCACATCCAACCCCGAAGACATGACCGACGACATACTGCACGCCATAGCCGACGAGCCCAACCTCTGCAAGCACATACACTTCCCGGCACAAAGCGGTTCTACAAAGATACTCAAACTGATGAACCGCAAGTATACACGCGAGCAGTATCTGGAACGCGTGGCAGCAATACGCCGCATCATACCCGACTGCGGTCTGACCACCGACCTGTTCGTAGGCTATCACGACGAGACTCCCGAGGATCACGCCGAAACCCTCTCGCTGGTGCGCGAATGTATGTTCGACTCGGCATTCATGTTCAAGTACAGCGAGCGACCGGGCACCTACGCAGCCAAACATCTGCCCGACAACGTACCCGAAGAAGTGAAGATAGAGCGCCTCAACGAACTCATACGCCTCCAGACAGAAGTCTCGGCCGAGCAATACCGAAAGGACGTGGGCAAGACATTCGAAGTATTGGTTGAGGGTTATTCAAAGCGCTCACGCCAACAGCTTATGGGTCGCACCGAACAGAACAAAGCCGTGGTGTTCGACAAGAACAACCATCACATCGGCGATCGCGTAATGGTGAAGATAACCGGCTCTACATCAGCGACTCTCCTGGGCGAGCCCATCGACTAAGCAACAAATCACAACATCACAACGACACAACAATCCAACAACAGTATGAAAGAATTCCTACAAGTACTCAAGCGCTTTCTGCCGCCGTACAAGAAGTATCTGGCGCTGACGATAGTATTCAACATACTCTCGGCAGTGCTCAACATCTTCTCGTTTGCAGCTCTCATACCGATACTTCAGATACTCTTCCGCACCGAAGGAACCGGAACGGCAACGCAACTGATGCCCTGGTCGTTCGACAATCTGAAGGATGTGATATCCAACAACGCCGACTACTATGTCACGCAACTCATTCACTCCGTAGGATCGACTACCACGCTGCTGCTCATCGGACTGTTTCTGGCATTCACCACAATGCTCAAGACCGGCGCCTACTTCCTTTCGTCGGCCACAATCATCCCCATGCGCACCGGTATAGTACGCGACATACGCAACCAGCTCTACCGTAAGATAACGTCATTGCCCCTCGGATTCTTCTCCGACGAGCGCAAAGGCGACATCATCGCACGTATGACGGGCGACGTAGGAGAAGTGGAAAGCTCGATAATGTCGTCGCTCGACATGCTGTTCAAGAACCCGATACTCATCATCTTCTACTTCTCGGCACTGCTGTTCATATCGTGGCAGCTCACACTCTTCACGCTTATATTCGTGCCCATATTCGGTTGGTTTATGGGAGTGGTAGGACGCAAGCTCAAGCAGAACTCCATCAAGGCACAAAGTCTGTGGAGCGACACCATGTCGCAGGTTGAAGAGACACTCGGCGGACTGCGCATCATCAAGGCATTCTGTGCCGAAGACAAGATGAACGACCGCTTCGACCGCATCAACTCGAGCTATCGTACAGCCATACAACGCGTCAATATACGCCAGCAATTAGCACATCCTATGAGCGAATTCCTCGGCACCGTGCTCATAATCATCGTGCTTTGGGTGGGCGGAGTGCTCGTGCTCGACAAGCAGATGCTGTCGGGTCCGACATTCATCTACTATCTCGTGATGCTCTACTCTATCATCAATCCACTCAAGGAGTTCTCAAAGGCAGGCTACAACATACCCAAGGGACTCGCCTCAGTGGAGCGTATCGACAAGATACTCAAGGCAGAAGACACCATCAAGGAACCCGAAAACCCCGTACATATAAAGTCGTTCGAGCACCAGATTGAGTTCCGCCACGTCTCGTTCAAGTATGGCGAGCAGTGGGTATTGAAGGACATCAACCTCGTGATAGAGAAGGGCAAGACCGTAGCACTTGTAGGACAGAGCGGCAGCGGCAAGTCGACACTCGTCGACCTCATACCGCGTTACTACGACGTTCAGGAAGGTGAGGTGCTCATCGACGGCATCGATGTGCGCAAGCTCGGCATCCACGACCTCCGACAGCTCATCGGCAACGTCAACCAGGAGGCCATTCTCTTCAACGATTCGTTTATAGGCAACATCACGTTCGGCGTCGAAAACGCCACAATGGAGCAAGTGGAGCAGGCGGCACGCATCGCCAACGCACACGACTTCATAATGCAGACCGAGCAAGGATACAACACCAACATCGGCGACCGAGGCGGACGGCTCTCAGGCGGACAACGCCAGCGCGTCAGCATAGCACGAGCCATACTCAAGAACCCGCCAATCCTCATTCTCGATGAGGCAACATCGGCACTCGACACAGAGAGCGAGCGACTCGTTCAGGACGCTCTTGAGCGACTCATGACATCGCGCACCACCGTAGCCATTGCCCACCGACTGTCTACAATCAAGAATGCCAACGAGATATGTGTGCTGCACGAGGGACGCATCGTAGAACGTGGCACACACGACGAGCTAATCGCTCTCGGCGGATACTATCGCCGTCTGCACGAGATGCAGTCGTAAATAACGTCCAAAATGGGCTTTCGTTGTTCAAAAAACATAAATTTGCTATACATTTTGCACAAAAAGCAAAAAATAGTATGCACAATGTTGCTTATCTCAGATATAATGTCTAATTTTGCTTACAATATGTAACAGTTGTAAATAGCATTATTGATAATTATACGAAAAACCATTAACACCATGGACAAAATAGACAATCTCGACAAGAAAATACTTAGTATACTGTCCAAGAACGCTCGCATACCATTCAAGGATGTTGCAGCTGAATGCGGAGTGTCACGCGCAGCCATCCACCAGCGTGTACAGCACCTCATCAATGGTGGCGTCATAACCGGCAGCGGATTCGATGTCAACCCCAAAAGCATAGGCTACAGCACATGCACCTATGTAGGATTGAACCTCGAACGCGGCAGCATGTACAAGGACGTAGTGAAGCAGCTGAAGGAGATACCCGAAATCGTGGAATGTCACTTCACCACCGGTTCGTACACAATGCTGCTCAAAGTGTACGCCCGCGACAACGAACAGCTCATGGATCTGCTCAACAACAAGATCCAGATGATACCCGGAGTTGTTTCTACCGAGACCCTCATCTCGCTCGACCAGAGCATCAAGCGCGAGATACCGGTACACCTCGAAGACGACGAACAGTAAACTATACAAACATAACGAAGACAACAAAGACAACTGAACGACGGTTGCCTTTGTTGTCTTTTTCTTTTTTTATACATATACTATGAACAAGTTCAACCTGCAACAACATCTCGACGAGACATACACCTCTGCCCCATCACACACCTACCGGCCACTCATAGGCATCACAACCAATCACGAAGGCATCGACGCAACGCTGCGCGAAGTGTACTACAAGCAGATAGTCAGCGCCGGAGGTACGCCCGTACTCATTCCGCCTGTGGCAGACAACGACGTGCTGCTCAGCACACTCGACACGCTCGACGCAATCGTCCTGAGCGGCGGAGGCGACTTCAACCCGCTCTGGGCGGGCGAACAACCCGTGCCACAACTGCACAATATCAACAACGAGCGCGACCTGCCCGAACTGCTGCTGACGCGCTACGCCTTCGACCGCCAGATGCCTATGCTGGGCATCTGCCGCGGAATTCAGACGCTCGCAATGTCGCTCGGCGGACACGTAGAGCAGGACATCAAGCCCACCCCTACCCTAATCAAGCACTCGCAGACGTCGCATCAGTCCACCCAGACGCACAGCGTGAACATCACTCCAGGCACATTGCTGAGCGACATATTCGACGGCGAGGACACCATCTACGTCAACTCGTTCCACCATCAGGCTGTAGACAATCCCGGCAAACACATGCGCACCGCAGCCACGGCACCCGACGGCACCATCGAAGCCATAGAAAGCAGCGAGCAGAAGCCCGTAATCGGCGTACAATGGCATCCCGAATGGCTTGCCGACGACGGCCTGCCACTGTTCCGCTGGCTCGTCAGCGAGGCTGCAATCCACCACCAGATGCGGCTCTTCCACAGCCGTAACATCACGCTCGACTCCCACTGCGACACACCGATGTTCTTCCCCCAAGGCATACACTTCGACCAGCGCGACCCGCGAATACTATACGACCTGCACAAGATGCAGGAAGGCGGACCCGACGCCGTGACCATGGTGGCTTATCTGCCGCAGCCAAAACCTGGCGAAACTTTCGCACAGATAGCACCGCTCGGAGCCAAGACGCCACGCGAATATGCCGACCTGATATTCGACAAAATTGAAGACACCATACTGAGCGACTCCCGATACATAGCCCACGCACGCTCGGAGGCCGACATACTGCGCAACAAGCGGGACGGACTGCGCTCGCTACTGACCGGTATAGAAAACGGACTCGCCATCGAAGACGACATAAACAACGTGCAGCACTTTGCCAACCGCGGCATAACATACATCACACTGTGCCACAACGGCGACAACCAGATATGCGATTCGGCACGCCACTCGCTCAATACGCACGGCGGCGTGAGCCCTTTCGGAGCGCAGGTGATAACAGAGATGAACCGCCTTGGACTGATGGTCGACCTCAGCCACGCCGGCGAAAAATCATTCTACGACGCCCTGCAGATATCGCGCACACCGATAGTATGCTCGCACAGCAACTCACGCGCACTCTGCGACGTGCCACGCAACATCACCGATGAGCAGATGCGTGCCCTCGCAGCAGCCGGAGGCGTATGCCAGATAACACTCTACAACGGATTCCTGCGCACCGACGGCAACGCAACCATAACCGACGCAATACGCCATCTGGAGCACGCCATCGACATAATGGGCATAGAACACGTAGGACTGGGCACCGACTTCGACGGCGACGGAGGCATACCGGGACTCGCCGACGCCTCCGAACTGGTCAACTTCACCAAGGCATTGCTGCGCCGACGCTACTCCGAAACAGACATGTCGCTCATCTGGGGAGGCAACTGGCTGCGCGTGATGAACCTCTGCCAGCAGAGCGCACAACAATAAAGTAGCACCCAAGGTACACGCTTATATCGCATTATATACACATATTTCGATTTAAAAGCGTAACTTTGCAGTGGAAACAAATAATAAAACAATAAATACATGGCATTAAAATGTGGTATAGTAGGACTCCCCAACGTGGGCAAGTCCACTCTTTTCAACTGCCTATCCAACGCCAAGGCGCAGGCAGCCAACTTCCCCTTCTGTACAATCGAGCCTAACGTAGGCGTGATAACAGTACCCGACGAGCGACTCACAAAGCTCGCCGAGATAGTGCATCCGGGCCGTATCGTGCCCGCAACGTGCGAGATAGTAGACATAGCCGGACTCGTCAAGGGCGCAAGCAAGGGCGAAGGTCTGGGCAACAAGTTCCTCGGCAACATCCGCGAGACCGACGCCATCATACACGTTCTGCGCTGCTTCGACGACGACAACATCGTGCGCGAGGGCGGTGCCAGCGTCAATCCCATAGAAGACAAGGAAGTAATCGACACCGAACTGCAACTCAAGGACCTCGAAACCGTAGAGAGCCAGCTGCAGAAGCAGTCGAAGATAGCAGCCATTGGCAACAACAAGGACGCCAAGGTGGCAGTAGCCGTGCTCGAAGCCTACAAACAGGTGCTGGAGCAGGGCAAGAACGCACGCACCGTGGAGTTCGAGTCGAAGGAGGAGCAGCACTACGCTCACGACCTCTTCCTGCTCACAGCCAAGCCCGTGCTGTACGTTTGCAACGTCGACGAGGCATCAGCCAAGAACGGCAACGAATACTCTGCCCAGATAGCCGAAATCGCCAAGAGCGAAGGAGCGGAAATGCTTGTCATCGCAGCCAAGACCGAAGAGGACATAGCATCGCTCGAAACATACGAGGACAAGCAGATGTTTCTCGAAGAACTCGGACTTGAGGAGAGCGGCGTAAACCGACTCATCAAGAAGGCATACAGCCTGCTCAATCTCGAAACATTCATCACCGCCGGCGAAATGGAGGTGAAGGCATGGACCTATCACAAGGGTTGGAAGGCTCCGCAGTGTGCCGGCGTCATCCACACCGACTTCGAGAAGGGATTCATCCGCGCCGAAGTGATCAAGTACGACGACTACATACAGTACGGTTCGGAGGCTGCCGTGCGCGACGCAGGCAAGCTCTCGATCGAGGGTAAGGAGTATGTCGTGCAGGATGGAGATATCATGCACTTCCGTTTTAATGTGTAAGCGTTAAATAAAAAATGGAACATTTTTTATACATAACATGGAATCCGAGTGACACAGCAGTGTCGCTTGGCCCGCTGGCAATACACTGGTACTCGATGTGCTGGCTCGTCGGACTTGCCCTCGCCTATCTCTTAGTGCAGCGACTGTATAAAGAACAGAAGGTGAAGGAAGGACTTTTCGACCCGCTCTTCCTCTATTGCTTCATCGGAATACTCGCCGGAGCACGCCTGGGTCACTGTCTGTTCTACCAGCCCGACGTGTTTCTCACCAGCTGGCGACACTTCATCGAGATATTCCTGCCCATCGACATCAGCGACAGCGGCTCATGGCGATTCACGGGCTACCGCGGACTGGCATCGCACGGAGGCACACTTGGACTCATGCTTGCCCTCTGGATGTACGTCAGACGCACCAAGATGAACGTGTGGCAGGTGCTCGACAACATAGCCATTGCCACTCCAGTCACAGCCTGCTTCATCCGACTAGGCAACCTGATGAATTCGGAGATAATAGGACGCATCACCGACGTGCCCTGGGCATTCATCTTCGAGCGCGTCGACTCAATGCCACGCCACCCAGGACAGCTCTACGAGGCTATAGCCTATGCCCTACTCTTCTTCATCGGATGGCGAATCTACCGCAAACAACCGCAACGTGTGGGCACAGGATTCTTCTTCGGACTCTGCCTCACCTACATCTTCACGGCACGATTCTTCATCGAATACACCAAGGAAGTGCAGGAAGCATTCGAGCAGACACTTCCGCTCAACATGGGACAGATGCTCAGCATACCGTTCGTCATCATCGGCATAGCATGTATGAAGGGCGGAAACTGGATGAAACGATTCGCTGACCTCGCAGCAGGTAACAAAAAGAAGTAACTCTACACTATCACTTACAAACGCCATATAAGACAGTCGCACACAGGAAGCGGCAATCTTATATGGCTTTTTTTTGTGTCTATTAGGAATTGACACATTCATATCCTACAGGTTATCCACACTTGTTGATAACCTGTGGATAACTAACTTAACTCACTGAAACACAAGACATAGATATTAACAGAATTCGTTTATAACCCTGTTAATGTCCCTACAGTCCTGTATATAATGCACAGCAGTTATCAACAGGTGTGTGGATAACTACGTAAAATACTGATACTCAGCCTATGGATATTAACAAATGGTGTTGATGAAAAATTACAACAGGCAAGCAAAAGCTACTTATCCACATTTCAACACAACCTGTTGATAACTAATATAACGTATTGAACGTCAATATGTAGTTATCAACAGGATATGCTGATAACACTGTTTATAACGCTAAAAACATAAGGTTATGGAGCTAATAGTAGGAGGAGGATGTGTCAAAAGTCAAACAAAGCGGGCTGAAAGCCCCAAAAGCACATAGCCCAAGGCAGCGCCTTGGGTGTACGGATTGAAAACAGCAAAACGCCCTGCAAGGGCAAAAGCATTGATAATTAACGCTTTTGCCCTTGCAGGGCGCATTGGTTTTTGTGATACTTTTACCCAGGGTGTTGCCCTGGGCTATGGGCTTCTGCCCCTTCGGGGCGTGCTGCTTTGACTTTTGACACATCCTCCTGAGCAAGCTGAAAGGCAAACTATAACCACCCATAAACAATACCACAACCAACTCAAAGCCAACTGCTCAGACTATGGCGAGGACGCCATAGCCTCCTACAATACACCTACGCCACAACAGGATATGCCCCTTGTGAGCTATGCAAATATAGCACCTGTAGTAAAAAAATGTTACAAACAAAAATCGCAAAATAGAAATCCGCAAAGCAGAAATCACCTGGTTATCCACCGTTTTTATGGGGTTTTCCACACTATTCAACCCCTTTTATCCACAAAACAGGCACTTATCCACTGCAAATGTACCCCTTTGGCACAGCAAAACGACCTCCGTTGCATCGCAAAAGGACAACTTCTCAACACCAAAAGGACTACATTAGCAACAAAAAGGAGTCCTTTTGCACCCTGTATTCTTGCACACGCCAGGCTCCAACTAACGTAATCCGCTGTGTATAAGCACTATGAACGCTGCACGCCCAAAACTCAAGAAATTCGCACTAAGAATTTCCTGGTGCGCTCAACTGGCAGTATTGAGCCGAAAAAATGCAAATATAGTGTCGGATCTTTGCTCCAGTTGTGGGGTTGAGGGGGTGAGATGGTGTTAGTTTGCAGGTTAATTTTTGAAGCCAGGAACCCCCTTCGAAATCGCAATTTATCCACAACTGAAACACAATTGTGGATAACTAATATAACAGACTGATATACAATGCATAGTTTTCAACAAACGCTGTGCATAAACCTGTGTATAAACAGGTTATCAACAGATTACAGGCATAGTGTTTATCAACATCCTGTGGAAAACTGTGGATAACCCTGTAACGCAGTGAAACACAAACAGGTATAATCCACAGGAGCCGTGTATAACATCTGTATGCACATAAAGTAGAGGAGAAATACATATCAAGTGGCAGCCGACTCCTGTCTCAGCAGCACACCACACAGACATCAACAGGATGGCATGAGGTTGTAATCCTAATAGTAGGAGGTTATGGCGTCCTCGCCATAACCTGCGCAGTTGACTATTAAAGGAAGCCGGTTTTATCAACCAGAACAACTCTTACTATTTGTGTTAGTTGGTTGCTCAGGTTATGGCGAGGACGCCATAACCTCCTACATTTACAGCTTTCAGCTACTACAGTTGCAATAATCGGCTACAACATCTGCAATCCTGTTTGTATTCTTCCTACTCTTATCCCTACAGTTATCCACATTTATCAACACCCAATGCGACATAACCACACTTCAGACCAGTTATACACACAGGACACGCCTGTACCTGTTGATAACCCCACAAACCCTGTGGATAAAGTGTTGATAAAATTGTTGATAAGTTGGGAGTTATCAACATCCCGACAGGCACAATATGTGGAGTGTGGATAAATACCCAAGTTATTAAGTCGATATTTCAAAGTTTTCCACGCATATTTACCGAAAAAAGATATAAACTTATTAACTTTGCAAGTGTGAACCACAATCTGTGGATAATACACATATAACGCTCATTATCAGCAAGAAGTTATTAATGACACCTGTTGGTAATCCTGTGTCAAACGTTGATAACGAAATAACCAAAGAAAACGTCAGAAACTTACCAACAAGTTAACAACACATCATACTCATAATATTTTTTCTTTTCAAAAAAAATAAAAAGAGTAAATATATAAATGGTGTTGACAAATGGGGTGGGAGACAGGCTTACAGGAAATAGAAGAAACAATAACATAAAACAATACGACAATGAACAAAGAGTGGATAGAGAAGGGATACATCGACGAACCAGTCGAAGCATCTGTTGACTTGAAGAAAGAGATACGCCGCCTGTGCCGCGAGAAGGACGCAGTGCTGCTGGCTCATTACTACACGGTGGGCGACGTACAGGAAGTGGCCGACTTCGTTGGCGACTCATTGGCCCTTGCCCGCAAGGCAGCACAGACCGATGCCAAGATGATTGTGATGTGTGGAGTTCACTTTATGGCTGAAACGTGCAAGCTGCTTTCGCCCGACAAGAAGGTGCTGTGCCCCGATCTCACAGCCGGATGCTCGCTTGCCGACTCGTGTCGTGCCGAAGATCTGAAGAAGTTCAAGGACGAACATCCCGGATACAAGGTGGTGAGCTATGTCAACACTACTGCGGCTGTCAAGGCTCTGACCGATGTTGTGGTAACGTCGGGCAATGCCGAGAAGGTGATGGCGTCGTTCCCGAAGGACGAGAAGATAATCTTCGGTCCCGACTACAACCTTGGCAACTACATCAACAGTGTGTCGGGCCGCTCTATGTTGTTGTGGAACGGAGGCTGCCATGTACACGAGAAGTTCTCGGTAGAGGCCATCTTGAAGTTGAAGGCTGAGCATCCTGACGCCGTGGTGATGGCACACCTGGAGTGCAAGGCACCCGTTCTGGCTGTCGCCGACATAAAGGGCTCAACAGCCACCATGCTCAATTACGCCATTGCCCATCCCGAAATCAAGGAATACATCATCGCCACCGAGGCAGGCATATTGCACGAGCTGGAGCGCAACTGCCCCGACGTGCGTTTCTATCCGGTTCCGCCGGAAGTGTCTGAGGGTGGAGTAGGGTGCTCATGCAACGAGTGTGAGTATATGAAGAAGAACACCCTCGAGAAAATCTACAACACTCTGCGCCACGAATGGCCCGAAGTGACCGTAGACCCGGCAATCGCCCGCGACGCCGTGAAGCCCATCGAGAGAATGCTTTCTTTGAGTTGACAAGTTGACGAGCAGACAAGTTGACGAGGATTTTTGAGTTATAAAACTATCAACTCGTCTACTTGTCAACTCGTCTACTCGTCAACTTTTCTATTAATAAAATGCAATTTTTCGACATTATATATATTATATCATAGAAAAATAGTACTTTTGCACACGTATAATTACATAAAAAATAAAACACGTAAAGACAATTTATGGACAAACTTAGTTACGCTCTTGGCCTTGGCATCGGCCGACAGCTCTCGCAGATGGGTGCCGACAGCCTCAACATCGACGACTTCGCTCAGGCTATCAAGGACATCATAGCAGGCAAGCAGCCGCAGATTGCCGATCAGGAAGCGCAGACAATCGTTACCGAATTTTTCCAGCAGCAGGAGGCAAAGCAGCGCGCTGCCGCCGCCGAGAAGTATAAGGATAACAAGGAAAAGGGCGAAGCATGGCTCGCCGAGAAGGCTATGGAAGAGGGCGTAGTGTCCCTGCCATCTGGTCTTATGTATCAGGTGCTCAACGAAGGAAGCGGCAAGAAGCCGACAGCCGAGGATACTGTAGAGTGCCACTACGAAGGCCGACTCATCGACGGAACCGTATTCGACAGCAGCTACAAGCGCGGCGAAAGCGCCACATTCCCCCTCAACGGCGTAATCGCAGGTTGGACAGAGGGCGTACAGCTAATGTCTGAGGGTGCCAAGTATCGCTTCTTCATCCCCTACCAGCTGGCTTACGGCGAGCGCGGTGCCGGAGCATCCATCCCGCCGTTTGCAGCTCTCGTGTTCGATGTAGAGCTTATCAAGGTGATGTAATGCGTCAGCGTAATACAGAACAACAATAAAAACACATAAGAAAATGAAGAAATTCTCAATCGTAGCCGCATTGGCTATCGCTGTAGCAAGCTTCGTGGCTTCTTGCGGCAACTCAGGCTCTAACAAGCCTAACCTTAAGAACGACGTAGACACACTGTCGTACGCCATCGGTCTGGCACAGACACAGGGTCTGAAGCAGTATCTCGTTCAGATGGATGTAGACACTACATACATGGATGCTTTCATTAAGGGTCTGCGTGAGGGCGCAAATGCCGGCGACGACAAGAAGAAGGCTGCCTACTATATGGGTATCCAGATCGGTCAGCAGATTAGCAACCGCATGGTTAAGGGCATCAACCACGAGCTCTTCGGCGAAGATTCTACCAAGACTATCTCAATGAAGAACTTCCTTGCCGGATTCATCCAGGGCGTAAAGGAGAAGAAGGGCCTCATGACAGTAGAACAGGCAAGCCAGGTTGCTCAGATGAAGATGATGGCTATCAAGTCAAAGCACATGGAAGAAGAATATGGTCCGCTCAAGAAGAAGGGCGAGGCGTGGATGGCAGCCAATGCAAAGAAGGCTGGCGTGAAGACTCTTCCTTCAGGCGTTCAGTACAAGGTTATCAAGGAAGGCAACGGCGCTATGCCTAAGGATACATCACTCGTAACCGTAAACTACGAGGGCCGACTCATCGACGGCACCGTATTCGACAGCAGCTACAAGCGTGGCCAGGCCGTAGACTTGCGTGCCAACCAGGTAATCAAGGGCTGGACAGAGGCTCTCGTACACATGCCTGCAGGCTCGGTATGGGAAGTTTACATCCCGCAGGAGCTGGCTTACGGCGAGCGTGAGCAGGGTCAGATCAAGCCTTATTCACCGCTGGTGTTCAAGATTGAGCTCATCAAGGTGAACGGCAAGTAATTCCGCACACACAGAACAATAAAAAAACAATCAGGGCGACCCACAAGGCCGCCCTATTTTAAATGTATAAACCAATGAAGAAGTTGCTTATCATCGCTCTCGCCGTATTCGCGACGACAGCGTTTGCCGTCAATCCCGGCGTAAAGAAAGACAAGAAAAAGAAGAAAGCCGTAGCCGCTGCTGTCATCCAGCCTGCCTATCCGCAGCTGTTGAGTGCCAGCGATTCGCTGAGCTACGCAGCCGGAATGTTCACCACACGCGGACTCATGGACTACGTGAAGACGCAGTTTGGTATCGATTCTACCAATGTACAGACATTCATCGAGACTCTGCGCGAGGCTGTGTCGGCACAGCACGACAAGCAGTTTGCGGCACGTTGCGCTGCCATGCAGATTGCCCAGATGATCGACACACGCATCTATCCCAACGTAAGCAGCGACGTCAAGGGCACCGAGTACACCCTCGACAGCATCAAGTTCAACAGCGGATTCCTTGCAGCTGTGGCAAGCGACACCACACTCATGCATCAGGACTTTGCCGAACGCTACTTCCAGACCACCATGAAGGATGCAAAGGAGCGTGCCGAACGACAGTACAAGCTCGACAACGAGGCGTGGATAAAGCAGAACGCTACAAAAGAAGGCGTGAAGACCACCACTTCCGGACTTCAGTATAAGGTATTAACAGCCGGCAAGGGCAGCATTGCCACCAAGGATGACAACGTTACGGTGAAGTACGAGGGACGCACCATCGACGGCAAAGTGTTCGACAGCAGCTACAAGCGCAACCCTGATACCACAACGTTCCGCCCCGACCAGGTCATCAAGGGTTGGACCGAGGCACTCTGCATGATGCCCGAGGGCAGCAAGTGGGAACTCTATATTCCGCAGAACCTTGGCTACGGAGCACGCTCGGCTGGCGAAATCAAGCCCTACTCAACACTCATCTTCACCGTTGAAGTGGTGAAGGTAGAGAAGAAGAAGTAAAAAGGCCCCACCCCCCGGCCCCTCCCCCGTAGGGAGGGGAGCGGTATGCATTGATTGGTATGCATTGATTGCTAACATTGGGAGGCTATGGCGTTCCCACAATGGCCTGCGCTATTTGACATTACTCAGTTTACTTGCGCAGGCTACGGTGGGGACTCCATAGCCTCCTGCTATTTAATTTTCGAGTCAATTTTTGAGTAGCCTTTACATATTACTCCCCTCCCTACTGGGGAGGGGTTGGGGGGTAGGGCTTTTAATTTTTATGTTATGCGAATGGACAAATACGGTCGCGAGCTTGACCTTATACTCCTCCTTGCCGACAACGGCAGCTACACGGCGCAGGAGATAGCCGACCGTCTGGGCATCACCCGACGCCATCTGTACAACTACTTCGACTATCTGCGCGACTGCGGATTCCTCCTTGTCAAGACCGGCACACGCTATCATCTCGACCGTTCGTCGCCATTCTTCCGCCGCTTGCACGAGAACATAGCGCTCAGCGAGGACGAGGCAGCCTACATATGTCGCCGTCTGGCCACGAGCGACCAGAGCGACTACACCGCACAGCGGGTGTGCCAGAAACTCTCACGCACATTCAACATCCCCGACGTCGTAAACCCCGAGGTGCAGCGGCGGGTCGACCAGTGCATGTCACGACTGAAGGAAGCCATGGCAGCACGCCGCATGGTGTCGCTCCACAACTACTCGTCGCCCCACAGCCACACCGTGTCCGACCGTATAGTAGAGCCTTATATGATGATGAACGACGGCCGCGACGTGCGTTGTCACGAAATAAGCTCGCATATAAACAAGACATTCAAGCTGTCGCGAATGGAAAGTGTCGAGATACTCGACGTGCCATGGGTGTTCGAAAACAAGCACAAGGATGTCTACACCGACATGTTCATGTTCTCGGGCGAGCAGCGCCATACCGTCACTCTGCATCTCGGACAGCTGTCGCACAATCTTATGATAGAGGAATATCCGCAGTCGGAGAAGTGCATCACAGCCAACGACGACGGCAGCTGGACATTCCACACCGACGTGGTGTCGTTTCTCGGCATAGGCCGCTTTGTGCTCGGACTCTACGACGACATAAAGATCGTCGGCTGCCCGCAGTTCATCGACTATATAAATGAAAAAATAAAGTCGATGGGCAATTTTTATAAAGTATAACTAACAAACCTCCGTCAGATTGCAGTTTTGTTAGTTATACTTAACAGAATGATTACATACTATTTTGAAAAGGAGTCCTTTTGACTTCCAAAAGGATTCGTTTTGCCCTCCAAAAGGAGTCCTTTTACAATGCAAAAGGATTCGTTTTACAATGCAAAAGGAGTCCTTTTGTTTTTGGCAAATAATAGGAGGGGTGTGTCAAAAGTCAAAATGGCAAGAAGAAGGCTATCTGTAGGAGGGTATAGCTTCCCTGCTATACCCACTCAATCTACTGTAAATGAAGGCTGAGTGAGGGTGTGCAAAACTCTAAGCAGCACGCCCCGAAGGGGCAGAAGCACATAGCCCAGGGCAACGCCCTGAGGTAAAAAGCCACCAAAAACAATGCGCCCTGTAAGGGCAAAAGCGTTAATTATCAATGCTTTTGCCCTTGCAGGGCGTTTTGCTATTTTCAATCCGTACCCCCAAGGCGCTGCCTTGGGCTATGTGCTTATTGGGCTTTCAGCCCGTATAATTGAGTTTTGACACACCATCCTCCTACCGCTATCTCCATAACCTCCTACCGCTGTCGCGTAATATTATTCATTCTACAATTTCTCCGCAATCCAATACCCTACAGCCACGGCAATGAATCCCAGCACGACGCTGCCGCTGGTATATAATAATGTAGCCAGAGCGTGTCCGCCGCGCATAAGTGATAGGTTCTCGTTGCAGAAAGTAGAGAAAGTGGTGAAGCCTCCGCAAAGTCCGGTAGTGAGCAGCAGCTTGGCCGAATCGCCTCCCAAAGAGCCGCGCGATGACAATCCGTAGAACACTCCGATAAGCAGACAGCCCATGATATTGACTGCCATAGTAGGGTAGGGGAAAGCCCCTGACATGTTGTCCTGAATGAATTTGGAAGCCAGGAAGCGCAGGGCCGAACCCATGCCGCCGCCCAACGCCACGATGATTAGCGAGCGTATCATAATCAATATAGTGTAGTGATGTAAAAAAATGCTGCTGCAAAGGTACACAGAAAATTATACAAAAAAACAAAAAATATTAAGCCAATGTTCGTTTATCCCATTGAAAATAACTAACTTTGCTACCATATTATATATTTTTTGATGTTATTTTAATTTTTAGATGAACGTAATTACAAAGACAGTATCATTGCCTGATGGCAGAACCATCAGCATTGAGACCGGGAAAGTGGCAAAGCAGACCGACGGAAGTGTTGTACTGCGTATGGGCAACACCGTACTTCTCGCCACTGTTTGTGCCGCAAAAGATGCAGTTCCCGGAACAGATTTCATGCCTTTGCAGGTAGACTACAAAGAGCAGTATTCAGCAGCAGGACGTTTCCCGGGCGGTTTCACAAAGCGTGAGGGCAAGTCTGGTGACAACGAAATCCTCACATCGCGTCTCGTTGACCGTGTGCTGCGTCCGCTCTTCCCGTCTAACTATCACGCCGAGGTATATGTGCAGATCATGCTTCTCAGCGCCGATGGCGTTGATCAGCCTGATGCTCTCGCAGGATTCGCAGCTTCAGCCGCTATGGCTTGTTCAGATATTCCCTTCGAATGCCCAATCTCTGAGGTGCGCGTAGCACGCATCAACGGTGAGTATGTCATCAACCCGACCTTCGAGCAGATGAAGGATGCCGACATGGACATCATGGTTGGCGCTTCTGCCGAGAACATTATGATGGTAGAGGGTGAGATGAAGGAAGTGTCGGAGCAGGACATGATCGGTGCTTTGAAGGCTGCTATGGCTGCCATCAAGCCTATGTGCGAACTCCAGACAGAGCTCTCTAAGGAACTTGGCACAGACGTTAAGCGCGAGTATTGCCACGAGGTTAACGACGAGGAGTTGCGCGAGCAGATCCGCAAGGAGACCTACGACAAGTGCTACGCTATCGCTGAGGCTGGCGACCACGACAAGAAGTCGCGCGAAGAGGCCTTCGACAAGATCCTCGCCGACTTCCAGGAGGCTTACGATGCAGCCCATACTGAGCTGACACCTGAGGAACTTGACGAGAAGCATGCAGAAATGGTGCGCTACTATGCCGACGTTATGCGCGACTCAATGCGCCGTTGCATCCTCGACGAGGGCAAGCGTCTCGACGGTCGTAAGACCACCGACATCCGTCCTATCTGGTGCGAGGTGTCTCCGCTGCCTATGCCTCACGGAAGCGCAATCTTCACACGTGGCGAGACACAGAGCCTCTCTACATGTACACTCGGTACAAAGATGGACGAGAAACTCGTTGACGACGTACTGGAGAAGGGCTACCAGCGCTTCCTCCTTCACTATAACTTCCCGCCGTTCTGTACCGGTGAGGCTAAGGCTCAGCGCGGTGTTGGCCGTCGCGAGATTGGTCATGGCCACCTGGCATGGCGCGGTTTGAAGGGTCAGATTCCCGAAGACTTCCCCTACACAGTTCGTCTCGTTAGCCAGATCCTTGAGTCTAACGGTTCTTCTTCAATGGCTACAGTATGTGCCGGCACCCTCGCCCTCATGGACGCAGGCGTTCCTATGAAGGCTCCCGTATCAGGTATCGCTATGGGTCTGATCAAGAACCCGGGCGAGGAGAAGTACGCTGTGCTTAGCGATATCCTCGGCGACGAGGACCACTTGGGCGATATGGACTTCAAGACAACCGGTACTCCCAACGGTCTTACAGCCACACAGATGGACATCAAGTGCGACGGCTTGAGCTTCGAGATACTTGAAAAGGCTCTTATGCAGGCCAAGGCAGGCCGTGAGCACATCCTCAACTGCATGATGGAGACCATCTCTGAGCCACGCAAGGAGATGAAGCCGCAGGTTCCGCGCATAATCCAGATCGAGATACCTAAGGAGTTTATCGGTGCAGTTATCGGCCCTGGCGGCAAGATTATCCAGCAGATGCAGGAAGACACTGGCGCAACTATCACCATCGATGAGGCTGACGGCGTAGGCAAGGTACAGATTTCAGCCCCCAACAAGGACGCTATCGACGCTGCACTCGGCAAGATCAAGGCCATCGTAGCCATACCTGAGGTAGGCGAGGTTTACGAGGGAACAGTACGTTCTATCATGCCTTACGGCTGCTTCGTAGAGATAATGCCGGGCAAGGACGGACTCCTCCACATCTCAGAGATTGACTGGAAGCGTCTTGAGACAGTTGAAGAGGCTGGCATCAAGGAAGGCGACAAGATCAAGGTGAAGCTCATGGAGATCGACCCGAAGACCGGTAAGTACAAGCTTTCTCACCGCATCCTGCTCCCGAAACCCGAGGGTTACGTAGAGCGTGAGCGTCGTCCGCGTGGCGAACGTGGCGAACGTCGTCCGCGTCGTGAGGGTGGTGAGCGCCGTGACGGTCGTCGCGAACACCGCGAGCCGAAGGATTTCAACGACTCACTCGACCACAACAACGATATCTAATCATATCGCAATAGAATATAAAAACCCTGCATTGCCGTCCACATCGGGCTGTGGTGCAGGGCTTTTTGTTAGTAACCTATATAAGAAACATAAACGAATATGGAACAAGTACTCTGGATTTACAATACGCTGTCGCGTAGAAAGGAAGTATTCAAGCCCCTGCACGCCCCCAATGTCGGCATGTATGTGTGCGGACCTACCGTCTATGGCGACCCGCATCTGGGACATGCACGCCCCGCTATCACCTTCGACATACTCTTCCGCTACCTCAAGCACCTCGGATATAAGGTGCGCTACGTGCGCAATATCACCGATGTTGGCCACTTGGAGCACGATGCTGACGAGGGAGACGACAAGATTGAGAAGAAGGCACGACTCGAACAGCTCGAGCCGATGGAGATAGCACAGTACTACACCAACCGCTATCACGCTGCCATGGAGGCGCTCAACGTGCTCCCACCGAGCATAGAGCCGCACGCCACGGGCCACATCATCGAACAGGAACAGCTCGTACAGCAGATTCTCGACAACGGTTTTGCCTACGAGAGCAACGGTTCTATCTACTTCGACGTGAAGAAGTATAACGAGAAATACCACTACGGCATACTCTCAGGACGCAATCTCGACGACGTGAAGGACGCATCGCGCGCACTCGACGGAGTGGGCGAGAAGCGCAATCAGGCCGACTTCGCACTCTGGAAGAAGGCATCGCCCGAGCATATCATGCGCTGGCCAAGCCCCTGGAGCGACGGATTCCCCGGCTGGCATTGCGAGTGTACAGCCATGGGACGCAAGTATCTCGGCTCACACTTCGACATTCACGGAGGCGGAATGGACCTCGTATTCCCTCACCACGAATGCGAGATAGCCCAGGCTGTGGCTTCGCAGGGCGACCAGATGGTTCATTACTGGATGCACAACAACATGATTACCATCAACGGTCAGAAGATGGGCAAGTCGCTCGGCAACTTCATCACCCTCGAAGAGTTCTTTACGGGCAACAACAAGAATCTCGACCAGCCCTATTCGCCCATGACCATACGCTTCTTCATACTCTCTGCACACTACCGCGGAACCGTTGATTTCTCCAATGAGGCTCTGCAGGCATCGCAGAAGGGACTTGAGAAGCTCATGAACGGCATCGCTGACCTCGACCGCATAGCTGCATCAGCCGAGAGCGACGAGGCCACTCACAAGCTCGTAAGCCAGCTTCGCGAGAAGTGTTACGACGCAATGAACGACGACTTCGCCACTCCGCTCGTCATAGCCCACCTCTTCGAGGCTTGCTCGGTAGTGAACAAGCTCGTCGACCATAAGGCTACTATCTCTGAGGCTGACCTCAAGGAGCTGGCTGATACAATGCGCCTGTTCGCATTCGAACTGCTCGGACTGCGTCCCGACAACGCCGGCTCGTCGTCACATCGCGAAGAAGCCTTCGGCAAGGTGGTGGATATGGTGCTCGACCTGCGCTCTAAGGCTAAGGCATCGAAGGACTGGGCCACCAGCGACCGAATCCGCGACGAACTCGCCGAACTCGGTTTTGAGGTGAAGGACACCAAGGACGGTGCCACATGGAAGCTCAAGTAGAGTTTTGAATTTTGAATTTTGAGGTTTGAATTGGTTGCGGCTTCGGCCGCAATTATGAATTTCTCAATTTAGAATTATTATTTATGAAGCTGAAATATAACATTCTGGCAATCGTTGCCGCCATTGCCTTTAGTGGCTGTTCGTCGTCGAAGAAAGTAGGTGAGGCAGTCGACCTTAACGGCGAATGGAACATCGTTGAAGTCGGCGGCACCGCCATTGACACTACCAAGACTGAGTTCTGTCCCACACTGGGATTCGAAACAGCCAAGCAGAGCGTGTTCGGATGCGCCGGATGCAACTCCATCAACGGCACCGCACGCGTCAATGCTGCCAAGCAGACCATCTCGTTCAAGCAGATAGGCACGACGATGATGCTCTGCGCCAATATGGAGTATGAGCAGCAGATACTCAAGGCTCTTGAGAGCGTAAAGGCGTATAAGTCGGCAGGTGAAGGTCGTGTACAACTGACCAACGGCAGCGGCAAGGCCATGCTGACGTTGCAAAAACAATAATATAGTTATGAAGCACATCGTATTTCTTACCGGCGCCGGCATGTCGGTTGAGTCGGGTTTCAAGACATTCCGTGGCAACGACGGACTGTGGGAGAACTATCCCGTAGAACAAGTAGCCTCGCACGAGGGTTGGCTCAAGGACCCGACGCTCGTCACCAACTTCTATAATATGCTGCGCCACAAGCTCTATGCGGCACAGCCCAACGAAGGACACCGTCTCATACATGATCTGGAGAAGGAGTATAAGGTGACGGTCATCACGCAGAACGTAGACAATCTGCACGAGAAGGCAGGCTCCACCGATGTCATACACCTGCACGGTGAACTTACAAAGGTGTGCTCATCGCGCAATCTAGACGACCCTCGCTATCAGCGCGAGTTGACCGAGGACAACTGTGAAGTACGTCCCGGCACGCTCTCGGGCGACGGCTCGCTGGAGCGTCCGTTCATAGTCTTCTTCGGCGAATCGGTGCCTATGATAAGCGTAGCAGCCGAGGCTGCCGAGCAAGCCGACATATTCGTCATCATAGGCACATCGCTCAACGTCTATCCGGCAGCCGGACTCATCCACTACGTGCGCCCCTCGGTGCCCGTATATCTTATCGATCCCGAGCCGTCGATGGGCGTAGGCCGCCAGCAGTTCACCCACATTCAGTGTGGTGCAAGCGAAGGAATGCGCAAGCTATACAGCGACTATTTGTAGCTGAAAGTTGAAAACAAAAAAAGCGCCCTGCAAAGGCTTTAAGCATCAACAACGATTGCTTACAGCCTTTGCAGGGCGCTTTTGGCAAAAATAAATAAAAAAACATGAATCACGACCTATCCGACAATGACATATTCCAGACCCTCCGCGAGGGCAGCGAGGAGGCATTCGGCACGCTTTTCAGGCGCTATTATCCGCGTCTGCACCGCTTTTCGTGCAAATACATAGCCGACGAAGCCGCCGCAAGCGATGCTGTGCAGACGTGCTTCATGCGACTGTGGGAGCGTCGCTCGATGCTTGTAGGCGGCTCTTTGCAGTCGATGCTCTACACAATGCTGCGCAACGAGTGTCTCAACAGCCTCAAGCATAGCGCCATAGTGGAGGAATTTGTACAGCAAGCCAGGTCGGCTGCCGACACCGAACCGCTCTACAACGCCGACTTCCTGGGCGCTGCCGACCACCAGTTGCTCTACGACGAACTGCAGCACAGCATCGACCGTGCCCTCGACACGTTGCCACAGCGCACAGCCGACATCTTCCGCATGTCGCGCTACGAATCGCTCAAGAACCGCGAGATAGCCCAGCAGCTCGGCATATCCACCACCGCCGTCGAGAAGCACATATCCAAGGCGCTCAAGACCATTGCCGCCCAGCTCACCCAAAAGTACGGCACAAGTCTTGCGCTCTGCCTCATGCTCTGCCTGGAGCACGCACCGCAGGCTGTCTGACACAATACCGGCAAATAACCGCCTACGAAGGTTGGGCAGCCGGCGTTTCAGTTGTTACATAGTTATGACAAACCATTTAAAATCCACTTATGCACAATAATATATATATAACCACCGAAGAGGCACGCCAGCTTGCCCACAGTTACTTCGACGGCACAATATCCGATGCCGACGAACAGCGCCTCACGGCATACATAACCCACACCCCCGGTGCTACGGCACAGCTGCATGCGTGGGAGCAGGAGTGGCTGTCCGCCTACAAGCCAAGCTCCGCCACCGAAGCCGCCTACCAGCAAATGGCATCACGCATCAGTGCCACCGCCACCCGTCGGCGCCGCTTGCACACGTGGCGCATTGCCGCAATCGTGGCATGCGCAGCCTCGCTCATAGCCTTCGTCTTCGGCATCGGCACCTACATCGGCCGCCTCACCGCCCCCGAACAGTACTTCACATGCTCGGCACCCTACGGCAGTACAGCCACAACGCTGCTGCCCGACGGATCGCGCGTTACGCTCAATGCCGGCTCAACGCTTCGCTATTCCAGCCGTTTCAGCACTAATGACCGCCGTGTAGAGCTGCAGGGCGAGGGCTACTTTGACGTTGCCCGTCGCGACGGCGCCCGCTTCACGGTGCACACCGACGGATATGACGTTGAGGTGAGGGGCACCAGGTTCTACGTTTCGGCATACCCCACCGACAACTACGTCACCACGACGCTCCTCAAAGGCAGCGTAGCCATCGCTTACGGCGACTCCTGCTATATGCTGAAGCCCGGCGAGCGTGCCACACTCAACCGTCTGACCCGCCAGATGCAGTGCTCGCACGCCGTCAAGACAAGCAGCGGATGGAAGCAAGGCAACATCGACTGCGACGACATTTCGCTCGGCGAGCTGCGCCCCATTATCGAGCGCCGCTACAACGTGAGCATACATATAGCCGACAGCAGCCTCGCCGCCCGCCGACTCTACATCTCGCTCGTCAACAACGAGACCATCGACGAGGTGATGGCAGCCCTCAAGCGCACGCTCGACGTTAAGGTGCAGCGCAACGGACACAATATCGTAATAGAGCCGTAAGACTCACGTAAGTGAGAATTTTGAATTTTGAGTTTTGAATTGTTCTTGGTTGTGCCTGTGATTTAGAATTGTCGAAAATAAGAATAATGCAGTATGTAGGAGTGTATACCAAAAGTCAAAGCAGCACGCCCCGAAGGGGCAGAAGCACATAGCCCAGGGCACCGCCCTGGGTAAAAGTATCGCAAATACCAATGCGCCCTGTAGGGGCAAAAGCGTTAATTATCAATGCTTTTGCCCCTACAGGGCGTTTCGCTTTTATCAATCCGTACACCCAAAGCGCTGCCTTGGGCTATGTGCTTTTTGGGCTTTCAGCCCGTTTTGTTTGATTTTTGATACACCCTCCACTCTATCAACTGTAAATGAAGGCTGAGTGGGTATGGCAGGGATGCCCTACCCTCCTATGTTTGCTTTGCCAATTAACTCACTGACTTGAATTTATAATATTACCACTCCTAATGTTGGACGAACTTAACATTCAACATTCAACACTTAACATTAAAAAAATTGCATTTAACATTAAAAAAAAATTGGTTTAAGGGTTGGGTAAAACCTTTATGAGTTGTTTATATAATTGAAAGAACCTAAAAACCGCTTGATTTGAGCCTAAAACCGCCTTGATAATGCCAGTGCATACCCCTCCATTTTCAAAAGGACTCGTTTTGCACTTCAAAAGGGCCCCTTTTACACTCCAAAAGGACTCCTTTTACAATGCAAAAGGACTCGTTTTGCCACCCAAAAGGACTCCTTTTTGAAAGCGACCGAAATCAGTGCTGAAAATCAATGGATTACAGGACCGGAAAAAGCAGGATACAGGACCTTGATAAACAGAATCGTAGCCGAAACGGGTACGATGAAAACGTAAACAATATAAACAACAATCTATAATCAAAACTTTAAACATCTATGGCAAAATTCAGATCACTATGCGTTGCCGGCGTCATCGCCCTATCCGGTGCAATGGCCACCGCAATGCAGGCACAAACGGTGAGCCGCAACTTCAACAGCCAGCCTCTGAAGTCGGTGCTGCACGAAATTGAAAGGCAAACCAAAATGTCGGTCATAGTCAACGACATCAACCTAAACAAACGCGTTACTGCCAAATTCAACAAAACACCGCTGCGTGATGTGCTTAAGCAGGTGCTCGACGAGTCGTGCGAGTATGAAATTGCCGACCGCATCATAACAATACACCCCAGCCGAAAGGCTAAGCAGGAGACACAGCAGCAGGGAAAGAAGAAAATGCAGACCTTTAAGGGATGTATCAAGGACGATGCCGGACAGCCCATTGTAGGTGCAAGCGTTACGGTAGTGGGACAGAAGAACTGTGCCACTGTGACCGATATTGACGGTAACTTCACGCTCAATGCTCCCGAAGACGCACGTCTCCACATTTCTTATATTGGATTCAACGACAAGGAAATCGCAGCCAACGGCAAGTCGTTCATCGATGTTATGATGGACGAGAATTCCGAACTCCTCAACGAGGTGGTCGTAGTAGGTTACGGCACGATGAAAAAGAAGGACCTCACAGGTTCGTTGTCGGCAGTAAAGGGTAGCGAACTTGCCGCACGCCGCACCACACAGCTCTCTACAGCATTGCAAGGCTCAATGCCAGGTGTCACCGTGACACGCGACAACAGCGCTCCTGGCGCTACGGCAAAGATTATGGTGCGCGGTGTCACCACTATCGGCGACTCCAACCCACTCGTAATCGTTGACGGCACACCGGGCGACATCAATCAGGTGAATCCGGAGGACGTAGAGAGCATGACTGTACTTAAGGATGCCGCATCGGCTTCAATCTACGGTTCGCGTGCAGCAGCCGGCGTCATACTTATCACCACAAAGCGCGCCAAGGATGGCGACCTGGCACTCAACTACAACTTCGAGTACGGATGGGAGATGCCAACCAAGCTGCCTAAATATGTAGGTTCGCAGCGTTATATCGAAATGGTCAACGAGACACGATACAACGACAACCCGGCAGGAGGCAAGTATCAGGCATACACCGAGCAGCAGGTGAGCGACTGGACACGTCTGAACGCTACCGACCCCGACAACTATCCTATGACCGACTGGCAGGACATACTGCTCAAGGGGTCGGCTCCGCGCATGACTCATACCATCGGCATAGCCGGAGGTACAAAGAACGTGAAGACAAAGGCTTCGTTCCGCTACGACAAGAACGACGGTCTGTATGTCAACAAGGACTATCAGCGATACATGTTGCGTGTCAACAACGACTTCCACATCAATAAATACATCGCTGCCAACCTTGATGTGACACTCTCGCGTTCGAAGACGCTTTCGCCGACTATCAACCCTATGGGTGCAGCCGAGCGCAAGTGTCCGCCAATTTATGCCGTACGCTGGCAGAACGGAATGTGGGGCGACGTGAAGGACGGTGAAAACCTCCTGGCAAAGCTCGTAGACGGTGGTAACATTACAAATTGGAACAACCGCATCGGAGCTAAGGCACAGATTGACGTAACACCGTTCGACGGACTGAAACTGTCGGCTGTAGTGGCTCCAAACTTCCAGAACTACAAGATAAAGACATTCTCGCGCCAGATTCCTTACACTCGTGCTGACGACCCGACAAAGATAGCCGGATACATGGGCGGACACCGCACAACAAGCCTTAAGGAAGACCGCAACGACAACCACGACATAACGACACAGTTCTTTGCCAACTATGCCAAGTCGATAGGCCGTCACGACTTCTCGGTAATGGTGGGTTATGAGGACTACTACGCTTTCTGGGAGAACATGAACGCCTCGCGCGACCAGTACAAACTCAACAACTATCCGTATCTCGACCTCGGTTCGAGCGACTTCCGCGACAATGGCGGCAATGCCGAAGAGTATGCTTATCGCTCGGTATTCGGCCGACTCACTTACAGCTATGCCGACCGTTATCTCGTTCAGGCAAACTTCCGTCGCGACGGTTCTTCACGCTTTGCACCCGATTCACGCTGGGCCAACTTCCCGTCGGTATCGGCAGGATGGGTGGTTTCGGAGGAGCCTTTCTTCAAGAAGGCCAAGATGCCATGGTTCTCTTATCTCAAGTTGCGTGCCTCATGGGGTAAGCTTGGCAACGAGCGCATACTCGATGCTAACGGCAACAACGCCTACTATCCATATCAGGCTAACATGGTGTTCGGCTCGGCTTTGATGCAGAATGGTGCCACAGTTAACTCTATGGCTACAGCAGCACAGCTCGTTTATGCCGTAAACAACATCACATGGGAGACAACAGAATCGTGGGATATAGGTCTGGATGCCAACTTCTTCGACAACCGCCTGCACTTCTCGGCTGACGTTTACAAGAAGAATACACGCGACATGCTGCTCGAACTCGAGATACCTAAGTTTGTAGGCTTCTCCAATCCGAGCGTCAATGCCGGACGTATGCACACTACTGGCTACGACATCGAGCTGGGATGGCGCGACAACATCGGCGAGTTCAACTACTCGGTATCTGCCAACCTCTCTGACTTCGTTTCGAAGATGGGCAACCTCAACGGTACACAGTTCCTCGGCGAGAAGGTAAAGATGGAGGGAAGCCAGTTTGATGAGTGGTACGGTTATTTGAGCGATGGACTCTTCCAGACACAGGAAGATCTCGACAATTCGCCCAAGCTCAACTCTAACACCAAGCTCGGCGACATCAAGTATAAGGACATCAGCGGTCCTGACGGAGTGCCAGACGGCAAGATTTCGCCCGAATATGACCGTGTGAAACTTGGTGGTTCGCTGCCCCGTTACATGTTCGGTATCAGCTTCAACGGCTCATGGCGCGGCTTCGACTTTGGACTTACGTTCCAGGGAGTGGGCAAGCAGAACTCGCGTATATCGCCTGCTATGATTGAAGGTCTTGCCGACAACTGGAGCAACTTCCCGTCATTGCTCGAGGGCAATTACTGGAGTTCGTACAACAGCGACGCACAGAATGCTGCTGCCAAGTATCCGCGACTGACACGTACCAACCGCGACGGCAATATGGCAATGTCGGATTTCTGGTTGTTCAATGGCCGTTACATCCGACTGAAGAATCTCTCGCTCGGCTACACACTGCCACGCGAGCTTACAAAGAAGGTCAAGATGGACAACGTACGTTTCTATATCTCTGGCAACGACCTCTTCTCGCTCAGCGGATTCCCGAAGGGTTGGGACCCGGAAGTAGGCACCGAGGGTTATCCTATCACTACATCGCTGCTCTTCGGAGTGTCGGTCAACTTCTAATCATTACCACTTAGATAACATTATATATATACATCTTATTTATTATGAGACTAAACAAAATATTATATACCATAGCGGGTGTGGCGTTGCTGGCTTCGTGTCACGACCTCGACCTTAACCCGTTGTCAAAGGGTTCTACCGGCAACTGGTACTCCAACGAGACTGAAGTGGAGATGGCGGTAAACGAACTGTACGACATCAATTACTGGCCCGAGGACGGACAGGCACACAACGACTGGAGCGACGACTATCAGTATCGTGACGTGCTCACTCCTTTCGACGGTGCTACACTTAACGGACAGAACGACTTCGTAGTAAGATTGTGGGACAATCAGTATAAGGCCATTGCCCATGCCAACTCGGTAATACTCAACGAAGGTAAGGCTATAGCCAACGGAGCTAATGCACAGACCATTAAACGACTCGTTGCCGAGGCTCGTTTCCATCGTGCAGCAGCCTATTCGAAGCTTGTCGTTAAGTTCGGCGACGTGCCATTGGTGCTCAACTCTATCGATATAGACGAGGGAAAGGCTATGGGACGCACCGAGAAGTCGAAAGTGCTTCAGGCTATTTACGAGGACTTCGATGCAGCAGCAAGTGTTTTGCCCGAAAAGTGTACTGGTGTTGTGCGTGCAACTAAGGGTGCCGCGCTGGCACTCAAGGCTCGTGTGGCTCTCATCATGGGCGACTGGCAGACTGCCGCTAACGCCGCTAATGCTGTGATGCAGCTTGGTATTTACGCTTTGCATCCCGATTATGCCAACCTTTTCCTCTCTACAACAAAGACAAGCGACGAGTTCATATTCAAGATTCCTCGCTCTGTAGAGTACGATGGATGGTATTACGGTGCCAATGCTGTGTATAACGACCTCGTGCGCAACGTAGGTGGATGGTGTGCTACATGCCCTTCGTGGGATCTTCTTGCCGCTTACACCTGCACCGACGGTCTGCCCGTAGACAAATCGCCTTTGTTCGACTCGCACGACCCGTTCAAGAACCGCGACCCACGTTGCTGTATGACTATTGTGCCGTTTGGCAGCAACTTCCTCGGATACGAATACAATCCGAGTCCGGAAGCCACTGAGGTGATGAACTTCAAGACAGGAGAGATGGTATATAACAACGATACACGTGCCAACAAGCAATACGCATCGTTCGACGGACTTGCATGGAAGAAGGGCATCGACGAGACTTGGTTGCAGAATGGATTCAAGGTGGGAGCCGACATCATCTATTGCCGTTATGCCGAGATTCTCCTTACCTATGCTGAGGCTAAGATTGAGATGAACGAAATAGACCAAAGTGTAGTTGACGCGATGAACAGTGTGCGTGCTCGTGCATATGGTGTGGACAAGAGTCAGACTGATAGCTATCCTGCTTTCAGCATTAAGTCGCAGAAGGATATGCGCTACGACTTGCGCGTAGAGCGTCGTATGGAAATGGCTAAGGAGCATATGCGCTATACTGACATGATACGTTGGCGTCAGGCTGAGATAAGCAACTCGCGCAAATCATACGGAATGCTCTATCCTGCTCAGTTGTGTATAGAGAATGTAACGAGCAAAGGCGACTGGTTCTGGCCGTGTGCTCCACGCATCGACGAGAACGGATTGCCCGACTTCTCTAACATTGAAGCTACCGGAAAGTGTCAGGTGCTGACCCAGCGCGTATGGGACGACCGCCAGTATTTGTGGCCTATACCTACAAGTGAGGTACTTATCAATAAGAATATGCATCAGAACGATGGATATTAATGGTTTATAGGTTAATTATGGGGGTGTGTACGTAGCGCACCCTCATTTTTTTTAATAATTCAAACAATACTGTTAGTTTTGTAATCATTTATTATCCTGATGTATAAATCTACTCCAATGAACATCCAACGAACATCCCGATTGTTTCTGCTCGGCATTGTCCTTACGTTGCTTTCGCTTGTTGAGACAAGGGCGGAGGTGTTGCAGTCGGGTAGGGCGTATGCTTTCAGCATGTCTGCCGAGTGGCGTTATGCTTCCGAATCGGTGGCAACGCTCATGCATCAGCGCACCGGCGCGAAGCTCACACTGGCACATGCCGACAGCGCTATGCTTAAGATTGAACACGACGCAGCGCTCGGCAGCGAGGCGTATACGCTTCAGATAGCCGATAAGGACATCGTAGTGAGAGCCGGAAGCGTAAAGGGAGTCAACTGGGCAATGGCACAACTGGCTCAGCTGCTGAGTGCTGCCGGGGGCAGACCGTTAGAGTGTGCTACGCTAAAGAGCAGTCCGCGGTTTGAGCATCGTGGCCTTATGATCGACTGTAGCCGGCACTTCCGCACCATAGCCGAATTAGAGTCGATGATAGACGCAATGAATCTGCTGCGTCTCAACGTGCTCCATCTGCACCTTACCGACAATCAGGGTTGGCGACTCGCACTCGAACGGTTTCCCGAAGTGGTACGCCGCGGCACGCATTATCCCGACTTTCCCGAACTCTCCGACAAGTATTACACGCCAGCCGAACTGAAGGCGCTCGTGGCTTATGCCTATGCACGGGGCGTGGAGATAATCCCCGAGGTGGACATGCCGGGCCATTGTCTGGCTCTGTTGGCTTCAATGCCCGAGCTGTCGTGCCGTGGCGGCGAGTTTGAACCGTTTCCTGAGGAGCGCCTGCAGAACGACCGCAAGCGTGCATGGGAGAACATGCTGTGCGTGAGCAACCCCCGTGTCTACGACATTGTTGAGGCTGTGGTGGCGCAGTTGGCTGACATCTTCCCCTCGCGCTACATCCATCTGGGCGGCGACGAGGTTAGCACAGTGCGCTGGAAGGAGTGCAAGCGCTGCCAGGCGCTGTATCATAGCGAGCACATGACCGACCTGCATCAGCTGCAAGACTATTTTACACGACGTGCCGGCGAGATAGTACGTCGTTATGGCAAGCGTTTGATGGGATGGGACGAGATAAACGACCGCTGTGCTGCCGATGCCTCCGACGTGGTGTGTATTTGGCAGCGCGATGCCGCCGAGCGCAGCACCAAGGCTCTGGGCAGGGGCATGCAGGTGGTGTTGTGTCCTAAGGATCCGTGCTACTTCGACTTCGGCTACGCCCGCAACTCCACCAGGAAGGTGTTCGAATGGCAACCCCTGAAGGGTATTCCTGCCGAACAGCAGAGCCAGGTGAGGGGCTGTCAGGCGTGTCTGTGGACCGAGTTTGTGCGCACCAAGGCCGATGTTGACCACATGCTCTATCCTCGTCTGTGCGCTCTGGCTGAGGTGTTGTGGACCGGAGGGGGCGGCTGCTACGACGAGTTTGTGAGCCGTCTCAACACGGTTGTGCTGCCGCTGCTCGCCCGCACGGGCAATGCTGCCTATGCCGAGCGATTTGGTGACACCACAATATTCCGTGCCGAGTCGAGCAGAGCCAAGCTTCTGGCAGGCGCAACGATAGATACCGATATGCCCGGCGTGAAGTTCTACGAAAAGGAGTATGCCTACGACGGCGACGAGAGCACGTTCTTCTGCACGCCATATTCCGACCTTGAGGGCGAACACTTCACCGTAACGCTCGATAGTCCGGCTCGTACACGACGTGTGGCAGTGGTGTTCGACGACTCTAAGGAATATCCGCACGGTGCCGTTCTGGAGGCAAGTGCCGACGGCAAGACATTTTATAAGGTGGCTGACGAGGTGAAGGGCGGACGCATGGAGGCACGATTCAAGATGCAGCGCAAGGTGAAGGCGCTGCGCCTGACGCTCACCCGTGAGCAGCAGAACCGTCTTACCATCAGGGAATTCCATTTTCGTTAAACATTCAGACATCAAACCCTATTATGACAAGAAATAAAAACGTAACTTTGCTACGTGTGCTGCTGGCTGTGGTTATGGCTTTGACAGCAATGCCGAAGGCGCACGGCGAGAGCCTAATAGTAGAAGCCGAGAGCTTCAGCAAGCGTGGCGGATGGATGGTCGACCAGCAGTTTATGGACATTATGGGGTCGCCCTACCTGATAGCCCACGGCATGGGCGTGCCCGTAAGCGATGCCGTCACCACGGTGGACATAGACAGCGGCGGCACGTATCACGTATATGTGCGCACATACAACTGGACTTCGCCATGGACTACAAAGCCCGGTGCAGGAGCCTTTCAACTGAGCGTAGGCGGCAAGCGTCTGCATACTGTAGGGCAGACGGGCAACCGTTGGCAGTGGCAGAAGGCTGGCACGGTGAGGCTTAAGGCCGGCAAGACACAGCTGCGACTGCACGACCTCACGGGATTTGACGGCCGTTGCGACGCCATACTGCTCACTACCGACGGCAGTCTTGTTCCGCCTGACGACGCAAGCAGCCAAGACGTGTTCCGCAGCGGCATCAACGGCACCCGCCTTGAGCCTCGCGATGCCGGAGAATACGACATGGTGGTGGTGGGAGCAGGCGTTGCCGGCATGAGTGCGGCAGTGGCTGCAGCGCGATTGGGACTGCGTGTGGCGCTCATAGGCGACCGTCCGGTGGTTGGCGGCAACAACAGTTCGGAGGTGCGTGTACACATGGGCGGACGCTTGGGCGTTGGTCCTTATCCGCAGCTGGGACAGTTGCAGCAGGAGTTTGCCCCATGTCGTGAGGGCAATGCACAGCCTGCAGCCTACTACGAAGACCAGAAGAAGATGCAATGGCTGCAGCAGGAGCACGGCGTGAGCCTCTTTATGGGCGTGCATGCCGACGGTGTGACCATGGACGGAACCCGTATAGAGAGCATTACGGCACGAAATGTACTGAGCGGCGAGCGCCTGAGGTTCAGAGCACAGCTATATGCCGACTGCACGGGCGATGCTACCATAGGCTATCTGGCTGGTGCCGACTGGCGTATGGGACGTGAGTCGCGCTGCGAATATGGCGAGAGCCGTGCACCGGAACGTGCCGACAGCTTGACTATGGGAGCCTCGGTGCAGTGGTATGCAGTCGATAGCAAGAGCAGGGAGAGGTTTCCGCTGTTTGAGTATGGAGTCGTGCTCAACGACTCTACTGCCGAGCGTGTGCTCAAGGGCGAATGGACTTGGGAGACGGGCATGAACCGCAATCAGATAACCGAGGCTGAACGCATACGCGACTACGGACTGATGGTGGTGTATTCCAACTGGAGCTATCTGAAAAACCGGTTGCCCGAGCGCCGTAATTATGCCAACTACAGACTCGACTGGGTGGCTTACGTGGCTGGCAAACGGGAGTCGCGCCGACTGCTGGGCGACTATGTGCTGAAGGAATCCGACCTTGTGCGCCACATGACACACGAAGATGCGTCGTTTGCAGCGACGTGGAGTATCGACCTGCATGAGCCCGATCCAGCCAACACTGTCAGCTTCCCTGGCAACGAATATAAGGCCACTACACGCCACACCGTTATCTATCCTACGGCTGTTCCTTATCGTTGTCTGTACTCGCGCAATGTTGACAACCTCTTCATGGCGGGCAGAAACATCAGCACAACGCATGTGGCGCTCGGCTCAACCCGCGTAATGCGCACCACGGGAGCAATGGGCGAGGTGGTAGGCATGGCTGCATCGCTGTGCAAGGAGTATGGCGTTACGCCACGCCAGGTGTACTTCTATCATCTCGACCAGCTGAAACGCCTCATGCAGAAGGGTGTGGCAAAAGAGGGTGTAAAGCCTACGCAGGACTACAACGAGGGCGGATGGCTCGACAATCCGCCTACAATAAAATAATGAGTATTACCATATAATAATAAGAACTACAAATGAATCGTATGGCTATGAGGAAAACAATCGTTATGCTGCTGGCAATAATGCTATTGCCGCTGACGTGTCTTGCCGGTGGAAAGAAGGATGGCAAGACGTTTACCGTGCTGCAATGGAACATCTGGCAGGAAGGAACTATGGTGAAGGGTGGATATGAAGCCATTCTCAACGAACTGGAACGGCTACGCCCCGACTACGTCACGTTCAGCGAGGTGCGCAACTATTGCGACGATTTCATTGCACGTGTGTGCAAGGATATGGCTAAGCGTGGTGTGGTGTATTACGGGTTCCGCTCGGACGATACGGGACTGTTGTCGTCTACGCCAATCACCGCCCATAAGACGGTGTTCCCGTTGAAGGACGACCATGGGTCGATATACAAGCTTGAGACGAAGGTGTGCGGACGCAAACTGGCTCTGTACACCAGTCATCTCGACTATCTCAACGACACGTATTATGAGGTGCGTGGCGTTGACGGCAACACTTTTAAGGAGATGGAACCGCTCACCGATGTCGACGAGATATTGCGTCGCAACGCTCTCTCAATGCGCGACAAGGCTATAGCCAACTTCCTGAAGGAGGCAAAGCGCGACCATGAGCGTGGATTCATCACCATTATAGGCGGCGACTTCAACGAACCGTCGGTGCAGGACTGGACGGAGCAGACGCGCAATATGTACGACCATCACGGCGTGGTGATAGCGTGGCCGCAGACGACTGCGCTCATCAAGGCTGGATTCAACGACTGCTATCGCACGGTTCACCCCAATGTGCTGACTCATCCGGGCTTCACCTTCCCCTCGGACAATCCTGATGTCGACCCACGCAAACTGACGTGGGCACCGAAGTCGGACGAACGCGACCGCATCGACTATCTCTTCTTCCGTGGCAAGGGCATAAAGGTGACGGAATGCATGCTCTTCGGTCCTGAAGGCAACATCGCTTACGCCAAGCGTGTACCCCTCGGCACCGACGAACCGATAATAACACCGCTCGCAACGTGGCCCACCGACCATAAGGGTGTGCTCGCTACGTTTGTAGTGGAGTGATTGGAAATGTGGATATTCAAATAAAAAAGTCACGAATTAACATGAATTATCCGTGAATGTTATTCGTAATTTATGGATAATTCATGTTGATTCGTGACTAAAAGAAAGCTATTTTTTCTTCATGTCTTCCTCAATAAAGCGCAGCAGATGTTCTACTGCCTCGCTCTCGGGAATAGCTTTTTCTACGCACATCTTCTGTTTGTAGAGCGAAATCTTGCCCGGTCCGGCTCCTACATATCCGTAGTCGGCATCAGCCATTTCACCCGGTCCGTTGACAATACAGCCCATTATACCAATCTTCAGACCCTTCATGTGGGCTGTAGCAGCCTTAATCTTGGCTATGGTAGAGCGCAGGTCGTAGAGCGTTCGGCCGCATCCGGGACACGAGATATACTCGGTCTTGGATGTGCGGAGGCGTGCTGCCTGCAGGATAGCAAACGAAGTGTCGGCAATGTCGCGCACGTTGATGTCGCCGTCGTTCATCAGCCAGATGCCGTCGCAGAGTCCGTCAATCATCAGCGCTCCCATGTCGGCAGCAGCCTCAAGCTGGAAGTCGGCTTTCTCCTGGGCGCTGTGGCGATACATCTGGGCGAAGACAACGGGATTGAAGAGTCCGTTGGTCCACAGTTCGTGGGTCAAAGCACGCTGCTCGCCCAGCTTGTTCTGCTGGTTGCTGACGGCTATCACTACTACTTCGGGATGAGCCTTGAGGCATGCCAGATACTCCTCCGACGGAGCACCGAGCTGCAACACGAGGAACTTTACGTCGGCCTTGACGCTCGAAATGAACGGTGTGGCGTTGTATGGGAATATCGGATAGGTGTCCTTAGCGCCAGTGTAGGCGTTGAAATCGACGATATACTTCTGTCCTTCTTTTCGGTTGGCGGGCAGCGAAGAGCCGCAGTAGATGTAGTCGGGAGTGGTATCGGCACCAAATTCGGCATCGATAGCGGTCTGACCGTTGGGCAGCGAGGCTATCACTACGGGCACATTAGAGCCGCCAATGCCTCCTGCAGCGCGTGTCTTGCGACGTTCGGGGCGCAGCCAGTTGAAGTCGGGCGACGCTGTAGCGGGCACCATGAGGTGGCCTTCGCGCTTGGTGATATAGTCGACAAGGTGGCGTGCCACCGGTATTTCAGCCTCCGGCTCCTCGCTAAGACTAACGCGTACGGTGTCGCCGATGCCGTCGGCGAGCAATGCTCCGATGCCTACGGCACTCTTGATGCGTCCGTCCTCGCCCTCGCCAGCCTCAGTCACGCCGAGGTGGAGCGGATAGTGCATGTCGTTGCGGTCCATCTCGTCGACGAGCAGACGCACTGTGCGCACCATAATGACTGTGTTGGAAGCCTTGATGGAAATCACCACGTTGTCAAACTGCTCCTTCTTGCAGATGCGCAGAAACTCCATGCAGCTCTCGACGATTCCCTCGGGAGTGTCGCCATAGCGCGACATGATGCGGTCGGACAACGATCCGTGGTTGACACCGATGCGCACGGCTGTGTGATGCTCCTTGCAGATATTGAGGAAGGGGACGAAGCGGTCCTCAAGTTTCTTCAGTTCGTCGGCATATTCGGCATCGGTATATTCTATCTTCTTGAACACACGTGCCGGATCGACATAGTTGCCGGGATTGACACGAACCTTCTCGGCATACAGTGCAGCCACATCTGCAACGTTAGCGTTGAAGTGTACGTCGGCAACAAGCGGCGTATTGAAGCCGTCAGCGCGCAGTTGGGCGTTGATATTCTTCAGATTCTCAGCCTCGCGTCGGCCCTGTGTGGTGAGTCGCACAAGTTCGCCGCCAGCCTTAATAATTCTTTCCGCCTGTTCTACGCATGCCTCAGTTTCGTTGGTATTGGTAGTGGTCATCGACTGGATGCGTATCGGGGCATCGCCGCCAATCTGCAAGTCGCCCACCTGAACGGGCGATGAAGAGCGACGGCGATAGTTGAAGAGGTCTATCATTTTAGCACTTATAATCATACTTCACTTCAGCCAATTCCTTATTTGCCTTCTCAATTTTGGCACCAAGTCCGGCCTTGTATACTTCCATTTTCTTAGCCATTTCGGTGTCACCGAGGGCTATCATCTCGCAGGCAAGGATAGCGGCGTTCATGGCACCGTTTACTCCTACTGTGGCAACGGGGATTCCTGGAGGCATCTGAATGATTGAGAACATGGCGTCCAATCCGTCGAGCATACCCTTGATAGGAACACCGATAACGGGCAACGTTGTGTTGGCTGCGATTACACCAGGCAATGCTGCGGCCATACCGGCAGCTGCAATGATGACCTTAATGCCACGGTCCTTGGCACCTTTAGCGAAGTTTTCCACTGCTGTAGGTGTGCGGTGGGCTGAGAGTGCGTTCACTTCAAAAGGTACTTGCATGTCGTTCAAGAACTTGCATGCCTTTTCCATAACGGGCAGATCGCTTGTGCTGCCCATGATGATGCTTACTAATGGAGACATAATGATTAATTATTAAAAAGCCCTACCCCCTTGCCCCTCCCCCGCAGGGAGGGGAGTGATGTGTAGAGTCGGGCTTTGGATTATTGTAATATATTATTTACTTAATTATATCTATACTTAATTGCTGTAATTGGCAAAGCATATCGCTCCCCTCCCTACGGGGGAGGGGCAGGGGTGGGGCTATAATCCCAGTATCACCGTATACGCCACTATCAATCCCAATAGGAACCCGTAGCACACCTGACGCAGTGAGTGCTGGCGCAGAATCATGCGACTTGAGCCTACCATTCCGCCAAGGATGATGACCACACAGAGCCATCCCAAGGGGTTGAAACCGAATATAATGGCGAACGCCTGCAGCGCTCCTGCCACACCGCCGATTGCTGCTGTATGTGTGGAAATCTTCCACCATACATTGATAAGGGCGCACAGAATCTGTATTACGAGTGCCGACATGAGTATGTTGCTCATGAAGTGGGGTATGTTGAAGCGATGCATTACATAGTAACACACAAAGTAGCTTACAATAGAAAGCAGATATGGCACTACACGACGTTCCTTCTTGCCAAGCTCGATGAGTGTCCATCCGTGATAGCTGCGATAGAAATGGATGAGCAATGTGGGCAAGAGAATGGTGAAAAGGTAGACAAGACCGAGTACCGTAAGCTTGTACGGCCATGGCATCAGACTGAGATAGCTGAACGTGAACAGCGCTATCAGTCCGACAAGCGGCAGATAGAATGGCGTAAATACCATGCTAAGAATGCGGGCAGCGATAATAATATTCTTTTCTTTCATATTTCCTGAGCCTTACTGGGCATCTTTATGCCTTACTAAGCCTTATTGAGCCTTATTGAGTATTAAGCCTTACTAAGCCCTATTAAGCCTTACTAAGCCTTCTATAATTATTTTTCTCAATTAACAAATCATATCACTCCCCTCCCTACGGGGGAGGGGCTGGGGGTGGTTTTTTTTTATCCCTTTCTCAATCTTGCCACTGGCAGTCCCAGCTGTTCGCGATATTTAGCCACGGTGCGTCGTGCTATAGGGTAGCCGAGCTTGGCGAGAGCCTTTGTAAGAGCGTCGTCGCTCATTGGTTTATTCTTGTCTTCCTTGGCAATGAGGTCCTTGAGTGCGAGCTTTATCTTTCGTGTCGAGAGTTCTTCGCCCTCGTCGGTGGTGTAGCCGTCGGAGAAGAAGAAGCGCAGGGGGAATGTTCCCCAGTTGGTCTGCGCATATTTGATGTTGCTGACGCGCGAAATGGTGGAAATGTCAAGTCCTGTGCGGTCGGCAATATTCTTCAGAATCATCGGCTTGAGGTCGGCTTCGTCGCCATCTTGGAAGAAACGGCGCTGCCAGTCGATAATGGCTTTCATCGTAATGGTGAGTGTACGTCGGCGCACCTTTATCGCTTCGATGTATCCGCGTGCACGTTCCACCTTCTCCTTGGCGTACAATAATGCTTCTTTTTCACGTCTTGACATCGACGTTTTGTTGTTCTTGTAAGCCTCCATCATATCTGCAAACGATGGCGACACCTTCAGTTCGGGAATGTTTCCGCTGTTGAGCGTGAATGTCACATTGCCGTTGTCGTCGGTGTCGACAATGAAGTCGGGTGTTATCTGCTGCACGTTGCGACCCTCAGTCTCACCGAGCGACGAGCCGGGCTTCGGATTGAGTCGGCGCAACTCAGCCATAACGCGTTCGGCGGTGTCGGTATCGACACCCAATGCAGAGCGTATCTTGTCGAAATGTTTCTTGGTAAACTCGTCGAAACAATCGGTTATCACCTTCTGCATCATAAGTTTGAGCGAATCGTTGGGGCGTCGCTTGATTTGCAGTAGCAGACATTCCTGCAATGTGTGGGCACCAATGCCGGCAGGATCGAATGTCTGCAGTATGCGCACCACGCGGTCTACGTCGTCTGTGGTGCAGTCGATGCCGTGATAGATGGCAAGCTCGTCGGATATCGACTCGCTGTCCTTGCGCAGTAGTCCGTCGCTGTCGAGCGACCCGATGACATATTCCATTATCTCCTCGTCCTTCTCCGACAACTCCGTCTCGCCCATCTGCTCCTTCAGTTTGTCGTAGAACGATGTCGTGTCGCCATACACCATCTCCTCATAGTCGGCAGAGTCGGCACCCGAACCGCCCGTATATCCTGCTGTAGGCATGTCGTCGTCGCCTCCGCCGATGCGTTCAAGAGCGTCGTTGAGAGCCGAATCGCGCTCCTCGCGTTCGTTGCGAGCGTCAAAATCGTCATTGTCGGATGAGCCCTCGCCACCCGAAGCAGATTGCGAGTTGTCGCCATACGAGGCGGTAGAGTCGTTGCCTTCAACGTGTACACCTTCGAATACGTCTTCGGGCGAAGTCGTTTCAAGAGCCGGATTGTCGTCAAGTTCAGCATTAACGCTCTGCTCCAGTTCGGTCAAGGGCATCTCTAGCAAGTGCACCTGTAGCATCTGCTGTTGCGACAGACGCTGCACCTGCTGAAGTTTCTGCTCCTGTGTTTGTATGAGTTTCATTTTATGACGTGATGATGTGGTGTGTATATGTTGTTGACGTTCTTAGTTTTTCAACTGAAGTAGAGCTTCAGTTTGTCGGCTGTGGAGTGTAGCAGTTCGGGCTGTTCGCTGTAGAATCGTTTCCATACGAGCTTCGCCTCGTCGACAATGGGTGACTGGTCGGCAGCCTCTCGCTTCAGAATAGGGTCGAAAGTTTGGTAGATTTCGAGTATTCGTACTATCTCTTCTGGCTTGAGCGACAACATTCGTGCCATGTCGAGCACCTCAGGCGTTTCGCTCACCATAGTGTTTGGCGTGAGTGCGAAGTAGAGTTCGAGGATGATGACGAGCATAACGGGCGTTATGTCGGATGAATTGTCGATAGGGCGGTAGTCGCGTTCGAACGAGGGAGTGGTCTGCACGCCTTCGTAGAACAGTCCGGAATCACCGAATCCAGCCATCTGCTTGAGTCGTTTGATGTCGCGCGAGAGTCGTTTTGGGGTGTTGGCATACATCTCCCAAAGTCTCTGGAGCGATGGTGTGGCGCGCTTTTCGAGAGCGCACATCTGTTCGTATATGGTACGGGGCGGTATATGTAGCTCAATGCCCAATTCCACAACCTGGTGTGAAAATTCGGATTTCACACCAGCGGGCTTCTTCTGATACAGCTGTATGAGCAGAAGCCAGTAGTCGTCTGACCAAAGAGTATTATTTGCCATAATCGATAAACATTGTTACAGATGCAAAGTTACTGAAAGTCTTGCACAAAATGTAATTCTAACCTTAAAAGTTGAGTTTTTAATAAAATATAAAAAATAGCTATATAATAATGTAAGAGCAAAAATTTTCTTACTTTTGCGCCCAAATTAAAGTACACAAAGCAAAATCATGCAAGAAAACTTAGTGATTGTCGAGAGCCCCGCTAAGGCAAAGACCATAGAGAAGTTTCTGGGTTCCGACTACAAAGTGATGTCCTCATACGGACACATACGCGACCTTAAGAAGAAGGAAATCAGCATAGACAAAGACACGCTGCAGCCAGCATACGTCATACCTAAGGACAAGGAAGAACTTGTAAAGAAACTGCGTGAGAGCGCAAAGAAGGCACACAAGGTGTGGCTCGCATCCGATGAGGACCGCGAGGGAGAGGCTATTTCGTGGCATCTGTGCGAGGTGCTGGGCCTGGATGAGGCTTCGACCAACCGTATTGTATTCCATGAGATTACAAAGCCTGCCATCCTGGCGGCAATAGAGAATCCACGACACCTTGACATGAACCTTGTCAATGCGCAGCAGGCACGTCGCGTGTTGGACCGTATTGTGGGCTTCAAGCTCTCGCCCGTACTGTGGCGCAAGGTGAAACCGGCACTGTCGGCAGGCCGTGTGCAGTCAGTAGCCGTTCGTCTCATCGTAGAACGTGAGCGTGAGATACAGCAGTTCAAGAGCGAACCATACTATCGTATCAATGCAATATTCGCCATAACCAATGCCGACGGATCGCAGTCGGAGGTAAAAGCCGAGCTTGACAAGCGCTTCGCAACACACGACGAAGCCCTCGCCTTCCTCGACAAGTGCAAGAAGGCAGAACATCAGGTAGAGAGTGTGAGCAAGAAACCGCTCAAACGCATGCCCGCACCGCCTTTCACCACATCGACACTGCAGCAGGAAGCCGCCCGCAAACTCGGATTCTCGGTGTCGCAGACCATGATGGTGGCACAGCGTCTGTACGAAAACGGTCTTATCACATACATGCGTACCGACAGCGTAAATCTCTCAAGTCTGTGCATAAACGCAGCTAAGGAGGAGATAATCAAACTGTATGGCGAGGAATACAGTTCGCCGCGCAACTTCCACACCCACTCCAAGGGTGCGCAGGAAGCACACGAAGCCATCCGTCCGACATACATGAGCAACACCACAATCGAGGGCACTGCGCAGGAGCGTCGACTCTACGACCTCATCTGGAAGCGTACGGCTGCCAGCCAGATGTCGGAAGCTCAGATTGAGAAGACTACCGTAACCATCGGCATCAGCACCACTGACGAGCACTTTATTGCTAACGGCGAGGTTGTAAAGTTTGACGGATTCCTGAAGGTTTATCGCGAGTCGACCGACGACGAACAGAACGAGCAGCGTGACGAATTTGCTCACAACCTGCCCGTTATAAAGGAAGGCGACACGCTGAAGCGCCGTGAGATAACATCAACCGAGCGCTACTCGCAGGGTCCCACACGCTATACTGAGGCAAGCCTTGTGCACAAACTCGAAGAACTGGGCATCGGACGCCCGTCAACATACGCACCGACCATCTCCACCATACAGCAGCGTGAGTACGTTGTAAAGGGCGACAAGAAGGGCGAAGAGCGCCCTTACGTCATCGACACATTGCGCGGACTCATCGTCACACCGACACGTAAGGTGGAGCTTACGGGCAATGAGAAGGGCAAGCTGCTGCCCACCGACATAGGTATTGTAGTGAACGACTTCCTTATGGAGAACTTCCCAAACATCATGGACTATAACTTCACAGCCAAGGTAGAGCAGCAGTTCGACCAGATAGCCGACGGCAAGGAGGAGTGGACCGACATGATGCAGCACTTCGACCGCGAATTTGAGCCTACCGTAGAGAAGGTGATGAATGCACGTTCGGAGCACAAGGCGGGCGAACGCAAGCTGGGCGACGACCCCAAGAGCGGTCATCCGGTGTTCGTAAAGATAGGACGCTACGGTCCGGTAGTGCAGATTGGCACAGCCGACGACGACGAGAAGCCGCGCTTTGCACAGCTTCCCACCGACAAGAGTATGGAGACCATCACTCTCGAAGAGGCTCTCGAACTGTTCAAGATGCCCCGCACCGTTGGCGAATACGAAGGCAAGACCGTGACAATCGGCGCCGGACGATTCGGACCATACGTTCTTCACAACAAGATGTACACCTCCATACCGAAGGACGAGGACCCGATGACCATCACGCTCGACCGCGCCATAGAGCTGATTGAAGCCAAGCGCAAGAGCGAGGAGGAGCGCCACATGAAGCAGTTTGACGAAGACCCCAAGCTCGAAGTGCTCAACGGACGCTACGGTCCTTACATCGCCTACGACGGCAAGAACTACCGCATACCGCGCGAACTGCATGCTACTGCTGCCGAACTCACCTACGAGCAGTGCATGGACATAGTAAACAATCCGCCGGCTCCCAAGAAGAGAGCGGCTAAGAAGTAATAATAAAAAGCCCTACCCCCGGCCCCTCCCCCGCAGGGAGGGGAGTAATATGTTGTATCGCTTAACTACAAGTGTCATACTGTATGAAAAACATACCACTCCCCTCCCTGCGGGGGAGGGGCCGGGGGTAGGGCTTTTTTAATATTATATAATATGACTAGAATCATCCTCATAGGCTACATGGGAGCCGGAAAGACTACCATAGGCAAGGCTCTTGCCAAAGCTCTTGGAGTCACATTCTATGATCTCGACTGGTATATCGAGACACGTATGCGACGTACAGTGAAACAGATATTCGACGCAGAAGGCGAAGATGGGTTCCGTCGCATCGAATATAACATGCTGCATGAGGTGGCTGAGTTTGAGAATGTAGTCATTTCGTGCGGAGGAGGCACTCCCTGCTTCTTCGACAACATCGACTACATGAACCGACAGGGCAAGGTGGTGTATCTGAAGGCATCGCCCGAAGTGCTCTACGAGCATCTGAAGATGGGCAAGTCGGTGCGACCACTGCTGCTCAACAAGACCCCTGAGCAGGTACGCGAGTTTATCGTCGAGCAACTCGCACACCGCGAACAATTCTATTCAAAGGCCGATTACACGCTCGACATAAACCTACTCGACAATCACGACAAGATAAATATTACGGTTGATAAGCTACAAAAATTGATTGAAAAATGAAGAAATGGACCATTGACGACTCTCGCGAGTTATACAACATCAACGGTTGGGGCACCTCTTACTTTGGTGTCAACGACAAGGGCAACATGTATGTAACACCCTGCAAGGACAACGTGCAAATCGATTTGCGCGACGTCATGGACGAACTGCAGCTGCGCGACGTTACGCCACCAGTGCTGCTCCGCTTCCCCGACATTCTTGACAACCGTATCGAGAAGACTTCAAGCTGCTTCAAGAAGGCTGCCGAGGAGTATGAATACAAGGGCGAGAACTTCATTGTATACCCTATTAAGGTGAACCAGATGCAACCTGTCGTTGAGGAAATCATCTCGCACGGACGTAAGTTCAACCTCGGACTTGAGTGCGGATCAAAGCCCGAGCTGCATGCCGTTATCGCTGTGCAGTGCCAGAGCGACTCTATCATCGTGTGCAATGGCTACAAGGACCAGAGCTATATCGAACTGGCGCTCCTCGCACAGAAGATGGGCAAGCGCATATTTATCGTTGTCGAGAAGATGAGCGAGATTGGACTGATTGCCTCGGCTGCCAAAAAGCTGTGTGTGAAGCCCAACATCGGCATCCGTATCAAGCTGGCTTCAAGCGGATCGGGCAAATGGCAGGAGAGCGGTGGCGACGCTTCGAAGTTCGGACTGCGTTCGTCGGAACTGCTCCAGGCGCTCGAAACTCTCGACGAGAAGGGTCTGCACGACTGCGTGCGACTCATCCACTTCCATATCGGATCGCAGATAACCAAGATACGACGCATTCAGACTGCACTGCGCGAGGCTGCCAACTTCTACGTACAGCTGCACAAGATGGGCTACAACATCGACTTTGTTGACTGTGGCGGCGGTCTGGGCGTAGACTACGACGGAACACGCTCGTCGTCGAGTGAGAGCTCGGTCAACTACTCTATCCAGGAGTATGTCAACGACTGCGTATACACATTCGTCGATGCTTCGAACAAGAATGGCATCAAGCATCCTAACCTCATCACCGAGAGTGGACGCTCGTTGTCAGCCCACCACTCTGTACTTATCACCGACGTACTAGAAACTACGTCGCTGCCAGAGATGCGCGAGGAGTTTGAACCGTCGGAGAACGACCACCAGCTCGTAAAGGACCTCTACGAGATATGGGACAACCTCAATCCACGCACAATGCTTGAGGACTGGCACGATGCCGAGCAGATACGCGACGAGGCTCTCGACCTCTTCTCGCACGGCATTGTCGACCTGCGCACACGTGCCGAGATAGAGAGCATGTACTGGAGTATTTGCCGCGAAGTGAATAGCATGGCAAAGACACTGAAGCACACTCCCGACGAGCTGCGCGGCTTGGACAAGCTGCTTGCCGACAAATACTTCTGCAACATATCCATATTCCAGTCGCTCCCCGATGCCTGGGCTATCGACCAGCTCTTCCCCATCGTGCCCATTCAGCGACTCAACGAGCGCCCTACACGCAATGCTACGCTGCAGGACATCACCTGCGACAGCGACGGCAAGATAGCCAACTTCGTCACCAACCGTCAGGCTACTCACGTGCTTCCGGTGCATCCTATCAAGAAGAACGAAGACTACTATCTCGGAGTTTTCCTCGTAGGTGCCTATCAAGAGATTCTCGGCGATATGCACAACCTCTTCGGCGACACCAACGCCGTACACATCTCGGTGAAGGACGGCAGCTACAGCATCGACCAGATATTCGACGGCGAGACTGTTGAGGAAGTGCTCGACTACGTACAGTACAACCCCAAGAAACTCGTGCGACAGCTCGAGATATGGGTGACCAAGAGCGTTAAGGCGGGCAAGATTTCGCTCGAAGAGGGCAAGGAGTTCCTCAGCAACTACCGCTCAGGACTATACGGATATACTTATTTGGAGTAAGCCCTTGCTCAAATGGCGTGGCAAAACAAAAACAAAGCGGGCTGAAAGCCCAATGTCTCCATAGCCCAGGGCAACGCCCTACCCTTTATACACATCTTTTGTTCTTTGAAATCATTGGAATTCTGTATATT
>OCIU01000112.1_pt1 | contig 85498 bp, 74 predicted proteins | sample 1538471 | NCBI WGS metagenome assembly OCIU01 (sample SAMN04571693, study PRJEB22368) | human gut metagenome | biome: human gut; material: stool | host: Homo sapiens | place: Luxembourg | collected 2012-06-01 | reverse complement strand
CTCATTCACTTGCAATTTAATATTTAATTTTGTCTAAACTTTGGGGTTCACTTCACGGTCGCAGCTCTTTTTTAATATCCTTTTTTGCGCGGTCAAAAGCTTTCTTCATCTATAACAGAAAATCTTAAATGCGCCCAAAACAAAAAAAGCTGTGACAAAGCATCGGCTTCATCACAGCAATCCTCTTTTTGTTTATGTGTTCTCCTCGAGATAATAAACAACGTCCTTAACGGTTACAAGAGTCGGGAGGACTCTGTCAGGGATCGTTATGTCGTACTTCTCCTCGATCATGCAGATAAGGTCGAAAAGCTCGAAAGAATTGAGTCCGAGATCCGAGGTAAGAACGTCGTCCGGCTCAACGGATGTGATCCTGCCGTCGGTATACTCGTTAATAATCTCCAAAAGGTCGTTTCTGATATCCATATTTTTTACTCCTCAGCTTTAGCGGTTTTGCGCTTCTCGTTGCGCTGACGCCATATTTCGTTAAATATTTCCTCGGTCGCCAGAGAAATCTTTGTGACCGAAAAATCACAGTGTTCGGGGAAGACATACCATGTGTCCTCCAATGTGTTAAGGTCAATACAGTCTCGGTGATTTCCGAATCTGTAATTATATTCAACATGAACGGCATACTGACCTGCGGCATCAATGTTCATCTCGAACGGTTCGCCGTCATAATCCCTGACACCTTTAAGATGGAAGCCCGTCATATCGTGAACAAGCGTACCTCTACCCATGTGAACAAATCCCTTTGAATTCGGCAGATCGTTGACGTCGACCTGACTCTCGAAGCGGTAGCTTCCGTCAAGAACCTCTTTCTTGACCTGCTCACGCTCCCACTTGTACCAGTCTGTGGCAAATTTGAACTCCGTCTTACCGTCGTCGGCTTCAAGCTCACCGTAATAGTTGAGCGTCCATGACTTTCCGCAATGCTCGCAGAAAACCTTGTCGTTCTTCGAGTTCATTTTGAACTCGGTCATGCAATGCGGGCACTGATAGAGAACCTTGTGCAGTCCCTCGGCACGCTTCTTGTAGCTGACCTTAACGTGATTTTCACTCTGCCATCTGAAATCGTCATTATAAAGAAGATTTTTAATCTTCTCGCTGATTTCCTCTGCGCTCGCCTTTTTCAGCTCCTCGGGCGTATAGGCAAGAACCATATCCGCCTGAACCGGATGCACCCAGCGCTTTCTGTGATTGCCCCAGAACGGGTCATAGATATGATGTCCTCGGCAGGTGAGCGTTACAACGGGCACGCCCTGATGCTTGACGAGCTGTCCGACAGCATCGGGAATAACCTCGGTAACTCCGCAAAGGGAATACCTTGCCTCGGCATAAATTCCGAAAATCTGTTTTTCTTTCAAAGCCTTGCGGCAGACACGCAGAAGCGAGATATCCGCAGTGTATTTTCTTTTCGGGATAGCGCCGAGTCTCCTCAAGCCCCATTCTCTGCCGATATAGTCATCAACGGCAGCCGGAAAAATACCCCTGTTCGGGCTGATTGCGGCACTCATAATGTAAAAATCAAAGAATGCATTATGGTTGCATAAAAGAATGTACGGCGGCTTAACGCCCTTCATTCTCACCTTATTAAGCTTTCCGAAATGGAGAAACTTTCTGATATATGAAAAGCCCCAAACGAACGGCATAGCAAACGGTCTTTGCTTTATCATCGGTGCATTCATATCGAATTTTTTGGTTTCGGGCGCACCCCCTCGGACATACTTTCCGAATTCTTTGCTCAAAACGTCACTTCCCTCGCTTTAATTTTGTGTTTTAAACACTTTAACGATTATAACACGCTTAAATAATTTATGCAATATTAAAAATTACCATTTAACAGCCGTATTTTCGCCATATTTTAAACAAATTCCACGGATATTCGCCGATATTCGGTATGCTTTTGAACGAAACGGTTTTACCGTCAAACTCAAACTCAACCTTATGCGACCATAGAGCGACCTCACAGCCGTTATCGCGGCTTCCGTACTTTCCGTCGCCCGCAAGCGGCATTTTTCTCGAAGCGAACTGAACTCTTATCTGATGGCTTCTGCCCGTGTTCAGCATAACGCAGACCAACGCTTTGCCGTCCGCCTCGTCAAGGACCCTGTAATCAAGGCTCGCCCGGCGCACACCCTTTCGTTCGCGCTTTACAACAAAGCTTTTATTCTTTCGTTTATCCTTAAAAAGCAGATCCTCAAGCCTGCCCTCCTTCTCCTCGGGGACTCCCTCGGTGACGGCAAAATATGCTTTAGCGAATCTTTTTTCCGCGATTTCCTTTGAGAGATAGCGGCCGTTTTTTTGTTCTTGGCAAAAATCATGGTACCGCCAACCGCCGTATCGAGCCTGTGAACGGGATAGATTTCATCGCCCGTCTGCTCCTTTAACAGCTTAATCGCATCCTCAGCTCCGTCGCATTGTGACGGCACGCCGACCGGTTTAATGCAGGCTAAAAAATCCTCGTTTTCAAATAAAATCTCAATCATTGTCAATATTCTTTTCCTTGAATTTTTCAGCCGTATTTTTAATTTTGAGCACCTGCTTCATGAATCCCATAAGCTCAATCGGGTTTGACGATTTCTGAAGCTCGGGCGTAACAAGACCAATAATATCCTGCAGCTCGGAAAGCTCGTTTATAAGCTCCTTTTTTTCCTCATCGCTCATTTTTTTAACATCTGCCCTGAGCTTTTTTTCAATACCTGCAAGCTCGTCGGAAACATCGCTGACCTTCTCGGCAGCAATCGGTCTGCCCTCTTCATCACGAATAATCATATTTTTCACCTATCAAAACAAATAGGGATTGTCGCGTATCTGTGTTTGCGGCATCCCTATTTTTCTTTAAATATTTCGGTTAATTTCTTCTGCATGGCAAATTCATTTAACCGTACCGTTAAATTCGGATATTTATTTTGCTTCGTTGGTTGTAACTTCCTGGATATACTTAAAGTTAAGAGCACCCTGATCCTTCATGATTTTCTCAACAGCCTTGTCAAGAGCAGCCTTATTGTAAACGATGTCGTTAACTTCCTTGCCCTCGGCATTTGTGTAATAATACGAAACATAAGCGCCCTCAAAGCTCTTGAGCTTCTCGCGCATCATCTTCATAACGTCGTCCGTAACTCCGATATACTCGGCAGCCTCGGCCTCGGTCATGTATGTCGTGTCTGCGGCAACGGCAGAGGTCTCCTTGACGTTTGACGGTGACTTTACAGCGTATGTAACGCAGATTGCGGCTGTGCAAAGAACAGCGACTATTGAAGCAATGACAGTATTTTTCATTGAAAAAACTCCTTCTTTTAATTTCTCTATGTATAATAACACATTAGTAATTTTATTGCAAGATTTTCGGGAAAATTTATTCCCATTCCTTCCATATTTCAGGCTTATAGCCCACAGTCGCTTTTTTGCCGTTTCTGACTATCGGCGTTTTGAAAAGCGTCTGATTTTCCAAGAGCTTCTCCTCGACCGCTTCCTTGGAGGCAAGATATTTGATAAAGCACTTTTCATAAGCCTTTGATTTTTCGTCTATCAAGCCGTCAATTGAGCCTATTGCCGCTTTGATGTTTCTGTATTCCCCTAAACTCATGCCGTATTTTTCAAGATCAATATATTGATATTTAATCCTGCGCTCCTTGAAATAGCGCTCAGCTTTTTTGGTGTCAAAGCATTTTGACTTACCGTAAATTTGAATATTCATTGCGTCACCTCGATTTGATATTGAAAATTATAACGTAAAATGGTAGAATTGTAAAGAGGTGAAAACGATGCGTATAAATTGTCCCGAAAAAATTCTGAAAGCTATTGCCCTGCTTGAAAGCAACGGCTATTCCGCCTATGCAGTCGGCGGCTGCGTCCGTGACTCTGTAATGGGCAGAGCTCCGAACGACTGGGACATGACGTCCTCGGCAGCACCCGATGAGACAAGGGAAGTTTTCAAAGACTTCCGTACCGTTGCGACGGGAATAAAGCACGGCACCGTTACGGTTTTAATCGACTCCGAGCCTGTCGAAATAACAACAATGAGAGTTGACGGGAAATATTCCGACAACCGCCACCCCGAAAGCGTATCATTCACGAAAAGAATCGAGGATGACCTTTCACGCCGCGATTTTACCGTCAATGCAATGGCATACAACCCCAAGACAGGCGTTGTTGACCCGTTCGGCGGTCAGAACGATATTAAGAATAAAATCATTCGCTGTGTCGGCAATCCGGATACACGTTTCGGCGAGGATGCGCTGAGGATTCTCCGTGCAATCAGATTTTCCTCGGTTCTCGGCTTTGATATTGATAAAAAAACTTCGCAAAGTATAATCGGCAACCGTTTTCTTCTTCAAAACATTTCAAAAGAACGCATCAGAGTTGAGCTTATCAAAATGCTATGCGGTCAAAATGTCGAAAAAATTCTTGCCGATTACAAGAGCGTAATCTTTGAGATTATCCCCGAGCTTGCCGCCGAGGACGGCTTTTTACAGCACACGCCCTATCATATCTACGATGTCTGGACTCACACCGCCAAGGTCGTATCAAGCATTGAACCCGTCTCCGATTTAAGAGTAGCCGCCCTGCTTCACGATATCGAAAAGCCGTCGATGTTCCGGACAGACTCGCATAACATCGGCCATTTCAAAGGACACCCTCAAAAGGGAGCGGAAACGGCGGACATTATTCTTCGCAGACTTCGCTTTTCAAACGCCGAGATAAAGCATATAACAACAATTATCCTTCTGCATGATGAGCGACCCGACGGCAACCGTTTTCATCTGGCTAAGCTTTGCTCTCAATACGGCATTGACAATGTCGAAGATACATTAAAGCTGATACTTGCCGACGCACACGGAAAGAATCCTGCGTTTTTTAACAAAGAGGTCGATGCGGTTCTTGTTGCACAGAAGCAGATTGAATTTATGAGAAAAAACCGTGTTTGTCTTAAGACCTCGGAGCTTAACATCAACGGCAACGACATCATGGCGCTCGGAATCGGCAGAGCAAGAATAAAAGCCACCCTTGACTTCCTGCTTGATGAGGTTATAAACGAGCGAATCGAGAACGAAATCTCCGCCCTCTCACGAGCAGCGGCGGAGTTTAACGAAAACGGTGTTGTTTGACGTAATTAAATCGTAATTTACAGTGTTTGCCGCAAAGCTAACACACCGTAACTTCATCAAAAAACTGCCGCAGCATAAGCCACGGCAGTATTTTTTATTTATTCGCTGTAGAGCGGAAACCTTTCGCAAAGGGACTGAACCTCAGAGAGGACTCTGTCCTTGTTTCCGTCAAAGTCATTGATGATATCGCTTATCCAACCTGCGATAAGCTCCATTTCAGGCTCCTTGAAGCCTCTTGTTGTAACGGCAGGTGTTCCTATTCTCAGTCCGCTTGTAACAAACGGACTTTGCGGATCGTTTGGAATCGTGTTCTTGTTTGCGGTGATACGAACCTCATCAAGTCTGTGCTCAAGCTCCTTGCCCGTGATGCCCTTATTGCGAAGGTCAAGCAGCATAAGATGGTTGTCCGTTCCGCCGGAAACAATATCAATTCCGTGCTTCATAAGCTCATCTGCAAGAACTGCGGCGTTTTTAACAACCTGCTTTTGATAGTTTTTGAACTCCTCTGTCAATGCTTCACCGAGTGCAACCGCCTTTGCGGCGATAATATGCATAAGCGGTCCGCCCTGCGTTCCCGGGAAAACGGCCTTGTCAATCTGCTTTGCAAACTGTTCTTTACAAAGGATCATGCCGCCCCTCGGTCCTCTGAGAGTCTTATGAGTGGTGGTGGTTACGATATCGGCATACGGCACGGGCGAAGGATGAACTCCTGCGGCAACCAGTCCCGCAATATGAGCCATATCAACCATGAGATATGCGCCGACCTTATCGGCAATTTCACGGCAGCGAGGGAAGTCGATTACTCTTGAATATGCGCTTGCTCCGGCAACAATAAGCTTTGGCTTACATTCCAGAGCGATTCGCTCCATCTCGTCATAATCGATTCTTGCAGTTGCTTCATCAACGCCGTAAGGTACAACGTTAAAATACTTGCCCGAAATGTTTACGGGAGAACCGTGTGAAAGATGTCCGCCCTGCTGAAGATTCATTCCCATGACGGTATCACCGGGATTAAGCAGTGCAAAAAATACGGCAAGGTTTGCATTTGCTCCGCTGTGCGGCTGAACATTGACATGCTCCGCTTTGAAAAGCTCCTTAGCTCTGTTACGGGCGATTTCTTCAACAACATCGACGCACTGACAGCCGCCGTAATACCTCTTTGACGGATAGCCTTCGGCATATTTATTTGTTAAAACGCTTCCCGCAGCAAGTAAGACCGCCTTTGAGACTATGTTCTCAGAAGCGATAAGCTCAATGTTGCGCTGCTGGCGTTCAAGCTCGCTTTCGCATGCCGAATAAACCTCATTGTCATAAGCGGAAAGTTCATCAAAAAATTTCATATACCGTCCTCCGTTTTCTAAAAATAACATATTTATAATCCCGGTCGGTCTCTCAACCGGCATTATCTCATTCCTCGGCAGGTGTCTGCGGCGTTGCGCTGAAATACTTTTCACCGGGTTCAACATCCACTCCCCTGATTTTCATAAGCTCGGAAAATGTAACAAACTTATATCCCTGCTTTGCAAGCTCGGGGATAAGCCTTGCAACGGCATCTGCCGTCGCAGGATAAAGATCATGCATAAGAACAATGCTTCCGTCAAAAACATTGTCCATGACGGTCTTATAATCCTTGTCGGCGTTTCTGTAATCCCAGTCGCGCGAGTCAACGCTCCACAAAACCATCGGCATACCGACATTCGCTTTGACCGTGTCGTTCGCAGCACCCTCGGGAGGTCTGAGAACCTTGACCTTTTTGCCGGTATACTTTGATATGGCATCGCATGATTTTTTGATTTCCTTTTGCATTTCGGGAACGGAAAGACTGTTGAGATTAACATGAGAATACGTATGAGTGCCTATCTCACAGCCCATTTTTGAGGCTCTTATAATTTCATCGGAATATGTATCCGCTCTGTCGCCGACAACAAAGAAAGTCGCCCTGCCGTTATATTTTTCCAAGGTATCGAGAATTTTATTCGTGACCGGAGCATAAGGACCGTCATCAAAGGTAAAGCACACAAGCTTATCCGTTGCTTTCGGGAGCTTCCTTTCATCCTTTTCCTCAGACTCTGTTGTTATCTCCGTCGTTTTCCCGGTTGTTTTTAAATCATTGTTATCTGTTTGTTTGTCTGATGTCGTTTCGCTCGTTTTGTTCTGTGCATCATGTCTTTCCTGCATCATTTTTCCGCTGAATCCGTACACGGAAACAACAAGAATAGCCACAAATGCAACCAAAAAAACCGTTTTCCCTATAAAATCTCTTTTCATTACTGACAATACATCTCCATGGCTTATTTCGGCAAAATATTACCGTGTTAAATTATATCACCGATAGCGCTTTTATTCAATCCTCATTTTTTAAAATTGACACAAATATTACAAATTACACGTTTTTTTACATATTTATATTACTTACACATATCTTCAGGAAATATCTTAAAAAAAGTCAAAAAAGTACTTGACAATTTCCATTCTATGCTATATAATTAGCAAGTCGCTTGGAAATAATAAGAGTGACACACATATGGCGGCATAGCTCAGCTGGCTAGAGTACTCGGTTCATACCCGATTGGTCGTAGGTTCGAATCCCACTGCCGCTACCATATGGCCCGGTGGTCAAGAGGTTAAGACACCGCCCTTTCACGGCGGTAACACGAGTTCAATTCTCGTCCGGGTCACCAAGTCGGGATTTATCCCGACTTTTTTTTTTGCCTGAAAATAAACATAATCGGCATTTATAAAAGCTGCGGAAATAAAAGTCGTGGCTTTATATTTTATGTTGAAAATACTTTCGTTATGAGGATGAACCCTTTTCTTACATTCATTCCTGCTTTAACGGGCACACAGTCTGCGTCCTCGTCATACAATTTTCAATGCAATGACCGTTGCTGCACTTCTTTGCGGCGGCGGAACAGTTAAAAATCACTGCCACGGCAGGCAAAACAACAGAACATATTGAATTATAAAATTAAGAGGAAGACCGCACAGGCCTTCCTCATTTTTTATTTGCTTTTTCTTTTTGACAGGAAAGTTTTCATAACCTTTGATATTACCGAATAGAAGGTTTTGAAATAAATCGCAACCGTGGCGACGACAGCGACAATATTTATCACGAAAAGATATTTCGGCTCAAAATATGTGCAAACTGTCTGGAGCACAATTATCGCTGTGCCTACAACCGTCTGAACCGGATACATATTGAAATCGACCAGCTTCTTTGACATGATCGCTCTTATAATAAAGACGATGAAATAGCTTGCGAAGGTTGCAACCGCCGCACCGTAAATCTCATACTTCCCGATAAGAATAAAGTTCAATATAATATTTGTAATTGCGCCGATCATTGAAGTGACAAATGAAAGTCGGCTCTTTTTGAACACAAGGAACGAGCTGCCCATGAATGTTGAAAACGACGAGAAAACCATCGCACAGCACAGGAGCGGAACATAGGCATAAGCCGAGAAATATTCATCGGTCGCAACGAGCAATCTGACTCCGGGCTTAGCAATTGCAATAACGAAGCTGCAGCCGAAGAACAGAATGCCTTGAAAAGAGAGCCAGCTGTCCGAGAAGAAGGTTTTATACTCGTCAACCTCGCCTTCCTTTCGCTCGCTGACGGCAGAATACTGCCATGCGTCGCTGAACGCACCCGAGAGAAGGACAATAGCGGTAGGAAGCTTTCCTGCCATTGTATAAATACCGTTGGCGGTGCTGTCAACCATCCAGTTAATCATGTATCTGTCCGAAACGGAGGTTATCCACCAGAAAATAGCCGTCGGAATAAGAGGAATACTGTATCTTAGCATTCGTTTGATAAGACCCTTATCAAACCTGAAAGTAATATATCGCCACAGCTTTTCTCTGAGCGTAATATAAATCGCACATATCATATCGGAAATAACGATTGAGTATACATAGCCGTCAATTCCGAGTCCGAGAACGGCAAGGAAAACGATGTTCAGTGCAACGACCGAAAAAGTGTTAACTATGCCCTGAACCGCAAAGAGTCTTGTGTTGCCCAAGCCTCGGGCAAACTGACTGCATATCGAGTGAATACACGACGAAATGGTATAAAGAACAACCGCCGTAACGTCGATTTTGTCGCCGATAAGCATATTCAGAAGCGGCGAGCAAAGAATCAAAACTATCGAGCCGAGGAGAATAACCAATGCGCCCGAAGAAAAGACCCTGTTCCTGTCCGTCGAGGAATTTATCGCATATCGGAAAACGCCGTCCGTTATTCCCAAAGAAACAACGGGAAAAAGCAGATTGGCCGTCTGGCTGATCAAATCTGCGTCGCCGTATTCCGCAGGGGTGAGATAGCCTGTGTAAAATCTGACCATCAGGAAAACGATGAGCTTCGAAGTCAGAACACCGATACTGATGAGCATTGTATTTTTAGCAAGTTTACCGTATTTATCCATTCATTACTTTCCTTTAAGCAAAGCTTGTATCTTAAACTTGAGCGATACTGCCTTAATTTAGTCTTAAATATGATATCGTTATTTTCAAATTTTGTCAATAGTACAAAGTTAAACTATGTACAAACACATCGGCAAATTCTGTCGCAATGATTATACGGTGATATGTTTTAAAAACCTTTAAAAAAAGATAAAAAGATGAGTATTTTTTGCAATTAAGTATTGACATTGATGCAAAGTTCGGCTATAATATCATTTGTTCGCTGAACGGACATCTGCGAGAGTGGCGGAATCGGCAGACGCGCACGTTTGAGGGGCGTGTGGTAATCCCGTACGGGTTCAAGTCCCGTCTCTCGCACCATTTCGAGTGTTCATAACACAAATGAACACTCGATTTTCTTTTTTAAGCCATTTCCTCATATTTTGGTTTAACTTTTATGTATCGAGCAGGCTTTGACCTGCTCTTTTTTGTTATGCCGTAAGATATTCAACGGCTACACCTTGTCTTGCTTCGAGGACTATATTTTCCTCTTTTACGGGATTTTCAATTACCCCGACAAAGCGATAATGAATAATGATTTTCTGCGTTTTGTTTTTGCCTTTACCCTCAATTGAATGAACTTCGATTTTCTCAATCAGTTCATTCAGGAGTGCAGGTGTCAAGGTTTCCATCTGCATGAACTTACGAACTGCTAATGTGAACTGCTCCTTGCTTGTACGGAGGTTTTCAATTTCTGAAAGCTCTTCCTGATATCGCCTGATTTTGACCTTCAGTTCATCACGCTCTGCTTCATACTTTTGTGAGAGCTGCATAAAGCTTTCTTCATTAACAATACCGTTGATGTGCTTTTCAAAGAGCTTTTCATACATTACGGCAACCTCTTTTGTTCTTGCTGTTGCTTTATCAATACTGCTTTCAAGAAACTTCTGTTGATTCAGTATGTTTTTGTTTGTCTTCGCTTCAAGAATATCGGCAAAGGCTTCTTCGTCTTTCGAGAGAAAACTTGCTAAGTTTCTCAGCTCGAGCATTACAATCTGCTCCAAAGAATCAGCTCTGACATAATGTGTGCCTACGCAGGTGCCTCTGCGACCTTTGTAATTGGAACACATAAAATATTTGATGTCAGTATTAGGATGATTGACATTGAACCATAAGGGACTTCCGCAATCGGCACAGTATAACAAGCCGCAGAACATATTTTTCTCGGCGTGTTCGGAATTCGGTGCTCTGCGTTTAGCCTTTGCTTTCATCTTCTGAACTGTTTCAAAGGTATTTCTGTCAATGATAGGCTCGTGAACATTCTTGAATACTTTCCAATTCTCTTCGGGATTCGGAATACGGGTTTTGTTCTTGAAATTTTTGGAATAAGTTTTGAAGTTAATAACATCACCACAGTATTCCTGCTGTGCAAGAATTTTACCAACAGTAGTCTTGCACCACTTATACGGATCAGGCTGTGTTTTCTTACCGCCTTTGTTAAGTCCTTTACTCTGCCAATATGCCATCGGTATCATTACTTTGTTTTCCTGCAAGATACGGGCAATAGTTTCATTGCCTTTACCTTCGATACACATTGCAAATATACTCTTGACCACTTCCGCAGCTTCGGTATCAACAATCCACTTCTTTTTGTTCTGTGGATCCTGCATATACCCGTAAGGCGGTTGAGATAACGGTTCACCGAGATTACCTCTTATACGATGAGAGCAACGAACCTTTCTTGAAATATCTCTTGCATACATCTCATTCATAATATTCTTGAACGGTGCAATCTCATTATCACCGTCATTACTGTCAACCAAATCGTTGACTGCAATGAATCTGATGTTATGCTCGGGAAAGAAGTTATCCGTATAGTGACCGACAGAAACATAATCTCTGCCGAGACGGGATAAGTCTTTTACCATTACGGTTGTAACATATCCCATTTCAATATCTTCAAGCATTGCCTGAAAACCTGGTCTGTTGAAATTAGTTCCCGTATAACCGTCATCAACATAGAACTTTGTGTTTGTAAGCTTTAAGTCTTTTGCTTTTTGTGAGAGTAACTTTTTCTGATTACCTATTGAGTTACTTTCACATTCTTTACCGTCATCACGTGACAGACGGCAATAGATGGCTGTTATGCCAAAATTATCTGACTGCATTTATCCTCCCCTCTCCGGCAGTCGAATTTACATATTCTGTTTTAAGTGTATTTATATCATCGGCATTTGTCAAATGTGCAAAATCGCTTCCGATAAAAGCTGATATTTTTTCTTTCATTGTTTTGTTTTCTGTTTTACTGAACTTTTTAGTAACAACATAACGGACACCGTTGATAACATATTCTTCGGTATCCGTTTTCTCGAGCTTACCCAACCTGCACTCTGCACGGGTATCATTCAGAAAATAATTGAACTTTAACTTACAATACTCCCAAAAGGATATTATTTTTTCTGTCATTATCATTCCTCCTTATTATAGTTTTTCGTTTTTATTTTTATAGGGGTGTTAGGGGGAACCCTTAACAAGCGGAATTTGTATCCCACATATCCAATGCTTGTTAAGACTTTGTCGTGGCAGAAAAAGTCGTAACAAGCAAAGATGACTATTCAATTCCAATGCTTGTTAAGACTTTGCCGCAGCTGAAAAAGTCGTAACAAGCAAATGTGAGGACACAAATTCAGTGCTTGCTAAGACTTATCCCACGTTTTTTATCGTTCCCACTGCTTTTGTTTCTGAAGAAAAGCTGCATATCGGACAAGAGCTTTTTCCGTGATTTCTTCCATCTTTTTCGGCGGCATATCTTTCTTGAAATACTTCTTAAAGGTTTCAATCGGGATTTTTACATACTCCTTCTGATTGGCTTTCTGCTCCTGCATAATTTCAAAAATAGCATCCATAGTCAGCTTCTTTTCATCACTCAACTTATGCATACGCTGTGCCTGAGAGAGTGACGGAGTGCAATCTTCACTTTCAATAGTTTCAATTAAATTGCATTGTTCCTCTTCGGTTAAATACGAAAGTTCAACTGCGGGAGTAAACGAAATTCTGCCTTCATCCACCATATCAAGAAGCGGCTTTTGCAGATTATTGAGTCTGATATACCGCTGAATCTGCATTCTTGAATCGGGCATTGTTTCTGCGAGCAATTCATCGCTACGGAACTTCGTCCCAACTTGTGACGAAGTTAAATCTGTTCTTGCTCCCTGCTTTTTCATTGCGTCATGTCTCATTTTATAGGCGCGGGCTTTTTCGCTCGGCAAGATTTTCTCTCGGCACAAATTGCAATCCACAAAACTGATTATCGCTTCTTCTTTTGAAAGGTTTCTGACATAAACGGGAACAGATGAAAGATTTAACTCCTTTGCAATCTGCCATCGTCTGTGACCGGAGATGATTTCATAACCGTTATCCGACTTATTAACAATCAGCGGTGTGATGATTCCGAAATCAATAATGCTGTCACGAAGCTCATCATACTCTTTTTCATCAACACTCTGAAACGGATTATTTTCAAAGGGATGAAGCAATTCAAGATTTAAATATTCAGTTTTTTCATTTGACATAAATGTGTTTTTCCTTTCTTAAAATTTTTAGTTTTGATTTTGAAAAGTTGTTTTTACATTTTGCTAAAGCATTTTTTCACTTCCTTTACTTAAAATTTTGCATTAAAAAATCCCCGTACTGAAACTTAAAGTACGTGGATATGTATTCAGGTTGATTTGTTTGGTGGGTGTGTGGTATAATGTTTTCATACTATTTCAGATTCGGGTGAGCTCAATATGTCAAAATATGATTTCAATATCCGTGTTACAGGAATTTTGATTGAAGATAATAAAATATTATTAGTAAAACCAAAAGTCAGTGATAAAAGAAATTGGTCTTTACCCAGTGGTAAATTAGAACAAGGTGAAACCATAGAACAAGGTATTATCCGAGAAATGAAAGAAGAAACAGGTCTTGATGTTGAGATTGTTCGCCTTCTTTATTTGTGTGATGTGGCAGCAAGCGACAACACACTTTTACATATAACATTTTTGTTAAAAAGAATTGACGGCAATATTGAATTGCCCACCAATGAATTTGAATCAAATCCTATTTGCGATGTTGCATTTGTTCCTGTGTCTGACTTATCAAAATATGGGTTCAATGAGAAGTTTCTTGAACTTGCCGAAAACAGATTTGTATGTTCAGGTATATATGCAGGTGATAAAACCAATATCGGATTAGGGGGATAATAAAATGCAGGGTTATAATGCAATAGTTGTTTTTAATGAAGAATGCAATAAAATGTTAATGTGCAAAAGACGAAGAAATCCATACAAAGGCTTATCAAATTTTGTTGGAGGAAAAATAGAAAAAGATGAAGATGGTTTGAACGCCGCATATAGAGAGCTTGAAGAAGAAACAACTATAACAAAAAACGATATTGCGCTTTCACATTTAATGGATTTTACATATTACTTTGGGAATTGTTATCTTGGGGTTTATGTTGGAAAATTAAACAAAACAGTCGTTGTAAATGGAGAAGAGAATGACTTGTATTGGTCAACTCTTGATAATAACTTTTTTGATGCAACTAAATATGCCGGTGAAGGTAATATCGGACATATAATGATGCATGTTGAAATGTTTAAAAATGAACTTTTGAAATAATCTTTCTGCTCTCACATTCGTGGGGGCAGTTTTTATATATCAAAACCGCCCCTAATAGCAATGGGAATAAACACTACAAAAATGTTCCTGATTTTTATAAATATTTTACGAGCCGAAGAAGAAATGTGGTGTTTTATCAGCCTTTCTCTTTCAGCCAATCCGCCATATATACTTAAAGTTTCTACTAACTAAATTAAAGATATATTTCTCTTTTCTCGGTTGGTATATAACTTTCAGTCTTACTCTGCTCAGTATTATTACTTGCGAGCTTTACGGAGGCTCAGTGCTAATTTTCGGCGCAGTTAAAACATACAGCTTTGCAGGCTTGCCCTTGCCCTGATATTTGCGACAGAGCAGGTTATGTTTCACAAGCTCACGCTGCAGCCTTGTTGCTTTGCCATGACCGCAACAAAGCACCTCACTTGTTTCGGCAATTGTGAAAAAGATAAAGACTTCTCCGTTTTTATCGCACCAACCATTGATTGCTGATAACTGCATCCTGTCGAGCATTAAGCCGTATAAAAGCTTTGCCTCCGCAGATAAGCCTTTGTATCTCTCTGTAAACAACACCTTCGGTATTTTGAAGAAGGATTCATTATCCACTATTTTTCACACTCCTTTTTGATACATAATTGCAGGATATAACCACAGCCCTGAAACTTTGCTTACAGTTTTTAACGCATCTTCTGCAAAGCTCGTTGTAGCAGATTCTGTTCCGGTCATTCAGGAATAGGCTCCATTCTGATTTTTTACTTTTGGTCATCCTCGGAATAACTATCACACTCCTTTTTTACTGTAGCTTTTCGGGTTGATTTTCAGTAATTTTTTCGTCTGTAATGAGTTTTATTTCTTTAGTAGGGTAATTTCATTAACTACATATCAAAAGCCTCTTTTTGCCGTTTCACCCGAAATAGTTCCTGCCCCGGAATCTCACCGCAGCGTTGCCTCGCTCTCGTCGTCACAAACTCCGTATCAATCGTTTCCGTGTAAACACGAAAAGCTCTTTCACTTCGTTGCTCCTCCTCTCCCCAAAAAGCAAATGCTTTTCGGGGACCCCACGGTCTTTGCAAAGTCGTATCATTTTCGGACGGTCATTCAGTTGTCAAGGTTAACGAGAGAAAAATATCCCTCTAAATGGAAGGCATTTAGAAAGCCCAAAAAGACGACTTTTTCTGAAACTTTTTTCTGATTCCGCCAACTTTGTAGGTTTGCACAAACACTTAAACTTTTACTTGTTTAGTTTTCAAAGTTTTTACCCCTCACCTATGTAAGGGTTTCAGAGGGTTAAAAATTCAGTTGTCTTAAAAACTTTTTCATTTTCGTTAAAATTGCACAACAAAAAAGCCGTCACATAGACAGCACAAACAGCGGGAAGACATTTCATCCTCTCGCACAGTTTGTACTGAAACTATGTAACGGCTTAAACTTTAAGCACTGATTGTCCGTATGTTACTGACCGAGTATCGGACTATACTTTTCGGTCAGATAATATGTGTGGCATAAAGCCAATAAGTAAAAAAATATGTGTTTCAGCTGATATTTAGTTGTAAGGTAAATACATTATTTAACAATCTACTATTATAAATAACATTCGTTCACCTGTCAAGAGTTTTCCCGAAAAAGAAAAAGTGGTGTCGGTTTTTACCGACACCAGGATGTTTTCTACAGTATTATTTTTCAAAGCTTTTTGATAACAATTTTTCTAATGTTTCTCCGTCATATTGATATGCATTGTGTACTAAAGAATCAAACTTACCATAATTCAACCCTTGAATGTTAATCATAGCAAAAATACATCTTGATAAATGTTTTGTAACATGATGAAATTTGAAATCCACAATTTCGTTATCAATTTTGTAATATAATTCATTCAATCTATGACGATCAAAGATTATAGAGGGTTCATTTGAAATTTTAAGACCGTCAAGTACATATGTGTCTTTTTTGCTATACCCGTTTCTTTTTACATTTTCTTCCTCTTCGGTTAAATCATTATCTTCATCAGATTCAAAAATAAAAATAGGCGAAAAGTCAGATTGATATTCAGGATTATATATTATGAGACTCTTAAATTTAAATATTTCTTCTCCACAATTATCTTTGCAAAACAGTGAAAAATGATTTTGGTCAATTCTTTTAATTTCTGTAACATTGCCTGAACAAGTACCATCATATAAATCTGTACCAAAACTAAAGCCTTGAGAATATAGTTCTTCAAAAAATTTTGTACAAATATCAATATCTTGAATTCGTTTCGCTTCATTTATTCCCATATTAATTTTAAGCTTTTTGAAAGTGTTTGCAAGCGTATCTATTACTTTAGCTTTCAATGATTGGTCGTGTTCGTAAAGCCAGCTTTTATAATTTTCGTAGTTGTTTATTAAATCACTATAGCCACTCATTGTTTTATAATCTAAACCTATTTGATTAAAAAAATAAATATCCAATTCATCAATAAAACCATCAAAGAGTGTTATTATTTCTCTGTCATCTATAGTTATTTCAGCGTGTGTTATTCTGTTTCTGTATAAGTTTAATAATCTGATTTTTTCTTTAAATGAGCTTGAAAAATTATGATTACATATATCGTTTAATCTCTCAAAAGCTTCTTCGTATGTTACTGTGTGAACTTTATCGATTACTGAAGTTTCAAAAACACTGTTTAAGCTTTTTTGGTTTTTCTCTTTATATGCTTTTTTTATATTATTGTCAATATTAGAAAATACTAAGTATTCACTATGCTGGGATAGAATTTGTTTCATCAGAATTTCAACACCGTGATGTGTATGGATTATAGCACCTTTCAGTGCTATTGACTTATTATAGTCATTACTACCAGAATCAACAAGGCTATCATATGTATTTAGGGATTCATATCCTTTTCTTAATGAGTCTAACCCATTTTCTATAAGCGTTAATTTCATTTGTCTTCCTCAATTCGTTTTTATAATTAATGTCAATATAAATTATATTCTAAAATGTTATTATTAAGTTTTTCTTGATTTAAGTGGAGTTGCTTCGATTCTGAAAAAAGATAATTATCAAAGTGTTTATACAATTTTTTAGAGTATTTAGGGATAAAATTACCATTAGTCCCAATGCTTCCTTTGATCTGTGTGATACTAACATTAAAGTCATCACACAGTCTTTTTAATAACGTCAGCCAAGATTCAAATACAATAGTTGCTAATCCCTGGTTTCTTAATTGAGGCGGAATTTCTATTAATTCAAGATTAGCAGTTTGAGTTTCACATGTTATTTTAGAAATTAATAAATCTTTTTTCTCAGGATATAGATTATTTTTCAAACAAATCTCAAAAGCAATATTTGAATAACTTGTATCGATACAATCTGTGACAATTAAAACTCCACCATCTGCCAATAATATTTCAGCCTTATATACTAGCAAAGAATCGACATCGGTTTTGTATTCTATTGTTTCTTTCTTAAGTTTGCTTTTTTTCTTTTTGAGTGGGAAAGCATTAAAAATTTTCATATAACTATCTCTCTTTTATCTTTAAAAATAAAGTATAATATCATTATAGCATATCAAAAAAATAATACTACTACCTATAAAGTACTTTCAAGGCAAATTCTTGACAAAACTCTTTACATTTGCTACAATAAACATACTAACAGTATGTAAGGTGAATTATGGCGAGAAATAAATACCCCGAAGAAACAGTAACCCTAATTCTTGACACGGCTCAAAAGCTGTTTCTTGAAAAAGGTTACGAACACACAACAATTCAAGATATCATTGATAATTTAGGCGGTCTGACAAAAGGCGCTATTTATCATCACTTCACATCAAAAGAGGATATTCTGAACGCCGTTACCGCAAGGCTTTTTCAGGAAAACTCTTTAGCTCGTAAGTGGAACAAGATAGCAGAAGACACATCTCTCAACGGTGCTGAAAAGCTTAAAGCTATGCTTTATGAGTCTCTTGTTGACGAACAGGAACAGAAATTCAGAAGTATGGGTATTCATCTGCAGAATATGCCGCATATGTTAAGTGACTTGCTATTAAGATCTGTGAATGATATTGCACCTAATGCAATCAAGCCGGTACTTGAAGAAGGTATTAAAGATGGCTCAATCAAAATTCCGTTTGCAAAAGAGCTTGCAGAGGTTATCTCTTTACTTGCCAATGTTTGGCTCAATCCTCTTGTTTTCTCAATGAGTGATGAAGATATTGAAAAAAAGTGTCAGGTTATTTTAGATATGATGGCAATGCTCGGCGTTGATGTTACTGACATGTACCCGGCAGTTTACAATATGAACAAGCAAATTAATGAAATGGATAACAGAAAATAATAGGTTGCCACCCCCGGTGGCAATTTATTAAGGGAATATACATACCAAAAGTATGAATGCGAACAAAAAAATAAACCGCACCTGCGGCAATAATTTTTACCATTTTACATACCAAAAGTATGTAACTAAAGGAGTTTCACAATGAAAACAAAACTACAAAATGAAAAAACACGTTACCTTTTAGGTCTGTCAGGGCAGAACATATTATATGCTCTTGTGTCATCCTGCTTTGCTTACTACCTTCAATTTACAATTCTTATCCCCGCCTTTTGGTTTGGAATCATACTCAGTACCGCAAAAATATTTGATGCTGTTAAAGACCCATTTATAGGGGCATTCATTAATAAAAGCAAATGGCCGTTAGCAAAATATCTGCGATATTTACCTTTGCCGACAGCAATAATAACAGTCCTTTGCTTTGTGATGAAGATTTATTCTGACAATAATAGCGCACTTGAAAATGTAGTGATTATAGTTTATGGGTTTGCTATTTTCATTCTGTGGGAGATTACGTTTTCATTTGGTGACATCCCTATGATAAGTTATCCCAATATACTGTGTGCAGATGAAAGAGAACGCACAAAGCTTCTTTCTTTACGCCCTATCGGTGCAATGGTCTACAGTATTTGTTGCCTGATTGTTCAGCCTCTTGCCTTTGCAGTTTCGGGAGCACTTGGAGGAACACAGACAGATGAACGAGACGCCTTTTTCATCATTACTGTCGCTTTTTCCGTTGTTGGATATATTCTTTATCAGTTGACCGTATCAAAAGAACTATTACACCATAACGAAGAGAGAAATACCAACTCAAAGCAACAGTACAAATATATTCTCACTAATCCGCTTTTGAAGAAAATTATTATGTCAGGACTGCTGTCTTCATTTAGTGCTTTGCAGGGTGTGGTACTGTCTGCCTTGGTTGCCTTTTACTTCTCAAGCAAAAATTCGGGACTTACTTTTCTTTATACATTTTTGCTCGGTACAGGAAGCTTTGTCGGTTTGATGCTTTCAACATTCCTTGTGCCGATACTTTCAAGAAAACTCGGTAATATAAAAGCCTATGTGTTATGCAACCTTGCATCCATACTGCCCAATATTATGATTTTTGTATTATATCTTGGCAACAAAACAACAATGAACACCTTTGCAAACTTTGCGGTTATGTTCATCCTCTCTCTTATATCGGGTAGCTTCCTGAGCCTTGCTTCAAACATTCGTACCCTGCTTATTGATGATGCGGTAGAATTAGAATACAAACTATCAGGTACAAAGCCGACAGCGTTGTTCTTCTCTTTTCAGACGGCTATCATCAAAATTCAAAGCGGTGTATCTTCATTGATTTCAAGTGTGGGATATATTGTGATAGGCTTCACAAGTGCAGAAACAGCAAAATTGAATGAGTATATAGCAAATGGTTTTGTGGCAAGAGAAAGTTCTGAATATACAGCTCTGTTTACAATGCTGTTCTTCTTATTTAGCGTTTTGCCTGCGGTAAGTTCCTTGTTGGCAGTTGTTCCTTTTGTAAAAAAACACATGGTAGAATAAATCACTGTAATAAGATTTTCTAAATTTATGTTCAGTTGAAAATAAGAGAGAAATAGTGTAAAATATATATTACTAGATTAAACTTAAGTAGGAGAGAAAATGCATTACTCCAAACGACATATCAAAGGATTGCCTTCGCCGAAAGGAGCCGATGCCAGTGCCGCAGCCTATTCAATCATCAACACCGCACAGGCAAACGGCATTGATGTCAAAGAATATCTGACGAACATCTTCCGCACCGGCGAAAGACGATTACCGCTGAAATTTGAATAAGATACCCCCGGAGATGTCGCTCTTTTGAGAGGAATTTCTTCGGGGGTTAATTCTATTTGCTGTGACGCTGGATTATTTGGGGGTTACAATACATCATTTACCAATTTACTATTATGAAGAACGTTCGTTCGCTTGTCAAGAGTTTTATCGAAAAAGAAAAAGTGGTGTCGGTTTTCACCGACACCACGAGAAGAATAATTTTTATTTCCCAAATAACACTATATACACAAAGCTCATAGAATAATACATAATATCAACATTTACTAAATAAGTTCTTTTTTATCATTTTTTGTTTTGTGTTTTTCAATTAACTTGTCAATTATTCCTGTAGGGTCTTTTGAGATTTCTGCTATAATCAAATTTATTGCTCTATTTGAATATAAATATACATCTGTACCAAATATGTATTTTTTGCAATAATCAGAATTATTTTTAAAATCATATTCTTTTTGAAAAAGGGAAAACATAAAACTATTAAAATTTTTCTTATTTCCATCCGTTACGATTTCTATTTGGTTTTTGCGCAGAATTCGTTTGATTTCGTTTATACATATTTTTTGTCCAAACCTACACATTTGGTCTTTGTCATCAAGATTAATGTATGTTAAAAGATTTTTATAATACTCTGAACCTACCGGTGGCAACCCTTTTTCACCCAAATGCTTTTGTAATTTTTTTGCTTGTGTACCGGGTGTCACATCATTAGAATCAATATGTATTTCTTGAAAGTAGAATTTTATAATGTCATATGAACCTATATATTCCTTATGCAAATGTTCATCAATAGCTTTCACTGTTTTATATACTGTATTGAGATATTTCAGAAAATTCTCATGGGAAACTCTTTCAACTTCTTTAGAGGCCATGATAACAGGGGTTTCGTATTGGTTTTTCTTCCGCCCAAAATAATGTCCAACCTCGTTTCTCGTTTTTCTTAATTCATCTAATTTTTTAACATTATTTTTAAGGGTTAATGGTACTGAACCAAAATGTTTTTCATAAGCATCCACACGCTTAGACCATTCTCCTATACAGATATCGTCAATTATATTAGAAAATAGATAATTTTTATCATTGTACATACCATAATTTGAATCTTTTTTTAAGAGAAAAGCCCCATCTATGGATTCTGAACAACCCAACATAGTTGCAGGCTTGGATTCTATTGCAAGAGAAACAATAGTTCTTAGATATGTTTCAAAAGCCGAACTGAGAAGCATCAACATATTTAATCTTGTATAATTCAAAAACTCCTTATAATTCTTCAGCCATTCATTATAGTCACTTGCTAATCTACGTTCATTTTCATCTTTTACAATAAAAAGTTTACAGAACTCTGTTGAAGGATTATCATTAACTTTTTCTTTCATATGCTTAATTATAGTGTCTGATGCAGGTACATGCGACCAATAGACCTCATTCAATTCAGAAAAATGTTTTATAAAAAGATAATATGCTAAACTGTTTTTTAAGGGTGATATCCATCGTTCATCAGCCATTTTATAGCTCTCCTTAAATTTTATTTATCCATTCAACAGACTGTCTTAGTCCGTCAATCGTTTTTGTTTCTAACACCACACGGCAGTTTTGTTCTTTTGCAAGAATTAAATATTTTTCAATATCCATTTCACCTGTGCCGAGTGCAAGGTGATTTTTCTTGCCCTCTGCATCGTGCAAATGAATGTGGTTCAGGCGGTCACCATGCTTCATTATAAAATCTTCGTCTGTTCCGCCTATGCCGTGATTATGTCCCACATCAAAAGTCAATGCAAAAACTTTACTTTCTAAATACAATTCAATGGCTTCTTTTTGAAAATCCTCATATCCGTCACAGTTTTCAATACAGATTTTAATATCAGCATCACCAATAGCATTTACACACACTTTCCTGAATTCAATAATGCTTTTAAGATACTGTGCTTTATATTTAGAGAAAAGAAGCACTTTTCTGTCAGGCAAGGTGAAATAAACACCCTTCGCCATATGCATATTTAGCACTTTTATATCAAACTGCTTTGCAAATTCTATAGTGTCTGCAACAGTCTTTGTATAAGCTTCTGCAACATACGGATTGAAATCACATACATTTAGATTTTCATCAAGGTGAATTGTGTAATAGATACCGTATTTATCAGCAATACTTTTGAAATAATCTGTATCAATATTAGGAAGCTGATATTGTGGTAGATTCATATTAAGTTCAATAAAATTGAGTCCTAATTCTGCACATAGCTTCGCGCACTCTTCAAGTGAGCTTGTTTCAATCAGTGTGGGCATGCCACAATTATGTAATTTCATAATTCACCTCTAGTTGTGTCATGTAATTAATAATTCAAGCCTATTATGTTTTGGATTTGTTTGCCCGCTTTGCTAAGTTCTGATATTATGTTGCTTTTTACAGTATAGTAATCTTCAGAGAAAAGCTTATGTGTTAATCCAAACATAGGGTCACTATCAATGATATCATTTTCTTTTAAAGAAACGCCTAATTTGTAGTGAGCCATAGCATTTCTAAAAATATCTGAATGATACTTATCATCCATCATAATGTTAATCTTTAAATTTTCTTTTATATCAGGCAAGAGTGAACGTAAATAATAATATAAAATATATGCAAATCTCAATTTTGTGGATGTCTCATCTACAATAAATTTATCTACTGAATAAACTATAAAATTTATTTGACATAGAATTGTAAAAAGTAAAAATTTATAATTGTATTTATTCCCAAACGGAGATTTCACAAAACCACAGAAATCTTTTTCAGAAAAATTATAATCAGATTGGATTTCATACGGTTCCAAAGAATTAAAACATGCTGTATATTCTCCGCCTATAGTCGCCATTTTTTTAATAGTTTCACCATCGGTTTTACCATATTTAAAGAATGAAGTAACTACCTGATTTAAAACCGTATTATCGCAAGGCACTAAATTACAGTAAAAGACACCGTAAATATCATATAAATGCAATCGTTTCGCTAAGGGCTTACAAAGAGAAGAAAAATACACTTTGCTTTGCTCATATTTCTCACAAAGAGTTTTATTTAAATCCACATATCCACTTTCAAAGAGTTTGATGGATTTTCGCATTTCTGTATAATATTTTTCTTCTTCATCGGTAAATGTGGGAAGTTTTAATTTGTGTTTTGAAGAATTGTTGTAAGCATTTACCCAATCTTCAATACCGTCAACTATCAACCCCGTATAAGGCATTAATGATATGTAATAACTAGGTGTAACTATTTCTTGATTACATAAAAGAGTGAAAAACAATCTTAAATCATTTTGCATCAATTTAACTGCACATCTTTGAACCTTATTTAAAGGAGCACTTGTTAAATTATACTTTTCTGTATTGTGATTAATTGACACACGCAAACCTCATTTTTTATGCAGAATATGCCACACGTCATTGCCAACAAATCCGCATTTTCTATATAAAGCTTCAGGATTAGTCAAATTATCAACTTTCCCCGAAACAGTTGCAAAATCTGCAACATCTTTCATTCGGCAGAACAATTCAGTTACTATCAACTGACCGATTTTATTGCCTCTGTATTGCGGTAATACCTGTATCCATTCAAGGATAAGTTCTTTCGCTTCTACATAAAAATCAGCCATACCACAACCTACATATTTGCCTGTTGATTTTTCCTTGACCATAATCCACAAAGCTGCATTGTAAACAGGTGTTTTAGTATAGCTTTTAATAAGTTCTTTGTTTACAGATATATCCGTATATGAATCGTTAATTATCTGCACGATTGAGTTTATATTTTTTCGTGAGGCTGTTGTAATCTCAAAATCATTAGTTATAACTCTTGGTATTTCTTTGAGATTGTGATACAGACGAAAATATTTTTCATCAGTATAATCTGATAAGATTTCTGCACTAAAATCCTTATCGTGCAAAATCTTCATTTCAGGCGGTATTGTTATATTTTTAGCCTTCCAATACGGAATAGAAAGAGTACCGCAAGGGTTGTTTAAATATTCAGTAAGTGTAATCATTTTTGCTCCTTGTTTTTCAGTTTTTGAAGCAAATCTATCATTTCATACCATTCTTTTATATACAAATGGTCACATTGAGGTTGTTTTTTGTTTGCTCTGTCTATGTAATCTTTATCAATGGAATTATCATACCATATGGGGTAAATACCAACCTGTGCTGCACCCTCAACATCATTCTGAGGATTATCTCCGCAATACCATACATCTTCTGCAGAAAGTCCTGCTTTTTGAAGTGCAATATCAAACAGTATGCGATTTGGTTTGCAGACAAAAAATCACTTGATGTCATAACGAACTCAAACTTGTTGTTTGGAAGAAGTATGTTAAGTCTCTGTGTAAGTGCATCACTCGACCACAACAGATTACTGATAACCGCCGTTCTGATGCCATTTTCATTAAGATAATCAAGCATCTTGTCGGTAACGGGCATAATTGCACCTGATGATGCATTATCCCAAAACACAGTTTCCATTTCAACAGGAGATAACGAAAATTCTATGCCAAGATAGTCATAAAGCGTTCGGTTTGCGATTTGACCGCTGATATCATGCCCGGTCTTGCGAACTTCTGTAACATGCTCACCGAAGATTAATTCTGCGCCTTTCGCGATGTCTTTCACTGTGCAATTATTCGGATTTTTTGTAGCATACTTTAAAAGTTCTGCATTTCCTCGGTCAGAGTTCCAATCAGGTTCGTATAAAAGAGTGTGACCGTAGTCGAATATTATCATTTTGGGGTAATTCATAGCTTTTCTCCCGTTATTTAACTTCAAAATACAATACGCTTGCCTCTGTACCATCACCGAAAGGCTCATCACCTATACATAGTTCATAGTTACCGCCATACGTTTTAGCAACCTTGTTCCACAAAACAGCACTCGCTATATTATTCCTGTGATACTTTATGTGCCAGAATCCTTTATGAATGTCAAAAATCTGTCTGACTGCTTCCGTTGCCACACCTTGCCGTCTGAAATTATATGAAACAAAAAACTCTGCCATTGACCAATCAATAGGCCTTTCACATTCTTTGTATTTGTTTATCAGTGCAAATCCGGCGAGAGTATCATCAACATAAATAAAATAGGCATGTCTGCTTTCTTCCGTGAAATAGTTGTTTAAATATTTATATCCGAACAAGCCGTTGTTATCAAATTGTCTTTTGTCGTATTGTGAAAACTCATAGTTGTATTTTTCAATAAGATTTGCAAGGGTATCTTTTTCACTCAATGTTACTTTTTTGATTGTTGTATTCATTGTACTTGTTGCTTCTATAAAAAATTAAGGCACCTCCAAAACGGAGATGCCTTAATTTACAAAAAGATAAAAACTATATCAATCGCAAACGGACAAAACGGCTCTCCAAGTCATAAGATTAAGATTCATCATCATTTTGTCCACCTGCCTTTCAGTAATTTTCTATAATTATACTCTTCCGCACCAAGAAAGTCAATGTTTTAGATATCAATTAAAGCAATTTGTGACCGATAAAAAGTGTGCTGCCGATGTATTGTTTTTATTTCTGTATAAGTGTATAATTTAAGTGGATTTTTATATTTGCAGATGAAAAGCGAAGGAGTTTTTTCAATATGTTGTTTTCTAATGACCGTATGAGCTTTATAACAGAATACATATCAGCTTATGAACAAAAAATTAAACTGGCCAATAAACAAGGTTTATTTGATGCTGCTAAAATGTTTGAATTATTTGCAATAGAAATATGTAATTTGTGGTTTGGTCAAGAGTTTAGAAACTTGAACGTAACGTCGGCTAATTATCCTTATGTAGATTTAATATCACATGATGAAAACCTTTATGTTCAAGTCAGTACAGTTATTGATATACCTACAAAAGTTAAGAAAACATTAGGAAAAATAAGAGATTCAAAAAATGAAAATTTCAAAAAAATAAATAAGGTGATTTTCTTTGTTCTTAACAACGAAAGTGTAGATAATTTAACTGATTATACCGGTGAAGAACAAATTGGAAACATACCATTTACTGTAAAGGATAATCTTATTACCACTAAGGATATATTAGCAAAGGCCGAAAATGAGCTTGAATTTCAGCAAAACTTATATGAAACGCTTAAAAGTGAGTATGAAAAATTTCAAAATAATATTAATAAATTTAGTGAGGCTTTGAATAGTAGTAAAAACATTGGACTAAAAAATATCACAGATTTAATTAACGAAGAATATGAGATTGACAGAAATTCACTAGTTGAAAAAATAAAAAATGATAACTATAGGTTTGTTTCTATCCAAGGTCGAGCTGGTAGTGGCAAATCAGTTATATGTAAAAAATGCGTTGAAAGCGAAGACTTGGTTTTATATGCTCGTGCTGAAAGGTTCGCAGAAGAAAGTCACATCGATAATATTTGGGGATTTCCTGTTAACGATGTTTTGGAGTGTTTGAATGGCAAAAAAATAGTTTTCTTTATTGATGCATTGGAATTTATTGCTGATTGTTTATCTACAAAAATAGATTTGTTGCAGTATCTGTATGAAATTTCTCAAAATCATGAAAATGTATATGTAATAACCTCATGCCGTACTACGGATAAAAATGCATTTATTAAAATTGAATCCAATTTTTCGATAAAAGTATATGAAGTAAACGATATAACTACTGAGGAACTTTTGCAAATTGCAAAGAAATATCCTGTTATAAATAAAATGTATTCAATGAATTCATATGTTGATTTGCTAAAATCTCCATTTTATATAAATCTCATAGTTAGCAAAAAAATCGACATAGATGACATTGGTGATGAGAATGCATTAAGAGATTATATATGGAAAAATATCATTTGTTTAAAAGAAAAATCGAAATATTATCAAATAAGTGGAGATAGTATAGTAAATACTGTAGAAAAAATCGTTTTCGAACGCGCCCGGAATTTTTGGCTAGGTATTCAAGAAGATGAAATTGATAGCAATGTACTTCATGCATTGATATCAGAGGATGTAATTTCTCAACAGGGACAATATGTGAGACTTAAATATGATGTTTTTGAAGACATTTGTTTTGAACATCATTTTGACCTAACCTTTGATTATTGTAAAGGTGATTATCAGACTTTCTATAAAGAAATAGAAGGTCTTGGTCGCTGTGTCTATAGAAGATATCAAATTTGGATATCAAATAAACTTTTTATCAAAACGAATAGAGAACGTTTTGTTTTTACATTGATTTTCTCAGATGATATACCTCATTCTTGGAAAACACAAACAATAATAGGAATTGTGAAATCAAAATATTGTTCTGAATTCTTTGAAGAAAACGGCAACGATTTTTTCGAAAATGGTTTATTGCCCGAAATAATAAACATTACTAATGTTTACGCTTTTGAAGCAAAACTTGCAAATGATGATGCGGCATTGCTAAATCCGGTAGGCAATGGAAGACCTAGTCTTATTAAACTAATATCTAATAATGAATATTATAAAGATTATTGCATTGACAGAAAAAGTGTAACAAAACTCTGTTCAGATTATGTAAAACAAAATAATATTGATAACACTGTTGCATCCGAAACTTGTCAAATTTTGCAATACTATATAACCGATTTACTTAACAATACAAAAGAAGACTATTTATACAATGTTTTGGAAAATATATCACCTTATCTTAAGGTGATATATCGAATAGCATACTGCAGTGCGTCTTGGGTTGAGTCTTTTTTTGAAGAATTAGAACAGGATTATATTAATGGCAATAGAAGCAAAAAAAGATTTGCAGAAGAAACTATTGCGTGGACATTAGACAACGCTTTCCCTGAATTGATAAAGTCTTTGGGTGATAAAGTATGTTCTTTGGCAGATTTATTATATCTGCAAGAAAAACAACCAAAAGAAAACAATAATTATTTCTTTGATTACGATATCGATAATCCAAAATATGGCTTAAGTAAAAATGCAGAAAATTATGAACACTCACACAGAACAATATTTAGTAACAATCTAATAATTAATTTGTTCCTTCATAATTTTAATGTAGGCTTTTCGTGGGCAATAAACTTTATTAACAAAGCCATTTTATCATATTATAATGAAAGTCCAGAAGCACTTCAGAAAATCCAAATAAAATTTATAGATGAAAATAAAACTGCGGAATATTGGGCTGCACCCAACATGTGGTTATCCGGAATTACAGAAAACTCTGTTCCGATGTTAATTAGCGATGTTATGTATTGTTTAAAATCTGTTATAATTAACACTTTAGACAATTACAAAACAAACAATGTGTTTTTTGAAAAGTTTGCAAACTATATTAAAAGCGAAATTTATTCTAATTCAAACAATATAATTCTGTTAACAATAATTGAAGCTATTGGTCTTCATTTTGAGCAGGAGTTGCCAGGTTACGCTTTAGATTTAGCTTCTAGTATTGAGTTATTGCATTATGATACCTCTAGATATATTTTATATCATCATAATCCAATAAAGGATTTGCTCGAAAAACAAATCTATTTAGCTGTAGGCATGCCTAATATCCCCAAAAGATACCAGTTAGATGAGAAGTGTAATTATAATATCGAACAATATGTTGCAAGGGCACAATTCTCTATCGATGTCAAAGCAAAAGAAAAGAGTATTAATATTCTTGACTACCTATATTCAATTACAAAAAACGAAGGAAACGATGCTCACGATTATTTGCTTATTCAAAAAATGGATATGAGAAACGCAACTGCAGTAGAACTCGCTGATGGTTATTTAGCATTATATCCTAATATTACAGGAGAGGCAAAGAAAATAACTGAAAGACAACAAAAAATAAATGAGCCAGAAGAAAGGTTAAAATGGATTGTAGATAAATTGGCTTCATCCGATACGCTATTAGAACTTGACTCTGCAATGAAAACGATCGAAGAAGTACTTTATGTTATTGAACAAAGTTCATTGGGTTTTCAGTATGAACCTTTTTTAATTACACTTATTGCATATTCGCTTAAAAGTGATGATTTGTTGTTAGATAAAAGAAACACCTATTGTAAGATTTGGATAAATAGGATAAGGAAGCTGTTCTCTAATGAAACTTATTTAGGTGATAACAGATATCTCCCAATTTTGTTTGACCAAATAGAAAAAAACATAGATGTTGCGATTGTAAACGAGATTAAAAATCTTATTTTGGATTTTATTCTTTATGATGAAGGCAACGGTATTGTAACAGATGCAAAGAAAGTTGTTTCTACTTATTTATCCATGCATTTGAATTTAGCAGAATGCATTTTTAACACCATACTTATGTTGGCTGAGGATGAAATGAATCATCAAAAACATAACGCTCGTTATATGAAAACTAAAAAATTGGATAAAAAGTTTAGCTTTTTACCCAATATGCAACCAAGATTATTATGGGTGGATACACATATCAAAAATTCAAACGACAATCCCTATTGTAGTAAGAAAGAAGCAATTATCGACAAATATTTATACAAAGAAAGCTCGGTAAGTTTAGCTTTAATTGAAATTGATGATTATGATATACGAACTCTTTGTTGCATCTGTAATTGTGGTTTGACTTTTAATACAGAAAAATTTAGTTCTGTAATTCGTGAAATTTTGCACCTCCTTTTTAGAATAAATTACAATAAATCAAAATATGACATGCATAAAATAATTGGGATTATCAATCAGTATAATTTGATAGAGTTATTTCAAAGGGAAATTAAAATATGCTCGACAGAAACAATTATTGCTTTTGATATATTGTTTAACGATGTTGATTTTAATGATTTTTCTCGAAATCTTATTGAATTTTATCAAGAAATATTTCAAGTTTTTACATATGAACATTTTGATTCATATGCTAATAAAAACAGGCGTGAAATTTGTCAAAAGAAAATATTATGCGTGGAAGATAAAATTAATAATATTGAAAATGAAAAAGTCCGTGTACAATTGTATAAATCATTAATGCTTTCAACGGCTGAAACTTATATTAAATGGAATGAATGTAAAACTTCCTATTCCTATAAAGATAAGTGTTTTTTGAACAGATTGTTTATTGATTATGGAAAATATTACCTCAATGAATTGATTCAAACGATTTATAGTTTCCATATTGATGAACTGTTACCGGAGGTATTAATATCAATTAATAATTGTTTCACTTTTTCTAAAACTCAAGGATATGATTTCAAAAATTTAATATCAAAACATAATTTTGTAATCAAAAATATAATTATGAAAGCATATGTTTTGTTTAGCAATGAAATTAAGCAAGATAAAGAACTAATTGATGCATATGAGAACATATTACAAATCCTTATTGAAAACAACTACGAATTAGCTGCAATTCTTTTGGATGAATTTAGAATCCATTAAGCTGAAGCTAATAATATTGAAATACAGGTGTAAGTATAGATAAGGGTATTCAAATCGAACAATGAATACCCTTATTCCGGCTTTGTAGTTATGATTTATTTATAAATTAACTCTTCACACACAATCTCATTCGCGCGTTGCTGAATTTTATTTATCCTATGCACCCACTCTATCTGATTTTCTTCTTTCAGTTGCTTGGTTACACCTTCAGTAGCTTTCATCTGCTCTGCAAGAGTATCAAACATATCTCGTGCCTGATTTTCTATTCCGGCACAATGCTGATAGAGTTTGCCTTGGGAAAGTAGTGTTGTAAATAACACTTTATTGTGTTTGAGAAGATAGTCCTTGTATAACATGCCCCATTTACCGAGGGTAATATGCGCTTCTTCGGGCGGTAAGGTGAGGTTCGGTATAAGATAATCGCCGACTTGTCTGTAAGTAATGTTATTAGTTTTCATAAGTAGTTTCCTTTCTTTTTTAGGAAATGCAAAGTGGCATCGGATAAGAATATGTATTGCCGGAGAACTACTTGTGTTATGAACATCCGCGCCAAATAAAGAAGAGTCGCAATAGCGGCTCTTTTTTATTTTTCGCGGGGCTTGAACCCGAGAGGGTCTGAGCGTCAGCCCTCAATTGATCACAAATCAAAAATTCTGCGCCGAAATTGTCTTTCATCGACATATAAGGCGTGAAAGTGTGCATCGTAGCATAAAAAACACATAGTATATTTATCTTTATCGCTTCTTCAATATCGATCAAATGCAAAAGCTCCGACACGGTATCAGCTGTATCGGAGTTGCTTTTTATTTATATTCCTGTTTTGTTATCACGTATTTGCTTCTTCAAGTCTTTTTATCATAAGCTTAGCGGCTTTGTAGATATCACCGCAGCCAAGGGTTATTACAAGATCACCGCTCTGAGCATGAGCGAGAACATAATCGGCAACCTCATCAAAGGTATTGAACCATACGCTGCCGGGAATCTTTGCGGCAAGCTGTGAGGTGTAAACGCCCTCTGTGTTAACCTCTCTTGAACCCATGATCTCGGTCATAACGCACTCGTCGGGAATTTTTAAAACCTCGGCAAAATCATCCATGAGCTTCTTTGTTCTTGAATAGGTGAACGGCTGGAAAACCGCCCAGACCTTTCTGTATCTCATCTGCATTGCCGCCTCAAGCGTAACTCTCAGCTCGGTCGGGTGATGAGCATAGTCGTCGGCAAAGGTAATACCGTTGAGCTTTGCGAGAATTTCAAATCTTCTGCACGCTCCGCCAAACTGCTCGAGAGAAGCTATCGCCTTGTCAAACGGAATCCCGCAGTAATCCGCCGCCGCAAGAGCCGCAAGAGCATTGGTGACATTGTGCTTTCCCGGAACCTTCAGCTTTACGCTGCCTATTTTCTCGCCCTTTTTGTAAGCGTCAAAATGAGCGAAGGCATTCACCATTTCAACATTTTCGGCATAGAAATCATTGGACTTATCAAGTCCGAAGGTTATCATGTCCTTGCCGCCGACGTCGGCAACCGCCTTGAGAGTATTAGCGTCGTCGCCGTTATAAATAACCGCCTTGTTCGCCATTTTTGCAAACCTGTTGAAGGATTTTATAATATTCTCAATGTTCTTGAAGTATTCAAGGTGATCTGCGTCAACGTTGAGAATTATTGCAATATCGGGATCCAGCTTTAAAAAATGATCTTTAAATTCGCACGCTTCGCATACCATATTCTGCGTCTCGCCTACCCTGCCGTGGCTGCGGATAAGCGGAAGCTCGCCGCCGATTACTGCCGACGGATCCTTGTCACACTGAATCATGATCTGGGTGAGCATCGACGAAACCGTGGTTTTGCCGTGAGTGCCGCAAACGCAGTAGCAGTCGGAATATAGCCTTGTTATCGCACCGAGCAGGTCGGCGCGTTCAACAGTCGGGATTCCCGAATTTTTCGCCGCAACAAGCTCGGGATTATCTGGCAGAATGGCCGCCGTGTAAACAATAAGCTCAGCGCCGGCTATATTCTCGGCTTTCTGACCGAGAGTTACGGGGATTCCGAGACTGCGAACCCTTGCGAGCGTGTCGGTCTCATTATTGTCCGAACCGGAAAGCTCATAGCCCTCCTTGTGCAATATTTCGGCAAGCGGACACATACCTGAGCCGCCGATACCTATAAAATGAACTCTTTTAACCTTTTTGAGTAATTCATCTATCTCGTACAAGATATCATCTCCTAATCAGTCTTTACGCTATAATTATAAGGCATAACGGTAAAAAAATAAATAGCAAATTGAAATATTTTAGCACCCGCACAATTTTTTGTCATATGATACAGTGGAGGCAGAAGTAGAGTGTGCTCTGCACTTCACAATACAATGAAAGGAATGACCGTAAAATGCAGGCAGAAAAATTTCTTGTAATAGGCAGTGACAAAAAGATGCAGGCGTGCCGTAGCAGGCTTAACGAGCTCGGCTTTGAAGCCTCATGCTGTGACGGCGAATCATTGAAGAAAAGGCTTCCGCATTATCGCAGCATAATTTTGCCTATACCCACGGTTGCGAACGGTTTTATTTCGGGGACGGGGATATCCGTCGGCGAGCTTTGCGATAAGCTTTCAAAGGATCAGTTCGTTTTTTACGGAAATCTCGGTAACAATCCGTTCGGTGAAAAAGGCAAAAGCTATTATAATAAAAGCTTCCTCATAAAAAATTCACGTCTCACGGCGCAGGGAACAATGAGAATTATACTCGAAAGCACCGACAGAGATATTTATACACTCAAATCCGCCGTGCTCGGTTACGGAAAATGCGGCAGAGCAATATGTAAATCGCTTCGGGCGAACGGTGTCGGCACAACCGTTGTAACGAGAAACCCGTTCAGCGCCGTCCTTGCCGAGAACGAAGGGCTTAAATCAATCGGATTTAAAGAATTTTGCAAAGAAGCCGCCGATTTTGATATCATCGTGAATACGGTTCCCTGTAATATATTAGGCAAAGAAACAATGGAGAAGCTGACAAAGCGGAATTTGTATATTGAAATTGCTTCAAAACCCTACGGCTTCAATATAAACGAAATTGACAAATACAATTTCAGATATGTCCTTGCCGAAAGCCTGCCTGGCCGCTTTACACCGACAAGCGCAGGTGCAAACATTGCCGATACGGTCATTGAGATGATAAAGGAGGATAAGAATGAATAAAGTTGTGGGCTTTGCCATGTGCGGCTCGTTCTGCACCTTCAAAGAAGTTATTCCGCAGATTGAAATGCTTAAAAAGCTGAACTACGATATAGTTCCGATAATGTCGGAAATCGCATACGAGACCGACACCCGTTTCGGCAAAGCCGAGGAATTCAGATATAAAATAGAAACCATATGCAAGCACGAAATACTCCACACAATTCCTCAGGTCGAGCCGATAGGGCCGAAAAAAATGCTTGATATTCTCGTTATCGCTCCCTGCACGGGCAACACCGCCGCCAAGCTTGTCAACGGAATAACCGACACATCGGTAACGATGGCGGCAAAATCGCACCTGAGGAACGGCAGACCCGTTGTTATCGCCGTTTCAACAAATGACGGTCTTGCGTGTGCGGCGAAAAACATAGGAGCATTGCTCAATTACAGAAATATATGGCTTGTCCCGTTCAGACAGGACGATCACGAAAAGAAGCCGCGTTCGCTTGCCGCCGACTTCACGCTTATACCTGCCGCCGTTGAAGCGGCACTCAAGGGCGAACAGCTCCAGCCCATAGCAAGCGAGCCGAAATAAAAATCACTTTCATTTAAAAAGCAAAAATCTGCCGCAGCAAATCCTTGCGACAGATTTTTTATTGTTTCAGCGAATTACAGCTTATCTGCTATCTCAAAGATGAGCTTTTCTGTCTTTTCCCAGCCGAGGCACGGGTCGGTGATGGACCGGCCGTAAACGTCGCCGTCCGTTTTCTGTGCTCCGTCCTCAATGTAGCTTTCTATCATTAGACCCTTGCAAAGCTTTCTGATGTCGGGATTTTCCCTCATGCTATGGATAACGTCAAGAGCTATTCTCGGCTGTTCTCTGAACTTTTTGCCTGAATTTGAATGGTTCGTGTCAACAATTACGGCAGGATTTTCAAGTCCCGACTTCTGATAAAGCTCATTGAGTTTAACGAGATCCTCATAGTGATAGTTTGACACATTCTGTCCGTCGGTAGTCTGGAAGCCCCTGAGAATTGCATGGGAAAGCGGATTGCCGAGGCTCTCAACCTCCCAGCCGCGATAGATAAATGTATGGCTGTGATGACCCGCAGTAATGGCATTCATCATAATGGAGAGGTCGCCGCCTGTCGGGTTTTTAAGTCCGACGGGAACATCAAGTCCGCTTGCCGTAAGTCTGTGCTGCTGATTTTCAACCGATCTTGCGCCGACGGCAACGTATGAAAGCAAATCCGAAAGATACCTGTGATTGTCGGGATAGAGCATCTCGTCGGCAGAGGAAAGTCCGTAATCCCTGAGCGAGCTCATATGAAGCTGACGAATCGCAACAATGCCCTTGAGCATATCGGGGTGTGAGTTCGGGTCGGGCTGGTGAAGCATACCCTTGTAGCCGTCGCCCGTTGTCCTCGGCTTGTTGGTGTAAATTCTCGGTATGATAATAATTTTATCCTCAACCTGTTCGCTGACCTTTTTCAGTCTACCGATATAGTCGAGAACGGAATCATTCCTGTCCGCCGAGCATGGGCCGATAACAAGCAGAAACTTGTCGCTCTTGCCTTCAAAAACGTCCTTGATTTCTTTGTCTCGCTTTGCCTTGACAGCCTTCATGCTGTCGGTCACGGGATAGTGCGCTTTTACGTCCTGCGGTATCGGCAGTTTATGGTAAAAATTCATGTTCATAATATATCAATCCTTTGCTTTAATTTACTCATTTGCTTTCGGTTTATCGAATTTCTCTCTTCGCTGTGTGGAAATCCTCATCATTTCGCACATACCCTCTTTGTCCTCATTTTCAAGCATATTTCTGAGCGTTGTAAACTGATTGATGAAATTGTCCATCTCATCAAGAAGAAAACGCTTGTTTCTGATAAAAAGCTCACTCCACATTTCACCGTTGATTTTGGCAATTCTCGTGAGGTCACGGAACGAGTCGCCCGTGTAAGCCTCAAATCCCGGAGTGTCGTTCGTGCACATCAGCGAGACGGCAATACAGTGGGTCAACTGCGAAAGAAAAGCAATCATTCGGTCATGGGATTCTGCATCAAGCACACTGATGCGGTAAAAGCCAAGCTCCTCGCCGAGCTTTTTGCAGCATTCAATCGCTTCCTCGGAATTTTTCTCGGTGGGTACAACAATGTAGTTTGCACCGTGAAAAACCGATTCGTCGCTGTGTCTTACTCCGCTGCGCTCACGGCCTGCCATCGGGTGAGCCGCAATGAACTCGACGCCCTCGGGCATAAGCGCCTGTGCATCCGAAAGAATACAGCTTTTGACGCCCGTTACGTCGGTGCAAAGCGTTCCTTTTTTAATCATTGAACCGTATTTTTTCAGCCATTCGATAAATGTGTGCGGATAAAGTGAGAAAACTATCACGTCCGCCCATGCAAGATACTCCTTTGTAACCGCCGTTGTACCGTCCTCAATGAAGCCCTTGTCTATTGCATATTCAATGTCACTGCTGTCGAGGGTAATTGCCCTGACCTTGTAGCCCTTTTTAGTCAGCGCCTTAGCATAGCTGCCGCCGATAAGTCCGAGACCGACTATGAGAATTTTTGTTTTGTTATTTATCTGTTTCATATTAACCTTCTTCTGTTTCTATTCCGAGAGAATTGAGCATCGTGAAAAACTGCGGCATACTCTTTGAAACCGCCTGAGCTCCGTTGATTCTGCCGCCGAACCTCGTCAGCAGAACTGCAAGCGACATTACTATTCTGTGGTCGTTGTGACCGTCAAGAGCTTCATTCGGCGCATGGATACCGGACGGGTCAACGGTTATCGTGTTTTCCGAGACCGTGACCCTGACTCCAAGCTTTTCAAGCTCACAAGCCATTGCATTTCCTCTGTCGCTCTCCTTGATTTTCAGCCTTGCCGTGTCGGTGAGAGTCACACCGTTAAGACAGGCGGCAAGTGCCATAAGTATCGGTCCGAGGTCGGGGCAGTCCTTGATTGAAATCTCAGGCTTGCCCGATTTAAGCATCGAAAAAAACAAATGCCATACTCTGTCGCCCTGGCACGAATTATTATTGAGATTATCTAGCTTCACATTGCCGCCGATGAAATTCAATGCGCCGAAGAAAGCCGCACCCGATTCATCCGCTTCAACGTTTATTACGCCCGGACTCCGACGAATTTGCGAGCCTTTTATAAACCATTCGCGCTCGGATACCTTTTTAATAACGATTCCGAAAGCGGCAAGCGAAGCAACAGTCATGTCGATATACGAAAGGCTCTCCGGCTCGGTCGTGAGCCTTATCACGCTATCACCGTCAAGGGTCGGAAGTGCAAGCATCAGACCTGTTATAAACTGACTGCTTATGTTGCCGGGAACCTCGTATCTTCCTGCCTTCAAGCCGCCGCAAACGGTGATTTTTTCACCGTCCGACTGCCATAAAAAGCCGTTTTTTTTGCAGATTTCACTGTAAACGGAATGAGGTCTTTCGATAAGCCTCGGCGAACCGTAAAGCTCCGTTTTCACCGAGTCGAGACAAAGCGGAATCATAAACCGAAGCGTGCTTCCGCTCTCTCTGCAATAAAGCCTGCGCTGGGTCTCTCCCCTGCCGTTCATTCCGTGAACCGTGCACCTGCCTTCGGAATATTCAATTCCTGCGCCGAGCGTTCTGAGGCAGTCAACCGTTGCGCCGATGTCCTCATTGAGCGACAGACCGTTGATTACAGTTTCGCCGTCGGTCAGAGCAGCATTGATAAGCAAGCGATGAGCAACACTCTTTGACGACGGAATCGAAACGTCTCCGGACGCCGTTCCTTTTTTTATTGTTATGTTCATAATATCATCTCCATAATACTTCTCTCAGCAAAGAAGTATTGGCGGTTTTTTCTTACCTTGGGTCATTCAAGCGGAGACTGAAAACAGTTCAACTTTAAAGCGCACCCGTGGGAGGTGCCCACGCTCAAAGAAAATCTCATCAGATTTTTTGCAAAACCCCTCAGTCGGCTTCGCCGCCAGCGTCTCGCTGCGGTTCGGTCACGCTCCGGCTCTGAACGTCCACCGGACGTTCATTCACTACCGTCGCGCCGCTTCGCTACCCTACAGGGGCGCCCAGCCTATTTTCTTCTTACCTTGGGTCGATGTGGGCATCGACCCCTACAAATTGAGCATTTCTTAAATCACATCGTTTTCAGACCAATCTGTCAATAGAATATCAACCATTGACGTGAGATTTTTTCGCAAGACAGTTCAAAGATTTCGCAGACTATATTATTATATGTCAAGAAAGCTTTGGGCTGTATTGCCGTTATAATCCGTTTGATTTCCTTGACGAGAGATTTTTTCGTTAGGCGGATTTTGTTCTCCGAAGGCAATATTTTTATATGCCGAGGAGGATAAACTTCGTATCACGGAAAATGTCCTTTAATTATTGACGAGAGATTTTTTCGTTAGGCGGATTTTGTTTCTCGAAGGCAATATTCTTATATGCCGAGAGGGACAAAATTCGTATCACGGAAATTATCCTTTATTTTTTGACGTGAGATTTTTTCGCAAGACAGTTCAAAGATTTCGCAGACTATATTATTATATGTCAAAAAAGCTTTGGGCTGTATTGCGGAAAAAGATCCGTCAAGACGTCTATTGCTTCGCAGTAACCGTCCGTACCCTTTCCCTTTATACACGCCGCACAGCACGGTCTGACGTAGCTTATCTGTCGGAAATCCTCACGGGAATCTACGTCCGAAATGTGCACTTCAACGGTCGGTATGCCGACTGCCTTGAGTGCATCGGGAATTGCTACGCTTGTGTGCGTGTATGCCGCAGGATTCATTACTATGCCGTCAATTTTATTATACGACTGCTGGATCTTATCGACGATATCGCCCTCATGGTTAGATTGAAAGAAATCAACCTCAACGCCCTTTTTGTCGGCGTAATTCTTTATTTTTTCAAGGAGATCGGCATAGGTCTCTCTGCCGTAAATATCAGGTTCTCTGATGCCGAGCATATTGATGTTCGGCCCGTTGATTACAAGAATTTTCATACCTGTCCCTCCATGCTATTGAAAGCTTTTTCTATATCGGCGGCAACGGTGTTGACGTCTCTGTTGGAATCAACCTTGATATCCGCCGCCGAGCAATAAATCGGATAGCGTTCCTCGTAGCGTTTCCGGATCGCCTCACGGTCACTTCCGAGCGGTCTGTCCGAGGTCGGAATTATATTTTCAACCTCACGGTCAAGGAAAAACACAATGCCGTTTTGCTTTAAGTGCTTCACATTCTCCGCTCTGAGTATCGCTCCGCCGCCCGTTGCGATAACAAGTCCGTTCTTCGCTCCGAGCTCCGAAACAATATCGCTTTCCTTATCCCTGAACGCTGCTTCGCCGTTTGAATTAAAATAATCGGCAATAGCTCCGTTTGACTTGACAAACTCCCCGTCTGTGTCGCAAAACTCCCTGCCAAGAGCGTTTGCTACTATTTTTCCTATCGTGGTTTTGCCGCTTCCGGGCATTCCGATAAGCACGATATTCAGCTTTTCTTTATAAATCTCCGAGAAAACCTTATCGGTCTTTTCGGTCATCGTTTTGTCATTGAAGAACAATTCCGCCGCCTTTGCCGCCTGAGCGACAAGCATATAAAGTCCGTTGACGGCGTTTGCTCCGCAGGCTCTTGCACGGCTTATAAATTCCGTTGTCAGCGGGTTGTAAACTGCATCCGCCGCACCGCTGAGGTTCGGGAATTTCTCGGGCTCAACAGCAAAAGCGTCGGGCTTCGGGAACATTCCGACCGGCGTTGTGTTGATAATAACCTCAACCACATCCGCCGTCTTGTACATCTCATCGTACGATATCTCGCTGTTTTCCGGATTTCTTGAAACAACGTTAATTTCACTCGCTCCGAGACTCTTTGCAACGGCTCTCGCCGTCTTTGAGGTGCCGCCCGTGCCGAGGATAAAAACTTTCCTGCCTGCAAGCTCGACACTGCCTTTTTTTAAAAGCTCGGTCATTCCGTAAAAATCGGTGTTGTAACCCGTCAGAATACCGTTGTTATTTATAACCGTATTAACTGCGCCGATTTTCTTCGCCGACTCGTCAATATTATCAAGGAACGGGATAACCGTTTCCTTATAAGGAATTGTGACATTGATACCCTTAAAATCTTTCTTTGTCATAAACTCGGTCAGCTCAGTTTCCGTCAGCTCGCAAAGACGGTAGTCATAATTGCCGAGCTTTGCGTGAATAACCGCCGAAAAGCTGTGTCCGAGCTTTTTTCCTATGCATCCGTATTCCATAATTCTACCTCGCAAGCCAGTCCGTACCGTATCTGACGGTCAGCATATCCGCCAAGGTCAGCGCAGTGACGGCATCGACGACCGCTCTCGCACGGTGAACTATGCACGGGTCATGTCTGCCCTTGATTTCAATCTCCGTGTTTTCGGCCTTGAGAAAATCAAGTGTCTCCTGCCTCTTGGCTATTGACGGAGTGGGCTTGACTGCACAGCGAAAAACTATCGGCTGTCCGTTCGTGATTCCGCCGCCGATACCTCCGTTATGGTTCGTCAGCGTATATGCCTTGCCGTTTTCGTCAACTCTGTAAGCGTCGTTCGACTCGCTGCCTCTCATATCGGCAAGGGCAAAACCGTCGCCGAACTCAACACCCTTGACAGCAGGAACCGAGAAAAGCGCATGAGAAAGCAAGCCCTCGACCGTATCAAACCATGGCTCACCGACTCCTTTCGGGATTCCGACAACCGCCGTTTCGAGCACTCCCCCTACGCTGTCGCCCTCGGCTCTCGCCTGCATGATTGCATCCTTCATTTTTTCTTCAAGTGTTGAATCAATAAGAGGAAATTCGGCATTTTCGAGCCTTTCCGCATCAGCTTCCGGATTTATTTTTTTATCATTTATTCCTGCCAAACGGCTGATATGCGTTCCGATTATAATACCCTTCTGCCTGAGTGCACTCTGAACAATTGCTCCTGCGGCAACGAGAGCCGCCGTGATTCTGCCGCTGAAATGACCGCCGCCCCTTGCGTCCTCGAAGCCGTGATACTTGCAGAAAGCCGGAAAATCGGCATGGCCGGGTCTCGCCTTGCCTGCAAGTGCGGAATAATCGGAGCTGTGCGTATCGGAATTTTTTATCAAAATGCAAATCGGCGTGCCCGTCGTGTGACCGTCGTAAACTCCGCTCTCAAAAATAAGTCCGTCCTTTTCGCTTCGAGCTGTGGAAATCTTTCCGCTCGGTCTGCGAAGCGCCATTTTCGTCTCTATATAATCCGTGTCGATTTTAATTCCGGGGGCAATTCCGTCTATCACCGCTCCGATTGCGCTTCCGTGGCTCTCGCCGAAAAGCGTAACGGTCAAAGCGTTTCCGAATGTGTTCTTCATGACAGTGAAAGCACCTCCCTGCACCTTGCTACGATTTCGTCAACGGTCATTTTTTCTTCTTTAAACGTTCCTATTTTATCAACGGTTATAACCGTTATTGTGTCGCCGCCTGCCTTTTTATCGTGAAGCATAGCTGCTTTAAGATTCTTCTCATAGCCTCTCCATGAGGTAGGAATATCCATTCTGTGAAGAATACGGCGAAGCCTTTTGACAATATCGGGACTGCTCATGCAAAGCATTCCGAGTCCGACACATTCGCCGTGGAAAAGCGGATAATCGTTGCTCTCTTCGATGCTCTCGATCGCATGACCGACCGTGTGGCCGAAATTGAGAACCTTGCGAAGTCCTTTTTCCTTCTCGTCCTCCTCAACTACAGCCTTTTTGATTTTCAAAGCTTCAATAATTATTCTGTCAATTTTTTCGTCGTAGTTTTCCTCGACCTCGCAGAACATCTCTGCATTGAAGGTTGCAAACATCTTGACTGCCTCGGCCATACCGCAGGCAAGCTGTCTTGACGGGAGCGTGCTTAAAACATCGGGATCAATCAGCACGGCTTTCGGCTGATAGAACGCGCCGACAAGGTTTTTGTATCCCGCGAAATCAACCGCAACCTTGCCGCCGATTGAGGAGTCGATCTGAGAAAGGAGCGTTGTCGGAACATTGTAGAAATCGACGCCCCTCATGTATGACGCGGCGACAAAGCCTGCAAGATCGCCCATAACTCCGCCGCCTACGGCTACAACGCAGTCATTTCTTGTGAAATTATTTTCGACCATTTTTTCAAGCAGTCGCATGTATGTTGACATACACTTGTTCCGCTCGCCCTGCGGCAGTGTCACAACATAAGGCTCTTTGCAAAAGGAGGCGATTTTGTCGGAATACCTGAACGGTACGCCATCATCCGTTACTATCAAAACCTTTCTGCCGAGCTTCAAAAGCTCACCTGCTCTTTGGAGTGCGCCGCGCTCGACCGTTATATCGTAGCTGTTCGCTCCAAGCTCCATGTGCAATACGCTCATTATTCTGCGCTCCTTTCGCTGAGTACCTTTTCGTCCGAGAAGCTTCCGATGATTTTTACATTCTCGCAAAGCTTTTTAAGATCATGTATCATTTTCCGACCGTCGAGGGAGTCGATGTTACCCTCGCCCTCGGCGTAAAAATAATATTCCCAATTCTCGTTGCCCGTCGGTCTGCTTTTGAGACTTCTGAGGTTGAATCTGTATTCGCCGATAACGGCAATAGCTCCGCCGAGAGAACCCGGCTCATTTTTCGTTGTGAACATTATAAGAAAATGCTCATCCTTTGGTGATACCTTACATTCGGCTCTTGTGAAAACGGCAAACCTCGTTGTGTTGTTCTTGTTCTCGTTGATGTCCTCCTGTAAAATTTTCAATCCGTAAAGCTCCGCCGTGTCCTTTGAAGCAACGACGGCAATATCGTTTCTTTCGCCCTCGGCCACCGACTTGGCGGCAACGGCGGTGTTGACAGCCTGAATTAGCTTCCAGCCGTGTCGCTTGAGATAAGGCATACACTGAGAGAGTGCCTGCGGATGGCTTCTTACCTCGGTGATATCGTCAATATCCGTACCCGGCTTTGCGAGCAGGCTCTGACCGAGCGGCATATCGTAAATGCCGGAAACGGTGAGATTCCCGTGGAAAGCAAGATCGAGCACACGGTCAACATCGCCCGCATAGCTGTTCTCGATCGGCAGAACGGCACAGTCGCAGTCTCCGTCCTCAACGGCTTTATATGCGCTGTCAAAATCGGGGCAGGAGACGGTCTCGCCGCACTTAAAAATTCTCCTCGCGGCGATATGGGCAAATGCGCCTTCAACTCCGCTGTAGGCAATTTTCATGCCCTCAAGCACCCGCTTCTGATATTTCTTTGAGACGTCCATAACATTCTGTATAAAGCTTTCGTAATAGGGCTTATATTCAAATGAAACAAACTCGCTGTTCTTTGCGGTCAGCTCCGCTTCACGCTTTTTATCCTCAATAGGCAGTGCGTTTTCTTTTTTGAACTCCGCAACGACCTCAGCCGCCTTCATTCTCTTTTCAAAAAGCTCTGCCATTTCGGCGTCGATCTTTTCGATTGTTCTTCGTGCATTTTGCAAATTGTTCATTTGGATATCCCTCGCTTAGATGATAATGACAATAAAAAATCCGCATAGCATATTCTCAACGAATCTTCTATGCGGAATCTCTACTCTTTTATTTTTCGGCAACGGCGAAAAGCCATCATTTTAGCCGATTTTTGCAAAGGCAGAAAGGCCGCAGTGATGGTAATAATAAAATCGATTGTTAATTTTCTTGTTTAACATCAAGCTTCCTCCAACCTTCAAATTTTTCTATATTATAGTCCCGTCAAACGCATTTGTCAATAGAAATTCATACTTTTTCCTTAATTTCTTTATTAACATTCTGATTCTATTGACACTCCCATATTAAAATGATATAATTACTGGATGAAGGGCATTTTACGGGTATTTTGTGCAGTTTATATTCGTCTCAAAGATTTTTGGGACGGTTTTTTTATGCCCCGAGACAACATTTCTGCATAAATTATAATGTTAAAGGATAGGATAAAATGAAACTGACAAAAAGAAAAATGACATTGATAAGCTTCATGCTGTTTTCACTCTTTTTCGGAGCCGGAAACCTTATCTTTCCACCGTTTCTCGGTCAAAATGCAGGTGATCATTTAATTGCCGCAATGGTCGGCTTTCTCGCCACGGCGGTAATTCTCCCCGTGCTGGGCGTTATCGTTGTTGCCGAATTTGACGGACTTGACCGCTTGGCTCAAAATGTGGGTAAGCATTTTTCGCTTATATTTACCGTTTTGATTTATCTCTCGATCGGACCCGGACTCGGAATACCGAGGGCGGCATCTGTTCCGTTTGAAATGGCTGTTGCTCCATACCTCCCCGAGGGACAGTCCGTAAAGCTGTGGATGGCTGTTTATTCGCTTGTGTTTTTCCTGATTGCTCTTTGGCTTTGCATGACACCCGGCAAGCTTGTCAACAGAATCGGCAATGTGCTGACGCCGAGCCTGCTCATTCTTATCGTTTTCCTTTTTATAAGCTTTTTATTCAAGGGCGAGGTCAATATCGCTCCGGCTCAGGAAGTGTATCAAAAAGGCGCATTTTTCAAAGGCTTTTCCGAGGGATATCAGACAATGGACACCATCGCCGCCCTCAACTTCGGCCTTGTAATCGCCACCACGCTCGGCACATTCGGACTTAAAGAGAAAAAAGACCTTGTTCGTCACACTGTTTTTGCAGGTATAATCGCAGGCTCGATTCTTGCCGCTGTTTACATAATGCTCTCCTACATGGGCGCGGCAAGCTCAGGCGTTTATCCTATTCAGGAGAACGGAGCATGGACGCTTCGCTGTATCGTATATCAGCTTTTCGGCGCACCGGGTGCGATTCTCCTCGCCGCTATTTTTACACTTGCGTGCCTTACAACCTGCGTCGGCCTCATCAATTCCATTTCGCAGTTTTTCTCGGTAATTTTCAAAAAGATAAGCTATCGCAAATGGGTTTGCATCATCATCGCTTTTTCTTTCTTGGTCTGCAACCTCGGTCTGACGGCAATTCTCAGCATTTCGATTCCGATTTTTAATGCGATCTACCCAATGGCTATCGTGCTCATTATCCTCGGACTCAGCGACAGGCTTTGGAAGAAGAACCGTTATGTTTATCCGCTCGTTATCGGCGGCACAGGTGTTATCAGCGTTATTTATGCCTGCGACGAAGCCGGACTTTCACTCGGCTTCATCACCTCTCTCTGTCAAAAGCTTCCTCTTTATTCAATGGGCTTCTGCTGGGTCAGCGTAAGTTTGGTGATGCTCGTTATCAGCCTTGCAATCGGATTTATAAAAAGCAGAAAAAAGCCTAAAAAAGCATGACCGAAAAAAATCAACCTGCCCCATCGCTGAGGCAGGTTTTATTTTATTCTTGAATGAGCTTTTCAAGAGCGGCTGCAAATGCTTTGTCCTGTTCGGGAGTTCGCTTGGACGGACCTTTCATTCTGCCGCCGGCTTTTCTTATCTTCTTGGAAACATAGCGTGTGAACAAAAGTTGATCGATATTCTTATCCGTATATACCCTTCCGTTCTGGCTGACGGGTATCGCCTTCCTTGCAAGGCACATGGCGGCAAGTCCGTAATCCTGAGTAACGACTATATCGCCCTCGCCGACAAGATTGACTATTCTGAAATCAACGCTGTCCGCACCCTTTTCGACTACTACGGTTTTCGCTCCCTCACGGTTGAATTCGTGCGATGTGTCGCATAGAATTGTGCACTCAATGCCGTATTTTTCAGCAAGTCTCACCGTCAGATCAACAACGGGACAGCCGTCCGCATCTATCAATATTTTCATATTAAAGAGCTTCGACGATCTCCTTGGTGTCTCTTGCGATCATAAGTTCCTCATTGGTACAGATAACATATACCTTAACCTTGGAGTTCGGAGTTGAGATCTCGCCCTCTGGACCTCTCTTGAGCTTGTCGTTGATTTCATAGTTGATCTCAACACCCATGAACTTGAGCTTGTCACATACACGGTCTCTGTACTGCGGGTTGTTCTCGCCGATACCGCCTGTGAATACGATAGCATCAAGTCCTCCCATTGCCGCAGCATAGCCGCCTATGTACTTGGTGAGCTGGTGACAGAGCATGGACTCGATAAGCTTTGCTCTCTTGTCCCCCTCTTTCGCTCTCGACTCAATAGTTCTGTTGTCGCTTGTGCCGCAAAGACCGAGCATACCTGACTTCTTGTTCATCACGGTGTCCATCTGGTCGGGAGTGAGACCCTCTTTTTTCATTATAATCGGAACAATAGCCGGGTCGATAGAGCCGCAGCGTGTGCCCATCATGATACCCTCAAGAGGAGTTACACCCATTGTTGTATCGAAGCACTTGCCGTCGACAACTGCGGAAATTGAAGAACCGTTGCCAAGGTGGCAGGTTACGATCTTGCTGTGCTCGGGGTTGCCGAGAAGCTCAATGCACTTTTTGCTTACGAAGCGGTGTGATGTGCCGTGGAAGCCGTAACGGCGGATACCGTACTTCTCATAGTACTCATACGGAAGAGCATACATATATGCATAGTCGGGCATTGTCTGATGGAAGCCTGTATCGAACACGGCTACCTGAGGAACGCCGGGCATGATTTTCTGACACGCCTTGATACCCGTAAGGTTTGCCGGGTTATGAAGCGGTCCGAGGTCGAAGCACTCCTTGATAGCCTCCTCAACCTTATCGTCTACGAGAACCGAGCCGCTGAACTTTTCGCCGCCGTGAAGAACACGGTGACCTACCGCGTCAATCTCTTTAACCGAGCCGATAACGCCGTGCTCGGCGTCAACAAGAGTGTCAAGAACAATCTTAAGAGCTGCGGCATGATCCTGCATCTCCATAGGCAAAGCCTTGATGTTTTTGGTTTCGTCTGACGGCACCTTATGCGTAAATGTGCTTTCGGTTCCGATCTGTTCGCAGTTTCCTTTTGCAAGAACGGACTCGTTTTCCATATCAATAAGCTGATACTTGAGTGATGAGCTTCCTGCATTAACAACGAGAATCTTCAAAATTTTTCCCTCCAAGATATTGTATCAAAAAGATTTCTGTTATATTATATTACTGTAACTTTGTTTTTTCAAGACAAAGATTGAGTTTTTTCGCATTTTTTATACAATATATGTTTTTATGGAGGAATTTTATGAAAATCGGAGGAATTGTTGCGGAATACAACCCCTTCCACAACGGTCATGCTTATCAAATCGAAAAAAGCAAAGAGCTCGGCGAATGGACACACGTCGTCGCCGTTATGAGCTCGAACTATGTTCAGCGAGGTGAAACGGCTCTCATCTCAAAATGGGCGAGAGCGGAAATGGCAGTCAAAAACGGCGTCGATCTCGTTATAGAACTGCCGACGCTTTGGAGCACATCCTTTGCTCAGCGCTTTGCCTACGGCGGAGTCTCACTGCTCAACAGTCTCGGCTGCGTGGATATGCTCAGCTTCGGCAGCGAATGCGGCAACATTGACGAGCTTATAGAATGTAAGAACGCAATCAACAGCGAAGCAGTAGCAGAACGTCTGAAAGAAAATCTTGAATACGGTCTGAGCTTTGCCTCGGCACGTTCGGAGGCTCTTAAAGCAGTCTGCGGCAACCGTTTTTTTGACATTCTCGAGGAGCCAAACAACACCCTCGGCATTGAATATCTTCAGGCAATGGACAAGCTCGGTTCAAACATGATTCCGATGACGATAAAGCGTATAGGCGCCGCTCACGATTCGCTTATGAGAAGCGACAACTTTGCCAGCGCGTCGGATATACGTCAGATGATGCTCTCGGGAAGTAATGAGTGGGAAATGTATGTTCCGCAATCCGTTGCCGATATCTATCACCGTGAAGAGGAAAACAACCTCGCCCCCTGCCCCAATTCAAAGCTCGAATTCGGTATTCTTTGCTGTATGCGCCAGCTCAGCGCCGAGGATATTGGACTTTCACCCGACGTCAGCGAGGGAATCGAATACAGAATTCATGACGCTGCCCTCAAGGCAAGCTCTCTCGAAGAGCTTTATCAGCTTGCAAAAACGAAACGTTACTCACACGCAAGAATCAGACGAATTGTCTTTCACGCTTTCATGGGCTTCGTTGCCGACGACTACAAGGGCGAACCGCCGTATATTCATGTTCTTGCGATGAACGACAAGGGTAAGGAAATTCTCAGGGAGGCCAAGGATAAGTCTTCTAAGCCCATTGTCACCAAGGCTTCCGACTTTGACAGGCTTGACGATTACGGCCTCCATGTTTTCTCGCTTGAGGATATGTGCACGGACGTTTACTCTCTCGCTTCGCCCGTGATTCTGCCTTGCGGCAGAGAAAAGACAAACGGCATTATCGTTCTCGGCGATGCTCCGTCTGAGTTTGACGGAGAACCGACCGTTGCCGAGGAAGAAAAAACGTCGGCCGAGGAGGAAAATACTGTTGTTTCCGCCGATGAGCAGCCCGCTTCCGATGATAATGCCGAAATCACCGCCGAGGAGCAAGAAACCGAAGAAAATAAGCAGGATGAAGCTCAGGAATAATTTTCAGGAATAATTTATTGTTGATAATATTTGTTTATTTTAACGCCAAAATCAGCTTGCAAAAACATTTTTGTAATTCTTTTATAGGAAATAATTGAACAAAAACAATAAAAAGACATAATAAATTAACAAAAAATTGTTGTTTTTTGGTCAATTTCATTTGACTTTAATAACTTTATTTGTTACAATGTAATGGAAAATATGCTTTGAATAAAAGCGATAAGGAGGAATGCACCTTGACAGATGCAAAAACACTTGCATACATCAATATGTATGCCGTGCTCGGCACACTTGAAAACCTGTGCGAGCTTGACCCGAAGGCAAGCGCCCTTGTAGCTGACATTAAGCCGATTTCCATCGGTTTTGAAGTTAAGGACGGCCCGTCTGCAACACTTACATTCAAAAACGGCAGATGCCGTATGGAACAGGGCTGCACAGACTGCGATGTTAAGCTTCCGTTCTCATCATGTGAGAAGTTTAACGGTCTCATCGACGGAACTGTTACACCTATTCCCTCAAAAGGTTTCCTTCACATAAAGTTCCTTTTGAACACATTTACGAAGCTCACCGACATGCTTTCGAACTACATGCGTGCAAGCGAGGAGGACCTCAAGGATGAGGAATTCTTCAGAATGAGCACAACACTTATGTTCTACACCATCACCGTTGCAATTTCTCAGATCGGTAACCACGACGAGATCGGCAAGTTCTCCGCTGAGCATATCGTTGACGGCGACATCATGATGTCAATTAAGGGCGGCCCGAAGGCTACTATCCACGCCAAGAACGGTCACCTTGTTACAATCAAGAAGGCTCCCGAGGATCCGCGTGCCGTCATGGAGTTCGGTTCAATGCAGCTTGCAAACGACCTCTTCAACGGTAAGGTAAGCGCCATGGCTAAGATCGGCGAGGGTACCATCACAATGAACGGCATGATTAACATGCTCGATAATATGAACCGAATTCTTGACAGAGTCGGTCTCTATCTTGCATAAGGGGGATACGAAAAATGGCTAATTTTAAAATAAATCAGTACGAGAAGAGCCATGAGTGGTTCGATCGTGCTATAAAAGTAATCCCTTCAGGTGTTTACGGTCATCTCGGCCCGGCTGAAGGTAACTTCATTCCCGTCAGCGCATGGCCCTTCTTCTCCGAGAAGGCTAAGGGTACATACTTCTGGGATGTTGACGGCAACAAGTTCATCGACTATATGTGCGCATACGGCCCGAACATTCTCGGTTACGGCGATCCCGATGTTGACAAGGCTGCTCTTGAGCAGGCTAAGATCGGCAACTGCGTAACTTCTCCGTCCTACAAGATGGTTGAGCTTGCAGAGCTTATGGTTGACACAGTCAACACAGCCGACTGGGCTTTCTTCGCAAAGAACGGTAACGACGTTACGACCCTTGCTATCATGGCTGCCCGTAACGCAACCCACAGAAAGAAGATCATCTTCGTTAACGGCTTCTATCACGGTGTTTCCGCAGTCGTTCAGAAGATCGACTATCCGGGCATTCTCCCCGAGGACGTTGCAAACAACCTCTATGTTGACTGGAACGACTTTGACGCTCTTGAGAAGCTCGTTAACGAGCATGACGGCGAAATTGCCGCATTCATCTCAACTCCTTACCTCCACGGTAACTATTTTGACAACCAGCTTCCGGCAGACGGCTACTGGCAGAAGGTTCGTAACCTTTGCACCGAGAAGGGCATCGTACTTATCGTCGACGACGTTCGTGCAGGCTTCCGTCTTGACCTTGCAGGTTCCGACCACTACTACGGCTTTGAGGCTGATATGATCTGCTTCTGTAAGGCTATCGCCAACGGCTGGAACGTATCCTGCCTTTGCGGTAAGGATTTCCTCAAGGACGCTGTTTCGGGAATGTCCTACACAGGTTCTTACTGGATGAGCGCTATCCCCTTCGCGGCCGGTATAGCAAATATCACCAAGATGAGAGAGCTCAACCTCCCGTCAATCCTTATGGAAAAGGGCAAGAAGCTCACTGACGGTCTTAAGGAAGCAGGAAAGAACAACGGATTTGACCTTGTTGTTTCCGGTGAGCCGTCACTCTTCTACCTCAGAATTGCTAACGACGACACAATGATGCTCCATCAGGCATGGATCGCAGAGTGCGTCAAGAGAGGCATTTTCTTCGCAGGTCACCACAACCACTTCATCAACTATGCTCTTTCCGACGCCGATATCAAGCATACGATCGAGGTAGCCGACGAAGCATTCAAGGTTGTTAAGAAGGATCATCCTGAAGCTTTTTAAGTTTCAGATAAGATAATCAATCACGGGCGGCAGAGCTTGCCGCCCGTGTAAAAAAGAATAAAAATAGGGAGGAAAACTCTTATGGCATTGACCAAACAGGAATGGTTGGCTCTTGAGAAGAAAGCTTTTGAGCTTCGTAACCTCTGCCTTGATACTACATACTGGGCAGGCAGCGGCCACATCGGCGGCGGTATGAGCGTTATGGATATGTTGACCATTCTCTACCACAAGTACCTCAACATCAAGAAGGACGATCCCAACTGGGAGGACAGAGACCGTTTCATCCTTTCAAAGGGTCATTCCGGAATCGCTTACGCTCCCGTTCTTTGTGACTTCGGTTACAACGATCCCGAGCAGCTCAAGACCTTCAACCTCACAAACTCAAAGATGGGTATTCATCTTGACTCCAACAAGGTTGTAGGCGTTGACGCTTCAACAGGTTCTCTCGGTCACGGACTTTCAATCGCTCTCGGTACTGCTCTTGCTGCCCGTGTTCTCGGCAAGGATTACAAGACATACTGTATCCTCGGCGACGGTGAGTGCGACGAGGGTTCAAACTGGGAAGCAGCTATGTCAATCAATGCATTCCATGCAACAAACGTTATCTCGTTCGTTGACCGTAACAAGTGCATGATCGACGGCCGCACAGAGGATGTTATGCCCCTTGAGCCTTTCGCAGACAAGTGGCGTGCATTCGGCTTCCATGTATTTGACATTGACGGTCACAATATGATGGAGCTTTCAGATGCAATCGACTACGCTCTCGGCGAGCCGGACGCTCCCGTTATGATTATTGCCAACACCATCAAGGGTGAAGGTATCGACTTCATGGAGGACGATTACCACTGGCATTACGGCGCAGTTGACGAGGCTAAGTATAAAGAGGCTAAGGAAAGCCTTAAGAGGCACTATGAGAAGCGTATTGCTCGTGTAGAAAAGGAGGCAAAATAATGGCAGGCGGACTTTCATATACAGCTCTTGAATCCACAGAGCTTTCAACAGCGGAAATCTACGGCCAGACACTTGTTGACCTCGGTCGTGAGCATAAGGAAATCGTCGGTCTTTCGGCTGACCTTGCAGGTTCTACAAAGATCGGTGTATTCGGTAAAGAGTTTCCGGATCGTTTCTTCAACGTAGGTATTGCCGAGCAGAATATGTTCGGTATGGCAGCAGGTATGGCTAAGGCCGGACTTGTTCCCTTCGTTTCAACTTTCTCAACATTCGCATCTCTTCGTTCTGCAGATCAGATTCATACAGATATCTGCTATCAGAACGTTAACGCAAAGATCATTGCTACCCATTCGGGTACATCATTCGGTCAGGCGGGTTCAACTCACCACGCTATCTGCGATATGGCTGTTATCCGTTCAATGCCGAACATCACTCTTATCTGCCCCGCTGACGGTATCGAGACAGCAGAAGCAGTTAAGGCAGCTTACGAGAACTTCGGTCCTTATTATATCCGTATCAACCGCGGTTTCGACCGTACTCTTTACGGCAAGGATTATCCCCGTGAGTATAAGTTTGAGGTAGGCAAGGCTATAGAGGTTAACCCGGGTACAGATATCACGGTTATCGCTTGCGGTTCCTGTGTATTCCAGGCTTACCAGGCAGCTAAGTTCCTCGAGGAAGCTGACGGACTCAAGGTTCGTGTTCTTGATATGCACACAATCAAGCCCATTGATAAGGAAGCAGTTCTCAAGGCAGTTATGGATACTCGCCGTATCATCACTGTTGAGGATCACACTGTTCTCGGCGGTCTCGGCGGCGCTGTTGCCGAGGTTATGGCTGAAGCAGGCAAGGGCTGTGCATTCACCCGTCTCGGTCTCCAGGATAAGTTCGCTCCCATCGGTCTCCATGAGGACATCATGTCAATGCTCGGCATCGACTGCAACGGTATCATTGCCGCTGTTCGTGAGGCTATGAATAAGGACTTCGAGGAAGACGACAACTGGGACGACGATGTATAATACCGAAAGGAATGATTGATAATGGCAAATGATGTATTGTTAACCAATAAAATCTTCCTTAACTCTGCATTGCCGTTGCTCAAAGTCATTGCTAACGACGATCCGAAGCTCGCTAAGAAATTCGAGCATATTCACTGCATCTATCAGGTCAGTTGTTTGGATCCCGATGCCCCCTGCGGCAAGTATGCAACGCACTTTACAGTCAACAACGGCGAATGGAAAGTTTGTGCGGATAAAGTTGCTACAAACGCTCATATTGAGCTTGAGTTCAAGTCAATGGAAGCTATGAATGCTTTCTTCAAGGGCAAGATTGCTCCGGCAACCCTCCCGAAGATGAAGGGTGTTCTTAAAAAGCCCGTTGAGTTTGCAGCGTTTATGGCTGTTCTTCTCAAGATGTCATCGCTTCTTAACATCAAAGCTTGCCCGGAGGACGAGGCAACACAGGTTCTCGCCTGCAAGTGCTTCTTCTATCTCCTTTCATCGGGCATCAGCCAGCTCAACAAGAACGGACACGAAGCTGTTCATGATTGGGCAAAGAAGAGCCCCGACCGTGTTTATGCATGGGCGGTTGACGGACATCCCGAGGTCAACGCTTTCCTTCGTGTTAAGGCCGGCAAGACCAGAGCAGGCCGCGGCACATACAAGAGAGCTATGCCTTTCTTCACCATGAGATTTGATTGCCTTGAGAGTGCATTCGGTATCCTCCTTTCAACGGACGATATGCTTGAATCCACAAAGCATGGCAAGCTCATCATGGACGGTGCTCCCGAGTTCGGCGCACAGATCGGCGACTTCATGATGCAGGTCGGCGCTTACGCACAGGGTTAAAAGATAATTTAACAATAACAAACCGCTGTTTAGGAAATATCCCGAACAGCGGTTTTTGTGTTACCCATTTTAAAAGCTGCGACAAAAAAATGTCACAGCTTTTTATAATTATTCAATTATATTCCGCAATAATCGACAAGCAGATGTGCCGCCTGCGCTCTGGTGAGCGTTGTATTGAAGCTTGCAAAACCGAAATCATTGATAATATTGAATGCCAAAACCATTGTTTTTATTACCTTGGCAAGTACGAAATTACCTGCATACGAAAGCCTGACGAGGCTCAATACAAAATTAAATACAGTTATCCCGCTGTCGGGAGCGAATTTGCCGTTCTTCGCGCTCAGCACTCCGTTACTCGTTGCCCAAGCTGCCGCATTGAATGTCGGGTCGGAGCTGTCAATATCCGAGAAGGCTACATTCTCGGTGTCAACCTCAGGTGTTCCTGCGATATTATAAAGTGCCTGTGCAAGTGCAGCCTTTGTGAAAGCTTCATCAGGGCCGAATTCCGTATCGGTAAGTCCGTTCATATAGCCGTGAGTATACATAAACTCAACATCGCTGTAGTATTCCGAATCCTTCGCAACATCTGTGTACGGGAATCTTGCGTCGGGAAGTGCCTCAAGAATTCTGTCGGCAATATGCCTGTATCCTTCCTTTTTCGGATGGTAGGTGTCACAAACCGTACCTGTCGTGTCAACGAAGGTGTAGCCGTATTTCCTTGCGCCCTCCTTCATCGGAGTGTTCGCTGCGTCAACAACAATCTGACCGATACTCGGAACCGTTGTACCTGCCATGCTTGCAGCGGCGTCCTCTTCGTTTTTAATGCCGTTATCAAACATGCCGATAACAAGAAGCTTAACATCCGGATTGAGAGCAAGAATATCCTCAATAACTATATTCCAGTTTTTCGAAAAATTCTCTATACCGTATTTTATTGCCTTCGGCAGAACACGCATAAGCTCGGGCAGTGCTCCCATAACCTTTGCAAGCTCAATTGCTTTATCAAGTTTGGCAAGTACATCATCATCGGCTCCGCCCTGCTCCATGAGATCTCTCAAGGCTTTAACATATTCTGCGCACGAGTCATTTTTTTCAAGCTCATCGGCAATAACCCACGTAAGAAAAGTGCCGAAATCGTTGCCGCCTACACCGAGAGTGATAAGTCCCGCTTTCGAAATCGCCTTACGGTATTCGGGGATTCTTGCTTTCATAACCTCAACATCGTGAGCGTCATGGAAAAGATAATCGTCCGCCGGATAATCGTCCTCAAGCATATAACGCATATCAATCGTTCTTGTGCCCGGGCAAGCCATGGGAATGTACTCTACCCCAAGCTCATCGGCAACATATGCGCCGTAGGAATTCTCGACACGCTTAAATTCCGAATCAACGTAAACAAGATCATTGTGTCCGCTGGCAACGCTGTCTCCCAAAAGGACGTATGTACCATAATCATAATACTGTTTTCCGTCAGCGGCGAAACACGTCACTGCGCTGAAAGCCATGATACAGGCAAGTATTATTGTAACTGATTTTTTCATAAACTTTTTCATTTCAAACCCTCCTGACAAAGTTTATAAATTGTATAAAACTAAAGTTACCACAAATCGACACAAAAATCAATGATTAAATCAAAAAAACGGAACTTTTTCTTCTTGCACCGAGAAAGCTCTGCTTTATTTCCCGTTATTTGATCAGGCTGTCTATCGTAACACCAAAAATCTCACATATTTTTTGTAGTGTTTTTGCGTGCGGTAATCCGATATCATTTTCGTATTTTGAAATTGAAGATCGATTCATGCCAAGCAAATCGGCAAGCTGCTGCTGTGAAAGTCCGCTGTTCCTTCTTGCTTTCTTAAAGTTTTCTGAAAAGCTCATTTGTAATTCCCCCGTAAAATAAAAAGTGCGCAGCCGAAGCCACGCACAAAAAACGCATAGCTCAACTGTCGCTAAACATAATTCCGTTATCCACTCACATGGTATGCAGAAAAAGAGCTTGCATTTTTATCCGAAAGGATAATTCGCAAACCATACAAGTGGTAAAAATATGAAATTATGTTTAGCAGAAATATTATAGCACTAATTTCAAATAAAATCCAGTATTTTTTATACTTTGTGCAAAAAGATCACGTTACATATTTTACTGTTATGAAAGAACCAGCTTTTTCTTACCTTGGGTCGATGTGGTCATCGGCCCCTACGAATTTTGCTCCTATCGTTCTCTATGAAGTGTCGATTTTCGTACTTATTGTAGGGTGCGATGCCCACATCGCACCAAAAAAGTTTAATATAATCGCTTTCAGTGCAGAATAAATGATAAGCTGACCTTGGGTCAAGCACACATCGTCCCCTACGGATAGGCTTTTTGCTTTTATCTTGAGACCACGTTCTCAGCCTATGTTGCTCCACGAAAAAAGCCACGGTCATTTTACTGACAAAAAAAGACTGCACCATAGCTCAAGATGAGCCATGATACAGCCTCAATTATTGCTTATTGATTATTTGCGCTCTCTTTTTCCGCCTCTAAAGCCACCTCTGCGGCGGTCACCTGACGGACGTTTCGGAGCGTCGGAAATCTCATTCTCCGGAACAAGACCTTCAACCTCGATAAGAGCCTCACGGCGCGAAAGATTGATTCTTCCCTGGTCGTCAATCTCACGAACCTTAACGATAACCTCGTCGCCAACATTAACAACGTCTGTTACCTTGTCAACTCTCTTGACATCAAGATGGCTGATATGAACGAGGCCTTCCTTGCCCGGTGCAATTTCAACGAATGCGCCGAAGTCCATAATTCTTGTTACAACGCCCTTGTAAATTGCGCCGACCTCGGGGTCGTTGGCAATAGTCTCAATCATGAAGATAGCACGCTTTGCGTTCTCAATATCCTGAGAGCAAACAAATACGCTGCCGTCCTCCTCAACATCAACCTTACAATCGCACTCTGCGCAAATCTTCTGGATAACCTTACCCTGCTTACCGATAACCTCGGCAATCTTGTCAACGGGAACCTTGGTTGAAAGCATCTTCGGAGCATACTTTGAAAGCTCTTTTCTCGGCTCGGGGATAACCGGAAGCATAATCTCGTCAAGAATATAGCAACGAGCCTTATATGTCTTTTCAAGGGCTTCCTTGATGATTTCCGGAGTAAGTCCGTGAACCTTGAGGTCCATCTGAATAGCTGTGATACCCTTCTTTGTACCTGCAACCTTGAAGTCCATATCGCCGAAGAAATCCTCAAGACCCTGAATATCAACCATTGTCATGAAGCGGTCGCCCTCGGTGATAAGTCCGCAGGAGATACCTGCAACGGGAGCCTTAATCGGCACACCGGCTGCCATAAGTGAAAGAGTTGAACCGCAGATTGAACCCTGCGAGGTTGAACCGTTTGAGGAAAGAACCTCGGAAACGACACGAATACAGTATGGGAACTCCTCAACCGAAGGAATAACCGGAAGAAGTGCTCTCTCTGCGAGTGCGCCGTGACCGATTTCACGACGTCCCGGTCCTCTGCTCGGGCGAGTCTCGCCGACTGAGTATGACGGGAAGTTGTAGTGGTGGATATATCTCTTTTCGGTCTCGTTGTCGATACCGTCAAGCATCTGAACATCGCTCATAGGTCCGAGCGTTGTGATTGAAAGACACTGAGTCTGACCGCGAGTGAACATACCTGAACCGTGAACACGACTGAGGAGGTCAACCTCTGCGTTAAGCGGACGAATCTCGTCGATTCCACGTCCGTCAACACGCTTGCCCTCGTCAAGAAGCCAGCGGCGAACGATGAACTTCTGAAGCTTATACATACAATCGTCAATCTTTGCGATATCGTCGGGATAAACCTCGTCGAACTTCTCGTGAACAGCGGCGTAGATCGGACGAAGTGCCTCGTCACGGATTCTCTTGTCGTCTGTATCAAGAGCAACCTTAACATCGTCAATGGCAAACTCCTTGATAGCCTCGAACATCTCGGGAGCCGGATCGTTTGACGGGAAGTCGATCTTCTCCTTGCCAACCTCGGCACGGATATCCTCAATGAACTTAACGATCTCCTGGTTAACCTTGTGAGCATACATGATTCCGTCGAACATATCCTCATTGGATACCTCGTTTGCGCCTGCCTCGATCATGGCAACAAGATCCTTGGTAGAAGCAACCGTAACCGCCATCTGAGAAACCTTTCTCTGCTCCTCGGTCGGGTTGATTACGTACTCACCGTCAATAAGACCTACGGAAACGCCTGAAATCGGGCCGTCCCATGGAATAGCCGAAATCGAAATAGCAACCGAAACACCGATCATAGCGGTAATCTCGGGTGAGCAATCAGGGTCAACGGACATAACCGTTGCAACAACGCCTACATCGTTACGCATATCCTTCGGGAAAAGCGGACGGATCGGACGGTCGATAACACGGGAAGCAAGCGTTGCCTTCTCGGAAGCCTTGCCCTCACGGCGCTGGAAGGAACCGGGAATACGGCCTACCGAATAAAGCTTCTCCTCAAAATCAACCGAAAGAGGGAAGAAATCGACACCCTCTCTGGGCTTGTCTGCCATTGTGGCTGTGCAAAGAACCTCAGTCTCGCCGTAACGGATAAGACATGAGCCGCCTGCGAGCTGAGCCATTTTACCGGTCTCGACTACGAGCGGACGTCCTGCAAGAGTTGTTTCAAATTTTCTGAAATCCTTGAAAAACATTTTTAATACCTCTCTGTAAAAATTTTATTTCTACGTCGGGCAAGGATTTAGCAATAAATCCGCAGTTTGAGTTTCAAGCTGCCGATTCACTGCTAAAACCGATGAGCTACCCGACAAATAGATACTTTTTAAATATCGACACAGAGGCAGACAGTAAAAGAATGCTGTCTGCCTCATAATGCCGAAATTATTTACGAATACCGAGTCTTGCAATGATAGCACGATATCTCTCGATATCAACTTTCTGCAAGTAAGCAAGAAGGTTACGTCTGTGACCAACCATCTTAAGAAGACCTCTTCTTGAATGATGATCCTTCTTGTGAGTTTTAAGATGCTCTGTAAGGTCGTTGATTCTCTTTGTAAGAACAGCGATCTGAACCTCCGGTGAACCTGTGTCACCCTCGTGAAGAGCGTACTCGGCCATGATAGCCTGCTTCTCTGCCTGTGTCATAATTTTCACCTCATTAAAATAATATTTTGCGCCGACCTCCCAGGTTACGGCAGGTGAACACCGCATTGCGGTAAGACCCGTAATCCGAGAAAGCGGAAACACAACGTTAGTATTATACCACCCGAAATCGGTTTTGTAAAGTGTTTTCATCAATAAAGTTGTATATTTGTTGCAGTTTTTAAAAATCCCCTGCTTAACCGTATGTCATTTTCTCTATCCGCTCCTGCTCTTCGAGCCGTGTAATAGAAGGAATAAAAAAAGATAAAAAGCTTAAATCTAATAAATTGTGCCGACAAAAAGCCTTGGGAAATTTCTTCTTTTAATCAAGAATCAAACCGAACATTCCGCCTTTTTCTTGAGTATCTCAACCAGCTCAAATGTCGTTCTGCAATCGTCAAGCGCACGGTGGGAACCTCCGCTTATCCCAAAGCATTCCTTCAAAAAAGACAGCTTATGGCTTCTCAGCTCGGGAAGAATTTCTTTTGAAAAGAGCAATGAATCAAGGGTCTTGTTGCATGGCTTTTCGCCGAAAAGTAACGCCGAATTCCACGAAATAAAACGCATATCAAAGCCGATATTGTGTCCGACGATCGGCATATCACCGACAAAATCAAAAAGTCTGCAAAGCACCGTTGAAATATCGTCGGCGTTTTCGAGCATGGCATTGTTTATTCCCGTCAGGTCATAAATAAAAGAGCTTATCCTCTTTTCTGTATGAACTAAATTCGAGAACTCGTCCGTAACAGTATCGTTTTCCACTCTGACTGCCGAAATTTCAATTATCTCGTCCGTTTTACAGTTCAAGCCCGTTGTTTCTATATCGACAATGACAAAGTCATGCGTATTCAAAAAGTCCTGTGCAACCTTCATTTATTTCATCCTCTGAATCAAAAAACTGTTATAATAATACCATATTTTTATTTTGATTTCAACTCTTTACTTATATTTACAATTATGCTAAAATACATCTACGGAGGTAATAAAAAATGTTTTTCAGAAAAAAAGACAAAACGCCGAAGAACTTCAAAATTGACGAACTTAAGTTTCTCAGCGACGAAGCAAAGAATGCATTCAACATTCTCGAAATCACCGAAACATCTCAGCTTATCGGAAAAGAGGGAGATAATTTCTATCTCGACTACTGCGTCGAGAGCGGTGATGTTGCCGATAAGGTTATTCTCTATGAAATGAGAACAGCCGTTTATTTTGCCAATACACCGAAACCGGACGAGAAAAAACTCCGCTGGTGGTACTGGAAGGACAACAACACAGAAAATGAGGACCTTATCGAAAATGACAACATCTAACAGCAAATACACTTCAACCAAAATCGCCTGTTATGCGGGATACTTTGTTCAGGCGATAATCAACAACTTAGCGTCACTTTTTTACGTTATTTTTCAGGACGAATTCGGACTGAACTATTCACAAATAAGCTGGCTTATTCTTATTAACTTTGTATCACAGATTTTTATTGACTTTGCTTCCGTAAAAGTCATCGAAAAAGTCGGATATCGAATATCAATTGTTTTTGCACACGCTTTTGCCTGTGCGGGACTTATCCTTCTCGGTATTCTTCCGAGGGCGTTTAACAACCACTTCATCGGATTGGTAATCCCGATAATCATATATGCAATCGGTTCGGGACTTATCGAGGTGCTCATCAGCCCTATAATTGAGGGCTTACCTCTCAGCAATAAATCCGGAGAAATGGCTTTTCTACATTCCTTCTATTGCTGGGGACAGGCTTCGGTTGTACTTATTACAACATTTTCAATCAAATTGATCGGCACGGAAAACTGGATATACATGCCTATGCTCTGGGCGATTATACCGCTTTTCAATTTATTTGCCTTTATGAGGGTTCCCATCGTTCCTCCTGTTCCGGAGGGCGAGAGCGAAATGAAAATCCCCGAGCTTTTCAGAGAACCTACCTTTATAATCTGTGCATTGCTCATGCTCTGCGCTGGCGCAAGCGAAATTGCGATGGCTCAATGGGCGTCCGCCTTTGCCGAAAAAAGTCTCGGTGTCAGCAAATTTACAGGTGACCTTCTCGGTCCGTGCCTGTTTGCCGTGCTCATGGGTTCGGGCAGAGTTCTTTACGGCTCGTTCGGCGACAGGCTTAATCTTCGACGAGTTCTCAGCCTTTGCGCAGGTCTTTGCATAATCAGCTACCTTATGACCTCGCTTGTTCCGATTCCGCTTGTTTCTCTGGTAGGCTGCGGACTTTGCGGCCTTTCCGCTTCAACAATGTGGCCGGGAATATTCAGCCTTTCCGCAAAAGCCTTTCCAAAGGGCGGCACGGCAATGTTCGCCATGCTTGCAATGTTCGGCGACTTCGGCTGTGCGTTCGGTCCGTGGATAACGGGAATCCTTTCCGACGCGGCTCAGGCAAGCCCGTCGATAACTATGGATCCTTTGAAATTCGGCCTTATTTTTTGTATCGCATTCCCGATTCTGATGATAATTCTCCTGAACTTCACAAAGTCGATGAAAAAGGTTAAATAAACAAACGGGTTGAATGTATAAAAACTTACATACAACCCGTTTTTGCTGATGCGGCACGATGATTTTCTCACCGTGCCGCGTTTTTTTATTATTTAGTTTAGCTGAAATCCTTAATCATTCCGACCGAATATCTGAGTATATCCAATGCATCAACCGGATTGATTTTTTCATCTTTGTTGACATCTGCACGCTTAGCGGCTCTGCCCTGAAGCTGAATAACATTGACCGAATGCTGCAAGACGCGCAATGCGTCGACTGAATTGATAACTCCGTCGGCATTGACATCGCCGATTACTGCATTGCTGTTTTGAACAATTGCAAATCTGCCGAGGCGGTTTGTTTTAAACGTTGCATATCCGGCAAATACGGTGGCGTCAACTTTGACGGCTGTTCCGTCGCTCGTGTCAATGCTGCATACATTGATAGCAAAGCGGTCAAAATTATCGGGAACCGGAATGCTTACAGTAACCGAACCGTCAGGCTGAACCGCAGCATTACCCTTCTTTATCGAAATGTCAAACATCTTAGCTTTGACTTCGCCGAAGCTCATGTTTACAAGCTTGAGTGAATTTGCATCACTTGCTTCACTGACTTCGAGCTTTAAATTTTTGTCGGGCCGATTTTTGAATTCAATTTTAATACCCGTCTTGGCGTCTGTGAGTATTTTATCCCCGGCGGAAGAAGCTTCGAGAATTTTTTCGTAATAATCCTCATTTCTTTTCATTTTCCACGTCCAAACCGAGCCGTCGGTTCTTGTGAAAATTACACAGTCGGGGCACTCTGTAAAGTCGACAACATTTGTCATAATTTTTACAGGTTTTTCCCCTTCTCTGATTCCCCAGCACAGAGTATAAATAGCACCGTATATTGAAGCATATAAGTTGTTATCTTTGTCAAGATAGTATCTGTCGCTGTTTTTCTTTACATTCGTCAATACGGGAGAACCCAAATCATACTTGCCGTTGCTGCGAGTCACATTACCGAGCATATACAGACTTCCGTTTTTACTGAGGAAGCCGCCAAGCTCTAAATTAAAACGCTCAATATTATCTGCGACTTTTTCGGTTGTACCTTCCGAAGTAATCTCCCAAAGGACGCTGTTTTCATCAATATAAAAATAGCTTGAATAATAAGACAAAACATCCTTTGCAAATTTGCCGCTGCAAATCTTTATCGGCTTATAATCATCCATGGGAAAAGAATAATAGATACCTGTGCCGACGTAATATGTGCCGTCTTTTTTATTGTAGATACATTCACCGTATGTTCTTGTCTTCACAATTGATATTACATCGGACGAGACCAAAACGTTTTTAAATAAATCGTCCCCTACCTGATAAGAAATAGAATCATAACAGCGATAGAGTTCATTATCTTTTGTCAGGTAGCACATACCGTTAATATCTTTAACATTTTTTGCAACCAACTTAAAATCGTTAAGCTCCCAACAGTTACCTTTATTATCAAGTGCAAGACCCGAAACGGAAATTTCATTGTTTGGGGTAATCTTTACAAAGCCCGTGCCGATTTTTTTAGGAACGCTCGATTTGCCCGCAATAGTCCAAAGATTGCCGTCCTCCGTAAGATAATATGTACCGAAATCGGGGTTTCTTGCAGGAGTAGAGGTGTTCATAATAACCTTTGAATTGAATTTGATCATCTGCTTGTCGGTATAGAATTTGCCGTCGGCATTATATGAATTATTTGTAAGCAATTCGGGAATGTTATTCGTTTTCTCACCCATCGGCTTGTCGGCAGATACGACGGTTACCTCAAAGCTTTTTGACAAGCCCGCGCAAAAAGCGGTTATAGTGGCAACTCCCGATTTACCTGTACAAATAACATCTTTGTACTTTTCTTTTGACACCTTGGCAATTTCGGGATCAGAGGAAGAATAGCTTATATCCTCTCTGTAATCCTTCATAGCAATTCTGCTGTAAATATCAATGTTTCTCCTTGCATTTTCAAGCATTTCCATGCTGCGAAAGCTCTGCAAGGCAAAAACATCTTTTACCGGTGCAGTCCAGCCATCGCCCGAAAGCTTCAATTCCGGTCCTGCGTATTCGAAACCCGATACGTCACTTACTCCGTCAAAGTCAAAAGCTCCGCTCAAGCTTCCCATTTCAGCAACAGAGATCATTCCGTCACCGTTTTTATCCGCTCTGGAATCAACAAGCTTTTCAAAAAGTCCCGAATCGCTGAAATTGATGTACTGCTCGGATTGACTTGAAACGCACACAGTCGAGTTGACAGCGTATTCGCCGTATCTGATTTTGACTGTCTGAGCACCTGCCTGATCTGCTTTGTAGCCGCTCGCAGAATAACCTGTTACCTTCTCCCACTCCGAATTGCTGTTCAACACATAGACTTCAATAGCCGAAGAAAGCGGAGTTCCGAGACTGATAATCGGGTTTACAAATTTAATTTTTATTTTTTCGACAGGCTTATTATCATTTTCTTCTTCCGATAAATCATCTGCATAGGTATACATTGATTTCGGTAAATCCTGAACCGCAAAAGCACCCATCGGCAGTGCCGACATAATCATTAGCACTGCTAAAACCAAAGAAAAAAATTTCTTTTTCATTTATTTTTCCTCCATAGAACAATTTATTTATACTTTCATTTTTTGTAAAATTTGAGATCTACCCTCTCTGCGATACCTCACATGAGAGAATAGTTTTCTTAGTTTCTCCGCTAACACCTCCCGGGTTTGAATGTCCTTAGTCTTTCAAAACCTGTGAACAACTTCTTGAAAAATTTATATGTTGAAAAAAAAGCATATCAATACCCGACAAAGGATATTGATATGCATATTTTTTAGCTTTTTCTTTTCCCTTGACCTTCTTTTATTTTACCATTAAACTTTCTAAATGTCTATATTAAAGATTAAATATTAAGCAAATCTTAAGAAATCAAGTAAAAACCGTTCAATTAAAATCTTTTTTTCAACGCCTTGTTCAGTGCGATTGAGACTGCCGAGCCGATGACCGTGCAGGCGATCCACTCGATAACGGCATTGAATGTTATAAGCACCGAGATAACGGCAATCACGCTGTTGCCGAAGCTCTGAATATAGTCGGAGTTGTAGAAAAGGAGAAGCAATGCTCCGACAAAAAGAACAGTGTTAATAAATCCGCCGCAGAACGATGTTAAAGCCGTTCCGGTCTTAATGTAATTCTTTTTGCCGAAAGCCTTATAAATCAGTCCGCAGAAAAGACCCATCAGAATTCTCGGTACAAAGCACATAATTGCGGTATAAACAGGATTTATTCCGAAAAGAGTTGTTCCGAAAGTGTCCATACCAAAGCACTGGATAAAGCTCGTTGCGCCGAACATCAGTCCAAGCACCGTTCCGACCGAGGGTCCGCCGACAATTGCGCCGATAACAACGGGAATCATAAGAAAGGTTATGGAAACTGTTCCGATTTTCAGATAGCCGAGCGGTGTGAATGCCATTACAAAAATCAACGCCGTAAGCACTGCGGTAAGTGTGAGCTTATAAATTTTTTCCTTATTCTTAACTGCCATAATTCATTCTCCAATCAATTACTTTTTCTTTTTTATTTTTGCAAAAATTGCATTTTTTATAACCTTAACCGCTCCGATAAAATCCTTGCGGCAGAATATCAAATCAATTCCGCAGGTTACCGTTAAAACGATAATTCCGACTGCGCATGCATATAGCGCCCAGCCAAAATAGCTCTTAGTTCCGAACGGCGGAATAAAATGCACAACGCCTGTCGAAATAACAACCGTCAGAATCGAAACCGCCATTCGCTTGAAGAAAAACTTTACGCTTCTGTTCAGAATATTCTTTGAAAGATAATAAACATACTGAACCGTTCTGAACGTCATCGCAACAAGCGTGCCGACCGCCACACCGACAATTCCGTAAAAATAAACAAGAATTGCGGAAACGGCTATGTTTATTCCCGCTTCGGCAAATGCACCGTTACGGGTCTGTTTATAATGCCCTGCGGCATAAACCACACTGTGATAAGGAATTCTAATCGAATACATCGCATTCGCAAGCACGAGAATATAGCCGAAAAGAGGTCTTATATAATTCGCATCCGTAACGCCCTTCATATAGACGCTCATAAACGGCACTATCAAAAGTCCGGCGCAGGAAAAAAGCACCGTTACAAGATTGAACGACACAAACTCATAAAGATTGAACTTTCTATTTAGATTTTCGTATTCCTTCTTGGCAATCATGTCTCCGAGAGCTGCCTCAACACCTGCCGAGAGACTGGACGCAACCTTCATAATGCCGTTGACAACGGAATAATAAACCGTATAAACCGACACCTCGGCGAGAGCAAGAGACGATGATATTTTTGAGAAAATCGTAAGAATTACAACGTCGGTATTCAGATTGACGAAATATGCTATGTGATGTCCGAGACCGTCCCAGCGCTGTGCGACGGCTTCGTTATCGGGCTTTGCTTTGCGGTCAATATTATATTTTTTCTTGACGTAAACATTCAAAGCAAGCGGACGCAGGACATAGATAAGCGATGTTGCGAGCTTCAAGATTTGAATTGAAGCGCCGAGCTTTATAAAAATCACGACCATTATCGCATTGAGCGTAATTGTGCCTATATGCAAAAACGAGGTGACATATCTCCTCTGATCCGCCTGAACGAGCACGGTATATGTCATGCCGAAATAATACTGTGCAAAGGTGCTCAATCCTATTATTATAACCAGCGAGGCGGTAAATGCCCAGTCAAAATTCTTGTTGACAAGCACGGGGAAAATTGCCGCAAGAACGACCATGTAGCCGACGAAAATATAAGCTATCTTACGAAAAAAGTTTTCCGTCGCCTTTATTATGCTGCTCATCGCAGCATTGTTTTTTTCGGCAAGCGGCTTATAAAGTGCCGCTCTGATAACTCCGCCGACACCTGCCTCAACAAGGGCAATGTAGCTGAGAAACTGAGATATCGAAGAAGTCAGCGCATTGACCTCGGAGCCGTATGTTCCGATAATAAGTCTCGGCACGATAAAGCCGCATATTACCGTCACAAACTCAAGCATCAGCGATGCCGCAGAATTCAGCAGTGCCTTTTTACCCCGCAAGCGCGCCGCCTCCCCTCTTGATATTTTTTATAAATTCAATCCGCTTTTTATCGGATATTCGTTATCCTTTTCCGTAATGCTTCCGTCGCCGTCGGTATCCGCCGCCTTTTTGAAGCCACCCTCAAACGTAAGCATTCCTGCCGCCGCGGCATTTATAAGAACGGCATCACATCCGTCGGCAACGCCGTCACCGTTGACGTCGCCTTTAATTACAACCGTATATCTTTTTACAAGCACGCCGTCGGCAGTGTAAAGCAAAACCTGTCCGCCCGTGCAAACCTTATCATACTTAAAATAGCCGCCATTCGTTGCTTCAAGATAAAGCTTGAGGTTTGCGGCTCTCTGCGGCAGACCGATTATATAACCGTCAGTTACCGAAACCGTCTGTGATTCGATTGAGATAAGCTCGGGCAATTCCTTCTCGGGCAAATCCTTATAAGTTAGACTGACTCCTCCCGTACCCGTGAGAACCGAGCCTACATAAACCCTGTTTTTGTAAATCGTCATATCAGCCGCCTGGCAGCTTGAGCAGGGCGAACCGCCGAGCTGCTTCCACTCGCCGCCGTCAAGATAAAGTATCTGACTTTCCTCGCCCGAGGCAATGAGCGAAACACAAACCGTACCGTTTTCGGAAATATCCATTGAAGCCTCAAGAATATTTGTTATCGTGGTAGGAACCTCATATTGAGTGACATTTGAATTGCCGTCGACCTTGACTATTATCGGTTTACTGCCCGACGTTGCCGCGATCATCCAGTATTCACCGTTATATCCGATGCTTCTGTGAAGATTGGATGAGACAAGCGGATTCGGAACCTGAATGCTTTCCCACTGTCCCTCGGTCAGATTATATCTCTTGACCTGCGTATACTGCTTTCCTCCGCCGAAGGAGAAATTACAATAGGTCACATAAATATAATTGCCGACCGTGCTGAGACTCGGATTTGCAAAATAATCGGCAGTCAGCGATGAATTGACATTCGTTACACCGCTTGAAGTAATTTTCTTTATACTCAGCCTTGTGCCGTCAACCGTCCATGCGCAGTAGAACCCCGAATCGCCCATAAAAAGCTGCAAATCGTTCGGATAGCTGACCGAGTTATCCGTGTAAACGGTCTGCCACGAGCTGCCCGTATACTTTGCAAGAACGGGTCTGCCGCTTGAATTGAGGTAGAGAACATAAGGAACATCGTTATAAACCTTAAGCGTCATGCTGTTAACATTTGAAAAAGACGAACCGAGTGCGGTCCATGATGCGCCGTCGTACTTAAGCACCTTGTTCACAAAGTTCCAGTCCTCACGACCCATTATACATGAATAGACATTGCCCATACTGTCGGTATCAACTTTTATTCCGGTTGCCTCCATTGCAATGCTGTTTGAAATACCGTTCCACAAACCGAGTGAGGAGTAGTCCGGGAACTCAACATGAAAGCTGATTTGAGATGAATCATTGTTATACTTTACGTCCGAAATAACTATACCGCTGTTCTTACCGTTGGAATAGAAAATCGTTCCGTCAGTGAGCGATGCGTCGAAATCCGCAACGCCGAAGCTTGTCCTGTTACTGTTCGGGTCAAGGGCAGATTTGAACAAATCACCTGCGCTCGCCGTTGTGCTTGTATCGCCGGGACGGTAAACGTAAAGATAATCGTCGCCCCAGGCATTCGTCTGATTAACAACAGACTTGTTGACCCTGTAAATCAGCAATCCGGACGACGGAATTTTCGTCTCGAAGCCGAGATTTGAAAAATTCGTCGTTATTTTCTTTCTGTATTCGAGCATGAAGCTCTCGCTCGCCGACATCGGCGTTTTGATCTCGTAAAGTATCGTGTCCGAGTCGGGATCGCTTACCGGGTCGAGCGTATATGTTCCGCTCCGGGTGATCTGCTGCATCGGTATCCAGCCAAGCTTGTATCGCTGGTAGGAAAGCGGATACTGCATAAAGAAGCTGTTGCTTGCCATGATGTCCCAAACACCGACGGGTGTTCCGTCCGTTCCGCTTCTGCGATAGAGATCCGGCAAACCGACACTGTGTAAAAATTCATGCGTAATAACACCCTGACAAGCCGCTACGGTGCCGGTAACGCTGTATGAATCAATAAGATTATAGTTTCCGAACTGATATTTATTTTTTATCTTTGTCGAAACGTCAGTAACGCTCTTGTGCGGCCACATAAAATCAGAGCCGCTCGGGCACTTGCCCTGAATAATAACGGTAAGATTATCAACAACGCCGGAATATTTATTGTCAAGCTTATCCTCAGGCATCTTTATCTTTCCCGAATTAAAAGCAGCAACAATCTCATGAATAACGCTGTTATCATTACTGTTGTCATGCGAAGCCGCCAGGGTAAGGGGTGTAATCTTATCTCCCTCAAGCTGAGGGAAAATATTATTGACATTCAGCTTTCCTCTTGAAATCTCGGTGATATATTTTTTGAACGAAAAATCAATGTCCGAGCCGACATACATTTTTGACGTATCGTTATAATACATCATTATCTTCTGCGAATTGTCGGTAATTTCCGAGGTTGTGTCCTCGGGGAATTTGACAAAAACGATTAAGTTTGCCATAGTCTCAACCGAGTTTGTCTGTGCCGATGTCGGGAACGTTACGGAAGCTATTATTAAAATAACCGAAAGTAACACGCCTGCAAATGAACGAATAGTTTTCATAACATCACCATCCTGACGTCTTTTTACAATTATATCATTAAATTCCTGTTTTGTCATTAGATAATTAAGACAAAAGCCGCTTTTGGAAAAGAATTATTCTGCGTCCTATTCCAAAAAGCGGCTTAAAAATATCAAAATTTCTTAATTATTGCACTGTTATTATTTAATCGGTTCAAAATCCGCCGCGCCGTGCTTGCAAAGAGGACAGATGAAGTCCTCGGGAAGCTCGTCGCCCTCATAGATATATCCGCAGACCTTGCATACAAAGCCCTTTTTGCCTTCCGTCTGCGGCCTCGGTTTAACATTCTTCTGATAGTAGGTGTATGTCATAGTCTCGGCATCGGAAATAACTCTCGCCTCGGTAATCGAGCAGATAAACATTCCGTGAGTGTCAAGATCAACATACTGCTCAACCTTCAAGGACATGAACGAGTTGATATATCTCGGCAGAAAAGCAAGTCCGTTATCCGAACGCAGAGGTTCGCTGCCCTCAAATTTGTTTACATTTCTGCCGCTCCTGAATCCGAAATTCTCAAACACGGAAAACGGGGCGTCCACGGAAAGGCAGTTTATATTCATCTTACCTGTCTGCTTGATGACGTGGTGAGAATAGTTGTCCTTATTGATCGTAACCGCGATTCTGTTCGGAGAATTCGTGACCTGCGTTACCGTGTTTACGATAAGTCCGTTATCCTTCTTGCCGTCATTCGACGTTACAACATAGAGGCCGTAGCCGATATTGAAAAGTGCCGTAAGGTCATTTTTGTCAGCCGTTTCGCCGTCCTGTGCAATATAATCACGGCAAAGCTCCTTTGAAAGCTCATCAATCTCATTTGACGAGGCTTCGTTCAACGCCGAACGGATATGAACAACAGGCTCAACGAAATTGATGTTTTTCGATTTCTCGAACATACCCTTCATTATCTTCGCCGCAAGCGGAGCCCATGTACCGTTCTCAATGAAAGCAACGGTTCTGTTCTTGTACTCCCTCTCGGTCAGGGACTCGATAAATGTGCGCATAAACGGAAAAATATCCGCATTATAAGTTGTTGTCGCAAGAACGAGCTTACCGTAGCGGAAAGCGTCCTCAACGGCCTCCGCCATATCGCAGCGTGCAAGATCGTTCACAACAACCTTAGGACAGCCGTTTGCTCTGAGCTTATCGGCAAGGATTTCAACAGCCTTTTTCGTATTGCCGTAAACCGAGGTATATGCAATCACAATTCCCTCGCTCTCGATTCCGTATGACGACCAGGTGTTATACAGTCCGAGATAATATCCGAGATTTTCCGTAAGGATCGGACCGTGAAGCGGACAGATTTTTTCGATGTCAAGTGCGCTCGCTTTCTGCAAGAGTTTCTGAACCTGAACGCCGTACTTTCCGACAATGCCGAAATAATAGCGTCTTGCCTCGCAAGCCCAGTCCTCATCAACGTCGAGCGCGCCGAACTTTCCGAAGCCGTCGGCGGAGAAAAGCACCTTGTCGTACGAATCATAAGTAACCATAACCTCAGGCCAATGAACCATGGGGGCAGCTATGAAATTGAGCGTATGCTTACCAAGCTCAAGCGTTGAACCTTCGGAAATAACAATTTGTCTTTCGCTCAGATCGTCGCCGAAAAACTGACCCATCATCGCAAAAGCCTTTGCGGAGGCAACGACCTTAACCTCGGGATAAGCGCCGATGAAGCTCATTACGTTTGCCGAATGATCCGGCTCCATGTGCTGAACGATAAGATAATCGGGCTTTCTGCCGTCAAGCGCATCGGCAAGATTATCAAGCCATTCGTGACGGAACCGTGCATCAACCGTATCCATGACGGCGATCTTCTCATCAATTATAACATAAGAATTATATGCCATTCCGTTTTCAACAACGTACTGACCCTCAAAAAGGTCGATATCATGGTCATTAACACCAACGTATTTAATGTCCTTTGTAATATTCATAGCTGAAACTCCCTTCACTTTTTCATAATCATAATTAGTATTAACCGATAATTTAAACATCGGCGCATAAATTTATTGCCTGCTCAATATAACCAATAAATAATAGTAATCATTACTGTTATTATTATACATAAAAAATGCCCTTTGTCAACACCTAAAAAGAAAAAAGTGCGGCAAAAGGCAAAATTTATAAATATAATTTGATATTAAAATCTGAAGAAGCTAATGAGGCGCTGTAGCTTCCTGCTGCTTTGTAGGAGTCCACGTTTAAAGCAAAGCTGTGGCAGACTTTAATGACCCTCGGTCAGCTACGCCGACGTTCCCCTAAAAGGAAGCCGAAATTTGTTTTTTCTGACCATGGTTCAATGCGGGCATCAACCCCTACGAATTGTTTATTGTTTACATCTCATGGTAGGGTGCAATACCCACATCACACCGGGAAATTTTCGATAGAATATACTTTTGAATATAGGAAGCTGTTAAATGTCATTAGACTCTCACAGCATTTGCGAAAAATCTATTTAAAAATATAATCCCCTGCTTCTCTGCGTCAGCCGATAATTGATGTGATGAAATCAAAAAGCTGACTGAGAGCCTGCTGAATAGCCTGCGCAGCATCCGGAAAAACCGATCCGATCGCCTTAATAGCCAAATCAATAAAATCCGAAATCAAAGCAATAATTGCCATCATAATGCTCCATCTCCTTAATAATATTAACGTTTTGCCGTCAACTTCATTGTAGCCCCGTTAACAATATTTGTCAAGAGACTATTTTCAACCTAATCCGTCCGTAATCTTTGAATTGTCTCCCCTTGAAAAAATCAAGAGGAGACGCTATTTGTTTATTCATCTGTAGTTTTTGTTGCTGTTCAGCAAACATCTTTAATGAGGTCGATAAACCACTTGATTATCTTCACAAGAATCGAGATAAGCCAATCACGGATTTTTTCCCATTTTGTCTGCAGCTTCTGAACCTCGGTATTCTCGTTGCGCTTTGCGTGGCAGACCGTACATTCCTCATGTGCGATACCTTTTTCCGTCTCGGTCGCTTCCTTATCCGTCACCCATTCAAAGGTATGCTCACCCTTTTCGATTACGGAATCGCCGTACTTGCACTCCTTCCAGTGCTCGTTCTCGTCGAACTTCCAATCGCTGTAATCGTGAGCGGCGTTTACGGTAATTTGGACCATTGCCATGTTAGCAAAAGAATCAACAGCAATAATCTTGAACTCACCGTTTGCTGGTTCAGCCGTATAATATCCGTCTGCGTCCGGCTCAACATTTTTGCCGTTTATTATTACGATTGCCGTCCTCGATGTGTCATTGTCGGTTACCTTAAACTTCTGAGGTCCGCAATAAATCTTGCCGTTTTCAAGACCGATTATTACCGGCTTTTCGGTATCTCTCCAAACCGCACCGAGCGTAACCGTGTCAATGCTGTCGTCCTGAACAAGCTCGCCGTATGTGCAATTCAAAGTTGTTACGCTCAATTTCGGAGAAACAATGTTCCAGCCGATGAATTCAAATCCTCCCTCTTTTGTCGGAGGAACAACACCGTCGAGAACCTTATCGTCCCAGTGGAGCGTCTTGTCGGCAACGGGAGTGCCGCCTCTTGTATCAAACTTAATCGTATAGGTTTTTGCCATCCACTCTGCCACCAGGGTAATTCCGCTTACCTTATCATCTGCAGCGAGGTCGGAAAACTTTGTATCTGACGAAACTGCCGAATCAGCGTACCTCCAGCCTGCGAATGTGTAGCCTGCCTTTGTCGGAGCCGAAACGCCGTCGAGCACCTTGTCGCTCCATGCGAGAAACTTATCCGCAACTGCCGTTCCGCCGTTTGAGTCAAAGCTTACGATATAACCGTTGGCTATCCACTTTGCCGTATAGGTAACAGTCTTGTTTATGAGGCTCGTCTGCTCCCAGCCGGAGAAGGTATAACCTGCTCGCACAACGTTTTCCGCTGTCGGGAGTGCAAGCGTTTCATTTGCTTTATAGCTTGTCTGTGCAGTGTAGCCCTCTGCCCATGCACCGCCGTCAAGGTCGTAAACAACGCTGACATCAACAGCCTTCGGGTTTAATTTGAGTGCAGGAACGACGCCCACGCCTGTGCCGTAAACTCCCTGACCGAGAGCCGCCCAGCCGTAGCTGCTGACGAGGTAAACCGCTTCGGCATCGCCCGGGGTACGAAGCCACCAATACGGATAACCCTGGCTGATATATACGCCCTGACATTTTGAATAATCCGTACCTTTGAGCTTTCTTGCTTCGTCAAATTCCGATTTTGATGAGTTGAAGCCGTATGCGCTGTTAATTACATCGTCAAATGAGAGAATAAATATTTTATCGCCCGTATCGGTGCCGAACCAAGTGCCGTCCGGGCTGTTATTCTCAAGGAATGTTGTGCCTATCAGCATCTTCTCCTCACGGGAGAATGCCGTGTTATAAAATGTCTTGTTGAGCCACTGTCTCAGTGAGCAGGTTTCCCAATCGGAGACATAATTTGTGAAGTCCTTGCTGTTATAAAGCTTATCGTCTTTTTTAATAACGAAATTCTGATAAGACTGCGAGTCAATTATGTTATCGCACATAATATACCCCTCGTCGGGGTCAAGCACACGCCATGTCAGCGGTTCGTATTTAAAATAATATACATTGTTCGGGTGATAGTCGTTGTCTTTCTGGTTAGAAAAAACATCTCCTTTTAATCCGCCGCCGGTGCCCGGTCTGTACTCCGAAAAAGTAACCGCGCGGAACATTTCGCCGCCGCTGTAGAAATCCTTATACAGCATGAAATCGCCGGGCTCCATTTCGCCGTCCGTGCTATTGCCTGTTCCGCTGTAATATTTATAGGAAACCCAAAGATAATTCTCCGAATCTGCTTCAAGCTTTGCGACCTCATCGGCGTCCGTAACCTCTGACTGAGGATATGAGCCGAATTCGATTTTGCTGCCCTTAGCGAGCGTCGGCGTCTTCGGATTGAACTTGAACGCAGGAACAACGCCCATATCGGTTCTGTTGACATTGTAATAACCGCTGCCGCTGGAAACGATCCAACCGCCCGGAGCTACGCCAAAAGCGAATGCGCCGTCGAAACCCGTTGTACGCAGCCACCAATACGGAATGTTGCCGCCTGTATACGAAACAACATCTGCACCTTGGCACATTGCATAATCCGTAGCCGGTCTTACTCTTGCAAGATCGCTGCGTGATCCGTCCTCATCAAAACCGTAATCGCTGTTCATTGCGTCAAAAACACTAATTGTAAAAATCTTATCAAAAGTGCCTGCACAGTCATATTTCGAACTAAACGGATTGTTGTTGTCAAGATAGGTTTTACCTATCTGAGCCTTTTCCTCCGCCGTGAAAGCGGTGTTGTAGAAATCCTTATTCAGCCACTCTCTCAGAGAGCTTTTTGACCAATCGTTGGCTAAATACTTGCAGTCCTTGCCGTTATAAACCATTTGTCCCAATGCGAAATCATAATAAGAAAAGTTCTCAAAAGCCTGAGCGTCAATGGCAATATTGGACATAACAAAGCCCTCTTCGGGGTCAAGAACCGTCCATGTCAGCGGCTCATACTTAAAGAAGTAAGTCGTGTTCAGCTCGTAGCCGTTATTGTCTTGAGCCGAAGTAGCCTCGGATGAAACATCGCTCGTTACCTTAGGACGGTACTGCGAGAATCTGACCGCACGGTATTTTTCGCCGTTCAGCTTAAGATCGGCATACTTCATGTAGTCCGACGCTGTCATTTTGCCGTCATACTCCGTTCCCGTGCCGATGTAGTAGTCATATGACACCCACACGTCGTCGGTCAGGAAGCCGTCAAGTACCGAAATGATCCTTGGATTGGTCACCTTTGACTGAGGATATGAACCGAATTCGATTATATCCCCTTTCTGATAACCTCCGTCCGCCGTGTCGGCAGCCATCGTAACAGGTGCAATGCTCAGGAGCATGCACACCGCCAAAATGACGGTAAAAATCCGTTTCATTGTTTGTCTTTTCATTTATTTGCCTCCTTTGTATAGGATTATAATCCAATTATAATACATTCATTCACGTTTGTAAATAAGTTTAGCACAATTTTTGTTTTTTTATTAAACAAATTTTCTTTTTGAGGATAATAGCGGCTATGGCAGTAATCCGAACGGCAGATATAATTTGTTCTATACCTGCCGTCCTACGCAATATTTTCGATTTACTTAATTCTTTTTGTTTTCGGGTTCTTTTTCACTGAATCCGGAATATCGTCATGAAGTATATAATCTTCATTCGGGTCGTGCACAAAGTCCAAATCCGAATTTAGAAGTTCATTGTCCGTTTCGCACCGTTTACAGAGGTGTTCGCCCTCCTGAACAGGCAGCCCGCACCGTTTACAAAGGTCGTATTTTCTCATACTCTATTCCTCCTTTTAAGCAATGCCGCATAAATCTCTACACGTTTTAAATATAAACTCCGCAGTCAAGCTGACCCTCCTTGTCAAACCTATCCTTTCTGAAACATTCGTAGAACCTGTATCCGCCGGCAAAGCTGTAGCAGTCAAATCCCTCCTGAGCCAGTATTCGGGAAGCTATATAGCTGCGAAGTCCGGACTGACAGACAATATATACCGGCTTTTCTATATCAAGCTCGTTTATTCTGTCTCTGAGCTCGTCTACCGGAATCAGCCTGTCAAAGCCCTCAATCCTTCCTGATGAATGCTCCTCCTCGGTCCTGACATCTATCCTCTGGATATCTTCTCTATCCTTAAGCTTTGCAATGTCCTCACAGTAAAACAGCTTAACCTTTCCCGTCAAAACGTTTTCGGAAATATATCCGACCATGTTTATCGGATCCTTCGCCGAAGAAAACGGCGGCGCATATGCAAGATCAATATCCTTGAGCGTAACGATGTCACCGCCGGACTGCATAACAGCCGCAAGAACATCTATTCGCTTATCAACCCCGTCATATCCGATAACCTGTGCCCCGATTATCTTCCATGTGTTTATGTTAAACAGCACTTTCATCGTCATAAGATGTGCTCCGGGATAATATGCCGCATGGGACGGAGGCGAAAGAATTACCTTTTCATAAGGAATATCAAGCTCTTTTGCCCATTTTTCATTCAATCCCGTAGACGCCGCGGTCAGGTCGTATATTTTGATTATTGATGTTCCCGATGCGCCTTTGTACCTGCTGTCATATCCTGCAATGTTATCCGCCGCTATACGTCCCTGCTTGTTCGCCGGACCCGCAAGAGGAACGGAGGTTCTTTTTCCCGTAACAAAGCTTTTTATTTCAACAGCGTCTCCGACTGCGTATATATCCGGATCCGAGGTCTGCATATGTCTGTTGACCTTAATCGCACCCCTGCCGCCAAGCTCAAGACCGGCAGCCTTTGCAAGACCGCTTTCTGGAGTTATTCCTATCGCCATCAATACCATATCCGTTTCAATAACATCACCGTTATCAAGATTGACAATGATGCCTTCCTCAACGCTTTCAAAACCGGAAACCGTTCTGTTCAGGCGAAGATCAAAGCCGTTCTCCTTTAAATGAGAATGAACAAAGCCCGCCATGTCTCGGTCAAACTGCGGCAACACCTGATCCGCAGCGTCAACAAGCGTTATATGAATACCGAGACTCCAAAGATTTTCCGCTGCTTCAAGTCCGATAAAGCCTCCGCCGATCACCACCGCCGACATGATATCGTTATAGTCCACCCCGTTTTTTATATGGAGCGCATCCTCTATGGTTCTCAAGGTGTATATTCTCGAATCGTTTATTCCGGGGATATCCGGAATTATCGGGACGGCTCCCGGAGCCAGTATCAGCTTATCATAGCTCTCCCGGTACTCCTCGTCCGTCTCAAGCTTTTTTATTGCAACTTCTTTTTTCTCTCTGTCTATCGAAACGGCTTCATGCAGAGTACGCACTTCTATTCTGTAGCGTGACCATAATGTTTCGGGGGTCTGCAAGGTCAGCTCGTGCTCGTCCTTTATCAATCCTCCTATATAGTACGGAAGTCCGCAGTTTGCATACGAGACAAATCCGGATCTTTCCAGAATGATAATCTCCGCTTTCTCGTCAAGCCTTCTGATTCTTGCCGCCGCAGTCGCTCCGCCGGCAACGCCTCCGATAATTACTACTTTCATATGTGTGTCCTCCTTTACGCTTTCGGTAAAATATATTAAGCAAAAACGCACAAGTCAATCCCGAAAGGACTCAACTTGTGCGTTATTTTGGCAAAAAGCCGCATGACCAATGATACCCGATCCCGCTTCGGTATCGGCAGCTCTTTGAAAACATTCGATTTATGCGTTGTTTTAACATAATTCCACCTCTGCTGAAACAATTGCATATATTGTAGACTTAATATACCATTTTTAATATCATAATGTCAATACTTTTGAAAAAAATGTTGATTTTTTTGCGACAAAAAAACGATCTGCATATAAAAATGCAGACCGTTAAATATACATTTGCCGAAAAAACGTCAGATCTTCTTGCAGAAAGTGAAAATCTCCTCGGGAAGCTCTTCCTCATCGGCGGAGATTGTGAAGATGAAGCTCTTCTCCTCAACGTGATTCTTGCTGAGCTCGTCAACCTTCTTGAGGAACTCGCAAAGCTCACCGTAATCACGGGTACCGATTCTCAGCGTTGCGTCAACAAGAACGTCCGTAATATCGTGGTCACCTGCACAGATGCCGCAAAGGAAACCGAAGAATGCGTCATAACCGCTTACCTTGTAATGATCCGTGTCGATAAGACGTGCGCGATAATTTACATCATATGTGAGCTTGGGCTGCTTTTCAACGCAAACAACGTTGCCGTTTGAATTCTCAATAGCCTCGTTGACCTTTTCAATCAAAAGCTTTGTTTTTCCTGAACCTTTTTTACCTAAAATAAGAGATACCATAATAATATCCTCCCTGTTTTTTTATTCTAACATTCGTGTTCCTGCACGAAAATTATACGAAATTTAATGCGGCATTGCCTTAGCCTAATCTTGCCTCAAGCTCGGCCTTGCGATCCTCGTATCCCGGCTTGCCGAGAAGAGCAAACATATTCTTCTTGTAGCTCTCAACGCCCGGCTGGTCGAACGGATTGATGCCGAGAATATAGCCGCTGATAGCGCATGCCTTTTCAAGGAAATAGATGAGATAGCCGAGATTGAATTCGTCCATTGCTTCAACCTCGAGCACAATGTTCGGAACGTCGCCGTCCGTGTGAGCGAGCAATGTACCCTCAAAAGCCTTTTGATTAACGAACGAAACAGTCTTTCCTGCGAGGAAATTGAGTCCGTCGGCACTGCCCTCCTCGTTCTTTATCTCAACCTCCGACTTTGACTTTGCAAAGTGGACAACGGTTTCAAAAAGATGTCTTTCACCCTCCTGGATATACTGACCCATCGAGTGAAGGTCGGTCGAGAAAATAGCCGAAGCCGGGAACAGACCCTTGTTTTCCTTGCCCTCGCTCTCGCCGTAAAGCTGCTTGAACCATTCATTCATCATCGTGTATGCCGGCTCATAGCTGACCATCATTTCAATCTTTTTGCCGCCTCTGTAAAGGAGATTTCTCGTTGCTGCGTACTTGTAGCAGTCATTCTTTTCAATATCCTTGTCGCAAAGCTCATTCATTGCAGCAGCAGCGCCCTGCATGATAGCGTCAATGTCGATTCCCGCAACGGCAATGGGAAGAAGTCCGACAGCCGTAAGAACGGAATAACGTCCTCCGACATCGTCGGGAACAACGAAAGTCTCATAGCCCTCTGCATCCGCAAGAGCCTTGAGCGTTCCTCTCGCCTTGTCCGTAGTAGCATAGATACGCTTTGCCGCTTCCTCTGCGCCGTACTTGCTCTCAAGCATCTCTCTGAAAATCCTGAAAGCAACCGCCGGCTCCGTGGTTGTGCCCGACTTTGAAATAACATTGACGGAAAAATCTCTGTCTCCGATTATTTCAACAAGCTCGTTGATTGAAGCCGAACTGATCGTATTACCTGCGAAATAGATTTCCGGTGCGCCGTGTCTGAGCAGATTATAGTTCTGCGACTTGATGAACTCGATCGCCGCTCTCGCTCCGAGGTACGAACCGCCTATTCCGATTACTACAAGAACCTCAGAATCCTTTCTGATTTTCTCGGCAGATGCTTTGATTCTTGCGAATTCTTCCTTATCATAATTTTCCGGAAGGCTGAGCCATCCGAGGAAGTCATTTCCTTTACCCGTTCCGTTGTGAAGCTCGTCATGTGCGGCTTCAACCTCCGATCTGATGTCGGCATATGCGTTTTCTTTGAGGAACGGAGTTACATATTTTGTGTTTAACTTTACAGACATTATCTGTATGCCTCCGATTTACTTTTCTTATTAGTTGGTTATATTTTACCCTATTTAACTTGTTTTTGCAAGTGGTATTTAGCATTTTTTACGCAGTTTGCATAAAAAATACACACTCAGTTCACACTAACAGACTGCTGCGGCTTGCAAATTGAGCATATCATGCGGATAAACACCGTTTTGAAGCTGAGCTTTTCAACATAATGCGGCGCAGTCAGCTTATACTCTCCGAGCTTTTTTCCGTCCAGCTTGACCGTCACCGTACCCAAGGTCTGATTGGACTCAACGGGGGCCTCAACTGCGGCGGCAAGGTCAATTTCCTGAGTGATGTTCTTTTGCTTCCCCTTCGGAATAAGGAAGCCGAAGCCGCCCGATATTTGCGGCGTGAGTGTTTTCTCCTCGCCCTTGATGATATTCACGTTTGTAATCAGCGATTTGTCGATTTCGGGAGTTACCGTTTCATAGTTCGCAAAACCCCAGTTGAGCATCGCCTTTGCGCCCTCAAAGCGATCCTTGCTGTTGTCCGCACCCATTACAACGGCTATGAGACTTGTACCGTTTCTCGTTGCCGTCGCTGAAATGCAGCAGCCTGCCTTTGACGTTGTACCGGTTTTCAGACCTGTTGCGCCCTCATAAAACCTAATTAACTTGTTTGTGTTGACAAGCTCTGTCTTGCCGTCGCGAAGTGAGTCCATCCAGATTTTTGTGTACTGCTGAATAAACTGATGCTTCATCAGCTCCCTTGACATCAGCGCAATGTCATACGCCGTTGTCAGGTGAGTGGCCGAGGTGTCGTCAAGACCCGTGCAGTTGTCAAAATGTGTATTTTTCATACCAAGCTCCTGCGCGCGGTCGTTCATCATCGTTACAAAAGCTTCGTCGCTTCCGGCTATATATTCTCCGAGGGCTGTGCAGGCATCATTTGCGCTGTAAACGGCTGTTGCCTTCAGCAATTCGTCAACGGTCATTGTTTCGCCCTCTTTGAGCCAGATTTGCGAACCGCCCTTTTTTGACGCATTAGTGCTCGTTGTCACCGCGTCGGTCAGCCTTATCGTATTGGAATCTATCGCCTCGGCAACCAACAGCATTGACATTATCTTTGTCACCGAAGCAGGATAGAGCTTTTCGTTTTCATTCATCCGCATAAGTACCGTTCCCGTTGACTGATCCATCAGAACTGCCGATTTTGCTTTCACGTCAACCGGCATCTGCGACTCATTTTTCGCCGAGGCAAATACACCTAATATTCCGCACATCATAATAACGCTTAATAGGATTGCAGTTGCTTTCTTCATAATAAGCCTCCCTTTCACTGCTGTACACAATAAATATATGCCCCGCTAACGGCAAATAAAACTTGCACTGCACACCGTTTTGCTTTATAATACTATTTTAGATTACCAAACGGAGCTGATGATATGAAAATTGCATTTTACACCCTGGGCTGTAAGGTCAACCAATATGAATCCCAGGCTATGTCCGAAAAAGCGGCGGCGAACGGCTATGAAACCGTCACTGCCGACGAAGAAGCGGACGTTTATGTTGTCAACTCCTGCACTGTTACCGCCGAGAGCGACCGTAAGACACGTCAGGCGGTCAGAAAATTCAAGCGCAACCACCCCGAAAGCATAGTCGTTCTCACGGGCTGTATGCCTCAGGCTTTTCCGCAGGACGCCGAACGCCTTGAGCAGGCGGATATCGTACTCGGCAACAAAAATAATTCAAGGCTTTTTGACTTGCTGAACAGCTATTTCAGTTGCGGCCGGCGTATAATTGACATTGAGCAGCACAAAACAGGCGACAAATTCTCGGGCAGCGATATCTCGGGCTTTGACCGTCGAACAAGAGCCGTCGTAAAAATCGAGGACGGCTGTAACCGTTTCTGTTCATACTGCATTATCCCCTATTCGAGAGGTCGTGTACGCTCCAAACCGATCAGCGAGCTTAAATGCGAGCTTCAAAGGCTCAGCGATGCCGGCTTTGCCGAGGTTGTGCTGGTCGGAATAAATCTTTCTGCCTACGGAACGGATATCGGATTGAGCATCTGTGATGCCGTCGAGCTTGCCGACAGAATGAATTTTCGACGTGTCCGTCTCGGTTCGCTTGAACCCGACCATATCACAGACGAAGTCATTGATCGTCTTGCAAAGCTTCCGAGCTTCTGTCCGCAGTTTCATATTTCACTTCAAAGCGGCTGCAACAACACGCTCAAAGCAATGAACCGTCACTACAGCGCAGAGGAATATTTTGAACTTTGCCAAAAGCTACGCGCAAGCTTTCCCGAGGCGACAATTACAACAGACATAATGGTAGGCTTCCCGACCGAAAGCGAGGAGGATTTTGCCGAAAATGTCCGCTTTGCGCAGAAGATCGGCTTTGAAAAGGTTCATGTGTTCCCCTACTCTCCCCGTGAGGGCACAAAAGCTGCCAAAATGCCGCAGATTGAAAAAGCAATTAAAGAAAAAAGAAGCCACATAATGATTGAAAAGACCGAGGAAATAAGAAAGATTTTCCTTGAATCCCAGATCGGCAAAACTGTTGAGGTTCTCTTTGAGACGAGACATTCCGACGGATTTGCTGAAGGCTACACCAAGAACTATACCCCCGTCAAGGTCAAGGGTGAATTGCCCTGCGGTGAGATATCAAGGATAAAAATAACCGCTGTTGACGGTGATTTTTGCGTTGGTGAAAAGATATGAACGAGCATAAATTTGACCAAAAAGGCGGGATTTATTCCAAGGCACGCCCAAGCTATCCCGACGAGCTCTTTGCGTATCTAAAGGAGCATGATTTTATTTCGGAAAGCACCGTTGCCGCCGATATAGGCTCGGGCACAGGGATTTTTTCGGAAAAACTTTGCCCTTATGTAAGCAGAATTTTCGCAATTGAACCGAACAGCGATATGCGCGCTGTCGCCGAGGGAAAATATGCCGCTCACAAAAATATTATCTCCGTCAATGGCAGTGCCGAAAATACAAAACTAAGCGACAAAAGCGTTGATTTTATCACCGCGGCGCAGGCTTTTCACTGGTTTGGCAGGCAGTCCTTCAAGGCGGAATGTCGCCGTATTTTAAAGGATAACGGAAATATTCTGCTTGTATGGAACGACCGTGACACCGAAAACGAGCTTATCCGGGAAAATTACGACATCAACCGACGTTTCTGCCCGAATTTCAAGGGTCCGTCAAACGGCATAGATTTCAGCAAAGAAGCATTTGCGGATTTTTTTGAGGGCGATTTTATCGTTGTTGAGTTCGGGAATAACCTGATATATGATGAAAATGCATTTGTTTCAAGATGCCTTTCCTCGTCATATGCTCCTAATCCCGACGAGAAAAACTACAACGAATACGTCTCCGAGCTGCAGAAGCTCTTCAAGAAATACAATCAAAACGGTACAGTCCCCTACCCTTACATCACACGATGCTATATCGGCAAAGTCTGAGCAATCCGATAATATTTGCTCACTTTTTTCTGCTTCGGGCAACCCTGCCGCTGCCGATTAACCCCCGATTAAAAGGTTGATGATTTGGTATTTATTCCATTTTTCTGCATATTAAAATATTGCTTGCTTTTCCCCTGCTTCTTGTGTTATTACATTTATGGGAAGTGCTTCTTTCTTGGTTATGTTTTTGTGGTGAATAACATTATACCATTTTTTGAGGTTGCTTCTCTTTTTTATTGGGTCATATTATTTTAGCACATACAAAAAGTTGATGATTTGGTGTTTATTTTTATTGACAAGTATAGAAATGTTTGGTATAATACACGTTGCGATGTGCAATCGGGCATGTCGCAACAAACTGAAACACGGAGAGTTGTCCGAGTGGTCGAAGGTGCAGCACTCGAAATCTCCTTCGGCTAACGGAAGCCCATCTTCCGAAAAGCCTTTAACCGTGCGGATTTCGGGCATTCGCCCGCCGCAGGCACACCGTGAGTTCTAACAGGAATTCTAATACAACCGAATATTTGCGTTAATCTCGGTTTTCCGAGTTAACATACATGGAGAGGTATCGAAGTGGTCATAACGGGGCTGACTCGAAATCAGTTTGCGAGCAATCGCACATGGGTTCGAATCCCATCCTCTCCGCCAACGGAACCCTTGAAAACCCAGTGTTTTCAAGGTTTTTTTCTATTCGGTGAAAATTCTTTCGTTTCTATTTTTTGTGTTTCTGTCAATTTTCCGAGCCGATTTTATGCTCTTTTTCGCCCGTGAATATTAGAATAAAAAATCTTCAAACACCGCGTGAAATAAGGCTTTTTAAGGCCTGCATACTTTTTGCGGCGTTAGAAAGATTTCCGTCAGACAAAAAATCGCCAAATTTCAAAACACCCGGTTGCGGGCAACCGCACCAAAAGTCATGTGTAGTCTTTACAGGTTAGGGTTCAAATCGTCAGAAAGAAAAATGTGCTTTGCTTCTTTTTGTTTTGACATTATACAGAAGTGCTCCGTTTGAAGAATCTGATTGTGTGAAATCCTATTGCAAAAACTCTTAATATGTGATATAATATATTTATTAAGAGGTAATGTGTTCCCCAACATTGATTATTCGTATCATGAGAGTACGAATTAGATTGGGAGGAATTTGGCCTTTTAATGACATGAGTAAATCATTGAAACTATTGATTTCTTTCAAATTCTCATTATGAAATCAAGAAAGCGGCTGTGTGTTGACTTTTGTTGTCCCCCTGCTGTTTCACTGCTTTACACCACAATTCGAACCGATGTGTTTGCGTCGGTCTTGTTTTGTTGCGTGTAAAGCGATTGTATAATCTGAAATCGTAGTCCACGCACGATGCAAGTGCGTGGATTTTTTCGGTTCAGAAAGGAGAAAGCAATGAAAAAAGTGTCTGGGAAAACGCATACCCAAAAGCAACTGGATGATTGGTCAAATCAGAATAATCCGAACAACAAGGCATACAAAGCGAACAAGGATAATCATTCAAACCAAATGAACCCCAATCATAAGACACATCAGCAAGTTCACAATTCTCGCCGCAGAAACAAAGCACAACTATGGCCTGATTGGGCTCCCGATTATCCCGATTATGACGATTAAACATTTTAAGGAGGCAAATCTATGAGTAAGCATTTCTTCGACTATGACGACGGCGATTTCGCACACACCATTTCCGATAATATGGCAATTGACTCCGACGGCAATATGATGATGCGCATGGGCGACAATATGGCTATGGACATGGACAGCGGAGAGCTTCACATTATTTCGTCATGGGATGATGAAGATGAGGTTGATTGAAAATTCGTTATAAATGAACATCGCAGCCCCGACCTTTCAAATGAGGTGCGGGGCTGCGGTTTTGACACTGCGAAAACCCACCCCAATAAAGGCTTTCCCTTATTTTCATTCCGTTTCCCCTAAAATACGGTGCAAAATAAGGAAATCTTATTTTGCTGTTCTCATAGTTCGACCCGTCAGAAACAAAAAAATGCTGCCCACCGTTTCCGGTGAGGCATAGATTATTTACTCTCTTTCATCATTCTTCTTTTACATCGCCGCTGTTCGTTCTCACGCTCACGGCGCTGTATGTACTTGAATTCCCGAATGAGTTCCTTATATTTTTCCGTGCGCGGGTGCGCCAGCCTTTGCGGTGACGCCATAAAGCTTACGAATTCTGCTTTGGCGCAGTACTGTATAGAGCTGAGTTTAATGCCGACCAGAACTTCTTCCCGTATCCATTCGTGAATGCGCTGCGGGCTGTGTCCGACAAGTTCCGCCGCCGTCTGCGTGGGCACAGAGCCTCCGGCAACTCTGCCCACTGCGAGTCCAGCCACCGCCGAAAGGCCTCGCAGTTTTCCGGGGTGGCTTCAAACATCGGGAGCGGACGCCATTCGGTGCGGTTGGAGAACATCCCGCTCAGTTCCGATAAAAAGCCCGGCTCGGTATCCATACGGGCTTTGAACCGCACCGCGTCCTCTGTCCGCACCCGATATTTATGGGTCGTGTGTCCCGTGTTTTCGTGCGGGATATAGTTGTTGTCCATCAGATATTTCATTTTCCGCGTGGAGATGTGCAGGTACTGGCGAAGCTCGCTCCCGCTCATAAATTCATTTTGGGTCATATATAAAATCATCCTTTTCGTCAGCAAAAATGCGCCCGCCGTGGGCGCATCATTCTTTTGCTTTATTAAAGATACTGCTGATCACATCGGCGCTTTCCTGCTTCTTGGACTTATCCAGATGGGCATAGATATTCGCCGTTGTGGACAGATCGGAATGACCGAGGAAGGTCGATACATTCAGCAGCGGCACATCCTGATTGATGAGGATGCTGGCGAAGGTGTGGCGCAGATCGTGGAAGCGAATCTTGCGCAGACCGTATTGCCTGATAAGGTCGGCGAACCGCTGCGTGACCCGATTCGGGCGTATCAGCCCGCCGAGCTGATCGACGCAGATATAATCATCGTATTTGCGGTTGTAGCTGCCCTTGAACATACGGCGGTAC